>Ga0194129_10009304_pt1 | contig 11058 bp, 6 predicted proteins | sample TA2KigCa35mmetaG_FD_150862 | JGI IMG/M metagenome (GOLD analysis project Ga0194129, IMG submission 150862) | Freshwater microbial communities from Lake Tanganyika, Tanzania - TA2015038 Kigoma Deep Cast 35m | ecosystem: Environmental > Aquatic > Freshwater > Lake | place: Tanzania: Lake...
TAGTCGCAAGTGCCTGCTGAACCCACTCCCAATCAGACCGCTCGATAACAACTTGCATCATCGAAAAAGGCGCGACATTTTTCGAGGTGTCATGAAGAGAGTTCCTTCCGGGGAGCACGGCGTGGGGCCAACGGCGGCACGGCGGCGGCTAATCCGGGACCTGGGTGGGGCTCGCTTTTCTTTGGGAATTTCGTTCCCCGCGTGACCAAAGGTGTCACGAGCCCAGTCGATGCTGGCTCAATACGACGGTCCGAAATCCGCGAAGCTGGGATGCTTGGGTGACTTTCACGTCGGCAGCCGAGTCGACGGCGACAGCACTGGGTTGCTATCATTTGCCTGTAGACCTTGATAGACTTACGCCAGACTGCGGATCAGGCATTCGGACGAGGTCGTGCCAAATGGCCAAATTGAGCGAGTACGTGAAGGTTGCAGAGGCTGCCGAGATTCTCGGAGTTTCCCAGGGCACACTGAGAACATGGGCCGAGAACGGAAAAATTCCTTTTTCGGCGCAATCCCGCGAACGGCTACCGATTGTTCAAGCGGGAGGATCTAACCTCCTTTCTGCAGAACATCCAAGAACAAACATCTAAACAGCGCGATCAATGAAGGCGATTGCCTGCATAGACCTTGAGGACATAGATGAGCGAAAGGAACGCGACAATCAGAAAAGATACCGTCCTGCCGACATTCCGAGGCGTGTATCTTGACCGCTTCCTGCGTTTGATCGAAGCGATCGACGACCTCGATGCCAGGAAGCAGCGAGAGGCCGTGCGCGTCGAACTAGCCTGGTGTGAAGCCTTGTGTAATGGCGGGATCGATCGCCAAAAGTATCTCGCCATGCTCATGGTCCTTCGGGATGTTCTCGGGCAAGGTTGGAGAACCCAGTATCGCCAGCGAAGCATTCACCTCACTCGCCCGGACTATACGCACGGCAGGCATCTCGATTTGGATCACGCCCTCGTAAAGGAGCAGATCCGCGAAGCCTTCAGTGAAGAACGACTGGCAAAGATCAATGCCGCCAGTACAGCCAGGTTCATCCGCAAGATGGAGGAACCAGCCAAAGGAAAACTCTCCGTACTTGACCTGATCACGCCGGGTGATGAGTTGGAGTCCGCGCTGCAAACCCTGCCTGATGAACCAACGACAAAGGACCTGCGAGGCGTCATCGATCCATATTTGCAACTTGTAAGGTCCAATGAGCGCGATTCGATCAGCGGCCAGCGCCTCATCGATATCTGGAGGTACTTTCGCTATCTCTGGGCCATTCCCTACCAATCGACGCCAGGTCGTAATCTCTTCTATCTCGTAAGAGATGCGGCCAGACCGACACGTCCCGTGATCGGCATCGCAGCATTGGGCAACTGCGTCGTGCAACTCTCAGAACGCGACCAGATCATCGGTTGGAGCGTCGAAGCCATCGAATCGAATCTCCAGCGCAAGCACCGCATTGCGGTGCTTGATCTGCCCAAGAGTTCGACACTGCGCCGGACGACACAGACCCAATACCTTGAGACCGAACGCGAACACCAGCGCAGGATAACAAAGTATGCAGCCACGCTGGCCACCTCCATGCTCAACGCACTGGACCACGAGCAGTCTCTGATCAATCTCGATGGCTTGGCCACAAAGCGAGAATGCAAACGGCCCACTGATCAACTAATAAAACGTCTCCTCAGCGCCGCAAGCGAATCTGAACGAGAACGACGCGACCAACTGCGCGATACGCACGCGCGGGGCGAGGCTGTCAAACGAACCGAGAGTGAGTCATCAATCGAGGAAGACACCCAGTCCCCGCTTTACGTGCGCAAACGAGCCCAGGCACTCGCCGACGTGCTCTATGCACGCATGACACTCCAGAAAGCAGGCATCGAAGAGGCACCCCTGCCGGCCCTGGAGACACTCCTAAAGATTGACGAAGGTCGCAAGGCACTGCGTATCGGCCTGCATTCGAATAAGAAGACGAAGATCGGTTCCAGTATGATGGACATCATCGTCTGCGGAGCCATCCCGCCCTATTCAGAAATGCTCGGCGGTAAACTCGTCGCGATGCTCATGGCCAGCCCGCAGGTCATTGGCGAGTACCAGCAGGTCTATGGCGAACAAGCCGGAGAGATCGCCTCCCGCCTTGCCGGCCGCGATGTTGTGCGGCCAGCCGACCTCGTCTTCCTGACGACCACTAGCCTCTACCATGTGGGAAGCAGCCAGTACGAGCGAATACGCATACCCGGCCCCCGGAACCGCGAGATCACCTTTGAACATCTCGGGCAGACGGAAGGCTTCGGTTCGACGATCTTGTCAAGTGAGACCACGGATTTCCTGCGGCGACTCATTATTGAAAGTGAAGGAATGAAGCGGGTCAACAACATCTTTGGCGAGGGGATCAGCCCAAAACTCCGCATGACGCGCGACGGCCTTGCCCTGATCGGCGTTCCCCAGGACCTTGTGCTCCGCCATAACTGCCCGAGACTCGTATACGGCGTGCGACTGGCCCGCAACACATTCGAATATCTTCGCGGCGAGGAAGACGAACCGGCCTTCATATTCGACATGCAGCGCAGTGAGGCCGGGACGCAGGCGGTCGTCGACCACTGGCTGCAGCGTTGGTTCTCCCGCCGGGCGAAACGCGAAGAAAGCCTCCAGAAGGTAGCGAAATTCCGCCCCGAGAGCATCAAGTTAAGCCGCGAACTGACCGGAGATGAGAACGATGTCGATCAGGAGGCAGGCCATGTCGCTGTCGGTTGATTTCATCTCAGGACTCTACAACAAGCATTCATGCTACGCAGATCGCCTGACTCAGGACGAACTGTCCGAGATCCATATCCCGACCGGCCTGGATGCGTCGCTACGCAAGTGGATTGCCGCCAAGAAAGATATCGTGCTGCTCGGTAACCCAGGTGATGGCAAGACACATCTTATCCGACTCGTCGAGGATGTCATCAAGCGGGTCAATGCGGAGGTTGTGCTTGATGCCACAGCGGAAAAGGACTATGGCCGCTTGGTCCGCAAATGGAAGGCAGCCTCAGAAGCATCGCGCCCTTTTTGTCTTGCGATCAACCAGGGACCGCTGAACCAACTGCTGGCGGACAAATCCGGAGCGCTACCGCAACTCGATGAAGTTGCACAACAACTCCGGTCGCTCATCTACTACGACGCGCCGCCCGTGCAACCTCGGAAGGTCATCGTCGTCGACCTCAATCTGAGATCGGTCCTAAGCCCCGATATCATCCAGTGGGCGCTGCAGAACATCCTGCGAAAGAACGTGCTCGATGGTTGCCCCGAGGTCTTCGCCGACGAAACCAGCGATGGCTTCTTAAATCGCACAGCCATGTCCGATGTCCAGGTGCAGGAACGCATCGTTCAGTTGCTTACGTCAGCCAGCTATTCAGGGCACCATGTTTCGATGCGGGATCTCCAGGGATTCCTGTCCTACATGCTTCTTGGTGGACGCACCGTGAAAGAAATGGTGAGGCAACCTTCCGACCTCGCATGTCGATACTTCAACCTTTGCTTTGAAGGCGAAGGCGAATTGTTCGATGCTATTCGCGAAGTATTCGAGCCAGAGCGTGCCACTTTGCCGACCGTCGATGAGCATCTCTGGGAGAATACCGGAGTGCGCGATGGCTGGCTATTCGGCAGGCCACCATTTACACCGGGCCATCTTGCAGATGCTTGGGAACTGTTCTCTACGATCAAGCGACAGTATTTCTTCGAGCATGCCGATGGCGGTAAACTTTTGGGACTGCAACGGGACGATAATTCTGCATTCTTTGATCTGCTCAGTTCGGGCGGAAATGCATCGGATCGGCATCTACCACGGGTGCTTAAGGCGATCAATGCTTTCTTTTGCCCTGAACGCGATGAGGACGGAATGACGCTGCGACTTTGGGGTTCACAGCAATATGATGGGCACTCCCCACGCGTGCTCGTCTCATGTTACCAGATCCCCCGCGAGAAGTTTGAACTGCTTGTGCCACAACTGGCACCCTGGCTGACCGGAGCCATGGATTACCGGCCCGATCATCTGCTGCTTCGCTACAAGGGGGGTGGCGGGAACGTGGGGCTTCGCATTGACCGTGGACTTTGGCGAGCGCTCGCACTTGCCTCTCGCGGTATGCCGCTTAGCCTGAGATCGCCACAATACGCAGTAGCTCTCCAAACGTTCATCACGCAGCTTTACCGCCTGGAGGCCAATCCTCAGACCCTAGAGCACGCATTCATATACAACATCGGACTGGGGCGGGTCACGCGAGTGACAGTCGATCGGCATAACGGAGTGTACGTGCAAGAATGAGAAACCTAAAAGACGCCTACGATCAGATCAATAAGACTGAGTGTTTCGGCTATCTTCCCACGTCCAGCAGTACAAAGCCGGCGCACGTTGCCAACGGTTGGTTCCGCAGGGTCCTCGAGCGGACATATGACCCGATCTTGCTCAACAAAACGGTCGTGCACTGGACCAAGAAAGGCCATATCAATCCATCCGACGAGTTGCTTGCGGACTTTGCCAGTGTGTTCGAACCTTTTAGGCCGCAGAGCAACCGCAGGGAATTCGCCGAGTTTCGAGCAGACCTTAAACTGCTTGTAAGCCCGGTCGGCGGCGCCGTCAACAATGGAAACAACCTCTCATCCTACAACGTGACATCCGATCGCCACCTTACCGAAGACCGCAACGACTCTGGTACTGGCCTGTTCCTTTACTATCTGCTCTCGACCGACCTCCGCTCCGGTCCATCCGACTCAATCAAACTGCTAAAGCAAATCCTAGAGAACCCCAAGGACGAAGTATCGGCTATTACCGCACCGCTAACCCATGCAGTTCAGCGGGTAGCCATCGCGATCGGGAGCTATCCGGCACAGAGTGTGTTCAAGAAACAAGGGAAGTCGTTCATCTCACCAACTCTCACTAACCTGCGCCTTGGCTTTGACTCGCTTACGCAGTTTGAGCGAACCTGCGGAGGCGGGCTCGATGCGCTTCGCCGGTTCGTCGCTTTCGGCGTGTTCTCGATTCTGCTGCATCTTCAGAACCGGGCGTTGGAACTCGACGGCAAAAGAAAACTAAATCCGATGCTGCTCAATTTCGCAGAGAGGCGTCGAGATACCGCTTACCAGGCCAGCCATGCCACCTACAACCTTAATCGCCGAACGATCGAAACACTTTACGCCGGTCGCTTCAAAAGCTGGCTCGAAGGGAGAATCGGTCTCCAGCCAACAGAGAAGAAGTGTGAAACCTTTCTTTCGGAGGTGGAATTCGGAAAGAACGACGAGAAGTATCGCCAACAACTTCGGAGGTCATTCCAAGCTTACAGCGGCCAATTCGGAAGGCTAGACGCCATGGCCGAAGCAGTGCGAGAGACGGTGTTTCGCAACCTGTCAGGCAGTCCCTTGGATTTCTACCGTGGCTTGGGCGTTCGCTGCGGTTTCGTTAGGCCGGCTGGCAATAACGCTGTCCGCAAGTACTACACACTTGAAGGAACGCTTCTGGAGGCAGTCCTGGCATCTGTCGTCCCACAAGGCGAAATGGCGTATCAGGTGTTTCTGGCTTTGATGTTCGAACGATATGGCCTCCTGGTTGGCGGAAGACCTGAAGACGTCGGAATACTGATGGAAAACGGGATCGGCAGTGCAACGGTTCAGGACCTGAAAAGGAACAGCCACGCGTTTCGGCAACAACTACTTTCACTGGGATGGGCTCGCCAGTACGCAGACGGCGTTTTGATGGTACAGGTACCGGAGGGCATGCGATGAGCGACGTCGAATCCTTTGTTGGAGAGGTTGCAGCAAGCGTGGTGCGACGCCTAATCGATCGTGGCCATCCCGGCATTCGGCTCCAGAATGTAACAAGTTTTAATCCGGCAACTTTGCTTGAAAAACTACGCGACATAACGCCCGTTCCACGCGTTGCCGTTGCAGGCGAGAACGCAACAAGCCTCGCTAAAGCATCGAAGTATCCACAAGCCGCATTGACTGCCGATCTTGCTGTTGCCACGGAATGGCGCAATGATCCGAAGGTTAAGGAATCGGTAATCGTCGTCTCATTTGGTGAAGAAGAGCGACTCGGCAGTTTCCACCGGTTCACCGAAGTACGAGACCGAGATCTCTATAGAGAGATTTGTGAACTTGCGCTCAGTATCGTCTGCCCGAACGAGGTTCTCAAACACTGGTGGCAGGTGCTGGAGAGAGCGGATGCAGGGCGGCAGATCTCCGTCTTCAGACTTGCCTCCTATCTCCTATATCTCAAGAGCAGGCCGAAACAGATACCGGAGGCATCACGCGAAGGACTGTTCCACCTAGGATTGCTTCCTTCCACGGAGTTCTTTGAGAATTCAACACCAGCCGGGCTCATACGCAGTTTGATTGCCAACCGTCTTCTTATCGAAAAAATCGAGATACTGGGCAACGCCGACAGGGACCGGCTAAGTCGAAGTCTCGAAGCGGTAAAGCCGGCCCAAAGGCAGAAGTGTCAGGAGATCGTCGGGCGGATCTTCAAATACAACCGCTCCGGCACCGACAAAGACCGCGAGGCGCTGCTCGCCGAAGATGTTCGCTCGCTATTCGAGGCAAAGAAGTCAAGCAGCAGCACCGGCAAAGCAACTCGCGTCGTCCCCATAGAGCGTGCAGGCGTTGACGCGATCCTGCAGGGCGACGACGAGGAGTTGGAGGAACTTGGAAGGAAACTCAAAGAGACGATCGAGACATTCGAAGAGAATGAGACGCCGACCGTTACCCTGGACCTGACCAATCGCAGTGAGCAGGCATCAGCGAAGATCCCTCCTCCGCTAGTGCGATTACTGCATCGATGCGTCACAGCAGAAAAGTTCGGCGGCGTCTTCAAATTTCCGAACTCCGACAATTTCGATGCCGCCCTCGGTGACATTGACAAGGCCAAGTATACACCGTTCGGTCATGACGGTGACAAATCATTCCAGACGCTTCTGACCCGCGTCATCGACCTTGGAATCGTTGAACCCGAAGTGATGGATCGCTGGAAAGCGTTCATCGATTCCAGGAAACTGCTATCGGAGCATGCCGTCGCGATCGCCATTTCCCCAATGGTCGCGCTCTCCAGTGACAGCAAACTGCTGCAAGCGGGACAAGCCTATATCGACATGTTTGCTGAACTCTCGGCAAGTATACGTGATCGCTTCGAAGCCGTAGCTTCACAGTCATCGACAGGCGCCCGGCATTTGTGCGCGCAGTTACTGGTGCTCGATACGATCTACTTTGAGACGCCGGGCACCGTCTATGCGATTCTCTCTCCGCTGCACCCACTGCACCTCTGGAAGTATGTAAGACTGGCCGAGCAATTACGAGATGATAGAGGAACGCTGAATGAAGAGCAAAAGAAAGTGCTTGCGGATAGCGCGGTCAAGTTGCCGCATTTCGTGACCGCGCTGTTCGTTCCCGAAGGGCTTGTCTCGAACTCCCACCCGCTCGTACTGCCGGAAAGTCGTCAGATCGCGGAATTGCCCTGCTACCAGCAGGAGAATCCGCACTATGCGGGCACCGAGGGACAGGAAAGGCTGATCCGCATCCTGAGGAAATTCCTAGTCCTCTACCCGCACGCAAAACGCAGTTTCCGGTTGTGCCTGGTCGATCCTCCCGAACTACCGGGTTTCCTTACGGAACTGGCGTCACAGATCGCCGATGAAAGCTTTCCGGTAGAGGGCGTGAATTTGGTAGTGTTTCGCACGCTCGACAGGCCGGTCTCCATCGGCAATGACCACCAACAGCTAGAGACCATCGCTTCAGTGTTCGCGGCTGAGGATTCTCCGCGATTCGTCCTCAATATCCGGCCGTCAAGGACCACGTATTCCGACATCAACACACATCTGGAGCAGGACCCGGTCCATGTCCTTGCCATATTTGATCCATCGCGCTCGACGGTTGGACGATTCACGAGTCGGGATACTGGCTTCGTGCATCCGCTGGTGCTTCCCAAAGAGTTCCAGTACGACCCCATCGAAGACCAACTGCTCATCACCCCGGCTGCTACCGGGGATCTGTTCGATGTGTACTACAGCCTGCAGAACCGCCTCAACAACGCACTCACAGGATCGCACTTCGGCATCAGTTCGAGCCTCGGGTCAGACTTCCCCAAGACCGGTTCGCTGCTCTCGCACTGTACATGGCTCGTCCTTGGTGACAAACTAGTTGACGCGCTTCCGACCAACGGAGGGCAGATGATCTCCTTCGAGCCCGGCATTCGCCGTGACATTATCGTTCTTACAGAGAATCTAACAAAATTCGAGCGGGCGTTCGACTACTACCTGAGGAAGGCTAATCTCGACCCGACAGAGGAGTCCTTGCGCGAACTTATCGCCACAAGCGCAGAGTTAGTGGGAGAGGGACTCCTGGGACTTATTAGGCCGGATGGAGATGAGTAATGCATTTTGATCAGAACAAATCGGTCGGGGCTCTAGGAACCCTCATCGTCGCCAAGTGGTATCGCACCTACCATCCGCAGCACTTGCTAATCAGTTTGGACAGTGCTGAGACGAGGCGGTGGATGAATCTGGATGATGATTCTAAGCGGGCAGACCTGCTCGGACTGTCTTGCTTGGATGGGAAACCGGTCATTGATATCCTCGAGTGCAAGTCAGGGGTCGAAGATGCGACCAATGTCTACAGCATCGATAGCTCTGGCGGGATCAGAGGAAAGCCGATCGATCAGTTGCACAATACGGGACGCTCCGTTGCAGCGATCTTCGGCCTGAATGAACTCAAAGATCATGTCCTCACTCCTCCGCGCAGAGAGATACTGAGGAATCATCTGTACCGCCAAGGGCTCTCCGGAAGGCGGACACCGGAAGAAAAGCAATTTTGGAGCCGGTTCCTTAACGACCTATTCGCAGGCAACGCAAAGCCCTCGATAAACCTGAACCTGATACTCGTCAATCTCGGCTTGAACCAAGAACCGCTTGATGAGGAAGTCGACTCAGACGAGGGCACCATTAGACTAGTGCATCTCAATGAGACCGTTGTGAGCCTTCATTTGAGCCAGGGGCAAAGACAGCAGTACCGCCCCGAACCGGTTGCGAAATTGGACGATGACGAAATACAGAGTGTCGATGAGGCAGATGATGAAGACGGAGGAGACGAGGGGAAACACCAGATTTCAGGTGCCAGATACGGGGATACAGAAATTACCGTTGATCTCGATGAACATATCAGGACCACTTGCGCCCGCATAAAGGCCGCTTGTCAGGATTTCGGTATCAGGGTAACCGAAATCGATCCGGCGAATGTCGATGTTGGTCCGTCTGTGCTTCGCTACAAGATCAAACTGGCACCGGGAGAAGAAGCCTCACGCCTTCGCAAAAAAGCCGAAGACATCGCACGGCAACTGGCAGCGACTTCGATCCCCATCATCGGCTTTCTTTCCGGAACGCACTATGAGTATCTGGACCTCGCACGTCCGGACAGGCAAACGGTCGACCTGGAACCCGTTCTCAAAGCCGCAAAGCTGAAGGACATTAATCACTTGCCGCTGCAGATCGGGATCGATCCTGCAGGTCAGCCTGTATGCCTGGATCTGGGCGACGATAAACTGCCGCACATCCTTGTGGCCGGCACAACAGGTTCCGGAAAGACCACCTTCCTTCACTCCGTGGTTCTAAGCCTCGTCGCCGTGCATAGCGACGAAACGCTGGAACTGGTTATCTTCGATCCCAAACAGGTGGACTTGACGATCTTTGGAGGGCTCACGCATCTGCGCGATGGTGAGGTCATCACCGAAGCCGATCGCGGCGTAGAGGTCGTCCGACAGATCGCCGAGCACGACATACAGTCGCGGTCCGACATCCTGCAAAAGGCCAAATGCCGCGACATCAAATCATACAACTCTTCGCACCGCAAGAACCCTATGCGGTCACTGGTAGTCGTCATTGACGAATATGCAGACTTGATAGCCGTGCTAAGCAAGAAGGAAAAAGGAGAGTTTGAGCGCGTCATCAGTCGGATCACTGCACGCGGGCGAAATGTCGGCATTCATTTGATACTTGCCACACAGCGACCTACGGCAGACATTGTGACGGGCAATATCAAGGCGAATATGGCGTGCCGCATCTCTTTCAGTTTGCCTTCAGGCAGGGATTCGCAGGTAATCCTCGACGAACCGGGTGCCGAACGGTTGCTGCGGCACGGCGACATGCTGCTTATGCACGAAGGAAAATTGACTCGCTTGCAAGGCTATTTCATTGATCCTGGCCGGATTGAGGCAGTGCTAACGCGAACGCCCAAGTAAATCATTCAAGGCAATTCGAGCGATCGCCGAGCCGACAACGACTCCCCTATGACGTTAACCCGCCAGTCACCAAAGGCGACATTCGGAAAGACTGGGCTGCCGGTTAACAATCCTGCCCGAAGCGCAATCTTGACGGGCCACGAGGCCTTGGAGATAACGTGGGGATCAAAGCGAACAACACCTTTCTTTCCAAGGTTTTTCTGTGCCCCGAGGCGCGAGAGTCTCGGCGTGGTTCGAGGAGCGTTTCGGAGAGGGAGGTCACTATCAAGTTCGCTTTTACCACTTCGAGGCGTCAATAATAGTTAAATACGGTTGAAATTTGCGCAGTTCCTCTTCGACGATCCCTAGGAACGCGCACCGCGATTGGTCGAGCCAGCAAAATTGTTCGAAGCCAGGAAGTTGACATTGACCAACCAATTGCCCACTGGATGAATAGTTTACGAGGGACAAATCGTGTTTCAGAATAGAGCGTGCAACCAAATACCATTCACCATTTTTCGAACGCTGGACTCCACCTTCTACAGAAATATCGTTAGCCTTCCATAGCTTCTTTCCGTGTGGAATGATGGTATCTTCCCTTTGGGGTTGGATTCGGTCGATCAATCGTCGCAATGCATCGGAGTGGCCATGGATATCCCCTATGGCAATCGTTCGTCCCGCTCTAACTTGCTCTGTCGTCTCATTCATCTTCTTGGGTTTCCGGTCGTATCGAACTAAAACTCCCTGGGATGCCCGTCTGTTGCGAGGGTAACATTGTTAAAGTAACCGCAGAAGTTTTCGGGCTTGACCGTGTGAATGGGAATGACGGTTTTCCC
>Ga0194129_10009305_pt1 | contig 11056 bp, 12 predicted proteins | sample TA2KigCa35mmetaG_FD_150862 | JGI IMG/M metagenome (GOLD analysis project Ga0194129, IMG submission 150862) | Freshwater microbial communities from Lake Tanganyika, Tanzania - TA2015038 Kigoma Deep Cast 35m | ecosystem: Environmental > Aquatic > Freshwater > Lake | place: Tanzania: Lake...
CACCGTGCGTAAGCCCGCGGGTCCATGGATGGCCCGCGGGCGCGACACGAGCAGCCGCCAGGAAGGCGGCGGTAGCACGGTCGAGGCGAACCTCTGGCTTCGCCCGCACCGTGCGTAAGCCCGCGGGTCCATGGATGGCCCGCGGGCGCGACACGAGCAGCCGCCAGGAAGGCGGCGGTAGCACGGTCGAGGCGAACCTCTGGCTTCGCCCGCACCGTGCGTAAGCCCGCGGGGCCATGGATGGCCCGCGGGCGCGACACTCAGTACCGCGGCACACCCGTGGTGGGAGTCGCGCGGGCCGGCGGCAGAGACTGCGCCGACACGGTGAACGGGTTCCACGACGAACTGGCGGCCGTGGGCTGCGTGGCGGGCATCTGGGCCGTCACCGCCTGCTGGGCCTGCTGCGAGTATGGGTTCATCGCGCCCTGCACTTGGGTGTTGGCCTGCTGCATCTGCTGGTTTGCGTACTGCTGGGCTTGGTTCGCGTACTGCTGCGCCTGTCCCTGCATCTGGTTGGCGTACTGCTGTGCCTGATTGGTGAGGCTCTGCTGCGTCTGGCCCGCCTGGGCCTGGAGCTGGTTGCCATACTGCTGGATCGAGGGGGGTGCGGCAGCCGGCGGCTGGGACCACGACCAGGAGTTCCCGGCCGGTGCGGCGGCCGGAGGGGGAACGGGAGCGGCGGCCTGCCACTGCGTGGCTGGGCCCGGCATGAGCGGCGGAGCAACGCCGGCGGCCGGCATGGCCGGGGCGCTGATGGTGGGCGGATAGGCCGCGCCTTGCGGCAACGTCGCCCAGTACCCATGCGTGGCGGGCTGACCGATCATGCCGGTCTGCGGAGCGGCCACGGTCGCATTCTGCGGTGTCTGACAGCCGCTGACGCCACCCAGCAGAAGCACTGCGAAGCATGCCAGCGCCGGGCAGCCGGCCGGATGGCGGAGATGCGAGGAGGTCGGCACGTCAGGCACTCCACATGGGTATGGTTGGGAATCCCGCCGCCGTCTGGGACAATGGGAGGTCGGGACAGTAGCGAGTCTGGGCCCACGGTCCAGACCAGATCCCGGCGGAATCCGACCTTCCCCGCAGCCTTTGTGGTCGATGCAGCCCGCCCCGTCGCCCGTCGCCGACCCCGATGCCGTCGCCGCCGACCTGCGGCGGGAGGCCCTTCGCCTGGGATTTTCGCGGGTCGGGATCACCACCGTCGTGGAGCCTCCCCACCATGAGTCCTTTCGTGGTTGGTTGGCCCAGGGGCTCGCCGGGGCGACCGAGGAATGGCTCGAGCGGCATGAGCCGCTCCGGCGCACGGCCGCCGCGCTCCTCGACGGCGTGGCCAGCGTGGTGATGCTCGCCACCGACCACGCCACCCTGCCCGACCCGGCCCATGCCGCTCCGGGGCAGGGCAGGGTGGCCCGCTACGCCTGGGGTGACGACTACCACGACCTGCTGCGAGCGAGGGTCAACGCCCTTGCGGCATGGCTCGAGGGCCGCGTGCCCGGCTGCCGCACCCGCGGCGTCGTCGACTCGGCGCCGCTGGCGGAGCGCGACTTCGCCTGGGCCGCGGGGCTCGGCTGGTTCGGCAAGAACACGATGCTCATCAGCCCCACGGCGGGCAGCTACTTCTTCCTCACGGGATTCCTCACCGACCTGCCGCTGCCGGCCGACGAACCGCTTCGGACCGACCACTGCGGCACCTGCACCGCCTGCCTCGACGCCTGCCCGACCAGCGCGTTTCCCGAGCCCGGAGTGCTCGATGCCTCACGGTGCATCAGCAGCCTGACGGTCGAGAGCCGGGAGCCCGTACCGCTCGAACTCCGCGCGGGAATGGGAGACTGGCTCTTCGGCTGCGACGTCTGCCAGGAGGTCTGCCCGTGGAACCGGCACGCGCCGGGCTCCGGCGAACCAGCCCTCCAGCCGCGCATCGGCCAGGCCACGCTGCCGCTCGGCGAGATCCTCGCGCTCGACGAATCGGGCTTCCGCCGCCGCTTCAGGGGCTCGGCGATCCGCCGGGCGAAGCGGAGCGGCTTGCTGCGCTCGGCGGCGATCGCCCTGGGCAACCGGCCCGATCCCGCGAGCCTTCCGGCGCTGGCCGCGGCGGCTCACGACGGCGATCCGGTGATCCGCGAGGCCGCCCGCTGGGCGCTCGCCCGCTGGATCGACGCCGGCGTGATGGCCGACGAATGCCGGCGGGCGATCGCCGGTCAGGCTTCTCCGCACGACGTCACCTCGTCGACGTCGGCCGCGGGATCGCGCCCCGGGCCGTCGGTCGCGTAGTGGCGGTCGAGCACCGCCTGCCAGTCGGCGTTGACCTTCACGCCGATGAACGCGTCGCGGACGGCGAGCGGCTCCGGGTGCACGCGGGCGTACTTGATGGCGAACTTCCGCATGCTGCGGCCGGCCACCTGCTCGCCGTGGAGTTCCATGGAGAGGGCCCAGTGCTCGCGGAGCACGTCCCGCTGCTCGTGGATCGACGGCGGCGGCGGCAGCGGCTCGCCCGCCAGCAGGGCGAGCGCCTGCCGGAAGATCCACGGGTTGCCGATCGCCCCCCGGGCCACGCTCACCCCGTCGACGCCGGTGCGGTCGAGCATGGCCACGCAGGCCGCGGCGGAGAACAGGTCTCCGGAGCCGATCACGACCCGCTCGCCGGCGTGCTGCTTGACCGTCGCCAGAAACTCCCAGTTGCTCGGGCCGACGTACTTCTGCTGGACGGTGCGACCGTGGACCGTCACGGCCGCGGCGCCGCGGGCGAAGGCGCCATCGAAGATCGTCCAGAAGTTGGCGAGGCTCTCGGAGCTGTCGTCGAGCCCGCGCCGCATCTTGAGCGTGACCGGGATCTGCGGCGGCACGGCGTCGCGCACGCGGGCGACGATCTCCAGGGCGATGGCCGGCTGCGAGAGCAGGTATCCGCCGCGGCACCGGCCGAGGACCTTCTTCACGGGGCAGCCGAAGTTGATGTCGATGACGTCGTAGCCCTCGGTCACCAGCCGGCGGGCAGCCGGCGGGAAGTCGTCGGGGTTCGAGCCCATCAGCTGGCCGCCGACCGGATGCTCCTCGTCGGCCACGGCGAGTCGGGCGAGGTTGCGGCGATTGGAGCCCACGGTGGCGACGAACTGGTCGAGGAGCACCTCGCCGAGCGAGTAGGCGGCGCCGTGGCGGCGGGCGAGCACCCGCATCGCCCGGTCGCTGTAGCCCGAGAGGGCCGCCTGCACCACCGGCGCGGCGAGGTCGACGCCGCCGATCGAGAGCCGCCGGGGCGCGGCGCGGACGGTCACGTGAGCACCGGGCACATGTCGAACCACGTGCGTCCCTGCGCGGCCATCCACTCGAAGCTCGACAGCGGTCCCCAGTCGCCGGGTTCGTAGCCGGCGGGGGCGGCGAGCCCCGGAGCCGACCAGGCGCGGACGAACGGGTCGACGATCTCCCATGATTTCTCGACCACGTCGGCCCGGGCAAAGAGGCTGGCGTCGCCCTCGAGCACGTCGAGCAGCAGGGGCTCGTAGGCCTCCGGCAGCCGGCCGGCGAACTCCCGCGAGTAGCTGAAGTCGAGGTCCGTCAGCCGGAGGTGCATGCCGGCCCCGGGAACCTTGGTGTGGAAGTGCAGCTGGATGCCCTCCGCCGGCTGGATCTGGATCACGAGCCGGTTGGCCTCCCGGGCATGCGCGGGGGTGCCGTTGGCGAACAGCTCGAGCGGCGGCTGGCGGAACCCGATCACGATCTGCGTGGTGCGGCAGCTCATCGCCTTGCCGCTCCGAAGATAAAACGGCACTCCCTGCCAGCGCCAGTTGTCGATCTCGAGGCGGATGGCGCCGAAGGTGGCGGTGCGGCTGCCGGCGGGCACCCCCGGCTCCTGGAGGTAGCCGCGGTACTGCCCGCGGATGCCCGCGGCGGCGGCGTCGGCCGCATCGAGGGGGCGGATGGCCTCGAGCACCTTCACCTTCTCGTTGCGGACGGCGTTGGCGTTGAACCGCACCGGCGCTTCCATCGCGGTGACCATCAGCAGCTGCAGCAGGTGGTTCTGGAACATGTCGCGGAGCACGCCCGTGGAGTCGTAGTAGCCTCCGCGGCGGCCGACGGTCACCTCCTCGGCCACCGTGATCTGCACGTGGTCAACGTAGCGGCGGTTCCAGATCGGCTCGAAGATCGTGTTCGCGAACCGCAGGGCCAGGATGTTCTGCACCGACTCCTTGCCGAGGTAGTGGTCGATGCGAAACACCTGGCTCTCGCGGAACACCGTGTGGATGTGGGCGTTGAGCGCCTGCGCGGTGGCCAGGTCGGTGCCGAAGGGCTTCTCCACGACGATCCGCCGGCTGCCCTGGTCCTGGGCCGCCATGCCGTGCGCGCCCAAGGCCGACACCACCGGCTCGTAGAATTGCGGCGCCGTGGCGAGGTAGTAGATGCGGTCGGTCGGCACGCCCCCCTCGAGCGCGCGGAGCCGCGTCTCGAGCCGGCCGATGTCGGCGGCCACGCCGATGTCGCCGGGCTGGTAGTGGAGCGCGGCGGCGAAGCGGTTCCACGAGGCGTCGTCGAGCGGCCCGCAGTCGCAGTGCCCGGCGGTCGAGTCGCGGAGGCTCGCCCGCCACTCGGCGTCGGCCAGCGGCGTCCGCGAGAAGCCGACGATCCGGGTCTGGTCGGGGAGGGCCCCGGCCCGCATCAGGTTGTAGAGCGCGGGCACGAGCTTGCGGCTGGTGAGGTCGCCCGACGCCCCGAAGATCACGATCGTGTGCGGCATGGTGTGTCCGGAGAAGGAGACGGATGACCTCGCTGCCGCGAGGTCAGATGCTCATGCCCGTGAAGCCGCCGTCGACGTAGACCTCGGCGCCCGTGATGAAGCTGCCCGCGACCGGAGCGCAGAGCAGGATCGCGGCGCCGAGGAGTTCCTCCGGGCTGCCGAAGCGGCCCATCGGCGTCTTGCCCATGATCGACGCGACCCGCTCCGGCGAGAGGATCTTCTTGTTCTGCTCGGCGGGGAAGAAGCCGGGACAGAGCACGTTGACCCGCACGCCCCTGGGGGCGAGTTCGCGGGCCACGTTCTTGGTGTAGTTGACGACGGCCGCCTTCGAGGCGGAGTAGATGAACACCCGGGAGAGCGGCTTGTCGGCCGAGACGCTGCCGATGTTGAGGATCGCACCCCCGCCATGCTCCGCCATGTGGGCTCCAAACACCTGGCAGCCGACGTGCGTGCTCTTGAGATTGGTGTCGATCACCTTGGCGAAGTCTTTGTCGGGGATGTCGAAGTAGGGCACCGACGAGTTGACCCCGGCGCAGTTGACGAGGATGTCGGCCGTGCCGTGGGCGTGGATGGCAGCCGCGAGCAGGGCCTTCACGCTCTCGCGGTCGGTGGCGTCGACGCTCACGAACGTGCCGTCGCCCCCCGCCGCGCGGATCGCCTGCACGCGGGCCTCGCCCCGGTCGGCCCCGCGGCCGGCGACCACCACGAAGGCGCCGGCCCGGCCGAGGCCCTCCGCCAGGGCGCCTCCGAGCACGCCGGTGCCGCCGACCACCACGGCCGTGCGGCCTCGCAGCGAGAAGAGTTCTTCGAGATATCCGTTGGCCATGGAGAAAGTTTTCAGAAGATGTGAGTCAGGAAATCGGTTGCCGGAGGTCGAGCCACTCGGTGTGGTACGTGCCGGGCTTGTCGGTGCGCTCGTAGGTGTGGGCCCCGAAGTAGTCGCGCTGCGCCTGGAGGAGGTTCGCCGGCAGCGTGGCGTGGCGATAGCCGTCGTAGTAGGCCAGCGCCGTCATGAAGGCGGGGACCGGCACCCCGATCGTGGCGGCCGTGGCCACGACGTGTCGCCACGAATCCTGGGCCGACGCGAGGGCTTCGGTGAAGTAGGGGGCGAGCATCAGGTTCTCGAGGTCCGGTGCGGCCCGGTAGGCCTCGTGGATCCGCTCCAGGAACTGGGCGCGGATGATGCAGCCCCCGCGCCACATCATCGCGATCGCGCCGTAGTCAAGCGGCCAGTCGTGCTCCTTCGCGGCGGCCGCGAGCTGCACGTAGCCCTGGGCGTAGCTGGCGATCTTCGAGGCATAGAGGCCCTGGCGGACCTGCTCGACGAACGTATGCCGGTCGCCGTGGTTCCGCTTGGCAGGTCCCTTGAGGACGGCGCTGGCACGGACGCGGGCCTCCTTGAGCGCGGACAGGCAACGGGCGTAGACGGCTTCGGTGACGAGCGTGCTGGGCACCCCGAGATCGAGGGCCAGCTGGCTCATCCACTTTCCGGTGCCCTTCGCCCCGGCCTTGTCGAGGATCAGGTCGACCATGAAGGTGCCGGTGGCCGGATCCTTGACGGTGAAGATGTCGCGGGTGATCTCGATCAGGTAGCTGTCGAGTTCGCCGCGATTCCAGCTGTCGAAGACCTTGGCGAGCTCCGGGTTGGTGAGCCCGGCGCCGTGCTTGAGGAGCGAGTAGGCCTCGCAGATCAGCTGCATGTCGCCGTACTCGATGCCGTTGTGGACCATCTTCACGTAGTGGCCGGCGCCGCGGGGGCCGACCCAGTCGCAGCACGGGATGTCCCCCTTCGGGCCCACCTTGGCGGCGATCGCCTGGAAGATCGGCTTCACCAGCGGCCAGGCCGAGGGTGATCCGCCGGGCATCAGGCTCGGCCCCTTGAGCGCGCCCTCTTCGCCTCCCGACACGCCCGTGCCGACGTACAGCAGGCCCGCCGCCTCGACCTCCCTCGTCCGTCGCTCGGTGTCGGAAAAGAGGGTGTTGCCGCCGTCGATGATCACGTCCCCCTTGGAGAGCCGCGGGATCAGGGTCTTGATCAGGTCGTCGACGGCGGGGCCCGCCTTGACCATCATCATCACCTTCCGCGGCGGCTTGAGGGCGGCGACGAGGTCGTCGAGCGAGTGGCAGCCGACGACGTTGGGCTGCGTGCCGCGGCTGGCGATGAAGGCGTCGGTGACGCTCGTGGTGCGGTTGAAGACGGCGATCGAGTAGCCGCGGCTGGCGATGTTCAGGGCGAGATTCTCGCCCATGACCGCGAGTCCGATCAGACCCACGTCGCACGCTGCCTGCTTGGACATTGAGGAAACTGCTCCGGGCGGGAGAGGACTGGAAAGATGGTGTGGAGCCGAAGACTATATCGGGCCGGTCCGGAGCCGGACAAAGACGGCCATCCAACGCCGAAAGACGGAAAGGATTGAAGCCCCGAACCCGCACCGTCCGATTTCATGGCAGGGTCCGCGAAACCGTCGTTGGCGGAGCGGCCGGCGGTGTCGGTTCCGCAGGCACACCTTGACCAGTTTGCCCACGGTGCCGTAGCGTTAAAACTGGATTATTCAAGGCTCCGTAGCCAAGTGGCTAAGGCAGCGGATTGCAAATCCGCCATCGTCGGTTCGACTCCGACCGGAGCCTCTCCACCGAAGACCCTCGCGATGTTCCGGAAAGCCCGGGCTTCGCGAGGGTTTTTTGTTTTTCAGCCGTGCCGCCGCGGCTCACTCCGCCTCGGCGTGGGCCGGCTCGGCCTCACGGTCCGCAGCGTCCGGCGGAGCCGTCCGTTCTTCGGGTGTCGCACCGTCGCGGACTTCCTTCATCACCTCCGCCTGCAGCGCCATGATCTTCGGCACCATGCCCGCGGTCGCCTTCTGGGTGACCGCCGCGGCCCGCTGCATCAACTCCGGCTGCTTCTGCACGTATGACCGGCCGACCGGCGAGCGGAAGAAGACGATCAGTCCTTCCATCTCTTCCGCGGTGAGCGTTTCGGCGTAGACCTCGATGTACGACTCCCGCATCCTTTCCCAGGCGAGTTCCTCGGTGACGAGATCCATCGTGCGCGCCATCATCCGCTCGTGAATCGCCTTCGCCCGCGGGCCCCGTGCCGCCGCGGCCGGAAGTTGCTTCTGCATCTGCTGGACCTGGGAAGTCATCATCGTTTTCATCATCTCCATCGAGGCGGCGAGCGTCGCCTTCATCTCGAGGGCGTCGAGGAGGTCGCCAGCGAGTTCACGACGGCGTTGGCCGTCATCGGCAGGGGCGATCGCCGCACCGAGGAAGACGATGATCGCGCACACGGATCTCATGGCGGTCTCCTTGCGATTCCGATCGCTTCACGCACCGGGCATCGCGACCCCCGCGACACCCCCGATGAACGGCATCCTATCCGAGCCGCCTGGCGACGTCTTCCTCCGCCGGCCAGTCGCGTTGCACGCCCGCGAGGGCCATCCGCTTCCGCGCCTCGGCGAGCGAACCGTCGAGATCGATGCCGCGGCAGCCCGCCTCGATCACGGTGACTTCGTAGCCGAGCCTGCGGGCATCGAGGGCCGTGTGCAGCACGCAGTAGTCGGTGGCGAGGCCGGCCAGCACGATGGCACGCACGCTGCGGACCCGAAGCATCGCATCCAATCCGACCGGGGTCAGGCCGTCGTTCTCGAAGAAGGCCGAGTAGGCGTCGGCGCCGTGATGAACGCCCTTGCGGAGCACCGCCGCGGCCGACGGGACGCGGATTCCGGCATGCAGCGCCGCGCCGGTCGTGTCGGCGACGCAGTGATCCGGCCAGAGAATCTGCTCGCCGAAGGGTGTCGGGAGCCGCGCGTGCACCCGACGGCCCGAGTGGCTCGACGCGAAGGAAACGTGCCCGGGAGGGTGCCAATCCTGGGTGAGGATCACGTGACGGAACCGCTCCATCAAGGCGTTCACCACCGGCACGACACCTTCGGCATCGGGTACGGCGAGCGGACCACCGGAGCAGAAGTCGTTCTGGACGTCGACGACCACGAGGGCGGTGTTCATGCCGCGAGATGCTCTCCGCGAAGCCGATCGAAGCCGGCGGCATCGCCGGCCCGCAGGCGGTATCCTGCCCGGCGGTTCATTCGTGCTCGCCGTGCACGTGGGCCTCGCCGTCAGGATCGATGTCGATCCGCAGGCTCATGGGGTGGCAGCAGACCGGGCAGTCCTCCACGTAGTCCTGGTGGGATCCGGCGGATACGTCCACCGGCACCACGATCTCCTCGCCGCAGGAGTCGCAGACGTAGACGGCTTCCTGGTCGATCGCGCGAGGGGCTCGGCGGCGACGCTTGCCGGGTTTCTTCATGGCTCAGGTTCCCCCTGGCACGCTACCCGATCGCCACACGATTCCCAAGGCCGGTGAGGAGACGCGCGGCCGCCGGCCCCTGGCATCGATGCGCTGCTGCCGGCGGAGATCGGCCCCCACAGGGCCTCTGCGGGATACACTCGGGGGGTGGAACGCGACGGTGATCCTTTCGAGCGGCTCGAGCGGCTGATCTTCCGGCCGGTGTCGACCCGGCCCGACTGGCTCAAGGCCTGGCGGCACGAGGCGCAGCACCTCCTGTTTCTCGCCCGTCGGGCGGCCGATGACGACGACGACGAGCTGCTGCACGAGCTGGAGGACCAGGCCCGCGTCATGGGCGACATGGTCGAGGGCCGCCTCGCCGCCGACGGCCTCTGAGCGGGGGACAGCCGTACGGCTCACGCAGTGACGCTTCCTGGCCGGTGCCGTGGCCCTCGAGCGGGAGTCGAGCGATGCGGGGCAAGCGGATGTTCGTTGCGATCGACCCGTCGGCCGAGGCCGTCGCCCGGGCCACGCGGATCGCCGGCCGACTGCAGGCGGAGGGCGTCGAGGCGGCGTGGGTCAGGCCGGCGGAGATGCACCTCACGCTTCACTTTCTGGGAGACGACGTCGACGACTCCGACCTGCACCGGTTGTGCCTGGCGCTCGACGAGGCCGCTGCCGTCACGCCCGCCTTCCGGATCACGCTCGGGGGCGTCGGCGTGTTTCCCGACTCACGACGGCCCAGGGTGGTGTGGCTCGGCGTGGAGCAGGGGCGGAGCGAACTCGTCGCGCTCCACGACGCGCTGGCGCGACAACTCACACCCCTCGGCTTTCCGCCGGAGGCCCGCGGCTTTCGGCCGCACCTCACGCTGGGGCGGTTTCGCAGCGGCGGCACGGGACCGCCGGCCCCGGCGTTGGCCGCCGCCATCGAGCGGTGCGGGGCGTCGGCGGCTTCCGAGATGCTGGTCCGGAAGGTCGTGCTCTACGAGAGCCGGCTCACAAAGGCCGGCGCGGAGCACGATCGGCTGCACGCGGCCGCGCTGGCCGGTCCGTGAGGGGCCGCGCACGACGGCGGTCGGTTGCTCAGCGGCGGACGTCGAGCACGCCCACGGCGAGCCGGCCGTCGGTGCGGTAGGGATCGCCGCCGCCGTTGAAGCCCTCGCGGTCGACGTGGAAGCGGTCCACCCAGTAATAGCCGTCGAGCACTCCCGATCGGGCGGTGTCGACCACCAGCTTGTTCCGCTCCCGATCCACCTCGGGGGCGATCTTGTGCGTGATGCCGCCGGTCGTGCGGCTGATTTCCACCCGCTCGTCGAAGGTGGCGGCCCCGAGCCAGAGCGGCTCCCCGGCCACATCGACCTCCTGCGATCGCCAGAACCGCACGTGGTGCCGCTGCTTCGGGCTCGGGCCCACGGGCTGCTCGTAGGCGAGGTCCTGCCGGCGGCCCCAGAGGAACAGGTCGCTCACCGGCGCGTGGTCATAGGGCTTGCGGAGGACCACGTCGGCGGCGATCCGCACCGACGACTCCAGCGTGATCGGGTCGGCCGCGTACCAGCGGGCCGCGGCCAGGGCGCGGTGCAGCTCTTCCTCGGTGCCCACGAAGGCGATGTTGACCGGATCGCCCTTGCGGCCGCGCTTGGTGACCGTGTGCCGCGGGGCCTGGAGCAGGGCGGGGTGCCCCGCGATCCTCCCGGTCGGCTCTTGCCCGCCGGCCGGCGGCGGTTCCGGCATCGCGAGCGTCGTGGCGAGCACGAGCAGACCGACGGGCAGCCTCATGGCAGCGTTTCTCCTCGAGGGGCGGGAACGGTAGCCGGGGAGCGACGGCGGCTCAAGGCCGGACCGCCCATGCGGCGCGGGTGTCCCGGACGCCGGGAGCGGTTGAAAAGGGCGTAACTCGCAAATCTCTATGCCGCAGCCTTCCCGTATAGCCTGTCTTGCTCAGTTTCGACGTGGTACTCGATGAATTCATCCCAGCGGCCGTTGAGGTAAACGGCCCGCAGGTGGAGCATGGCCTGGGCGCCCGTCACGGTCCACCGCATGCCGGTTCCCTC
>Ga0194129_10009309_pt1 | contig 11053 bp, 18 predicted proteins | sample TA2KigCa35mmetaG_FD_150862 | JGI IMG/M metagenome (GOLD analysis project Ga0194129, IMG submission 150862) | Freshwater microbial communities from Lake Tanganyika, Tanzania - TA2015038 Kigoma Deep Cast 35m | ecosystem: Environmental > Aquatic > Freshwater > Lake | place: Tanzania: Lake...
TCGATTGGCAAGATTCAGGACAGCGCGGTCATCGCGGGCAAGATTGCCGCTGGCGCGGTTGAGACGGCGAAGCTCGCCGACGCGGCCGTCACGACGGCGAAGATCAACGACAGCGCGGTGACCGAGGCGAAGATTGGCGACCTCGCGGTTGCGAGCGGCAAGATCGCGGACAGCGCTGTTCTTACGGCGAAGCTTGCGGACGCGAGCGTCACGACCGCCAAGATCGTTGATGCCAATGTGACCACCGCGAAGATTGCGGCAAACGCCGTCACCTCCGCGAAGGTCGATTCGAGCGTCATCATCGCGTCGGGCGCGAACGCCTTCACGGGCAGCGTCTCGATGGGCACGAATCGGATCACGCTCGTTGGCGCCCCGGTCTCCGACGGCGATGCTGCGAACAAGTCCTACGTCGATTCGGTTGCGGTTGGCCTGCGTGACTTCAAGAACTCGGCGCGCGCCGCCACGACGGCGAACCTTTCCGGCACGTTCAACGCGGGCTCGAACACGCTCGTCGCGACCTTGAACGGCGCACTCGTGGTCGACGGTGTGACGATGGCCTCCGGTGATCGGCTCCTCTTGAAGGACCAGAGCACCGCATACCAGAACGGCATCTACTCGGTCACCTCGGCCGGTAGCGCTGGGTCTCCGTGGGGTCTGACTCGATCGACGGATGCGGACACGTCGGCGGAGGTCACCTCGGGCATGTTCCTCTACGTCTCTGAGGGTACGGTCAACCAGCAGAGCGCGTGGGTGCTTGCGACTCCCGATCCGATCATTCTCAACACGACCTCGCTCTCGTTCGTCCAATTCTCTGGCGCGGGTCAGGTTGTCGCGGGCGAGGGCTTGTCGAAGTCGGGCAACACGCTCAACGTCAACGTCGACAGCACGACGATCGAGATTTCGTCTGATGCACTCCGCATCGCGGCGAGCGCGGCTGGCGCGGGCCTCACGGGCGGCGGCGGCGCGGCCCTTGCGGTCGGCGCTGGCGCTGGTATCTCGGTCGCTGCCGACTCGGTTGCCGTTGTGTACGGTACGACTGGCGAGCTTTCGTCCATCGACGCCGATGACGCGGGTTCGGCTGGCTCGCTCGACAAGGCCGCGCGCATCGACCATCAGCACGCGGTTCTCTGCGATGCAGCGGTCAACGTCAGCACGGCGAACGCCGAGGGCACCAGCTCGGCTCTCGCTCGCGCGGACCACGTACATGCGGCGCCGCGCCCGGCGACGCAGAACAAGTCCATGTCGGCGTCGACTACGACGGCTGACGGTCAGGCTGCTTCGGCTTCCGCAGTGGCGGCGGCTCCCGCGCTAAGCTGCTACGTCGGCGTGCGCGTGAACGGCGTCTTCTACGAGGTCGGCAACGGCGTGAAGACCAAGGACTGCTACTTCTCGGGAGACTCGGGCTCGACGGCGCGTGCCTTCGGCTCGGTCCAGAGCGGCGACGTCCTCTACTGGAACGGATCCATCGCTGGGTTCGAGCTTGATACGAGCGATCGCCTCGACTTCGACTACATCGCGTTCGCATCGTGATGCGGTGATGAGCGCCAGGGAGGTCGGCAAGGCTTTCCTGGCGCTTTCATTTTTTTTAATCGTAGAACTCCAGAATGGCCGGCAAACTCAACGTCAAGCAGCTCGCCGCATCCGGAGCAAGCCTGAATCAGGTTCTAACCTGGAACGGCTCAAGCTGGGTGCCCGCAAATTCTGGTGGAGGTGGCGGCTCCGCCCGCCCGGCTCTTTGTTTTTCAAAAAGCCACGACCCAGATCAAGCAAGCTATTCAGGGTCAACGACGCAGGTCTTGATTCAGTATGGAACAGCCTCAACCTACCAAAGCATCTCGCCGATCTGGTGGCGCTTGCCAGCGGCCGTGACGGGAAGCGGCGGTCAGCTAAACCCGGGACTTCGGCTCTATTGGTCCGATGCGTCGACAACTGATCTTCTGAACACGCAGACTTCGGGATCGCTTACGTCAGATCGCTCAGAGGTGCGTTTCAACAAGGATGGCCTCCGAATCGCTCAGATAGCGTTTATCGTTCAGAACACCTCTGGTCAGGGCATTAACACCAACCTTGGTGAATTCATCTTCGAGGGCGAGCAAACCTGATGAGTATGCCCCCTCCGCCGGTTACTCTTCCAAACCTCCCCGCGGGCTGGTCTCGCGGAAACGTTCCTTCGCCGGTTGTGAAGCGCGCTCTCAAAGTCTCGAGGATGCGGCTTCCGTATGGCGGTGGCGTCGTCGACACGATCAATGGGACGACGTATGCGTTCCGCTTTGAGCCCCACTACGACAACCATCCGCTGCTGAGACCTGGGCAGCCGGAAGACGCTTCTGATGCGCCCGCGCCGTTCTGGCACCCGGGTGTCTCTGTTTGGACCATGCGCGAGCCCAGCGCAGATTTTCCGGCAGGCTTGGACGACGCTCGCCCGAAGCTCGCCCGAAGCCGCCGCCCGCCGAGCCTCGCTTGCTGGTTCCGGTGGCTCTATTCGCGGTTGGAATCGCGGTCGGGTATTTCGTCTCGGCGCCGTTGCCGAGAGCCTCAACCGCGTAGGCTTCGGTCAAAATGTCTTGACGGTTGGATTGTGCCTGCGGTCGTGCGATGATGCTGACCCGTGACAGGCCGGTTTGTTGCCTCGTCTTAGGAGACCGATCATGAAGACCTTTGCTCGCCTTGTCATGGTTTCGATGCTTTCCCTCGTCCTCATTCCCTCGTGCGAGGAGAAGAGCGACGCTCCCGTCGGCGCGTCTGCTAGCTCGGCCTTGAGCGCGGGCGGACAAGGCGGCGCGGGCGGCCAGGGTGGCTCGGCTTCGAGCGCTGGCGGCGATGGCGGAGCCTCGGCATCGTCTGCTGGTGGCGCGGGCGGCCAGGGTGGCTCGGCTTCGAGCGCTGGCGGCGCTGGTGGGCAAGGCGGCAAGTGAGGTTGCGATGACCTACGCGGCCTCGAAGAAGCCCTGTCCGCCTGCGACGCAGGACATCGGGACGAACCTGCGGAACCGTCAAACGGCGATCCAGGTCGCCAACTACGGTCCGCCAAACCCGGGCTTGCCGAACGTGCGCTTCTGGACGCGACTCGGCAAGATGTGGGGGGTGGACCCGCGGGAGGCGCAGACGATGCGCTGCGGTAACTGCGCGGCCTTCGAGGTCAGCCCTAGAATGAAGGAGTGCATCGCCAAGGGGATCGGAGCCGACGGCGTCGACTCGTACGATTTCATCGAGGCAGGCGAGCTTGGCTATTGCCTCGCCTTCAAGTTCAAATGCGCTGCCGCGCGCACTTGCGACGCCTGGGTTGCTGGCGGTCCGATTCGACGTGAGAGAAAGCCATGACTGTTCGAAAGCCATCAGCTCTTTCTGATTCTCGTAGAAGAAGCCGCAAAGACCGAATTCTTCTCGCGGTCCAAACGGCAGTTCTTGAAACCTTCAAGGGCGATTTGAGCCGCTCGCGTCGACGAAGCGACGAAGTGAAGGTCGTGAAAAAGGCGGTCAGGCTCGCCGACCAAGCTACTGCGGCGCGAACCGGCGCTGTGGTTCTCGTCTTCCACGAGGCCGGCATCCCGAGCCCCGAGGAGACTTTCGATATGTCTTCGGGCGAAAGCGCGTGGGACTTGGTCGACGCTCAGTTGCAAGAGGAGCTGCCAAAGGTATCCCTTGGCCGCGAGGATTTGTCTGGCGATGTTACGGCCTACTTCGACCTCGGCGACCGGAAGGACGAGGACGACGCCGGACCGACTGGCACGAGAAGAATCTCAACGACCAGCAGCGCTTTCGGTCCGACTGGAACACGGAAGATGTCGTTCCTCTCCAACAGCCATCATCGAACAGGCGGCGATCCAGCGACCAACTACGTTCGCAAGCTGGTCTACGATGCGTTCGACAGGGAACTGTCCATGACTGTGGTCGCCCGCGGCATTTACCCCACGGCAGAAGACCGCGGCAGGGCGGAAGAGCTTTCGGAGGCTGACATGGTTCTTGAGCAAGTGAACGCCGAAGTGAGCGCCGTCTACGGCGAGTTCTAGGAGTCTGGGGCCATGACGTACAACATGCACGGCCTCGGAGCGGCCTTGGCGCCTCAGTCGAAGCTTTTGGCGATCCTGAATGGTCGCTGGGAGAAGATGGCGAAAGCGCCGCAGGTGGCCTATTCGCTGGCTTCCTTGGCGGTCATGGACCAAGCGCTGGGGCTCCTGCATCAGGCAGCACACTGGCAGTCGTCTGGCCCTAGCTACTACGGCGACCACCTCCTCTTTCAGCGGCTCTATAAGCCCATCGACAAGGAGGTCGACTCGCTGGGAGAGCGTGCTGTCGGCCTTGGCCACCCGCGACTCGTCTGCCCGATTACGCAGGCCGCAATGCAGAAGGACCTGCTCCAGGGATGGGGTAAGGGGCAGGGACCAGACGACCCTCGTAGGCTCGTCCAGTTGAGCCTCGGCGCGGAGCGGTCATTCCTAGAAGCCATCGCAGCCGCGATGGTGCAGGCGTCGCCCTCTGACGGCGTCCAGAACCTCCTTCAGGGCATCGCCGATGTCCACGAGGGCAACGTTTACCTACTGCAGCAGCGTCTCGTACGCGGAGGATGAAAAATGGCCACACGAGGTTTGGTTGGTGCAATTGACCATGAGTCCGGTGAGGTTTACGCGATTCACGTCGCGTATGACGCCTATCCAGAGGGCCTTGGTCGCACTCTGTTGAATCACTACCGGTCGGACAGCAAGGTCGTCGACCTCATCTCAATGGGCGGAGCCCGCGGAATCGGCTCCACGATTGAGAAAAGCGATTTCTACCACCGCGATCACAAGGCACCTCTGGAGCGGGAGCACTATCTCAACAAGAAGAGCTTCTTTGACAGAATCGAGGACGCCTTCGTGGAGTACATTTACCTGTGGGATGATGGACGGTGGCATTATGCTGGCTACCGCTACAAATCGTTCAAACCGCTGACCAAGCAGGCGATCAAGTAATCGAAACGATTTCCGAATAAGGTCGGCAAGAGGCGCGAGACGGAGAAGAGCATGAGCCAAGGAATGCAGAAGATCCTCGAGCCTGGGTACACCCAGACCTCGCAGAAGGAGTACGAGGAGCTTTACGAAACGCGTCCCAACTCGGACGGTTTCTGGGATTTGTGGGGTCTCTTCGACAGTCCGTGCAAGGACTGGAAGGATGGCACCAAGCCGCACCCGAAGACGGGCGGGTTCATCTGCCCTCGCGGCTGCAGCAACTGGGACAGGCCGTGTCCCAAGGGCCAATATCACGCGAACCCCTGCGGGTATTGCAAAGCTGACCCGCGGTATTTCTGCAAGGAGACCACCTTCGGAAGAAACGAAAACCGGGCTCCTGGTACGAAGGGTCCAGGAGACCCCGGCTGCATGCATTGGGTGCAGTACTACTACCCGCCGGGGCATCGCCGGCACGGCGACTTCCAGCCGAACTACACCCCGTACGTGATGGGCCTCGCGCTCCTCAGCGTCGGGTTCATTGCTAAGGGCCTGCTCGACAGGACCTGATGCCGGCTGACCGGCAGCGCGCTACTTGCGGCCCTTGAGGTAGTAGATGCCCGAGGCCGCGGCGACGGTGATCGCAATCGCGAGGCCTCCGATGGTCTGGTGCCACGGCCTGATTGCGTACTTGCCCCAGAGAGCGCGGTCTTCTTTGAACTTGATGCCTCCGCCGTGCTGCTTGATGACCTCGTCATTCAGCTCCGGAGTGTAATTCCCGTCCCAGCTGACGATGAAGGCGCCATCGCGAGGTCGGCCGCGTCGCTTGCTGTTGCTGTAGGGCCACGCAGGGGCGCCCGGCTCTCGTCGGTAGACCCAGATGCCTGGATAGGAGTAATCGCCCTCCGGACCATCGGGCATGTAGAGCCCGCGCAGCACGAAGACGTACTCGGTGCCGTCGATGACGTGCGACTCCCAGTTGTCCTCACCCTCGAGCCGAGCGAGCGCTTCGTCCGCCTTTGCCTTGATCTTCGGATTCACATCGTCGGGAAGACCGAGGTACCACGGGTTGAGTTGACACCAGCCTTTCGGAACGGCGCCCGGCGACACAATTCCCCTGGTTCGGCGAGGCAGACCCGTCCTTGGGTGCTTGCCGCCAGTGCTCCAGGTCATCTTTTCGTCGTTGAAACAGCGCTCAGGCATGATTGCGATAATTTAGCCGACCAAAGCGGTTTTCTGCTAGCTTAAAAAGCTCGATGCGCCTCATCCCGCTTTCTGAGCAGCAAGCCTCTTTCGTTGAGGTGGAGATTCTTGGTTGACACCTGGACGACGACGACCAGCATGTCCGGGACGTCATGGGGGTCGTGCTAGACCACTTTGAGCGCTCGCGCGGCAGGTCGCTTGCCGTTCCAGATGCGAGGGTGCTCTACGACGCCGTTTTGGATGCGATGAACCACATCGACGACGCCATCGAGGACCATTTCCGCGGCGACTCCCGCGCCCTGCAGCGCATCGGCGGGGTCGAGGACGCAAAGCAGGCTCGAGGCATTTGCCGCTCAGGACAGGCCATCCTGAAGCGCTTGGCGTTCGGCCGATGAACCTGCAGGACATTCTCGTGGCCGGACTTGTCGCGGTCGGGATCACCTACCTTTTCTGGAAGGGTCCGACGTTCAAAAGAAAGGATTGAGGCGACATGATGAGAGCGTACGGAGTGGCGGAAATGCCGGCGGCAAGCTCCTGCAACCCAGGAGAGTCCCGTGCCCCGAGGACACTTGGTCCCGACGACCGAGGCTGCCCTCCCGCTGGCACTTGGGTTGTGGCCCCGAAGCCAGCCGGCTGGACGAACTACCACACGGCCGCAGCCGTGGTCGGGGTCGCCGGATTCGCCTACCTCGTTTTCGGGCCGCATCAATGGCGCAACGTGTACACCATTCCGACTTCGGACGGTGGCAATCTTGAGATTTACTTAGGTCCGCAGCCTTAGAACAAGCAGGTCTCGATGCCCGTGGCGCTTCTTGCGGTCGCGGGCATCGCTGCGCTAATATACGGAGCCTCCAAGCTGAGCCCCGAAGGCAAGGGCGAGCTTACCCCGTTTGGCAAAAAGATTTTCAGCGTGAAGGACTGAGCCATGGCGACCATCCCACTTCGGGGGGCAATCGAGGACGCCCTCGAAGAGCTGAAGCGCAAGTCGCTCAGCCAGATTCAAATCGAGACGGCCGTGAAGTGGGCGGGACGGGCATGCGCGGCGGCCATGTTGGGAAGGCCCGACGACGCGGAGGAGTACGCGCATGAGGCCATCGAGCACGCGGCGCTGTCGGGCGACATGCACCTACTACAAGCCGTGAGGAATGCCATGCGGTCCTGCAACGTGAAGCTGCCAGGAGTTCCGTCGTGAGAGCGGAGAACCATCTCGAGTTGTCAGCGCCGCCCGTGGGCGAGGTACAATGGGTCGGATGGTCGAAGGACAATCCGAACCGAGTCGGCCGCGCCACCGCGAGGCTCTGGTTCGATGCTCGCGAGGCCATCATGCGGGAACTTGGGCTCACCGACATGGGCTCGATTGAGGTCGTGAAGCTCGAAAGCTAAAGACGGGAAACGTCTCGCTCTACAAACTTTCGAGGGTCTGATAGGATCCGATGATTATGTACCAGCGCATGAAGTCGAAAATAAGCCTCATCCTGTCCGCTGTAACGCTCGTCCTTGGGCTCGGCGGATGCCCTACTCCCTCGCCCGTCCCCGCTCCCGACGCGCCGTCGAGGCTGCGGGTCCTCAACGGCTCTTCCGAGCCGATGTGGATCTTCTGGATTGGCGCGGAGGGAGGCGGGACGATGCCCGACCCGCACAAGATCCTACTTTCTCCCGGTCATCATCACGACTACACGGTCCCTGCTGCCGGTCTTGCAGGGACGCGCTTCTGGCCCGGTCTAGGGTGCGACGACACGGGCAACGACTGCGAAATTGGGCAGAGCGGAGGTCCGAGTGCGGACGGCTTTACCTGCCCCTCCCAGGGCTGCGCTCCACCAATCGACAGCAAATTCGAGGGCACGTTTGGCTGCCTGGTTAAGCCTTGCCAATTGAACCCGTCAAGCGGGCTTCCGCTGCCTGCGACCGACTCCTGGGACACGAGCCTCGTCGATGGCTTCACGCTTCCGTTCTCGGTCCGTGTTGTCGGAGACTGCCCAGGCGGTCCGATGGGAGGAGCGATCGACTGCTCCGCGCTCGATCTCTCGGCTTGCCCGACGAGCGAGGACTTGTCGAGCGGAGGTGCGTACCCTGATTTGAAAGACCTGAGCCTCGTTGCAGGAGGAGCGGGGTGCTACTCTGATTGCGGGCGGCTCACGTTCTCGCAGCGCAACAACGCTCCGACCTTTGCCCCGACTGCGGAGCAGGCGCAGGACTACTGCTGCCCGACGCCTCCGGTATCGCCCGAGGCGTGCCGAGCCGGTCCAGTCGCCTCGACGGACTACACCCAACTCGTTCACCAACTGTGCCCGCAGGTCTACGCCTACGGATACGACGACGGCGTCGGACTCTGGAGCTGCCCCGCGGGCGTGCGCTACGAGGTGACCTTCTACGGGATCAAACGATGATGATGCCGCTTAAATCTAAAGCGCAGGAGCGATACCTGTGGGCGAACGACCCGCAGCTTGCCAAGAAGTACGAGGAAGAAACCGGCGCTCAGGCTCGTGGCATGGTTGTTCAATGCAACGCTGGCGTTGGCCTCTCTGGCGGCCCGAGCCTTGACGCTTGGGATCGTTGGTGCCTACTCCCTCATTGCCTGAAGGTACCTATGCGTCCAATGTCTACGTTTTCAGAAGCTGTCGGCGGGCTGTGGTAGCATGACGGCCAACATGCCGAAGCGAAAGCGTAGCGCCGCGCGGCGCAATCCGGGCGACAAGACCGTCCTCGACTTTCTCGGTAGCTCGCTGAAGGGCGTCTATCGATCCTACGATGAACTGCCCGACGAGCCGGACGAGTTCCCTCTGAGCCGGTTCTCGACGGTCGAGAAGTACGAGGCTGATCGCGTGAAGCGCGACCCTCAGAAGCACGTCCTCATCTCGGACTACCTCATCTTCTCCGACTACTCGGGTTCGGACGTCGAGCGGTCGAACGCGCGCGTGTTTTTCGAGCAGCACGGCGACAAGCCTGGCATTTACCGCGTCTACGGAGGCTACGGGACTGACGGGATTGCCATTCGTCTCGACGTGTCGGACGATGGCATCCTTGAAGACTTGGCGCGTCTGGAGGACTACCCGGTCCTCGATGAGAACGACTTAAGCAAGGTCTCGAATTTACTCGCGGATGAAGCCGCAGAGAGCTACGGCTTTGATGACTTCGTGGAAGAAGTCGAGAAGCGATTGGGCGTTTCGATCGAATACAACAGCACGTCGCCTGGAAAGCTGGCCGACTTGTTCTGGGAGTTGACCGGCGAGCTTGCCGAGCCGTACATCATCGAGAGCGGTGGATCGGTGGTTTTCTTCCCCGAAAAGATGGCAAAGTTGGTTGACCTTGACCGTCTGCGCGACGCCGGCATCGAGTACGAAAGCGACGAGGACTGAACCATGCCCACCGTCATCGGCCGATTGGATGAAAAAGTAAGGCGAACCTAAAGCGGATCTCGCTCGATCACTCGATTGAGATCCGCCGTGCCCACGCTCAGTTCAGCAAGGTAGAAGTAAATGCCTGCCAAAAAAGCCCGCCCAAACGCCGCCCCTTCCAAACAAGTGATCACGAGCCACCTCTGGTAAGTCCTCAGCTAGGTTTTAACCACGGTGAAGTTCCGATTCCTCATCTTCGCGACGTTCGACAAGAGCGTTTATGCGGGTTTCCACGGGCTGCTAAACGCAGAGCGCTACGCGGAGCAGGGCTCGAAGGGCTGGCACGGGAAGGTTCTGGTGCTCGACTCGCAAAAGCGTCAAGTCCTACTCGCGGCTCAATCGGGCAAGGTAAGCTTCACTCCCTCTGACCCCTACCCCATCTGATTGCTATGGCTCGCAAAAATTCTCGTCGCGCGAAAGCCAACCCCGTTGAACCGAAGGTGTCATTCGGGCTCGGCCTGCTTGTTGGGCTGGGCGCTGGCCTCGGCATATACCATCTGTCCAGAACGAAAGAGGCGGTCATCGTCGAGGCAGATCTGCCGCCAATGCCGAAGGTCAACGTGACTCCAGGAACGGGCGCGTGAAGCAGCCGACGTCAAACCAGCTGAGCCCCATTTCTTTCGGCATGCTCGCTGGGTCCGTTATCGGCGGAGCAGCCGGCCTCGTTGCATCCGCCTCGCCTGACTACGAGCGACGAATTTCAGATGCGATCCTGGGCGCGTTTTCGGGCCTCGTGACGGGCGGCCTCGTCGGGCATGCCGCGTCACGGGTACCTTGACGCGCGCGCCCTCTGCGGCCTACGATTACGCCGTTCTGCATCGCTTGGGTGATTGGGACCTCGGCCCGGCTTAGCTTTCTAGCTTTGCCGGGCTTTTTCTTGATATGTTGGCAACGCCATGATCCGATCGTTTGGAGAGTTCAGCGCAACGGCGAAGGGCTGCGGTACGATGGGCTCCGACTGGAAGGAGACGCAGCGGATGCTCAACGTTGTCGGCGCAACCGACAACGAGGGCAAGCAAGTCGTCGCCGACGGTTCATGGGGCGCGCGCTCTCAATCCGCTCTGGACAAGTACTCGGCGCACTTCAACGCGAACAAAAACGCGTTCGCAGCATTCGGCATCGCGCTCACGCCGTGTGATGCGCTCAAGTTTCAAGCCGCGTGCAAGGCAACGGGCGGCTCCGATCCTCGTTGCTCAAAAGTTCCGCCGTTTGGCGGAGCCGCCGCGACGACCACACCGCCCGCTGGCGCTCCGCCGGTCGCCGGTCCAACCTCTCAGTTTTTCGAAATTCAGCGCTGGCAGCAGTACTTGAACACCAAGGGCTGCAAGGTCAACGAGCAGGGCCTCTGGGACCCGGCCACTGACGCGGCATCCAAGGCTGTCCTCGCGGGCCAATCCTGCGCTCCCGCCGCAGCCCCAGCAGCCGCACCGCAGACCACCGCGACTTCTTCGACCTCCAGTCGGCTTGGAAGCCGCGGGGCACTCGCTGCTCTCCGGCCGTTGCAGCGCCCTAAGGCAACGTCGCCAAGTACTG
>Ga0194129_10009310_pt1 | contig 11052 bp, 11 predicted proteins | sample TA2KigCa35mmetaG_FD_150862 | JGI IMG/M metagenome (GOLD analysis project Ga0194129, IMG submission 150862) | Freshwater microbial communities from Lake Tanganyika, Tanzania - TA2015038 Kigoma Deep Cast 35m | ecosystem: Environmental > Aquatic > Freshwater > Lake | place: Tanzania: Lake...
GGGCGAACGCCGTTTTATTAAAAACGGAAGGCTCGGGGTGGTGTGCTTTGTGACTGCGTGTCAGGAAACTCTTTTTAATGTCCCGTCAACTTAACCAACTCAGCGATATCGCTAAAAACGCTCCTCCAGACTCTTTTGCTGCAATGTTTGCAGAATCCATCGCCCGCCAGGAAATGCGCGCAGGCGAGGTCATCACCGCCGAAGTGCTGCGGGTCGATCAAAACCATGTGGTTGTCAATGCCGGACTCAAGTCCGAAAGCTTTATCCCCCTTGAAGAGTTCTTTAACGATCAGGGCGGTATAGATGTCAAAGAAGGCGACTTTGTCTCGGTCGCCATCGAAGCCCTTGAAGATGGCCGCGGCGAGACCCGGTTGTCGCGTGACCGGGCAAAACGCCTCGCGGCCTGGGTAAGCCTTGAGCAGGCCTTGGAAAGCGGTGAGAGTGTCATCGGCACTGTGACCGGCAAGGTCAAGGGTGGCTTAACCGTTATGACCAATGGCATCCGCGCATTCTTGCCGGGTTCGTTGGTGGATACCCGTCCGATTAAAGATACCTCGCATATCGAGGGCAAAACGCTCGATTTCAAAGTCATTAAGCTGGATCGCAAACGAAATAACGTGGTGCTCTCGCGCCGCGCGATTGTCGAAGCCTCGATGGGCGAGGATCGCGCCAAGCTGATGGAAAACCTCAAAGAGGGCTCCACGGTCACTGGTGTCGTGAAAAACATCACTGACTACGGTGCGTTTATTGATCTTGGCGGCATTGATGGCCTACTGCACATCACTGATATGGCATGGCGCCGTGTTCGCCATCCGTCTGAGGTGCTCACCGTTGGCCAGGAAATCACCGCCCGCGTACTGCGGTACGACGCCGACAAAAACCGTGTATCGCTCGGTGTGAAACAGCTGGGCGATGATCCATGGGATGGCATTGGCCGCCGCTACCCACAGGGCACCCGGATGTTTGGCAAGGTTACCAACATCACTGACTACGGCGCATTTGTTGAGATTGAGCCGGGCATCGAAGGCCTGGTTCACGTCTCTGAGATGGACTGGACCAATAAGAATGTGAACCCCAGCAAGGTCGTTCAGGTGGGCGATGAAGTCGAAGTCATGGTGCTTGAGATTGATGGCGAGCGCCGCAGGATTTCGCTGGGTATGAAGCAGTGCCGCGCTAACCCCTGGCAAGAATTCGCGGGAAGCCACAATAAGGGCGACAAAGTTAAAGGCCAGATCAAATCGATCACCGACTTCGGTGTATTCATTGGCCTACCCGGCAATATCGATGGCCTGGTTCACTTATCAGACCTTTCCTGGTCCGAGACTGGCGAAGAGGCCGTGCGTAATTTCAAAAAAGGCGATGAGCTCGAGGCCGTTGTCCTTGCCATTGACGTTGAGCGCGAGCGGATCTCCCTGGGTGTGAAGCAATTAGATGGGGATCCGTTTAATTCCTTTACCTCACGCTTTGAAAAAGGCGCGATTGTGAAGGGCACTGTGAAGTCGGTTGACGCAAAGGGTGCCGTGATTGCGCTCGACTCTGAGGTAGACGGCTATCTGCGTGCCTCTGAGATTTCGCGTGAGCGAATCGAAGATGCCACCAAAGTGATGGCAGAAGGCGACTCTGTTGAGGCGATGATTGTGAATGTGGACCGCAAGGCCCGCGCCATCAACCTTTCGATCAAAGCCAAAGACTCCGCTGAGACTGCTGAGACCATGCAGAAGATGGCCTCAGAGAGCACTGCCGCCTCTGGTACCACTAGCTTGGGCGCATTGCTACGCGCCAAGCTGGATGATCAGCAGACTAAAGAGTGATTTTTCAGTGACCAAGTCTGAATTAATCGCGCGGCTTGCCGAGCGCTTAAGTCAGCGCGAAACCCCGCTTGCCACGCGAGACTGTGAGTTCGCAGTCAAGACCCTTCTCGATGCTATGACTGAGGCCTTGGGCCATCGGCATCGCATTGAGATCCGTGGTTTTGGCACATTCTCGCTGTCTTACCGGCCGGCCCGCGTGGGCCGCAACCCCAAGTCTGGCGCTCAGGTGCGGGTGCCTGAAAAGCGTGTGCCGCACTTTAAACCCGGCAAGGATCTCCGCGAGCGCGTGGATCTTCTCCCACAGTAATTTCATCCGTCCTTTAAGGGCCGATCGTGGAACTTGATCCGGTTTGGCTGCTTGTGCTCCCCTTGGTTTTTGCGTTAGGGTGGGTCACTGCCCGCTACGATCAGGGCCAACAGCATAGAGAGGGTCAACATGCCTCTGATGAGGTTTTGGCTGCCATGTCATCGCTTTTGGCTCAGGATGCTCGGTCTGCAACTGATCGTCTTCTGTCAGCAGCTCGCATCGATCCTGATGCGATGCAATTGCATCGTGCGGTCGGTAATCTCTATCGTCAGCGGGGTCTCATTGATCGCGCCATCGAAGTCCATGAGGCTGCGCTGCGGAACCCGCATTTAAGACTCACCGATCGGCTCGACCTGATGGCTGATTTAGGCCGCGACTATCAAGCGGCGGGACTTTTTGATCGAGCAGAAGCTGTGCTGGGTGAATTACTCACGCATGCTCTTGATCAGCCCGTCGCAAATCAAGCCCGGGCCATGCTGCTGCATCTCGCACAGGCTCAGCGAGATTGGCACCAGGCCATTTATTGGGTGCAGCAAGTCCGAGCACATGGCGGTTCGATTAATGGGCACAGCTTCGATCAACTCCTAGGGCATTTCTACTGTGAGCTGATCGTGCTAGCGCTATCTAGGTCTGATGCGTCAGCTGCCTTGGCGGCACTTGCAGAGGCAGAACAGTTTTCTGCAGGCGGCCCTTCGAGAAGAATCGCAGCCCTTAGGGCTGAGTTGGCTGGGGGCGGCGAGCCACCGGAGCAAGTCGTAAAAATGTCGATCTGTCAGCGCTGCGGTTTTCGTACGCAGCATGGGTTGTGGCAGTGTCCGGGATGTCATCATTGGGATTCTTTTGAGTTATCTCACTAAGGTTTTTGCATGCTGTCACTAGATCATCTTAAAGAATCTCAAATTCTTGTCGTGGGTGATGTGATGCTGGATCGCTACTGGTTTGGCGATGTGGATAGGATCTCACCCGAGGCCCCTGTACCGGTGGTCCGCGTCCAACAGATCGAGGAACGGCTTGGCGGCGCTGCAAATGTGGCTCGGAATATCACCGCGCTGGGAGCGCAGGCAACCTTGATGGGTGTAGTGGGACAGGACGAAGCCGGTAGCCGTATTCGAGAGCTTCTGGCCGAATCCGGCGTTCAGGATCAGATCTTTGATGATGCAAAGACTAAGACTATCGTCAAGATCCGTGTGATGAGCAGGCAGCAGCAGCTGCTGCGTGCGGATTTTGAATCACTCCCGGATCGGGAGGTACTGCTCGAGAAGCGCGATCAATTTACGGCGCTGTTGCCCAAGGTGCAGGCGGTAGTGTTGTCGGATTACGGCAAAGGGGGACTGCTACATATTCAAGAGATGATTGCTGCCGCCAAGGCACAGGGGGTCATGGTCTTGGTGGATCCGAAAGGTGACGAGTACAGCCGTTATCAAGGCGCCACAATGCTCACACCTAATCGCACGGAGTTTATGCAGGTTGTGGGCCGCTGGCAGACAGAATCCGAGATGACGGCGAAGGCCCATCGTCTTCGTCAGTCTTTGGGTCTGGCCCATCTGCTTGTGACCCGATCCGAAGAGGGCATGACGCTTTACACCGATTCACAGGGATCGCCACTGCGTTGCCATGTCGCGGCCCAGGCCCGCGAAGTTTTTGATGTCAGTGGTGCTGGTGATACGGTGATTGCGACTTTGGCGGTAGCCTTATCGGTCGATGCGACAGTGCAAGAGGCGATGGAGATTGCGAATCGCGCTGGCGGAATTGTGGTGGGCAAACTGGGCACGGCCACTGTGACAGCTGATGAACTTTTTCTGGAAAGAAATCCATGACCATTATCGTGACAGGCGCAGCGGGCTTTGTAGGCAGCAATCTGGTGGCTGCTTTAAACCAGCTGGGCGAGCGCAGCATCATCGCTGTTGATGATTTAAGTGATGCGGACAAATTCAAAAACCTCGTGGACAGTGAGATCGAGGATTATCTGGATAAGGATGACTTCATCGATCGAGTGGAGTCGGGCTTTTCGGGGAAAGGCATCACAGCCATCCTGCATCAGGGGGCCTGCTCAGATACCATGGAGACCGATGGCAGGTTCATGATGGACAACAATTTTCGTTATTCGAGGCTCCTCTTGGGCTGGGCACAGCAGCATCGAATTCCGTTTCTGTATGCCTCTTCTGCGGCTGTTTATGGCGCGAGCACTCGGTTTCAGGAGGAACGTCGCTGTGAGGTGCCTTTGAACATTTATGGCTACTCAAAGTTTTTATTTGATCAGACGGTCCGGTCGCTGATGGGCGGTGCCAGGCCGGCGACCAGCAGACTGTCGGCACCGGTAGTGGGATTTCGTTACTTCAATGTTTACGGCATGCGCGAGCAGCACAAGGGCCGCATGGCCTCGGTGGCTTTTCATCACTTCAATCAATATCGGGCCGAGGGCCGGGTCAGGCTCTTTGCCGGATATGACGGCTGGAAAGCCGGTCATCAGCAGCGGGATTTTGTTTCGGCGGAGGATGTGGCTCGGGTAAATTTATTTTTCTTGGACAAGGCCCTTTCGGGCGCTAGTCAGAGCGGCATCTTCAATCTCGGCTCGGGCCGTGCCCAGACTTTTAATGAGATCGCCCAGGCAGTGATTAACACCCTTGAGGGCAAGAAGGCCTCCGTGGCTGAGCTGGTCAAGCAAAAGAAAATTGACTACATCGCTTTTCCCGAAGCGTTAAAAGGAAAGTATCAAAGCTATACCCAAGCCGACATCACGCGCTTGCGGGCGGCGGGCTATAAGGCCAAGTTTTTAAATGTGCAAGAGGGTGTGAGCCGTTATGTCAACGCTCGCCTTGCCGCTGCTTAAGTATCGGCTAAGCCTTTACAGCCGGCTGGCCCGATTCGACAAGCCAATCGGCACGCTGCTGCTGCTGTGGCCCACACTCTGGGCACTCTGGCTTGCTGCGGATGGATTTCCTGAAGTCTCTCGGCTTGCCGTGTTTGTGCTGGGCACCTTTCTCATGCGCTCTGCGGGCTGTGTGATCAACGACATTGCCGATCGAAAATTTGATGTTCATGTAAAGCGCACTCGGGATCGAGTCTTGACTGCGGGTAAAGTCTATCTTTGGGAGGCGGTCGCGCTGGCCATTGCGCTTCTTGGCGGCGCTGCATTGTTGCTTTTCTTTTTAAATGATTTGGCGATTCAATACGCCTTCACTGCGCTGTTTGTGGCGGTAATCTATCCCTACTTCAAACGATTTTTTGTCATGCCGCAGGCCATGCTAGGAATCGCCTTTAGCTTCGGCATTCTGATGGCGTTTGCCGATACGCAGGGCCAGGTTCCGGCAGTGGCCTGGATGCTGTTTGTAGCCAATTTCTTCTGGACCATGGCCTACGATACGATTTATGCCATGGTCGATCGAGATGATGACGTCAAGCTGGGTATTCGTAGTAGCGCGATTAGCTTTGGCCAGTTTGATGTGATGGCCGTTGCCATCTCGTACACATTGTTTATGGCTTGTCTGCTGGTAGTGGGTCAGTCGCTGCCGGGGCCGGGTGGCAGCCACTGGCTCTATTGGCTGGGCTGGATCATCACAGCGGGACTCTGCGCGATTTTGACTTGGAGAATTCGCACGCGAGACCGGGAAGACTGCTTCGCTGTTTTTCGTGCTAACAACTATGTGGGCATACCAATCTGGCTTGCGCTACTGGCGCAGCTGGGGTTGGCGGGCTAGCGGTATTGGGCTGACAGCTCCACCCCACGATCGCGGGCCGCTTTGACTGCGGCCTCGATGATCTGCGTAAATCCCGCCTGATCAAGATGGGCAAGTGCGGCAGCAGTCGTGCCGCCCTTTGAAGTAACTTTTTCACGTAACTGCGCCGGTGTTTCTTCGGATGCGTTCAGTAACGCTAGGGCGCCTTCGAGTGTGGCTCTAGCCAGCAGGGTAGATTGCTCTGCGTTCAAGCCAAGCCGAGCGCCAGCTTGGCTCAGGGCCTCGATAAAAAGAAACACATAGGCTGGCCCGGAACCAGAGAGGGCCGTTACCGCATCCATCAAAGATTCATCGCCCACCCATACCGTCTGACCCACTGCCTGCATCAGCCGTTCGGCCTGGGCGCGTTTTTCGGCCGTGACATCGGCGTGGGCAAAAAGCCCTGTGACGCCCTGGCCAACTAAGGCCGGCGTATTGGGCATGGCGCGCACAATTCGGGTGTTGCCGCACCAGGTGCCGAGGGCGTGAATGGAGATGCCTGCTGCGATCGAGAGAATTGACGCATCACGGAGATGACTTTTAAGTTCGGCGGGCGCATCTTGGCAGGCCTCGCGCATGTGTTGGGGCTTGACAGCCATGATGAGCCAGAGATCTTCACTGCGCCAGTCCGCGAGATCAGCCGGGCCCTGAACATCGACAGTCCACTGAGTCGCGCGTGACTGAGCGGCAGCAGAAAATTTTTTCGTCAAGGACTCCCGTACGGTGGCCTGCGGCTCAATCACATGGAGCCGGCGCAGAGGCACTTTGCCTTGCATCAGCCCTCCGATCAGGGCGTTAGCCATATTGCCACCACCGAAAAAACACAGGTCCACGGCCTATCCTTTTTTCAAAAGCTGCATCCAGCGGATGCCAAAAATCCGAAGTAGCGAGAAATATACGATGGCTGCAGCTAGAAGAATGACTGCCAGCCAGAAAATCCTGAGTAGAGGTGCGGTGGCCAGGCCCGACCAGTCCAATTCCAGGGCGATGATTCCGATGAAAAGGCCCATCAGGACTGCGCTGATCAGAGACTTCAGAATCAGGACCCACCAGCCTGCAGAGGGTGTGAAGATAGATTTACGTCGTAGACCCCAGAGCAGCAATCCCGCATTGGCACAGGCCGCAAGGCTGGTAGCCAAGGCCAGCCCGGCATGGGCGAATATGGGTACCAGAACGATATTGAGCAGCTGAGTGAAGATCAGCGCTAGTAGCGCAATCTTTACAGGAGTCTTGATGTCCTGTTGGGCATAAAAGCCAGGCGCAAGCACCTTAATTGCAATCAGGCCAACTAATCCCACGGCATAGCCCACCATTGCCTGGGCGGTCATGGTCAAGTCCTGATGATCAAACTGGCCGTAATGAAACAGCACCGCAGTCAGCGGCACAGAGAGCACGGCAAGCCCCACTGCCGCAGGCACCGACAGAATTACAACAAGCCGCAAGCCCCAGTCGATCAGCCGGCTGATTTCCTCCCGATCGCGTTCACTGTTGGCCTTGGTCAGACTGGGCAAAAGCACGGTGCCCAGTGCCACGCCGAGAAGCGCAGTGGGAAACTCCATTAAGCGGTCGGCAAACGATAACCACGAGACGCTTCCGGCCTGAAGCCGAGCGGCGATGTGCGTGTTGATGATGAGGCTGATCTGTGCCACTGAGACCGCAAATGTTGCCGGCACCATTAGTGTCAGAATGCGCCTGACGGCCGGATCGTGCCAGGCGGCTTTAAGCGACCAGCGCTCAGCGTCGTATCTTGGGGTGCGCAAGATTTTTTGAAGTGCCATGGCCATCAGCCCCAACTGGGCGAGGCCGCCAACAATCACCGCAATCGCCAGTGCCCAGATCGGCTCTTCCAGATAGGGAGTCAGCAGAATTGCAGCGCCGATGAACGAGAGATTTAAGAGCACCGGCGCGAATGCCGGTGCTTTGAATCGGGACCAGGTATTGAGCACGCCGGAGGCCAGCGCCACCAGCGAGATCATCAGGATATAGGGAAACATCCAGCGGGTTAGCATGACCGAGAGCTCGTACGTCCGATGATCACCGCCAAATCCGCCCGACATGATCCAGACCAACACCGGGGCCGCGATGACGGCGATCAGGCAGACCAGCGCCAGGATTGCTGCCATGACAACGGCGCAGCGTCGGGCCAGGAGCAAAGCTGCCCCATCGCCCTGCTCGGCCTTGATCTTGCCTAAAACGGGCACAAAGGCCTGGGAGAAGGCGCCTTCGGCAAAGAGCCTGCGCAGCAGATTGGGCAGTCGGAAGGCCACAAAAAAGGCATCCGTCTGACTTCCGGCCCCGAAATAGGCTGCTGTAAGGGTCTCCCGAACCAATCCCGTAATGCGGGAAAGTAGGGTCAGGCCGCTAATGGTGGCGGCGGTCTTGAGCAGATTCATGATCGGCGCTATAGTTTAGGGCTTTTCCCAAAAAACATAAGGATTTTCAACAACATGGCCAACTCCGCCTCCGCCCGCAAAAGCGCCCGACAAGCGGCTGCCCGGCGTCTTTTAAATGCCGGGCTTCGCTCGGAATATCGCACTGCTGTGAAGTCGGTCCGTAAGGCGGTCGCTACGGGCGACGCCAAGGCAGCCTCGCAAGCCCTGCGCTCTGCTACCAGCACAATTGATCGTATTGCGGATAAAAAAATCGTCCATAAGAACAAAGCATCGCGTCATAAAAGCCGTCTGGCGGCGGCTGTGAAGTCGATCGCGGTCCGCTAAAGCAAGCACGATCAAGTGAATGGCCAGTCTGGGACGGCCTGCCGAAAAAAGCCCGCCGCAAGCGGGCTTTTTACTTTGCCGCTCGGGAACCAAAGAGCGCGGTACCGACCCGCACCATGGTGGTGGCCTGCGGCACAGACTCGGCAACCGCCGCTTCTAAGTCGGCCGACATGCCCATGGACAGTGTGTCAAACACAGCCCGCTGGGATGTGGGTAACTTTGAGCGGATTTCTTGAAATAGGCTTGTGAGTTCCGCAAAGCGGCTGCGCTGCAGTACCTCATCTTCTGTGGGTTCGGGGATCGCCATTAGGCCCCGAAGCGTGAGGTTGGGCAGGGCGGTAATGGAAAGTGCTAGCGGGTAAGCTTCCCTGGGTGATACGCCGCTTTTTGTGGCCTCGCCGCTGACATTGACCTGCAAACAGACCTGAAGCGGCTTGAAGTCATGCGGCCGTTGTTCCGATAGCCGCCTTGCGATCTTCTCTCGATCCACCGAGTGCATCCAATCGAAGTATTCGGCGACTTCTTTGGTCTTGTTGCTTTGAAGTGGGCCGATGAAGTGCCACTCCAGCAACGGGCGGTGGGCAATAAGTTGCTGGATTTTCTCTATGCCCTCTTGTACATAGTTTTCGCCGAATGCGTTTAGTCCAGCAGCCAGCGCTTGCTTCACTGAAGATGCGGGGAAGGTTTTGCTAACTGCAAGGATCTTGATTTGTTCAGGATTTTTTCCGTGCTGCTTACAGGCAGCATCAATCCGTGCTTTTAGCGTGGCTATCCGCTCTATAAAAGCATTCAGTTCCTGGGTCTGAGACATTAAGAGATCTCTTTGTCACGTTCGCGATTCGATCCCGCTACCATATCAAATCGCATCCAGCGGCATTCAATATCGCCGTTAAATACTGGAACCCGCCGGCCAGCCTTCAGTCGTATACCGGAGTCCAACTTTAAATTATCGGAAAGTATCCAGGCCTGCCAGCCTGCGAAGTTCTTCTTTAGCACCTCGCCCAGGCCTCTCTCAAAATCTGCAGCCTCACCCGGCTGCTCAAGCCGCTTGCCATACGGGGGGTTGGCCACCAAAAGGCCAGAGGCTGCGATTGGATTGATCTGATCCATTGCACCGGTGACCCATTGGATAGAAGCTGCTGCCACTGCCGGGAGCGCGCGCTGGGCATTGCCCTGGGCTACTTGCAGCATGCGCGGGTCGATGTCGCTGCCCTGCATGGCGGGGGCTGCGATGCCGCTACCTGCAGAGGCTGCATGTTGGATAAGACCCTGAGTGACGCGATCGATAGCCTCTTTAGCCTCAGCACGCAGATGACGCCAGTTGACCTCGCCCATGGGTGATTGGGCATGAAAGTGTTCGGCCGCAAATTCTCGGGGGCTCTGGGGAAGAAACCCGGGCGGCAGTCGCAGGACCCGCTGCATGGCCTCAATCAGCAGGGTGCCGCTGCCGCAGAAGGGATCCATCATCGGTGACCTGCCATCCCATTCTGTGAGTGCAATCAGTGCGGCCGCCAGATTCTCGCGTAGGGGTGCCTCGCCCTTGGCCTGCCGCCAGCCCCGCTTAAAGAGTGGCTCACCGGATGTATCGAGATAAAGCGTGATCTCGTTTTGATTGATAAAAGCCCAGACACGAATATCCGGGTGTGTGGTGTCAATCGATGGCCGCTCACCACGTGCAGTGCGAAATCGATCGCAGATGCCATCTTTGACCAGCAGCGTCGCAAAATTTCTGGCCAGAGGCTTCTCTAGTTGTGGCTCTCTGCCTACTGCCAGATCAATCCGCAGGGTCTGTCGAAAGGTGAACCATTGCTCCCATAGAATCTTTGTGGCGATATTTCGGATGTCTTCCGGATTCCGAAACCGCCCCTGGCCTGCTCGGACTAAAAGCCGTGTGGGGATTCGCGCCCAGATATTCGCTCGGGCGATTGCTTGCGCTGAGGCACTAAAGCTTGCGCCACCCCGGCCCTTCGATACTGAGACAAAGCCCGGCATGGACGTGAGTTCCTGCACCAGGGCATCTTCCAGTCCACCGGGGCAGACGGCAAAGCCGGCTAAGACATCCTGCGGCACTTAGAAGGGCTTGATGATCACGAGCGCAATGATCGCAACCAGCAGCAGCACAGGGACTTCGTTATACCAGCGATACCAGACGTGACTGTGGCGCCGCTCACCGCGATTAAATTCTTCGAGCCGATTGCGACACGAGATGTGATAACCAATGAGTGCCAACACCAGCACAGCCTTGGCATGCATCCAGCCCTTACCGACGCCAACCTCATATACAAACCAGAGCCAGACGCCCAAGACTACTGCCAGAACCCCCAGTGGGGTCATGAATCGAAATAGCTTATTGGCCATCAGCAGCAGGCGATCGTTTTCAAGCTTGTGTGCAGGCTCATTGGGCACCATCGCCAGATTTACAAAGATGCGTGGCAGATAGAAAAGCCCTGCAAACCAGCTAATCACAAATACAACATGTAAAGCCTTGAGCACCAGGTATG
>Ga0194129_10009313_pt1 | contig 11051 bp, 12 predicted proteins | sample TA2KigCa35mmetaG_FD_150862 | JGI IMG/M metagenome (GOLD analysis project Ga0194129, IMG submission 150862) | Freshwater microbial communities from Lake Tanganyika, Tanzania - TA2015038 Kigoma Deep Cast 35m | ecosystem: Environmental > Aquatic > Freshwater > Lake | place: Tanzania: Lake...
GATCTTGGGGCCGTAGAAGGCGCCGCCGCCCTCATCGATCTTGTAGGCCCAGCCCTTGCGGTCCAGAGCTTCGATCAAGCCGTTGGTGGCCAGATCCCACACGGCGTCTTCGCCGATCGATTTTTCCGGCCGGGTGGAGAGGTTGATCTCGTAGTTGCGGAAATCGAAGGTGGAGAGGATTTGCTCGGTGAGATCGAGGATCGCCAGGATCTCATCGCTGATCTGCTCCGGCAGGCAGAACACGTGGGCGTCGTCCTGGGTGAAGCCGCGCACCCGCATCAGGCCGTGCATCACGCCTGGACGCTCGTAGCGATACACGGTGCCCAGCTCGGCCCAGCGGATCGGTAGCTCCCGGTAGCTGCGCAGGGTGCTGGCGTAGGTGAGCACATGGAACGGGCAGTTCATCGGCTTGAGCTGGTATTCCCGCTCATCCACCTGCATGGGCCCGAACATCGACTCGCTGTAGAAGTCGAGGTGGCCTGAGGTTTTCCAGAGGCTGATGTCGGCCACGTGCGGCGTGTAGAGCAGCTCGTAGCCGGCTGCGAAGTGCAGCTCCCGCCAGAGGTTTTCGATCAGCAGGCGCATGCGGGCGCCGCGGGGGTGCCAGAACACCAGTCCGGCTCCGGCCTCATCCTCGATCGAGAACAGATCGAGATCGGTGCCGATGCGGCGGTGATCGCGGCGCTTGGCTTCCTCCTGGCGCCGCTTGAACTCGGCCAGCTGCTCGGGGGTCTCCCAGGCGGTGCCATAGATGCGCTGCAGCTGGGCGTTGTTCTCATCGCCGCGCCAGTAGGCGCCGGCAACGCTCTCGAGCTCAAACGCCTTGGCGTTCAGTTCAGCCGTGCTGCCTACATGGGGGCCGGCGCAGAGATCCCACCACTCCTCACCGAGGGTGTAGAGGCTGATCGGCTCCTGGATCCCCGCCAGGATCTCAAGCTTGTAGGGCTCGTTCTGGGCCTTGATCCGGCTTTCAGCCTCAGCGCGGCTCACCTCAATGCGCTCGAGGGGCAACTTTTGATTGATGATCTTGATCATCTCCTTCTTGATGGCCTTGAGATCGGCCTCCGTGAAGGGATCGGGATTGTCGAAGTCGTAGTAAAAGCCGCTCTCGGTCCAGGGGCCGATCGTCACCTGGGCCTTGGGAAACAGGCGCTGAACCGCCATGGCCATCACATGGCTCATCGAGTGGCGGATGCGCAGCAGCTGCTCGCTTTCGCTGGTTTTGGGCAGGTGAATTGGTGAGGTTTGCGCCGTATCGCCGTTGCCCGTGCCAGTGGCCGTGGTGGTTGCGACGCTGCCGGATGAACATGAAGCGGCAGGGCGGGTCGCGGTCACGGCTGTGGGGTAGCAACCCCGATCCTACGCAGGCGATTTGGGCTGATTCCTACGCTGATTCGTGATGACTGCTCCTCTCTCGCCGCTGCCGCCGCCCCCTGAATCGGATTCGGAGCCAGCCCAATTGCTCGATCAGTTGCTGCAGTCGTTGTTCGACGACTTCAGCTTCTGGTTCCAACGTGGTTTGGTGCTGCTGGAGCTCACGCCCGACGCGTTGCTTCCCGCTGCCGAGCAGCAATCTCTGCGCCAGAAGCTCGAGGAGGCCCTTCAGGCCATTGCCGCCACCCGCGCTCTGCGGGCCGCCTGCACCACGCCGATGGCCGTGGATATGGATGCCATGGCTCCCTGGCATCGCTTGATGATGCGGGTGTGGAATCTCTCGTCGATGCTGCGGATCGCCGGTGTGGCACTGCCACCGGATGGCCGTGGCGACGCTGAACCTCAGGCCTGATTCGCTAGGGCCTTGAGGTTGCTGCTGAAGAAGCGCTGCAGGTCCTCGGCCCGCTTCACCGGCTGCCCGTAGGCGCTGCGGCCGGCGAGGGTGGGAAAGGAGGCCCATTCGCTGGCCAGCACGGCCATCGCTTCGCGGGTCAGCCCTTGTTGATCGATCTGATCAAGCACGCCCCGCCGATCCACCAGATAGAGGGCCGCCTGGTCTTGGCTGCTGGGCTCGAAGCTCTCAAGCTGCAGTTTGCGTGCCGCTTCACTCCAGGTGCCGGGCAGGAATTGGTAGGCCCCTGCAGCAGCGCTGGTGTAGCGCTTCACCACCACAATCTCAGGGTGGCGCTCCAGGCTCCTGAACCGCCCTCCCCCATACAGGGTGCGGTAGCCCTCCTTGCCCTGCTTCCACGTGCCTTCGGCGTAGCGGATGGTGTTCAGCAGGGCGCGCCGCTGTGGCGTGATCGTGTAGGTGCCGGTGCCGTTTGCCGAGGCGTGCAGTGCACCGCTAGCCCGGTTGCCTTCGCTCTCTTGCTGACGTCCCTGGGATGGAGAGACCAGAGGACCTGCGGCTAGAAGTAGCAGCCCCAGAGCTGTGGCTGCTGCGCAAGCAGGAGCCGGGCGGGAGGCGGAGGGGAGATGGCGACGCAAACGCAAGGGCAACACGACAAGGTCAGGCCACCCTGGTGCCCAGCGATGGGCTGGCAGGAGACCAGCCCAACCGCCCTAGACATATGAGACGCAGATGTGCTGAGCCAGCCCCAGACGCGCTGAGACCGGGCTGCGACTCGCGAGAGCGTGCTGTGCCGGCTGTGTCGGCGCCCGCATGATCAATTAGGCGTCTTTATGTTTCCTTTGGGATTGATCACGCTGCAGCCGTCGTTCAGGGCCGTGGCAGGAAGCCGAGTGCCTGGCGGGTGCGTTCCAGGGTGGCTTCCGCCACCGCATTGGCGCGCTCGCTGCCCTGGTGCAGCACCCGATCGAGTTCAGCGGGGTCGTTGCTGAGGTTTTGATAACGCTCCTGGATCGGTCGCAGCGCTTCCACCAGCACCTCCGCCAGCAATGGTTTGAAGCTGCCCCAGCCCATGGATGTGCATTCGCTGGCCGCTGCCTCACGCCCCTTGCCGCTCAACAGGGCATACAGCCCCAGCAGGTTGTCGGTTTCAGGCCGCTCGGGATTGCCGAATTCCAAGCCCATGATCGGATCGGTCTTGGCGCGCTTCACCTTCTTGGTGATCAGCTCAGGTGGATCGAGCAGGTTGATGCGCGAGCCCTCGTTGGGATCGCTTTTGCTCATCTTGCTGCGCCCATCGGTGAGGCTCATCACCCGGGCGCCTTCCTTGAGGATCAGCGGTTCAGGCACCTTCAGCACAGGGATGAGCTCGCCTTCGGCGTCCTTGGGGGCGAAGCGGGCATTGATGCGCTGCTGGGCAATGTCGCGGGCTAGCTCAAGGTGCTGCTTCTGGTCTTCGCCCACCGGCACCAGGTCGGCGTCATAGAGAAGGATGTCGGCGGCCATCAGCACCGGGTAATCGAGCAGGCCCACCGACACCTGATCGCCCTGCTTCACGGCCTTCTCCTTGAACTGGATCATCCGCTCGAGCCAGTTCAGCGGGGTAACGCAATTCAGCAGCCAGCACAGCTCGCTGTGGGCCGGCACATGGCTCTGCACAAACACCGTGGCCTTGGCCGGATCAATGCCACAGGCCAGATAAAGCGCGGCAGTGCTGCGGGTGTCGGCCGCAAGCTGCTCGGGGTTGTGTGGAACGGTGATCGCATGGAGGTCCACCACACAGAAAAAGGTGTCGTGGCTCTCCTGCAGATCCACCCAGTTGCGGATGGCGCCAAGCCAATTGCCCAGGTGCAGAGACCCGGTTGGTTGAACCCCTGAGAGAACCCGGGCCCTTGGCATCTTTGATTGTTGGCGAATCGCCGGATTCTGCCGTGAGGTGCCTCCGGCGCACCCGCTCCAAGCGGCAATCAGGCTTCCGCTGACTGGGCCTCAGCATCCACCTCGGTGGCGGCAGGCTCAGGGGCAGGTGCTGCGTTTGAGGGCTCCTCAGCTTCAGCAACCACCTCAGGTGCTGCTGTCACGGGCTTTGCTGGCCGCGCGAAGGGGTTGGGACGGCTGGAGCCAGGGCGCTCACCGCGCTCGGGTCGGGGAGCGCGCCGTTCACCGCCGGGGCGAGCGCCAGTACTGGCGCGGTGCTGTGCCACCACCTCATCGAGCTTGCCGTCTTCCAGCAGCTGAGCCACGGTGCGGATCGAAAGGCCGAGGGCCGCCACGGTGGAGCGCAGGCCGAAGGCCTCCTGCACGGCGCGGGCGGCACGCATTTCGTTGTCGCTCAGGCGGATGCGGAAGCCACCGGCTTCACGGCCACCACCGTCACGGCCACCGCCTTCACGGCCACCGCCTTCACGACCACCGCCTTCACGACCACCGCCTTGGCGGGGGCCACGGTCGCCGCGGAAGCGTTCGTTTGAGCTGGGTTGGAAATCGCCGTCGGCCATGGCCGCACACCTGAACAGTCAAGCGCAAGTGTGCCCTATGGCTGGTGGTCAGGGCCAGCACCACTGCAGCCGGTGGTGTTCTGGGCTGCCGTGCCGGGCGAGCACCAGCAGGGGGATGGGCTTGGGGCCTTCAGCCTCCAGCAGCTGGCGGTAACGCTCCAGCAGTTGCAGGTAGGCACAGAGGGTCCAACCGTGGTGGCCTCGCTCCTGCGCTTGCCAGAAGCGCCGGAGCGCCAGGCTGCAGCTCTGGCGGCCGAATTCCTGCCAACAGAGTTCCTGAGCTTGCAGATGCTCAACGCCCTGTTGGCGCCATTCCCGGAACCGCACCAGTTCTGGGGCCTCGCCGGTGCTGTCGGGGGGCAGCGCCCGGGCCAGGTCTTCCACCCCCACCTGCTGGAGCTGCAGCCAGCAGCGATCGAGCAGCAACACCGGCAGTGCGCCATGCCAACGGTTCTGCAGCTGTTGGGCCTTGAGCAGCCCGTCCACCTGCCCCTGCAAACGCGGCGTCAAGGGCGTCAGCAGCTCAGCCATGGGTGCCGCGAAAGGTGATGTCGGCAATGGCGTATTCCCTCGGCTCCAGGTGAATCGTGCATCGCACCGGGCCGAAGCGGGCCTCGAGATGCTCCTCCACCAGTTCGGTGATGCGGTGCGCGGTGGGCAGATCGTTGGCGTCCACCACCATGTGCAGCTCGATGAACACCCGCTGACCCAACACCCCCCGGCTGGCGATGTCGTGCACGTTCAACACACCGGGCACGGCCATGGCCACTTCGTGGATGGCCTCCGGTGCGATGGCGATCTGATCCACCAGCCATGGCAGGTTGCTCTTGAGCACTTGCCAGCAGGCCCGCACCAGCAGCACGCAGAGCGGAATGGCCATGGCCACATCGAGCCAGTTGATGCCCAGAGCCAGCACCCCCGCCAGACCAATCAGCACCACCACCGTGGTCCAGATGTCGCTGGTGGTGTGTTTGGCGTCGGCTAACAGCAGCTGGCTGCCCAGCCGGCGCCCCTCGCTGCGCTCGTAGCCGGCCAGCAGCAGATTGCAGCCGAGCACGATCAGCAGCAGCAGTAGGTCTTGGCCGTCGAGGCGCAGGGGCGGCAGTCCGGCGGCGATGCGCTCCAGGGAGCCTTTAAGGATCTCAAAGGCGGTGAACAGGATGAACCCGGCGATGGCCAGGGCCCCGAGGCCCTCATATTTGTCGTGGCCATAGGGGTGATCACGATCTGGGCGGGGATCGGACAGCCCATTGGTGATCAGGCCCAGCAGGCTGCTCAGGCCATCCGTGGCGCTGTGCATCGCATCGGCCAGCACCGCCAGGGAACCCGTGAGCAGGCCGATCACCAGCTTGAGCATGGTCATCGACACGTTGACGGCCAGAGCGACCAGCAGAACGCGCTTCACCGCACCGCGGCTGTCATCGCGTTGCCGCACGGCGGTAGACGCTGCCTGACCTGTGCTGGCGACTCCCATGGCCTGGCAGGCCTACAACAGTGAACCCAAGCTATTGGGTCTGGGCAGTGCACACCAGCTGAGCTAAAGAGAACCGGCGCATCCGCAGGACCCTGCCGCCGTTGATCCCGCCAACGCCTCTGCTCAGTGCCGCCCTGCTGCCGCAGATCAGGCGCTTTTGGCCCCTTGCCGCGGGCCTGGGTGGTGGGGTGATCCTTTTGGAGAGCAGCCACGGCGCTCTCTCCTCTGTGATCAGCCTGAGCGCGGCAGCCGCAGGCTTCTGGCTGTTGAGCGGGCGTTTGCGTCCCTCAGGGCGAGCCTTGCCAACGAGCGTGGAGGGTTGGCTGGAGCGCTGCCAGAGCGTGCTGGAGAGTTTTGAGCGGCTGGAGCCAGATGGCGATCCGCTCTTGCAGCAGCAGCGCCGCGAGCAACTGGAGCAGCTGCGCCAGAGCCTGGGCAGCGCCCATCTGCAGGTTGCCTTGGTTGGGCAGGCCGGCTGGAGTGAAGCTCTGCAGGCCCAGCTGCTGCAGCACTGCCCATCGCCGTTGCCGCTGCGGGTGCTGCGCAGCCAACCTCTTCCCCCCAGCAGCGCCGCCTGGTACTGGCCTGATGCTTTCAGGCGCTGCGATCTGATCGTGTATCGCCTCAGCTTGCCTCTTTCGGCGACTGATCTGCGCTGGCTGGAAGCGTTGCCCAAGGGGCAAGATGTGCTGCTCTTGGCAGATCGCCCGCCAGGGGACTGGCCGCTCGCGCTGCAGCAGCTTCAGCACCAGCTCCCCGAGTCTCTGCGCCAACACTGCTGGCCCTGGTCGCCGGAGGTGAGCGAGGCCTATGCCGCTGATCTCCAGCCTCTCGCGTTGGCGTTCGCTGCCCTTAGCCCTGAGCGATTGCGCTTCACCCAGCAGCGCTGCCTTGAAGAGCTGCACGGCAGCTGGCAGGTGGCCCTGGAATCGCTGCGCCGCCGCCAGTGGCAGCAGCTGATGCAACGCACCCAGTGGGCCGTGGCCGCCGGTGTGGTGGTGGCCCCCCTGCCCAGCCTCGATCTGCTGGTGTTGGCTGCTGCCAATGGGCTGATGCTGCAGGAGATGGCCCGCCTCTGGGATTGCCCTTGGTCGCTTGAGCAGCTCCAGGCGGCAGCGCTGCATCTGGCCAAGGCCTGCCTGGCGCTGGGGGTTGTGGAGTGGAGCGCCCAGTCGCTGGCGGCGCTGGTGAAGCTTCACGGGGCCACCTGGCTGGTAGGCGGCGCCTTGCAAGCTCTCAACGCTGCCTATCTCACCCGCGTGGTGGGCCGCGCCATGGCCGACTACATGGCCCTGGCTGCCGGGGTTCCCGAGGCGGAACTGGAGCGCTTGCTGCAACAGCAGGCACCTGTGCTGGTGGCCAGGGCCGCGGAGGAAGAAAAGCTCGATTGGGCCGGTTTCCTGCAGCAGGCGCAGCAATGGGTGCAGCAGTGGGTGCAGCAGAGCGGCGCCGCGGGCACCCTGAAAGCATCAGCCGCTGCCTAACAACCCACTTCATGAACCGTTCATGAAGTGCTTCATGAATTTGCGTGAACTCTGGCGAACTTAATTTTTGCTTCCGAGATTTTTTTTCGCGTCCCCATAGCGTTGCTCTGCCGCTTCTGTGGCACGCATTCTCATTCGGCTCGTTCAGAGTCTGCTGATTCATGACCACTGCCCTCCGCAGCGGCCGCTCCAGCACTTGGTCACAATTTTGTGAGTGGGTCACCAGCACCGACAACCGCATTTATGTGGGCTGGTTCGGTGTGCTGATGATCCCCTGCCTGCTGGCGGCCACCATCTGCTTCATTGTTGCTTTCATTGCGGCTCCCCCCGTCGACATCGACGGTATCCGTGAGCCCGTTGCCGGTTCATTCATCTACGGCAACAACATCATTTCCGGCGCTGTGATCCCCAGCAGCAACGCCATCGGCCTGCACTTTTACCCCATCTGGGAAGCGGCCTCCCTCGATGAGTGGCTCTATAACGGCGGCCCCTATCAGTTGGTGGTGTTCCACTTCCTGATCGGCATCTCCTGCTACATGGGCCGTCAGTGGGAGCTCTCCTACCGCCTGGGCATGCGCCCCTGGATCTGCGTTGCTTACAGCGCTCCGCTGTCGGCTGCCTTCGCCGTGTTCCTGATCTATCCCTTCGGTCAGGGCTCCTTCTCCGATGGCATGCCCCTCGGCATCAGCGGCACTTTCAACTTCATGCTGGTGTTCCAGGCTGAGCACAACATCCTGATGCACCCCTTCCACATGCTTGGTGTGGCTGGTGTGTTCGGTGGCTCCCTGTTCTCCGCCATGCACGGTTCGCTGGTGACCAGCTCCCTGGTGCGTGAAACCACCGAAACCGAAAGCCAGAACTACGGCTACAAGTTTGGTCAAGAGGAAGAGACCTACAATATCGTGGCTGCCCACGGTTATTTCGGTCGCCTGATCTTCCAATACGCCAGCTTCAACAACAGCCGCAGCCTGCACTTCTTCCTCGGTGCCTGGCCCGTGGTTGGCATCTGGTTCACGTCCATGGGCATCAGCACCATGGCGTTCAACCTGAATGGCTTCAACTTCAACCAGTCGATCCTGGATTCCCAGGGCAAGGTGGTGAACACCTGGGCCGATGTGCTCAACCGCGCCAACCTGGGCATGGAAGTGATGCACGAGCGCAACGCGCACAACTTCCCCCTCGATCTGGCCACCACCCAGTCGATCCCTGTGGCTCTCACCGCTCCTGCGATCGGTTGAGTTCACCCTCTGGCTGAGTCAACAGCCAGCATTCGTGCCCCCGCTGCGGCGGGGGTTTTTGAATGCCCGGATGCCTGAAGCTTCTTCGCTTTCTCCGTTGCGGTTGATCGATGGGCCGGCCTCGGCCCCCGCCACGCTGCTGCTGGCCCATGGGGCTGGCGCCGCCATGGATAGCCCGTTCATGCACACCATGGCCTGCGGCCTGGCGGAGCTGGGTTGGCGGGTGGTGCGTTTTGAATTTCCTTACATGGCCCAAGCGCGCCAGAGTGGCCAGCGCCGAGCCCCGGATCGCCTGCCGGTGTTGCTGCAGAGCTGGCGCGATCAGGTGGCGGCGGCTGCAGCCGAGGGGCCGCTGTTTATCGGCGGTAAATCGATGGGCGGCCGCATGGCCAGCCTGGTGCTCGAAGAGCAGGCCAAGGCCGCCACAGTGCTGGGATGCCTGTGCTTGGGCTATCCGTTCCATCCGCCGGGCAAGCCCGATGCCCTGCGCATTGAGCACCTGCAGACCCTCACGCAGCCTGCGTTGGTGGTGCAGGGTGAGCGCGACAGCTTTGGGCGACGCGCCGAGGTGGAGACCTACGTGCTCAGCTCAGCGGTGCAGCTGCACTGGATTCCCGATGGTGACCACAGCTTCAAGCCCACCAAGCGCTCGGGGCTGAGTGAGCAGGCCAACCTGCAGCAGGCGATTGCCGCTGCAGATCAGTTCATGGCTTCGTCTTGTCGAGATCGCTCGGGCGGCTGAGCACGAACAGCACGCCACCGGTGAGGGCCAGGCCAATCACCACCATGGCCGTGATGGCGGTGCTGTAGTCCGTCTGCATGGCGGCGTAACGATGTGTAACCTCACCCTACGCGAGCTGCGGTAGCGCTTCCAGGGCACTGGCCAGGCTGATCGGCTGGAGCTCCCTTGAGCTCGTGATTTCCACGATCCTGCCGATCGAAGCGGGTGTGGCCAGCGCCTCCACGCAGCAGCGCGCCACCAGGCGGCGGGGGATGGAATCGCTCTCTTGCTGATAAGCGTTGCTGTAGCGGATTCCCTCCTGCTCGAGATCCGTTTCCCGCTCCGAAAGCCCGCCGGGGCGGATCACGGTCCAATCGAGTCCGCTGCGCTCCAGGCTCTGCTCGCCAATGCGCTTCCACACCAGGATCAAGCCGAACAGGTTGAGTGGATGGCGCCAGCGGCCGGCGCAGAGCGAGCTCACCAGCACCACGCGCCGGATGCCCAGCCGCTGGCAGCTTCCCACCTGATGCTGCACGCCCCAGGCATCCACGCGCATCGGGCCGGTGAGATCCACCGAAGGGCGGGCCCCGGTGGCAATCACCAGACCATCGCAGCCCTTGAGGGCCGCATCGAGGGCTGCGCGATCACTGAGCTGCAGCCGGTGTTGCTCGCATTGCGCCAGGGGGGCCGGCACAACTGAATCCGGGCGCAGCAGCAACCGCGGTTGATCGCCCACCCGCAGTAGTTCTTCGGCGATCCGGAAACCGGTTTTGCCCGAGGCGCCGCTCACGGCGATGGTGCGGGTCATCGGGTGGGTATGACGTGCAATAGATGCGCAGTATCGCGGCTCAGCATGAAGCGCTGGCATCCCCCTGAGCCCGATGACGGGGATTGGCCCGTGGATCGCGGCCGCCCATTGGGGCTCCGGCTGCTGGCGCTGCTCGGTGCCTTCTCTTTCGTGATGCTGGGCCTCAGCAGCTTGGCGCCGCTGTTGCATCCTCCAGAGCCGCGGCCGCCTGCCATGCCGGATCGGCCCCGCGATGCTCTGCTGAGCCTGTTGCGGAGCGTGGCGTGATCGATCTGGCCAGCATCCCGCTCCCAGCGGCCCTGCTCGTGGCCACTGCTGCAGCGGCCTGCCTTGGTTTGTTGATCCTGTTGGCCGGCCTGCAGCGCGTGTTTACCGCTGCACCCCGGCTGCAGCCGCTGCCCAGCCAGCATCCGCTCCCCCCTGACTCCCTCACCGTGGTGATTCCGGCCTACAACGAGGCCGGCAACATCGAGGCTTGCCTCAGCCATGTACTGACCTCTGCTCCCCCTTGCGGCGACTGGCGGGTGGTAGTTGTCGATGACGCGTCCACCGATGCCACCGCGGCATTGGCAACGGCCACGGCTGCGGCAAGCGGTTGCCCTCCTAAGCGTTTTCAGCTGCTGCAGGCCGGCCCTAGACCATCGGATCAGCGCTGGGTTGGCAAAAACTGGGCCTGCACCCAAGCCGCCGAACAGATCCAGAGCGATTGGCTGCTCTTTATCGATGCCGACGTACGCCTGCATCCCGATGCCCTGCGCCGTGCTCTGGCCCAGGCCAACAGCGATCACGCCGATCTGCTCAGCCTGGCGCCGCGCCTGGCCTGCACCTGCCTGGCGGAGTGGATGGTGCAGCCGATCATGGCCAGCCTGCTGGGCCTGGGTTTTCCGATCGAGGCTGCCAATGATCCCGCCAGCCCAGTGGCCTTTGCGGCTGGGCCGTTCATGCTGTTCCGCCGCACGGCTTATGCGCAGATCGGGGGGCACCGTGCCCTGGCTGGTGAGGTGGTGGAAGACCTCGCATTAGCCCGCCGGATCAAGGGCGA
>Ga0194129_10009314_pt1 | contig 11048 bp, 8 predicted proteins | sample TA2KigCa35mmetaG_FD_150862 | JGI IMG/M metagenome (GOLD analysis project Ga0194129, IMG submission 150862) | Freshwater microbial communities from Lake Tanganyika, Tanzania - TA2015038 Kigoma Deep Cast 35m | ecosystem: Environmental > Aquatic > Freshwater > Lake | place: Tanzania: Lake...
GTTGAATTCGATAGCTGCCTTCTTGTAGTCAGGATCAGCCATGTTCATCAACTTGGATGGAGCATGCGGGTTGTTGGCCCATTCGTTGAGCTCTTCGAATACACCCCTGACAATCTCTTCACGCTCATTGAACAGCTGGATGAACATCGAGTCCTTGCGGTCGAGTGCATAGCTGTAGCCCCTGCCCCAGAACTTGTGTTCCTTGTTGGCAGGATAGGTAATCCGGGTCTCAGCCCAGTACGAATCGATCAAGGCACACTCGTTGCGGGTCAGCGCCAACTTGACGTCAGCATAGATCTTCTCAGATGCCGCACGGATGAGTTCAATGTCGTCGGGCGTTGCAATACCCTGCTGCACAGCGTCAATCAACTGCTCGTTGGAGGTCAGCTGTTCTGGAATGAACTTGCCAATGATGGCATAGTAGATGATCTTGGGCAAGACTGTAGCACCAGTACCACCAGGCATCAGGAGCGAGGTCTGACGATTGCGCTTCTCATCACTAATGTCGTAGATGGTGTTGAGCACGAGGTTGCTAGCACCAGGCAATGCCGGGTACTGATACGTGATCTCGTTGTTGGCCAACAGATCGGTCAGCTTAGGCACACGTGCATTGAGATCCTCCCAGCTAACAGTCGGAATGTCACCAATCTTGTGGTAGCAGTACTCGAGTTGCTTGGGTGAAACTGGGATCTCACTCCACTCGGCGAAGTCGTTGGGATTCCTGAGCAGGAATGCGCACAGGGAGTTGGCACCATCGTTGGTGACGAACTGACGGATCATGACGTTGATGGTGTCGTCAAGGTCAGGGCCGCCGTGGTTCTTGTAGTTAGCAACGAAGAACTCGCCAGGAACCACAAAGCAGTGGCTTTCTTCATGGTAAAAGCCCTCGTAGACCTTGTTCTTGAACTTGAAGCCAAAGATCTCCAGGACCTCTCGGGTCATGATGTGTGCACGGAATGCGTATGGAACAGGCATCCAGGTGCCATTGTCCTGTAGGAAGGCTTCTCCCTTCTCGACAAACTGGGCGTTCCTGTCAACGATTCCGTACATTTGACCGAAGTTCAATGCCTTCAGGTACATGAGGAGTTGGCTGGACTCAATCGTCAAACCGATTTCCTCAAGCCTGTCCGCAAGCTTGTCAACTGTCTTGGTCAGGGTAAACGATTCTGCATTGAGATCGTCCTTGTCCAATTGTGCATACTGACGAACTTGCCTGATCCAATCGTTCGGATCACCATTGATCGTCTTGTCTGCCTGTTCAGCAACCACAACCTTGAGCGTGTCAATCAGCAGCTGAGGATCGACAATGCCCTTGACGCCATGATAGATGGCCATGGTCAGGTCATCGGTCTTGAGCGGTGAACGACTGAACTGCGGCTCAATCGTTGCCCAATACCAACCATTCGTCGACAACTCGGCCTTGACATTGGGCGTAAACGTCCTGATGTCGTATCCATTCATCATCTTGTCCGGCATGATGATTGCATTGCCCTTGATCAAGCCACTGGGAGTGAGCACCCTGAGGCTGACAACGGTGATCCGACCATTCTCAATCGCCTTGATCTTCTCTTCAACGAACGCATCACTGGCATTCTTGTTGTTGATGTAGAGGTCGATTGCAAAGCTGCGACTGATGGCACTGATGCCGTCAACAAACTTCTCGTCAACTCCCAGAACGGCAGGATCCATGACCTCGATCTTGAGGGTGTCAAAGTGCTTGTAGGCGGCCGTGTGACGGACCAGTTCCTGCAGACGCTTGGCCATCTTCTTACCGTTGCCAACGATCAAGCCAATTTGGTTGAGCTTGTCAAGCCATCCGATGTTGTCAGCGATGCTGATGGTGTACTGCTTATCGGCATTTGACCACCTGATTACGACATTGTCAGGCACATCGTTCTCCGTGAACAAGTCAGTATTCGGCTGGCCACCGACAAACAGCGGCATGACGTGCACGCGGTATGCAACATCACCGAAGAAGTGGTCGAGGAAGGCAAACGAGTAGCTGCCATCGGGCTTGATCTCGAAGTCCTCCAGGCCATTATTGTAGTTGGTGATGATTCGCATGTAACGGTTCTTACCTTCTGCGTAGATCTGCTTAGCCGGGGTCATGTTCTCTCCTGACAGTAGGATGTTAACCTCTTCTGCCCTTTCCAGCTCAACGGCTTCCCTGATCTGTTCAATGGTTGGCGTCGTCATGGTTGGGACCTCTTCTGTCCAGAAACTGTCAATTTCATTCATTGCTTCCTCCTTTGGTTGTGGTGTGTTTCCTTCGATGAATGCACGAACATTCGGATTGGCCTCGAGCATTGCGTCGAGTCTGCCCTGAATGTTGTTACGTTGTGCTGCAGGGCCGTTTGAGATGCGCCAGATATTGATTGCCCAACGATCCGGAGAAACGTTTTCGACTTTGTGCACATGCTTGGAGTTGAACTTGAATACCTCTCCACCAGTCAATTCCATCGTGTAAAAGTCGGATGCAGTCTCACGCGTGCGGCCAATCGACCAGCTGCACTTGCCAAGGTTGATTCCCATTGCCCATGGTTCGGCATACGTCGTATCTCTGTGCGGATTGATTGCTCCACCCTTTGAGATGAGGCAGGTAGCCGCAACAAAGCCATGCTTGAGGCAGATTGCCTTGATCCAGTTCCAAACCTCTTCATCCAACAGACCCGGCATAAACGGACGATCTTTGTTTGTGGGACTGTCGAGAGGAGCCTCATACGGCATCCAGATGCGCATGCGGCCAGCTGCATACGAACTGACATCTGCAACCAGGTTCGGTAGCACTCGCTCTTCAAGCAATTGCGTGATTTCTGCAACTGCCTCTGGGCTGAGTTTCTCGCACTTGACGAGAGCTTCAGTTGGAGCTTTTTCGTTATTCATTGTTTCGCCTCCTTGTGGCGTAGTTGGGTTGTTGGGCACGATGGGTTCGCCACCATCATTCTTCCTCAGGTTTTCCCTGATTTCCATGAGCATCTTGCCAAGGTGGTTTTCTCCCTTGATATTGGCGCACTTGTCGCAGTAGCAGTCGCCCCAGAAGTTGTCATGCCAACTGTTGGTTTCCACCAATTGAATATATCCAGTAGCCAGCAGCTTGTTTGCCAGTTCAGTGCCGGCAGCAAACTTGATGTTCAATGCATAGCGCATGACATCGAGTCGAATTGCATCCCAGTCCTCACGCAGAACAATCGTCTTACCGAACTTCTTGGCGTCCATTCCGCTCATCTCACGGATTTTGGCACGAATGGTCTTGTCCTTCGTCTTCATGGCCACATAGAACGATTCAACGGACTTGTATCCGTCGATCATCACTGGGTACATGTTCGACAAGAACGCATACTCCTCTTTCTTGAACATTGGCACCTTCATTTCATTACCTCCATTGTTGGGCGTGGTTGGTTGAATTGGCTTGGCACCCTGGTTGCCCTCACCAGGACCCTGCTGTTCATCACCCTTGTAGTTGCCCTTGATTCCATAGAACTCGAGGGACTTCTCGTGCGCCTTGATCTTGTCAACATTAAAGCTCTTGATGTACAAGCCGTCAAGAGTGCGGACTCGTGACAGTGCAACATACACCTGACCAGCAGCAAATGCATCGTCGAGATCCACAACAGCGGCATTCAAGGTCATGCCCTGTGCCTTGTGGATTGTCAGTGCCCAGCATGGCTTGATCGGGAACTGCCTGCGGAATTCGTTCGGCACTCCCAGGCTAAACGTATGGGTATCAAAGATCCACATTTGACCAGTTCGCTTGAATTCAACGACTGGATATCCGTTCGGCCTGAACCGGTTGTGCTTGGATGCAGGATCCTTGGCTTTGACAAATCCAATAACGATACCAACGTCACCGTTGACCAACTTCTTGTTGATATCTGGGTCTCCCTCGGGGACATAGAACTGACCGTCTTGGTCCTGCCTCAGATTCCATCCTGACGGTCCATTGATTAAGCAAATGACTTGAGCATTGACTTTCAGCTCGAGCATGTGAAGAGCCAAGCAGTTCCTGTTCCAGAACTCGTGATCGGGTTTTCCAGTAGGCCTGCCCTTTTCCCACAGCTCTTTCCTGTCTTCGGCTTCATAGATCCAGGGTTCGCCATCCAACTTGTCCATCTCTTGCTTGTTGATTGCATTGACCACTGCGTTCTTTGATGAAAAGTATGGAACACCAAAGTCCGGAACCGTCTTGGCCTTGCATTCCTCAATGACCTGGTTCATCCACGGCTGCCAGATGCCACAACGAACGTTGTTCAGGAATGTGGCAAAGTACACATCCTGTTGACGAACGATCTTTGTCAATTGAATTGTTTGAATTCCAGCGTTCTTCCACGAAACGTCTGACTCAAATGCAAACGCACTCTTACCTGCGGGCAATGCCACCGGTGCGTTGTTGTTGTTGTGAACCGGCTCAAGCTGCAAGAAGTCACCAACAAACACCATTCGGATACCACCAAACGGTTGCTTGCTCTTGCGAACATTCTGCAGTTGAGCATCAAGTCGACGCAGGTCATGGACGTGCAACATCGACACCTCGTCAACGATGATCACATCAAGGTGCTCGATCAAGAATATGGCTTCCCGTTGCGACTGGCTCATGTTTTCAATCTTCTCTTTATGAACAGGTAGGTCGTCTTTTGTCAATTCGATGAGACCTTGAATTGTCCTTGGCACCGGATTCCACTTACGGTCAAAGCTGTACGGATTCTTCGGGAAGATCTTGAAGGCACTGTGCATGGTCTTGCCACCAATTGCCATGGCTGCCAATCCAGTCGTAGCACAGACCTGGACACGCTTGCCCTTCTTCTGCAACGCCTCAATGGCGTGGGTGATGACAAAGGACTTGCCGGTCCCCGCATTGCCGGTCAAGAGGACATTGCCCACACCGTTGACGATCAGGTCAAACGCCTCCTGCTGCATTTCGTTCAGCACGATTGCCTCCTTGTTGTTATTCATGACAACCTCCTTGGGTTGATTGTTTTTCATTGGATTTGACATGGACTTGATCCATTCCACGGCCTTATCCTCGGTTGAGACATCATCAGATGCCTTCGGATACTTGACATCCCTGCCATTGACGACAGCAAAGAATGTCTTCCTTTCTTCGCTGTACTTCAGCGCGTAGCTGTTTCCATCATCACCGGTGATGGTCCGGATTACGGGTATTTTGGCCATGGTGTTGGCCCCCTTTCTGCCTGTTCCAGGTCGGCAGATGGCCTAAGTAGAGATTATTTCTCTACTCATAAAAAAATATTTTACTTAGTTTCCATTACTTTACCTCCTTGAGTTTATTTACATCAATCATTACGATTGGCTTACCGACTCTTTTTGCATAGCCAACGCAATTTGCAGTGCCACCACCAGTACCGTTCCATACTGCCACAAGCGCATGGCAATGATCAACCATCCATTCGTTGCGATCTTGCATGCATGTATTGTTATATGGTCCATCATAAACCATCACAACATCAAGTGCATACTTGAGCATGGTCTGGTATCTCTTCTTTGAGCTTTCTGGCCACTTACTGTCCTGACCCTTGCAAGGAACAGCCACAATGAAGGGCAGACCAAGCTTGTGAGCGACGGATGCAGCATCCTGATCAACTCCCAGTGCTCCTCCGCTAATCACCACAATGCGATGGCTTTCTCCGTACTTGGCGATTGCCCTCTCAAGTGCTTCTTTAATTGCATTCTTTACAGCAACACGCAACGGATTTGTCGCATCGTGTCCTCCAATCTTATTGGGACGATGCCCCGTAAACGCAATGTAGTAATCTGGCTTCATGTCGTTCTCCTTGTTGTGGATTGTCATCACTTTACCTCCTCAGTAAAGAATGGACGACCAGTGGCCTCCATGTGTCCTTTGTTGATTGCTGCTCGAACCTGCTCCCTGGTCAAGGGAACAACCTCGATTGTCTCTTCCTGCTCTTCAAATGGGAGTTCCATTATACGAGCATTTTCTGCCCTGTGATGAGGACAGTTGATTGACCTCAGGCAACGCTGAGTTCCAGGATCACCCTGAACCTCCACGTACCTGATCAGACCGCTCTTGGTCTGATATTTCTTGCGTGGCTTCACACGGCCAACGCATCGTGGCTTTTTACGCATGTTTCCTCCTTCAGGAAACAAAGTAGAGGCGGTCTACCAACCGGAGAAGAGATTATTTCTCTACTCATAAAAAAAAGATCCCCCAGGGAGCCGAAGCTCCCCAGGGGAATCTTTCCTGTGTCGTTACCGACTGATGTCGGCTGAGTGCTCTGCAGCCATCTTGGCCTGCTCGAAGCACTCGTGACACCACCGCCTGTTGACGGTTTGGTCCTTGCTGACTTGGGCGATGTGCAGAGTGCTGTCCCGCCTTAGCCGGCAGACACTGCAAACACCCTTGCCCAGTTCACGGACTTTGGTGTAAGTAGTCATTACTCACCTCCTTCTAAGGTGCATTTGTTTGACCACCCTACGTGGTTGGTTAGGGAAGAAAGATCAACTGACCGTGCTGGATGACATTGCCATTCAGCTCAATCATTTGATGTCGGACTTCCTCCATGTTGGCCTTCTTGCCGCCGCAATGCTTGTAGCCGATGTCCCACAAGGTATCGCCGTATTGCGCGACAACCGTGTCAACATCACACTCGACAACACTGATCTCGTTCATGCGGATTGCGAATCCGAGAACCAGCAGAGCTGCCAGCACCACGAGCCAGAGGCTCAGGATGATGTTTCGCTTCATTTCACCTCCTTTACTACGATTGAGGGGGATGTGATCAATTACTATCAATTGCTTTTTCATTATCTTTCTCCTTTTCTCAATTGCAACTTGAAACGAATGTATTCAGACACCGTCATGTTTGCCATCATGGCGTCATCTTCAATAATTTCGTATTGTTCAAGGGTTACTGCAAAATGTACGATTCTGCGTTGTTTTGCACAACCGTACTTTTCTCCGGCTAATGGAATATTAGGCATTGTTGTTCTCCTTTTTGTCTTGGTAATAATTTCTTCCAGTTACCTCTCTGTGACCATTGTTGATCAATTCCTTGACCTGTTCCCAGGTAAGGAACACTGCTTCGCCTACTTCTTGAATTACTGGGCATTCTGAATTACGATTCTTGTGGTGAGGACACCTGATTGACCTGGTGCACCGCTGATTATTCGGTTGACCGGGCATAGGGGGTGTCCTTTCCAAACCGTTCTTCAGTTTGTATTTCTTCTTCGGCCATATCTGTGCATTGCACCTCGGAAGTGTTCTTCTGCTTTGCTTACGCATTATTGCTCCTCTCCTTCATTGTTGATTGTGTAAACTCCAACTCTTCCACTAATTTCCTTTTGGTCGGCAAACGTCGGTTCTGACCACGTCATGTCGGGGAGGGTCATCTCATTCTTTGTTGCTTCAACGTCGTACATTTGTGTGATAATCCACCTCTGAATAAAGTCTCTTTCAGGAATTTCTTGTCCAAAAGTACTTCCATTAAACTCTTGCAGAGCAACATACACCTGACCATTAGCGAATGCACCAGACATTGATCCCCAGTTAGAGTTGTTTGCAGTCACGGTGAATCTTGCATGTCCGATCCAATCGCCATCGGAGTTCCTGAATCCAATAACGAAGTACTCACGCCGTCCTGCGCCAGTAGCATATGAGCCAATGCAGTTGTTTTGTTCAGTGCCCCACTGGACAAGCTCGTGAGTATATTTCGGAACAACTACCGTAATTCCTGAAGTAATCTCTTTCTCGTGCCAAGAATTGATTACCTTGGTGTTGTACAAGGCCTTGTTGTCCTCTTGATACCTTGCCGACTCTCTGACCACATAATCGTGAACATCCTTGATGTTGTAGCGCGAATTCTTGACATGTTCACGAATCTCTTTCCTCACCTGACGTAGCTCAGTAGGAATTTGACTATAAGCCCGTACTGCATCACAGACATGACCAATCAAGGCTTCAATCTTATCCTTTCTGCCCAACGACTGACTCATCATTATGCTTTCTTCTATCGCTCCGGCTGGACCAAATGCTTCAAGAATTTCTTTCTCGTAACGAGCCTTGGCTCCAAACAACTTGAAGAACTTGTCAAAGGACTTTTCCTTGTGTTGAATCATTGAAGTGTTATTGGAGCGGACCAATGCCTCCTCACCAACAGGCATATCTGTATTAAGATTGATAAATTCAATGTCCAATACGCCCTGTTGCGCGAAGATCATCCAGTCAACGCCCAATTTGTCAAGGAACGCAGGACCATACGCCCTGAACATTCTGGCCAACATAATTGCGACCTGAACTTGTTCCCAGTACTTGATTGAGGCTTGACCACCGAATGCATTCTTGGTAACTACCGCCTTGGTTTCACCACTGATGTTGAGGGCCTTGTTGAGTACGCTAACAAAGTTCTTAGCCTTGCCGGCATACCAATAATCCCTTGACGAAAATCCATGTGGATTACGCACTGATTTGTGTGATGCACGGTCGGCTACCGTGTGCATGGACTTAAGTGCTCCGTTGGCAATTCTGAACTGAGGAATATTCCTTGTCAACGGAATTATATCTTTTGGTTCATACTTGCTTTCAAGAACAGCTGTGACACAATCCCACAGGATTGCGAATGAAGGCGCAAGTCTCTTGTACGGTGCAAAGGCAACAAGGTCCTTGCCCCAATGGGCAGTTGTCTTGCCCTTATTCACTGTAGCCACAACATGCCTCAACCCATGTTCAGTTTCGGTGAAGAATACACGCTTATCAAACTTCATTATAAATGGATGTGATGTTGTCTTGCGGTGATGCACTTTGTATCCTGCTCTGTCACAAGCGGTAAGCATGCTCATGTAAGGCTTATGGAACATGTGAGCAGGATTGAGGTATTTGTCATAACCAGAAGTCCATGTTGAGTAAATGACGGGCTTGAGTACCCAACCCTTCTTTGCCCCTGTCCGAGGCATGAGATGGAATTCGACTATGTGGAACCATGTTCCATAATGCTCTTCCTTATTGCCCTTTTGTCCATTACCCTGATTGGCGAAGAATGACAGATAGGTCCAATCATTTCTTGCGGCCTGCTCATTGCGCTCATTGTTACGCTTCTGTTCGGCATCGCGCTCAAGCAGTTCTTCAACAGTGAGTTGCGTTGTTCTGTAGTCGCCAAACGGATTCATGCGATTTTCGGCAAGGTTATGACCTATTCTGTTCATTCTTGCAATCCTGAACACATAGCTTCCATTTTCCTTGCGCCCAACAGAAACTTGAGGAGTTACCATACCTTGATCGAACAATCCGTTATTCGGCATGTAGTTCGAGTTTGCCGAGAACAAGTCTGTCAGATTGTATGGGATGTAGTCAAACGCACGACTGTGCTTGCCAGTGTTGACATATCGTGTGTCCATATTTGATGGATTAACAACGAACGTGTGGTTCATCGGATCGATATAACCCTCAATGGGCAGTGTGCCATCCGGCAGAACGTTAAGCGGAGTTGAAAACAGGTTTGATATTAGTGCAGGATTGAGGTTCAAGAAGGTATTGAATAGATCCTGGCCAAGCCCATCGTCAAACGGCACAGTCTTCATTAGGCTGGCAGGTCGTCGGTTTGCATCGATGGTGCCTCGAGACAACATGTGATGGTCATTAAACGATAGTGGTCGATTACCACCAAATGAAACCGACTGCATTGTCTTCTGGTCGATTTCGCTATCAATAGCAAGTTCGATCCACCCCTGCACCTTCTGCCAAGCGTTCAGGAATTCCATTGCTGTCATGTTGTCGTTGTTCATGTCCACCACGGATTCTTGGATTTCTCCACGTTCAGTGATCAACGTTGACCTAACCACTTTCTTGATGTCAGCCTCCACAATTGGGTGCATTTTGTTCACCACGTCCTTTCCTCCTTCTTGGTTGGGGTTGATCTCATTGATGTTGTCGTTATTCATTATTGACCCTCCTTGTTGTTGTCATCGTCGTCAGCATCCCAATCCTCAATAACCTCAGGATTCTCGATCTTATCCTTGATGATGTCGATGATTGCATCGATACCATTCTGGATATTGCTGTGATCCGTAACGATCGGCGAAGGCTCTTCAGTAATTCCAAAGCAAGCCGTGCAAATACGACTGTAGCCCTGAGAGCTCTTTGATCCACTGGCAGCATCATACGAAATGTGCTCGAATGTTGGGAAGATACCACACGCGTCACAGGTAGGAATGTGCTTGGGACGAATGGTAATGGCATACAGGTCATCAGATGTAAACCTGATAACTCCACCCTTGTCCCAATCGGCCTCAATGAATGGAACGTATACATGGTCCCAACCATTGGTTCCTGACTTGTGAATGTGGATGGGAAGATCATAGACCCTCCTCTTCACACCAAACAGTGTTGGTACGTGACTGACCATCTTGACAATCTCGTTCTTGTCATTCACGGTCAGCGTGTAATAGGCCCAATCACGACCATCCACGGCGCCACCCGTAAAGTAGATGAGTTTACGCATTATACCACCTCCTTGTGGTTGTTGCTGGTTGCTGTTACCCATTGCATTACCTCCTTGGTTGTTGTTGTTACCCATTGTTCCACCACACCTTCGCATCGATGACGATGATGCCATGATTCCGCATGACCCTCTGGTTGCCCTCTTCGTCCTCCAGAGCAAACACAAAGTCATACTTCTGCTTCAGCATCTTGATTGCCGCCCTCTTCCACACAGCACTCCTCATGCTCACATACTTGCCAGTCCTGTGCATCATCACATCAACATACTCATACACACCGATCTCCTTCAACTTCCTAACCGTATTCTCATAGCAACTCTGACCCCTTGCTGTAACAATCACGATCTTGTAGCCCATTTCACTGTACTTCTTCACCAATGCAACAGCGAACTTGTACCCCACCGCATTCATCGTTTCTTCGACCCACTCACTGTCCCTTTCTGCACTCCAGTTCTCCGTAATACTCACCAAAGTACCATCGATATCAACCAACACCGCCTTCTCTTTCATGATCACTCCTTTCCTACCCCTCATACTCATCATTTTATTACCCATAATCTCCTCCTTTTTACCCATTATTT
>Ga0194129_10009316_pt1 | contig 11046 bp, 10 predicted proteins | sample TA2KigCa35mmetaG_FD_150862 | JGI IMG/M metagenome (GOLD analysis project Ga0194129, IMG submission 150862) | Freshwater microbial communities from Lake Tanganyika, Tanzania - TA2015038 Kigoma Deep Cast 35m | ecosystem: Environmental > Aquatic > Freshwater > Lake | place: Tanzania: Lake...
CGCACAAAGTTCATCACCAGGGGCTCATCGGCCTCGGCGGCCATCTTGACCCCTTGATCGATCAGGGCCATCTGGTTGATGAACAGGTCGCGGAACACGCCGCTGCAGTTCACCACCACGTCGATGCGGGGGCGTCCCAGCTCTTCCAGCGGGATCAGCTCGAGTTTGTTGACCCGGCCCAGGGAGTCGGGCATGGGGCGCACGCCGATGAACCACAGAATCTGGGCCAGCGATTCGCCGTAGGTCTTGATGTTGTCGGTGCCCCAGAGCACGCAAGCAATGGTCTCGGGCCAGGTGCCCTGCTCGAGTTTCTGGCGCTCGATCAGGCGGTCCACCACCACCTTGGCGGCGGCCACGGCGGCCTTGGTGGGGATCGCCTGCGGGTCGAGGGCGTGCAGGTTCTTGCCGCTGGGCAGCACGCCGGGGTTGCGGATCGGATCACCGCCGGGGCCGGGCAGCACGTATTCGCCATCGAGGGCCCGCAGCAGGCTCTCCATCTCCAGATCGGCACACACCTGCTCCAGGCAGAACTGCAGATAGCCGAACAGCTTGTCGAGCTCGGCCTGGTCCACAGTGGGGAAGCCGGCCGTGCGGCAGGCGGCCAGCCAGGGGCTGGGCAGCTTGAAGCCGAACTGCTCGAGCAGGCCAAAGAACCAGGCGAAATTGCGGCGCAGGGTGACGCGGCCATCGGCGCCGGTGACCGCCTTGACCATGGCACCCACCGCGGCCCGCGATGTCTCGGTGATCACGCGGTTGAGCTCCACATCGGCGAGCACACCGTCGTCGTTGCCCTTGTAGACGTCTTCAATCGTGCGGCCCCGGCTCTCGGCCAGCAGGGCCGGCAGCGAGCGCAGGCCGTCGTCATCGCGTTCCAGGGCGGCGATGTTCACCAGGGTGGCGATCGCCTCTTCGGCGGTGGGGGGCTTGCCGATCGTGTGCAGGCCGCAGGGCAGCAGCCGGCTCTCAATCTCCATGAGCTGGCGGTAGACCGCACCGATGACGGCATCGCGGCCATCGAGATCGAGCTCGGCGCCGTCGACCTCGGGCAGGTCAACGTCCTTGTCGAGGTTGCACTGCCGCGCCGTCTCGCTCACAGCGTTGACGATCTGCACCCCACGGGAGCTTTCGCGCAGCTGCTGGTAGCTGCCCACCAGCTCGCCCAGCTCCTTGAGGCCTTTGTAGAGGCCAGCGTTCTCAGCCGGAGGCGTCAGATATGAGATCGTCTCGGCGTAGCCACGCCGTTTGGCAATCGTCGCCTCCGACGGGTTGTTGGCGGCGTAGTAATAGAGGTTCGGCAGGGCGCCGATCAGCGAGTCGGGGTAGCAGGTCTCACTCATGCCCATCTGCTTGCCGGGCATGAACTCGAGCGAGCCGTGGGTGCCGAAGTGCAGCACCGCGTCAGCGCCCCACACCTTCTCCAGGTAGGTGTAGTAGGCCGCAAAGCCGTGGTGGGGGCTGGCGCTGCGCGAGTACAGCAGCCGCATCGGGTCGCCCTCGTAGCCGAAGGTGGGCTGCACGCCCACAAACACATTGCCGAAGTGGCGGCCGTAGATCAGCAGGTTGGTGCCGTCGGAATTCAGGTTGCCGGGGGGCTTGCCCCAGTTCTCCTCCAGGCGCTCGGAGTAGGGCGTCAGCCGCTCGTACTCCTCAACGCTCATGCGATGGGCGATCGCCAGCTCGGGGGCGCCCTCCATGGCCTCGGGGTCCTTGAGCACCGCCTCCATCAACTCCTTGCTGGTGGCCGGCAGACCGCTGACGTCATAGCCCTTCGCCGCCATCTCCTCCATCACCCGGTGGATGGAGCCGAACACATCGAGGTAGGCGGCGGTGCCCACGTTGCCCTTGTCGGGCGGGAAGCTGAACACCGTGATCGCCAGCTTCTTGGTGGCACGCGGCTTGATCCGCAGCGAGGCCCAGCGGATGCAGCGCTCGGCGATGGCCTCCACCCGGTCCTGCAGGGTGTGGGCCTTGCCGGTGGCATCGTCGCGGCCACTGAGCACGATCGGCTCAATGGCGCCATCGAGCTCGGGGATGGCGATCTGCAGCGCCACCTGCACCGGGTGCAGGCCCAGATCGCTCTCTTCCCACTCCTGGGTGGTCTGGAACACCAGCGGCAGCGCCACCATGTAGGGGCGGTTGAGCTTCTTGAGCACCTCGATCGCCTTGGGGTGGTCCTGGCGGGCCGGGCCGCCCACTAGGGCAAAGCCGGTGAGGGAGACCACGCCATCGACCAGGGGCTGGTCGGGGTTCAGCGGGTCATAGAAGAAGGCATTCACCGGCTTGGTGAAGTCGAGGCCGCCGCAGAACACCGGGATCACGGTGGCGCCGCGGTACTCCAGCTCCTGGATCACCGCCACGTAGTGGGCTTCATCGCCGGTAACGATGTGGCTGCGCTGCAGCACCAGGCCGATCACCGGCCCCTGGCGGGCCGCATCGCTGAGATCGCTGCGGCTGCCGGTCCAGTTGAAGTATTCCTTGAGGTCCTCGAACATCGAGGGGGCCAGGGGGTGCCAGATGCCCAGATCGGGGAACACCACCGGCTCGGCCACCGCGATCTCAGGGCGCTCGGCCGCGTCGGCTCCCTTGCGGGGGAACACGTACTTGTCGGCCAGCATCAACAGGAAATTCCTGAGGTTGTCGGGCGTGCCGCCCAGCCAGTACTGGAAGCTGAGCATGAACGAGCGGGCGTCCTGCGCCTTCTCGACCGGCAGGTACTTGAGCACCGTCGGCAGGGTGTTCAGCAGCTTCAACATCGCGTCCTGGAAGCCGGCGCCGCCGGCCTCCTTGCGCTTTTTCATGAAGCTGGCAATGGCCGATTTGCTCTGGCCGAGCTGGGCCATTGAAAAGGTGCCCAGCTTGTTGAGGCGCATCACCTCGGGCATCGAGGGGAACACCACCGCCGCCTTGAGCCGGTCGCGGTGCGGCGCCACCGCCTCGACCACCTTCTGGGCCAGATCTTCAATGAAGATCAGCGAGGCGATGAACACATCGGCCGCCGCCACATCGGCGCAGAAATCGGCGTAGTTGCCAGGGTCGCGCAGCTCCTCGATCAGATAGCCGCTCAACTCGATGGCCAGCGGGCCGTTCTGGTCGTTGAGGCTGGTGGCCGCCTGGGTCAGGGCGTTCTGGTACTGGGGCTCGAGCACCACGTACACCGCCTTCATGACGGCGCCGGGATGGTTCTCGGCAGGGCTGACCCGACGGTTGGCGGAGCGGACCTGCGTGAACATGCGGCCAGATAGAGCACTATGACGCAGCCTACGAAGTGCAGGTCCACAGGCGCGGACCTCTGCTGCCCCCATAGGCTCAGCGCAGCTTTTCCGCATCCCCATGGGCCAGACGCCCGCCACTCCCGCTGCGATCCCTGTGGTGGTCGCCGGCGCCCTGGGTCGCATGGGAGCCGAGGTGATCAAGGCGGTGCTCAGTGCACCCGATTGCGAGCTGGTGGCCGCCATCGACACCACCCCTTGCAAGGAAGGAGCCGATGTGGGCCTCGAGCTGGGCCTGGGCGAGCTCGAGGTGGCCCTCACCGCCGACTTCGAGGGAGCCCTCTGCCTGGCCAGCCAGAACGCCCGCCACAGCGGGCCCGGCGGCGGCGCAGTGCTAGTGGATTTCACCCACCCTAGCGTGGTCTACGAGCACACCCGCGGCGCCATCGCCTATGGGGTGCACCCGGTGATCGGCACCACGGGGCTCAGCCCCGAGCAGCTCAGTGAGCTGGCCGTGTTTGCCGAGAAGGCCTCCATGGGCGGGGCGGTGATCCCCAATTTCTCAGTGGGCATGGTGCTGCTCCAGCAGGCCGCCGCCGCCGCCGCCCGCTTCTACGACTACGCCGAGCTCACCGAGCTGCACCACAACCGCAAGGCCGACGCCCCCAGCGGCACCTGCATCAAGACCGCCGAGCTGATGGAGGAACTGGGCAAGCAGTTCAACCCCCAGCAGGTCGACGAGCACGAGACCCTGCCCGGCTGCCGCGGCGGGGTGCGCGAGAGCGGCCTGCGGCTGCACTCGCTGCGCCTGCCGGGGCTGGTGGCCCACCAGGAGGTGATGTTTGGCGCGCTGGGCGAGACCTACACCCTGCGCCACGACACGATTGATCGCAGCGCCTACATGCCCGGTGTGCTGCTGAGTGTGCGCAAGGTGCGCCAGCTGGGCGGCCTGGTGTACGGGCTGGAACGCCTGCTTTGAACACGGCACCATGAACTTCAACAGCGGGGTCGGGGCCCGCAGACGCTGATCCCTTGCCACACCCATGCTGATCCCGCTTCGCCCCGGCGAGTTGCCCCGGCTGATTCCAGCGGTGGCCACAGGCCCCCAGTTCACCGCCTGCAGCGGCAACCCCCGCAAGCTGCTGCAGCGGGTGCTGATCGCGGTGATCGGCGGGGTGATCTCGTTGCTGCTCAGCCAAAGCCTGTTTTCCAGCCGCTGGGGCCCGGTCTGGCTGGTGGTGGGCTTCGTGTTTCTGCTGTATCTGCTGTGGGGGCCGATCCTGGAGGCGGGACGGCGCAACGCCACCTTGAGGCGCTATCCGGCGGCAGCGATCTTTGAGGGGGAAGTGGCCGCGATCGAGCAGCGTGAGGTGGTCGAGAACCGGCGCGAGCAGGCCGACAAGAGCGGTCGCCTCCAGCTGGTGGAAAACACGCGCACCTGGATCAGTCTCGAGCTGGAAGACGAAGACGGCTATCTGGGACGCATTCGCTTCCCGATGGAGAAAAAGCATCAGCAAATCCGCCGCGGCATGGTGATTCGGACCCTGGTGCTGAGTGAGCGCAAAGATTTCTCCCGGGTGGGGGCGATCAGCGATGCCTGGCTGCCCCAGCTCAAGCTCTGGGTGGGCGATTACCCCTACCTGCTGCACCCTGCGTTCGAAGAGCTCTGCCTGAGGCGACTGCGCTAACGCCGGCAACGCCAACACGGGCAACGCTGACAAAAGCGCAACATTGCGTTACATTGTCGTAACACCACGTTACGGAGTGCCATGACCCAAGCCAATCCCGCAGCCCCCGGCACCATTCGCGGCGCCACCGTGACCACCGAAGACGGCGGCCGCCTCAATGCCTTCGCCACGGAGCCCCGCATGGAATTGGTGAGCACCGACAGCGGCTGGGGCTTCCACGAACGCGCCGAAAAGCTCAACGGCCGCATGGCCATGCTGGGCTTCATCGCCCTGCTTGCCACCGAATTCGCCCTGGGTGGCGAAGCCTTCACCCGCGGCCTGCTGGGCATCGGTTGAGTTCCACGCGCACACACCGGGCTGACCCGGGTGAGCGCATAGCGTCGGGGCCGCAGCTGTGAGTTGCGGCTTTTTTGTGGCCCGCGCCCGTGGCACTCGCCCCTGAGCCTGATGCCGCCAGTGCCGCCATCCACCGCCCAGCTGTACCGCCTGCGCCCGCTGCAGTCCTGCCGTGACCCCCGCCCTCCTACCAACAGCGCTGGTGCGTGGCTGCGGGCCCACCGGGGCCGTGGCGGCCCTGGCCCTCGCCGATGCGGGCTGGAACGTGCACCTGCACGATCCCAGCGGCCGGGAGCGGCTACTGGCCCGTGTACGGGCCTATGCCCTCACCCAGTCGAGCCGTGTGCTGCTGGCGCGCCTCCAGCTTTGGGAGGCCCTGGAGCCGGGTCTGGTGCCGTTCCAGCAACTGCAACTGGCCGACCTGGGCAGCGGTGCCACCGGCGTCTGCTTCGCGGCTGCAGAGCTGGGGCTGGGAGCGGTGGGCTGGATCGCGCAGCACCATGCCTTGATGGGGCCGCTGCTGCAGGCGCTGGAGCAGCATCCCGCCATCGAGCTCGACCTTGGTGCGGCCCAGCCCAATCCGGCTGCCCTGGCCACCACCCCCGACCTGATCGTGGCGGCCGACGGCCCCCACTCGCCCAGCCGCGAGGCCCTGGGGATCGGCAGCTGGCGCTGGAGCTACGGCCAGCACTGCCTGACCGCCCAGGTGGACCTGCGCGGCAGCGCTCCCGATCAGGCCTGGGAACTGTTCAGACCCGAAGGCCCGCTGGCGCTGCTGCCCCTCGGCGGGCGGCGGGTGCAGCTGGTGTGGAGCGCCGCACCCGAACGCTGCCGCCAGCTCCAGGAGCTGGGCGCCGATGCCTTTCTGGATCACCTGGCAGGCGCACTACCCGACCGCTTTCAGCCCGATCAGCTGGCGGTGCGGGCGCAGAGCTTTGAGGTGGGGCTGGCCCTGGCCAGGCGGCTCCAGCGGGGTCGCACGCTGCTGGTGGGGGAAAGCGCCCACTGCAGCCACCCGGTGGGCGGCCAGGGGCTGAACCTCTGCTGGCGGGATGTGGCTGTGCTGCATCGCCTGGCCGGCCGGGTGAGCCAGCGACGGCTGCGCGCCGAAAGGCTGCCGCGGCACTACGCCCTGCGGCGCTGGCCGGATCTGCTGCTCACCCTGGCCGCCACCGACCTGCTGGTGCGTATCTTTTCAAACCGCGCGCCCCTGCTGGTGCCCCTGCGCCGGCTGGCCCTCAACGGCCTGGCCCACTCCCGAGCCTTGCGGCACCTGAGCCTGGCGGTGATGACCCACGGTCCTTGCAGCCTCTGGCGCCGCTGATCAGAGTGGGGCGATGGTGATCAGCACCACCCCCCAGCCCCCCCCGGCACCGGCCCTGCTGCGTTACCTGCGGCAGCAGCTGGGGCTGAGCGAAAGCGCGCTCGCCCTGGGCCTGAAGCAGGCCGAGCAGGAGCAGGCCCCGCTGCCGGTGGTGCTGTGGCGCTTCGGGCTGATCAGCCTCGAGCAGCTCGATGCCGTGTTCAGCTGGCAGGAGCAGCAACCCTGAGCCACGGGCAGGGGCGCTCAGAACCCGCCGACGCTGCCACCACCGAAGCCACCCCCCACGCCGCCGCCACCCCCGAAACCCGAGCCGCTGGAGCTGCTACGGGGTGCACTTTGCAGCACCTGCGCGGTGCTGCTGCAGAAACGGTCCAGATCGCCGCCAAAGCCATCGGCATCAAACTCCCCCGCATACCAGCGCGGGGGTGAGGTCACCACTGCGGCGAACGCCTCACTCCAGCGGCGACTGAGACCAAAGGCCATGGCGTAGGGCAAGCCCCGCTCAAACTGCTCGGGCGTCAGCAGGGTGCGATCGATGCGGTCGCGATCCACCCGGGCGATGAACTCTCCATACCCCCGCACTCGCTCCAACAGCCGCATGCCCTGCTGGGTGCGCCGGGGCATCAGCCAGCCGATGCCGGCAATCGCGGCAGCCGTGAGCGCCAGGCTGCTGATCGACAGGAGAGGGCCAAAGCCGAACTGCAGCTCCAGCCAGGGCGCCAAGGGTGGCCCCAGCCCCAACACAACCCCCGCGATCAGCCAGTAGACACGCCGGATGGTCTGCGGCCAATGCCGAAAACACTGGCGAGCAATCAGGGCCTGCTGCACCTGCTGCTTCAGGCCCGGCACATGGGTGTAGAAGCTGTTTTCCAGGTCTTCGCTGCGCACGGCTTCGCCCACCCGGCCGATCGGGAACAGGGCCCCCAGCAGGCCATGTTCAAAGGGCCGCAGCTCGGGCCCCCAGTGCTGCGTGGCTCGCAGCAGGGTGAAGCGATACCGCGGCGGCAGGAACAAACCGCCGGCGCTGGTGCGTTCAATCATCAGGTAGCCGCGAATGGCCAGATCCACCAGCGTGGCCATCAGGTCGCGGCCATCGACGGCGTCATCGATCAGCGCACCCGCTTCAGCCGGTGCCAGGCCGGCTGGCGGCTCATAGAGCACCTGGATGGCCCGCTGCTGCGGATCCCGGCCCCACAGGTGCCACAGCATCAGCATCAGGGCGCAAGCCAGGAGAGGCAGCAGCACGATCCAATTGGCCAGCAGCCATTGCCCGGCGCGTTCAAGCCCACCTGGCTCGCGCACGATTCCCTTGTCGAAGGCCACGGCCACCGTGAGCCCCTCGTTCCACTGCAACGGCCTGGTGGTTTCGACCCGCACCTCATTGCCGCTGATCGTGACCGCCGCATCGGCGCTGGCCGAGCCCGACGTGCCGGTGTAGGCGGCCGCTCGAATGCCGCGGCTGCCGAGAGGCAGCACGATCGTGGCTCCGGCTTGCTCAATGGGCACCTGCCGGTCGCTGCCGGTCACATTCCAATAGAACTCGTCGTGATCGGAGCCAAAGCGAATCGCGTGCTCCACGCGGTAGCGCAACACCGCCGTGCGGGTGCTGCCAGCGGCATTGGGGATGAAAATCCGCAACCGCCGCTCCCCCTCCTGCAGGCTTGACTCGCTGCGGTAGGGGGTGCCATCGGCCGCGGTGATCGATCGCATCTGCAAACCCAGCCGGTGGGCGGCACCACCGGGGGCACGGCTGATCACCGGAATCGAGCGCAACAAGCCCTGCCACGGTGCGCCTTCAAAGCGGGCGCGAATCGTTTCCTGCAGGGCCACGGCGCCACTGCGCAGCACCAGAGCCTGCACCTGCATCGACTCGAGCACCAGCTCCCGGCCGCCGGCTTCGGGAGCTGCCGTGGAGGATCCGGCCAACAGGGGAGGCTGCTGCAGCACCGCCACCAGCCCAAGTGCCAGCAGGCCCATCAGCAGGGCCAGCCAGGGGGCGACCGCGGGGCTGACCCCGCATCAGAAGCGAACGGCAGGCGCCTGACGCTCCTGCTCAGCGTCGAGTTCAAAGAATGGGCGGGGACCGAAGCCAAACCAACCCGCCACCAGATTGGAGGGAAACTGCTGCAGCGACGTGTTGTAGTCGCGCACGACGGCGTTGTAGTAACGGCGGGCATTTTGCAGGCTCTCTTCAACCTGCTGCAGGGACTCCTGCAGGGCGGTGAAGCTCTCCACCGCGCGCAACGCGGGATAGGCCTCGCTGAGGGCAAACAGTTGGCGCAGGGCGCCGCCCAGCTGGCTCTCCAGAACGGCGCGGGCCCCCGGATCAGCGGCCTGTGATCCCCCTGCCGCCGCCTGGGCGGCATTGCGCGCGTCGATCACCCGCGTCAGGGTCTCGGTTTCATGGCCGGCATAGCCGCGCACAGTTTCCACCAGGTTGGGAACCAGGTCGTAGCGCCGCTTGAGCTGCACGTCGATGTCGGACCAGGCGCCGGCCGCACCCACCCGCAGCTGCACCAGCCGGTTGTAGAGGGAAGCCAGCGCCAGGCCAGCCAGGGCCAGCAGCACCACCAGCACAAGCAAGGTCATGACAGCAGACAGGCAGCACAGCTGACGCTAGGCAGACCCAACGGCGCTGTCATTGCAGGCTCAGCCGTAGATGATCAGCGACTCAACCGGGTGGGGCTCGGGCAGGCGGCGGCGGCCGCCGAGGGCTGCCAGCTCGGCCACAAAGCCGAACCCGCAGAGGTTGCCGCCGGCAGCGGTTACCAGTTCGGCACAGGCGGCGGCGGTACCGCCGGTGGCCAGCAGGTCATCCACCACCAGCACGCGGCCGCCATCGGCGAGGGCATCGCTCTGGATCTCGAGCCGGTCGCTGCCGTATTCGAGCTCGTAATCGACGCCGGTCACGGCGCCGGGAAGCTTGCCGGGCTTGCGCACCGGCACAAACCCCAGGCGCACGGCCGTGGCCAGGGCCGTGCCCACGATGAAGCCACGCGATTCGATGCCCACGATCAGATCGGGTTGGAGGCGATCACAGAGGACCCCCAACTGGCGGATCACCTCCTGCCAGCCATCGGGATCGCGCATCAGCGGTGTGAGGTCGCGAAACAGGATGCCGGGCTTGGGAAAGTCGGGGATCTCACGCACCAGGCCGCGCAGATCGATCGCGGTCGTCATGGACCCTCCAGCAGGCAGCCATGGCATCATCGCAGCCATGGCATCCCCGTCAGCCTCGCCACTGCCGCGCCGTGGCATCGAACGCCTCGACCTGATGCTGCTCTGCGCCGAGGCCCTCGACCTCAACGGTGCCGAAGCGATGCTGTGGCTGAGCGATGAGCTGGGCTACAGCGAGCTGCTGCCGGGCCGCGTGGAGCTGTGGAAGCGCCGCTGCCACAACCCCCTGCGCCGCCATGTGCGCCGGGGCAGCCTGAGCAGCGCCGAATCCGATGCCCTGATCCGCATTCTCTGCAACCAGGCCGATCGCCTCTACCCGCTGCTACGGGCGCTGCTGTCGGCCCAGGAGCCCGCTGCTGTCTCGCAGCAGCGCTGGGCCCTGTTTGAAGACCGTCTCCACGAGCTGATCCGCGAACGGCTGAACCCCCGCCGTGGCGGGGTGCAGCGCCTGCTCGATGGCGAGCAGGGCGCCGCCCAGCGGCGTCAGCTGATCCGGGCCATGGCCCTGGCGGCGGGGGCCGGCGGCTTTGAGCGCCTCAATGCCAGCCTCATGGACGCCGCCTGAGTGAAGCGATGAAACAGACCCTCCGTTTTGATCAGATCAGCTGCCGGCTGCAGGTGGAGGGGTTGCCCGACGTCTCGGCCGGGCAGGCCGGCGATGCCCTCGGGATCATCACCGGTTGGAGCCTGCAATGGGCTGGGCGGCCCGAGCTCGAGGGCAAGAAAGACCACCTGCTGGCCCTGATGCAAACGGTGCTGCCCTATGCCCGGTTGCTGATCAGCGGCGCCCCGAGGGCCTTGAGCAGTGCCGAGCGCCCGGTGGAGCTGTCACCGACCGGCCCGGGCCTGCACCGGCTGCTGTTGCGCAGCAGCCAGCCCAACACGCCACCACTGGAGGTGCAGCTCGACGATGCCGAGCTGGCCGATCTGGTGCGGGTGCTCGACCAGCTGCGCCTGGATGCGCGGCTGCAGCTGCCGCTCGAGATCCCACCGCCGCTGCCCCTGCGGGGGCGTGAGCTGGCGGAGCGGATCCCCAAACGCCAGCGCTTCGCCGCCCCCGCCGCTGCCCTGCTGGTGCTGGGATTGAGCACGGCCGCAGCGCTGCTCTGGCCGCCCCCCAAACCGCTGCCGCCCCAACCCACCACGGGCAAGCTGGCCGCACCCCGTTGACGCCCGGCCTGGGCTCAGCACACTGGGCTGAGCACCCACCACTGCGCGAACCCGTCGATGGCGCTTTCCTGGCCCGAACTGCGGCAACGGGTGGCCCGACTCGGCACCAGCCTCGATGTGGTGGTGCGCAGTGACCCGGAGG
>Ga0194129_10009321_pt1 | contig 11040 bp, 10 predicted proteins | sample TA2KigCa35mmetaG_FD_150862 | JGI IMG/M metagenome (GOLD analysis project Ga0194129, IMG submission 150862) | Freshwater microbial communities from Lake Tanganyika, Tanzania - TA2015038 Kigoma Deep Cast 35m | ecosystem: Environmental > Aquatic > Freshwater > Lake | place: Tanzania: Lake...
TCGTGAAGACCTTCGGCGACGACCGCCGCACCGAGATCGTCAGCGACGAGGGGGAGTTCTCGATCGAGGACCTCATCGCCAACGAGGAGATGGTCGTCACCATCTCGCACGCCGGCTACATCAAGCGGACCTCCATCTCCACCTACCGCAAGCAGCGTCGCGGCGGGGTGGGGACCAAGGGGACGGAGCTCCGCACCGACGACTTCGTCGAGCACCTCTTCGTCGCCAAGACGCACGACTACCTCTTGGTCTTCACGCAGGATGGACGCTGCTTCTGGCTCAAGGTGCATGAGATCCCGGAGGGCGGCCGCGCGACCAAGGGGAAGCCGATCGTCAACCTGATCAACGTGACGCCGGACACCCTCGTGCAGGCGATCGTCCCGGTGAAGGAGTTCACCGAGACCGAGTTCCTGATGTTCTGCACGCGGAACGGGACGGTGAAGAAGACCGCCCTCTCCGACTACTCCAACGTCCGCTCCACCGGGATCAAGGGGATCAAGCTCGAGGAGGGTGATGAGCTCGTCGACGTGCAGATCACCACCGGGACCAACGACGTGGTGCTCGTCACCAAGCATGGGTTGAGCATCCGCTTCCATGAGCAGGAGGCCCGCTCGATGGGCCGCGATACCACCGGGGTGAAGGGGATCTCACTCGGGGCGGGCGACCGCGTCGTGGGGATGGTGGTGGTGAAGCGCGAAGCCTCGCTCCTCGTCGTCACCGAACTCGCCCTCGGCAAGCTCACCAACGTCGAGGAGTATCGGGTGCAGGGTCGCGGCGGGAAGGGGATCCTGACCGTCAAGCGCACCGAGAAGACCGGTGATGTGGTCGGGTTACTCGAGGTGCTGCCGGAGGATGGGCTGATGCTCATCACCCGTGGCGGCCAGTCCCTGCGGTGCGCGGTCAAGGACATCCGCGAGACGGGACGTGTCGCGCAGGGCGTGCGCCTCAAGAATCTCGAGCTGGGGGATGTGGTCGCCGCGATCGCGCGCGTGGTCTCCGACGACAAGGAGGCCGAGGGCGGCGAAGGGGGCGAGGGTGGTGAGGAGGCGGGCGGCTCCGACCAGATGGAGCTCGGCGCGTCCGAGGAGTGACGGTGACCCGGCGTCGTCCCTCTGGTCGGCGCCGGTCGGTGCTCTCGGTCGCGGCGCTCCTGCTCGCGGCGTGCGGGAGCGCGGCGTGCGGTGGCGCCGAGCCCTCGGATCCCTCCGTCGTCCGCGCCGATTCCGCTGGGGTGCGTCTCATCACCTCGGGCCCGGAGGATCGTGCCCTCGGGTGGACCCTCACGGAGATCGGTCCGCTCGGTGACGCCGACGGGCATCCGTGGGTCTTCGATGCCATGACCCCGCTGCAGGTGCTCACGGATCGCGGGGGGCGCACCTATGTGATCGGTGGGGATACCGCGGTGCTCCGCTTCGGGCGCGATGGGCGTCTCGATCGCGTGCTTGGTGCGTCGGGGGGAGGTCCGGGGGCCTTCGGGCGACCGGTGCGGATCGCCGCGCAGGCCGATACCCTGATCGTCACCGACCTCGGGAAGGAGGCATTGGTGCGATTCGGCCCGACGCTCGATCCCGTGGACGATCGTCCCTTGAACGGAGCCCTCACTACCGCCGAGTGGCATGCGTACCGTGCCGGTGGGCTCTGGGTCGTGCAGGGGAGCGGTGGCGAGGACGGTGTACATCGGTCGGTGTTGCGGGCCGATACCCTCTCGGGCGTGCCGCTCCTCGAAGCGGAGGGTGCGACGATCGTCGCGCATGCGGAGGGGCCGCGCGTCGTCGCGCATCGGCCGCCGACCTATGAGGTGCGGCTCTTCGAGGGGCCGCGGCTCCTCGCGATCCTCCGCCGCCCCGTCGATTCGGCTGTGGTGGCCATCACGCGGCTCGCCCTGCACAAGGACGGGACCCTCTGGGTCGAACGGACCGTGCCGGGTGTGGCGGACGCGATACGACTCGATGTCTTCGGTCCCGATGGGGTGTATGTCGGGACGCTCGAGGATCGCGGCGTCCCTGTGGGACTCCTCCCCAATGGCGAGGTGCTCTTCGTGCGGGTGCGCGCTGATGGACCTGGCGTCCTGATCATGCGCACCAACATCCGCCGCTGATCTCTCTCACTGCCCGCTCCCATGCGCCTCCTGTCCTCGCTCCTCGTCGTGACCGTCCTGCTGTGCACGCGCGTCTCGGATCTGCCGGCGCAGGGACCAGCATCCGCGCCGACCATCGTGATTCTCGTGCGGCATGCCGAGAAGGGAACGGAGCCGGTGAACGACCCGCCGCTGACGGCGCGAGGCAGTGAGCGCGCCGAGGCCCTCGCGGTGGCGTTGCGGGATGCGAAGATCGCGGCGGTCTATCACACGCCGACGATCCGCACGCGTGACACCGCGCGCCCCGTCGCGGCGCGATTCGGTCTCACCTCGCAGCTGATCCCTCTCGTCCCGCGCGCCGCACAGGGCGACTCGATCGTCGCCATCGCCCGGCGGCATCCGGGGCAGACCATCGTCCTCGTGGGGCACTCGAACACGATCATGCCCTGGCTCGCCGCCCTGGGTGGCCCCGCCCGTGCCGACCTCTGTGACCACGAATATGATGGGCTCTATACGGTGATCCTCGACGGGGGGACCACCCGAGTGATCGGTGGGCGGTATGGTCCACCGAATCCCACGGCCCTGACGGGGACCGCGATGCATTGCGGGGCACGGTGATGGGCGGGAGATTCCGCAGATGACCGCTGCCCCACTCGCTCAGGACCAGGAGCCTCTCGTCTCGCTCGACGAGATCCGCGCGGCGGCGGCCCTCCTGCACGGGGTCGCGGTGCGGACCCCGCTCCTCCCCTGTGATTCGCTCACCGAGCAGCTCGGCGTGCCAGTCCTCCTCAAGCCCGAGATGCTCCAGCGCGGCGGCGCCTTCAAGTTCCGCGGCGCCTACACCTTCCTCGCGCGACTCTCCCTCGAGGCGCGTGCCCGCGGGGTGATCACCGCGAGCTCCGGCAATCATGGGCAGGCGGTCGCACTCGCCGCGAAGCTCTTCGGTGTCGCGGCCACCATCGTCATGCCCACCACGGTGCCGCGGGCCAAGCGCGATGGCGCCGTGCGGCTTGGCGCGCGGTGCTTCTATGCCGGTGTCACCACCGCCGAGCGAATGACGCGGGCGCTGGAGATCGCCGAGGCCGAGGGGCTGACGATGGTCCCACCGTATGACGACCCAACGATCATCGCAGGGCAGGGGACGCTGGGGCTCGAGATCGGGGAGGACTACCCGCAGGTGGGGACGGTCCTCGTACCGATCGGTGGGGGTGGCCTCAGCTCGGGAGTCGCCGCCGCGATCAAGGCACTCGCCCCGCAGGTGCGAGTGATCGGCGTCGAGCCGGAGGGGTCCCCGAAGTACTCACGCGCCGTCGCTGCCGGTGAGCCGGTGACGATCCCCGCGCAACCTGACGGGCTCGCCGACGGACTCCTCGCGGTACGGATCGGCACGCGCAATTTCCAGCACCTGCATGCGCACATGGACGAGGTGATCACCGTCCCCGATGCGCTGCTCCCCTGCGCGGCGCAGTTCCTGTTGGATCGGATGAAGATCGTGACGGAGCCGAGCGGGGCGATCACCGTCGCGGCGCTCTTGGATCGGCGCGTGCGGGTCAGTGGGCCGACGGTCTGTGTGTTGAGTGGTGGGAATGTGGAATGGGATGGCCTGAGCGCCCTGATCGGCGACGCAGGAATGCCACGATGACGATGCGATGCCCGAATTGTCGCGCGACCTACGCGGATGACGCGCGGTTCTGCACCAAGGATGGAGGGAAGCTCGTGCCGGTCGCGCCGCTCGCGCCGCCCGTCGGTCCCTCAGTGAGTCCCTCGGTCAGTCCATCGGTCAGTCCCTCGGTCGCTGGGGGTGAGGTGACCCTCGCCGACCTCGGCGATCAGTCGAAGATGGTCGGGAAGATTCTCGATGGGGCGTATCGCATCGAGCGGAAGCTCGGCGAGGGGGGGATGTCGTACGTCTACCTCGGCGAGGAACGTGCCACGGGCGCGCGCTATGCGATCAAGATCCTCGCCCCCAATCTGGCGAAGGATGCCACCGCGATGGCGCGCCTCCGTCGTGAGGCGTTGCTGGGCGGCAAACTCGCGCACCCGAACGTCTGTCATATCATCAGGCTAGGGGAGACCGCGGGCGGGCTCGTCTATGTGGTGATGCCCTTCGTCCAGGGGGAGATCCTCAGCGACCGAAACTATCGCGTCCGACAGACCTCCCTCGCGGACACCGTGACCTTCGTCACGCAGATCGCGGCCGGCCTCCAGGTCGCGCACAACCTCACGATCGTGCATCGCGACCTCAAGCCCGAGAACATCATGATCTGCCGGGATGCCGGTGGGCGGGAATACGCGGTGATCATGGACTTCGGGCTCGCGAAGGCGCGGGAGGCGGGCGCCGAATTGCAAAAGCTCACCTCGACGGGGATCGTGCTCGGGACACCGGAGTTCATGAGCCCTGAGCAGTTGCGTGGGAAGCCGCTCGATGGGCGGACGGACATCTACTCGCTCGCGCTGATGGCGTTCGAGATGCTCACAGGCAAGCTCCCGTTTGAGGGGAAGAACCAGCAGGAGATGATGATCGCGCGACTGCGTGCGGAACCGACACCGATCCGTCAGTTGCGCTCGGAGCTCCCCTCGGGGGTCGAGGCAGCGTTGCTCAAGGCGATGGCCCGGGCGGCGGATGATCGTTTCGCGACGGCGCCGGCCTTCGCCGAGGCGCTCCGCCGCGCGGTGGGGTGAATCCGGTGGCAGAACCTGACCGCGCGTCGCCTGATGCGACGCGCCGGTCGCCCAGCCTCGCGACGCGGTTGACCGCACTCGCCTCGCGCCTGATGGTCCGCCGGGTGATGGCGGCGCCCACGCTCGATCTCGCACGTCTGCGGCGGGCGATGCGGGCACGACGCAGCCTCCCGGCCTTCTTGCCGCGCTCGGTCGTGGTAGAGCACACGACGCTTGGTGGCGTGGCGGCGGAATGGTGTCGCCCCTGTGGAGCCGATCCCATACGGGCGATCCTCTATCTGCATGGCGGGGGGTACGTGGCGGGGCGGATCGAGGATTTCCGCCCATTCGCCACCTGGCTGGCCCACCAGAGCGGGATCGCCGTGTGCTCACTCGCCTATCGTTTGGCACCGGAGCATCCCTTCCCAGCCGCGCTCGACGATGCACTGGCGGCGGTGCGCACGATACGCGCACAGGGAGTCGCCCACCTCGCACTGGTCGGCGACTCCGCTGGTGGGGGACTCGCGCTGGCGACCCTGCTGGCGCTCCGCGAGGCGGGAGACGCACTCCCCGCAGCGCTCGCCGTCCTGAGCCCACTCACCGATATGGCGGCGACGGATGGAACGCGGCGCACGAATGCCATGCGTGATGATGTGCTGTCGCTCCGGCACGCCGAGACCCTCGCGCGGTGGTATGCGGGAGCGATCCCGCTCGATGCCCCGCTCCTCTCTCCGGTCCGCGCCGATCTCACCGCGTTCCCTGCGACGTTGATCCACGTCAGTGATGCGGAGGTCCTGTTCGATGATGCCTTGCGGCTCGCCGAGCGACTTCGTGCGGCGGCCGTGCCGACCACGCTCGAGGTCTTCCACGGGCTCCCGCACGATTGGCATGTGAGCGTCCCGCTGACGCCGGAGTCGCGGGAGGGGGTGCGAGGGGTCGGGCGGTTCCTCGCGGAACGATTGGGCGCGCGCGCCTAGCGGTCCGCGCGTCGCCTCGCGGACGCTATCGCCCGCGCGCCTGTAACTCGACGAGCAGGCAACGGTCCTGTACCACGTCGATCCCCGCCCGTGCCAACGTCTCTGTGACCTCGTCGTGGCGGATCCCCAGCTGGAACCAGACGGCCCGCGGACGGGCCTGGAGCAGATCGTCCAGATGCCCTGGGATGTCGCGGTCGCGCCGGAAGACGTTTACCAGGTCCACCGGCTCCCCGATCCCCGCGAGGGTGCGGTGGACGGGGACGCCGAGGATCTCGGTGACCTCCGGGTAGTAGACCGGGACGGGGATGATCCGGAAGCCGGCCCGCTGGGCGTAGGCGGGGACGTCGTAGGCCGGGGCGGGGCGGTCCCCCGTCTTGATCCCGAGGACCGCGATGGAGCGGGTCCGGTCGAGGAGGGCGGAGATCCCCTCGGGGGTCTCGATCAGGTGCTGGCGCCAGTCGGTCATCGTGGGTGAAATCAGGGGGGCAGGGGGCTAGATTCAAGGGCTGTCCAACTCGACCTATCCCCCCGTGGAGTGACCCCATGCGGATGCTCGTGCTCGGCGCCGGCCTTCAGGGTTCGGCATGTGCCTATGACCTCCTCCAGAACCCGGCGATCATCGAGGTCCGCCTCGCCGACCAGCGGGTCGATCGTCTCCCCGCCTTCCTGCAGTCCTACATCGGCAAGGGTCGGCTGACCACGATCCAGCTCGATGTGAAGGACGCCAAGGCGGTCGCGGCCGCCATGGCGGGGGTCCAGAGCGTGATGTGTGCGCTCCCGTACTATCTCAACCTCCCGATGACCGAGGCGGCGATCGCCGCCGGCGCGCACTTCTGCGACCTCGGGGGCAACACCGAGATCGTCCAGCAGCAGCAGCGCCTCAAGGCCTCGGCCGAGGCCAAGGGGGTCACCGTCGTCCCGGACTGCGGGCTCGCGCCTGGGATGGTGAACATCCTCGCGCAGCTCGGGATCGATCGGTGTGATGCCGTTGATTCGGTGCGGATCTTCGTCGGGGGGCTCCCGCAACACCCCGAGGGCCCGCTCAACTACCAGATCGTCTATTCGATCGAGGGCGTGCTCGACTACTACACGACCCTCTCGTGGATCATCCGCGATGGGAAACAGCTCCAGATGAAGGCGCTCTCGGAGATCGAGCCGATCCACTTCGACGCGCCGGTGGGCGAGCTCGAGGCCTTCCACACCGCCGGTGGGCTCTCGACGATGGCGTTCCGGTATCAGGGGAAGATCCCGAACATGGAGTACAAGACCCTCCGGTATCCGGGCCACGCGAAGATCATGGAGGCGATCCGCGAGCTGGGGCTGCTGGAGCTCGAGCCGGTGCAGGTGAAGGGGACCACCGTCGTCCCGCGCGAGGTGGCAATCGCGCAGATGCAGCCGCGCCTCACCAAGCAGAACTCCCCCGACCTCGTCGCGCTCCGCGTCGTCGTCACGGGGACGAAGGGCGGGACGCCCATCACGCATACCTTCGAACTCGTCGATCGCTACGATGCCGCGCACGGCATCAGCGCCATGATGCGCACCACGGGCTACTCGCTCTCGATTACGGGGCAGTTGCAGGCGGAGGGGGCCGTGTCGCCCGCTGGCGTCCACACGCCGGACGAGTGCATGCCGGGCGAGCGCTACATCACCGAGTTGGCGAAGCGCGGGATCGCGATCGCACAGACGGTCAGCTGATCTCCCCGCGCGGTTGTGCCGTCCGCCGCGTCACCCGATTGGGATGGCGCGGCGGTTTCGCGTTCAGCGCGAGAAGCTCGCGAGGGTGACGCCCATGGCGTCGATCGCGGTGCGGGCGCGCCAGCGATCGGACCCGTTGTAGATGAACGAGAAGGCGAGCTGCTCACCGTTCTTGGCGGTCACGTAGCCACCGAGGGAGACGACATCGCCGGTGGCCCCCGTCTTGGCGCGGAGATTGCCCTGTGCCGCGGTGCCACGCATCCGGTTCTTGAGGGTCTCGGTGCGACCGGCCACTGGGAGCGAGGCCTGCATCACGGGGCCCCACGAGGCCGATCGCGAGTAGTCGAGGAGTTGGATCATCGAGCGCGGGGTCACACGATCGAGGGTCGAGAGCCCGCTCCCATCCGCTGCGAAGACCGCACGACGCGGGATCCCCACGTGCTCGGCCAAGAAGGTTCGGAGCGATTCGTTCGCGATCACCGCGGAGCCCACGGCGCCCGACGAGCGCGCGGTATTGCGGAAGAGGAGTTCGGCGAAGTGGTTGTTGCTCTCGCCGTTCATCGTCGCCACGAGCGTCGCGACCGGCGGGGAGTCCCACGCCGTCACGAACTGCGCGGCGGTGGGGGCGCGGCCCATGCGGGTCTCGCCGGTGACGCGCACGCCCTGCGCTTCGAGGGCGGCACGGAAGGCGGCCGCCACGAACTGCTCGGGCTGTTCGATGACCACCTGATAGGTCCGTGCCTTGCTTCGCGCGCCGATCCACCCGCTCACGCGGTATTCGTGCGTCAGGGTGTCCTGCCAGACACGGATCGAGGCACCGCGGGAGTTGGGGCGCACCGTGACCGCCGAGCGAAGATCGAGCCCGCTCACCGGCTGACCGAAGCTCACCTGGGCGCCGCGCGTCGAGGGGCGGACGGTGATCGTGGTGAGGTTCTCGTTGAAGGAGAGCGCTGAGACGCGGGTGCCGTAGCTCGTCTGCAGGTGGCGTGCGCGCCATCCATCGGGGACGCGCTGACCATCGAAGGCGGAGGCGTCACCGATGAGGTCGCCGCGGATCTCACGGATGCCCGCGGCGGCGACCTGCGCGGCGAGGGCATCGAGCGGCTGGAGTCCGGGCGTCCCACCGGCCACGCGCGGCGCAAGTGAGGGATCACCGGCCCCCTTGAGGACGAGGTCGCCTGCGAGGATGCCATTCGTGCGCACCGACCCGGTGCGGAGCACCTGGGTGCGGAAGCGATGCTCGGGGCCAAGGCGCTCGAGGGCGATCGCCGCGGTGTAGAGCTTCATCGTGGAGGCGGGGAGCAGGAGCTCGTCGCCGTTGTGATCGTAGAGGGTATCGCCGTTGGAGAGGGAGACGACCATCACGCCCCATCGCCCGCTGTTCGTCGCCCGGTCGAGTAGGGCGCGGAGATGGGCGTGGAGGGCGGTGGCGCTGGTCAGGGTGGCGGCGGCGATCTTCGGACGGGGTGCGGCCTTGGCCTTGGTCCGCGCCGTCGCGGTGGTGCCCTTCGTCGTGCGCTTCGCGGCGCTCGCGGTCGTCGTGGACCGCGTCTTCGTCGACGTCTTCGCCGTCGTCTTGCGCGTTGCGGTCTGGGTCTTGGCTGCCGATCCCTGGGCGCCGACCAGGTCGGCGGGGGCGGCGAGCCAGAGCAGCGCGAGGAGGGAGACGACGGGAAGTCGGCGCATCAAGGAATAGTACCCGGCAGAGGCGGTCGTGGCGACGCGGTCACCAGAAGTGACGACCAGCCCCCCTATTTCGTGACGAGCCCCGGGACCTGCGCCGCCGCGCGATCGTCTCGCTGGGAGGTGGCCCACTTGAAGAAGACCACGGCGGTGAGGAGATAGAAGAAGAGACCGCCGGGGATCCACATGATAAGGCCGCCGAGTCGTTGGTCCTCGAGCGGGGAGAGTCCCCAGAGGCGCGGCGCGCTGGCGTAGGCAGGGTAGAGCACGTGATCCGCGTAGACGATGAAGATCGAGACGATCGTCATCGGAAGGGTCATGAGGAAGCTGTAGAGCATCTGGCCGGGGTAACTCAGGCGTGGGAGCTCCGGCATGGGGCTCACCAGGGGCCACCAGACGAGGACTGCCGTCACGAGGAACATCAGGTGCTGCGCGATGTGCACCTCGTGGTAGTACATCGCCGAGTTGTAGAGGGGCGGGAGATGCCAGACGGCGAGGACGAGATTGAAGCTCGCGAAGGCGACGCCGGGGCGGGTGATCGTCCGGGCGAGGGCCGCCACGGCGGGGATCCGCAGGGCGGGCCGGAGCATCCATCCCGGGGTGCCGAGCAGGAGCAAGGGCGGCGTCACGAAGGTGAGCACCAAGTGCTGCACCATGTGACCGGTGAAGAGGTAGTAGTCGCTGATGTCGTGGATCGGCCCGTTCAGCGTGAGGAACATCGCGAGGAGTCCCCCCGCGAAGCTGCCCTGTTGGCCGAGGGTGAGGTGCTCCCCCGCCGCGCGATGCGCGCGGCCGCGCCACTGATGGAGCCCCCAGAGCGTGAGGAGCCCGATGACGGTGCTCCAGTGGACGGTGAAGCCGCCCTGGGAGAGGTCGACCTGCGGGTGGAGAAAGAGGGTCGGGATCCCGATCAGAGCGAGATTTTCGCGAAGAGGAAGAGGAGGGCCAAGATCGTGGCCCCGGCGATGATCAGCGGGCCGGTGAAGAGCGCCTTGAAGAGCTTATGATCGTACTTGAGGTGCATGTAGAAGAGCACCACGATCGCGAACTTGGCCGCGCTCATGATGATGAGCGAGGGGTTGAAGAGCGGAGACGCGACCAGGGCCGGGATGTAGTACGCCCAGACCTCGACGATCGTGATGACCGTGAGGATCACGGCGACCTTGAGATAGGTCGCGCCGGTGGGATGTGCGTGCGCCTGCGCGGGGGACTTGGCGTCGTGTGACATGAGGGCCTCGCGCTACTGGATGAGGTAGATGAGGGTGAAGATCACGATCCAGACGACGTCGACGAAGTGCCAGTAGAGGGCGGCGATGTCGACGACGAGCTCGTCCTTGGGGCCGAGGCCGCGGGTGCGGTCGATCCAGAGGAGGCTCATGAGCCAGAGCACGCCGACGGTCACGTGGGCGCCGTGGAAGCCGGTCAGCGTGAAGAAGGTGGAGCCGAAGAGGTTCGTCTTGATCGTGAGCCCCTCGCGGACGAACGCGGTGAACTCATACGCCTGGAACCCGAGGAAGGTCGCGCCGAGGAGGGCGGTCATCCCGAGCCAGAGCTGCGAGGAGCGCTGCGCACGGGTCCACCAGCCGGCGTTCGCCGGGAGCGGGGTCCCCTTGAGCTGCACCGCCTGCAACGCGAGCACCATCGCGAGCGACGACATCAGGAGGACGAAGGTCGACGCCGAGGTCACCGGGATGTCGAGGATCGCGGGGAACACCTTGCCAGCCGCGTCGGTGTACTCGGTGTGCGGATAGGGCCCGACCAGCGACTTCCCCTTGTAGATCAGGTAGGTCGAGATCAGTGAGGCGAAGAGCATGCACTCGGACCCGATGAACGCCCAGATGGCGATCTTCCGGTTGTCCAGCCCGGTGGTCGTGTGGTGCGTATGCGCGTGGCCGTCGTCGTGCCCGGCGATGGCGTGGGATGCCATGAGGTCAGGGTCTCCGATTA
>Ga0194129_10009323_pt1 | contig 11040 bp, 8 predicted proteins | sample TA2KigCa35mmetaG_FD_150862 | JGI IMG/M metagenome (GOLD analysis project Ga0194129, IMG submission 150862) | Freshwater microbial communities from Lake Tanganyika, Tanzania - TA2015038 Kigoma Deep Cast 35m | ecosystem: Environmental > Aquatic > Freshwater > Lake | place: Tanzania: Lake...
AACATAATTCCACACTAAAATAAAGATCAATACATACATTAAAAGTGGTCGCCAAGATGATGCAAACCAACCAGCTTTAGCTTCTGCTTCTATAATCTTAGCTGCAGCTGTTAATTCTTGTGTATGAGATTGTAATAATTGAGTTTGTAATTGTGCTTTTAACTTTTCCTGTAAATCTTTGTCAGGGACAGCTTTTTCAATTGTATTAAATAGTATTTTTGCAAGAGGTGCAACGGCTCCTAACATTTGAATCATGTTTTAGTACCAAGTTGCTGATCTTTTTTTCTCTGGAAGTATGTTTCCTTGACCTTGGACTACATCTTTTTGAGATTCTTGTGGATTTGACATTTCAACATCAACACCACCAACTAAATATCCGTCTTTACCGGTAAATTTTGAATGATCTACTTCTTTTGATTGTCCAATTTTTTTATTTTTGTTTTTCATAAGTTTTTATACCTCTTTTTTATTAATTTGGAAATCTATTTTTGAGTTTAGCAGCCAAAACGGTCTTTTCTAGTGAAGTATTTGCTCTTAATTTAGCTAAATCTTCATTTTGTTGCAGTTTTTGACTGTCTGTAGACTGTGCCATCATTGCTTTCATCTTATCAAGATTGATTCTTTCATTACTCTCTTGTCTTTTTCTATCATTTTCTTGAGCTTGAAGATCTAATTCTCTAGATTTAAGTTTAGCAATAGGATCATTATCAAATTGTGATGTAATTTTTTTCTCTTCATTCATAAATTCTTCCATCATATCAGCAATTAACACTGCTTTCCTTGCTTCAATTTTTTCAGTTAGCATTCTAACTTGAATTTGCATTTGTGGATTTTGCATTGCTTGTGGATTTTGTTGCATTTGTTGTAATTGACCCATTTCTTGTCTAAATTCTATTTCAACTTGTTCTTGTGCCATCAAAGAAATATGTTCAAAACAATTTTTTTCTAATGAAGCCATAATTACAGGAGCATTTCTCGCCATATTAGTTGCCATAAAATTTAAATGTGAAGTTATATGTGCTCTATGGTCTTGTCCTGGAAACGCTTGGAATGGTTTCCCTGCAAGAGCATCAATATGTTCTAATGCAGGGTCCTTTGGTGTGGGTTGATCTGGTTTTAATAAAATACTATCAATGTCTCTTACACCTAATGCTGAATACATGTTTCTGTAAACTTCATACATGTTGTGAATTCCAGGATTAGCCATTGCAAGTTGTAATTCTGTTTGTGCAATAGTTATTCTTTGTGTTTGTGAAAATATATTTGGATCAGCAATTGGAATAATATCTACTTTGTCATCAAAGTCAGCTTGTTTAATTGTTCTTTGTGCTCCAACAACTTCGTATGGATATTCTGGTGGTAAATATAATTTAAATACATTCGCTAGCAATTTAAATTCTTGTTTCATTGCTGCATATATTCTTTTGTGAATCGCAGACATTGTTCTGCTACCACGTTCTAGCAAAGCCACGGTCGTGCCCACTGCTGCTTGCTGATTCCCATCTCCCACTTGCATGTCAGCTATCGAAGCAAAGCGCTGACCTGCTTGAACCACGACCCCCATTAATTGTAACAAAGTTCCTGATGGCTCCTTATAAGGCAAAGGCATAAATGCATCTCTTAAATTTCCACCTGGCGCATCTACATCTCTAAATTCACCTGGTTGAATAGATTGAGCATCATCTCTAATTCTAATTCCTCGTTGCTTGAATCCAGCAGGGAGATTCGATAATGTTCCTGCATCTAATAATTGACGTAAAGCTTGCGTCGCGGTTCTAGATAAACCACCGATCATTTGAATTAATCCGTTACCATAGAAACCAAATCCCGGTAAAAATTTAAAGTGTACAAAATAATTAATTTTTTTCTTTAACGGATCATTTTGTGCATAGTTTCGTCTTATAGATAAAACTTCTCTAGAATTTTCTTCAATTGTTACAATGTATGGTAATTTAATTCCAGTGGGTTCACCAGTTTGAGGATTTATATCTTCAAAACCTTCTAAATCTAAATTTACGTGGCATTCTAATAATGTAAAAACATCTTCTGTTTGACCACTCATAGTTACACCTTCTAATTGTCTCTCTTTAGATTTAATATTATCATCTTGTGTTAATTCATCAGAGGCTACTAATTCTATATCTCTATAAAAACCAGAAACTTGTTGTTTTCTTAATTCATTTGCTGAAATTTTAATTGAATGGATAACTGCTTCTGCATCATCAATACTATTTGCAGTGTATGGAACAATAATATCTTGAGCTTGAATAAATTTTGAAACAGCTCTTCCAAGTGTCTCATCATAATAAATTTTTTTAAATGTTGAACCTGATAGAGGTAAATAAAATAACATCTGATCAAACTCTGGTTCATATTCTTGCATCACATCCATGATTTGATAATTCATAAATTCAGCAACTCTGTTTGCTTGTTCTTGAATCTCTATAGTTTCCAATCCAATAACTTGGGTTCGCACCGGTCCTTCTGCTGGTAATAATTCTTTATAAGCTAATGCTTGAAATTGAGTTACTGCTTCTGCTAATACCGGATGAGTTGCACTAGATGCACCTTGAAATGGTTCCGTTCTTGATTCGTATTTAAATCCAAGTAGATCTAATCCTTGAGTATATGCTTTTTCCCAATCTGCTCTTGAATCTTTATAAGATTGTGCATCTTGATAGAGTTCTGATCCTAATGTATTTAAAATTTGTTCATCAATTACTTCAGCAAGGTTTGCTCCAAACTCAATTCCTGCTGATAAATTTTTAGTTGGGTCAAAATTTATATCAACACTACCATCTTCGTTCTCTGTAACTTCCGTAGGGCCCGCAGGGGTTTCTTCAACAGATTGTGCAATCTGTTCAATCTCTAATTCTCCAGGTGTAAGCTTATCTGCTACGTTTGGAAGCGACTTGTCTATTTCTGCCATTTAATGTTTTCTCCGATTTTACTGTTCTAACAGTATTATAGTTAATATTCAAGCCTTGCGGGTTTGGACCACGTAAGGGTGGTACAGTTGTTGTTAGTTTTTTAATCATTAATTTAAACCTTCTTTGCCTTTTTCAAGACTTTCAACACCTATTAACTTCCAATCTTTTTCATCTAAAAATTTTCTAGACTCAGAATCAAAAGTATCAAATGTTTGTCTAGTTCCTCTACCTGTTTCAGGATCCATGCTAATTCTGTATATATATCTTGATGTCATATAATCTCTATTTGGATCCATAATAATAAAAGATTTATTTAAAGGATCTTCCATTGGAAATAAGTCTTTAGATAAACTTTCAAATCTTAATTCCGGAGCCACTGCTTTATCTAAAGCCATTATTCTATTGTCAGCAGTTGCATAATCAAAATTATCTACATCTTTTTTGATATCATCTAATATACTATGATATTCTTTTGGTAAATTTTGTCTTGCCTTATTAATTGATTCTAAAATAGTTGTATGTTTGCTTTGATCAGGTACATTTTTATAAGGTGTTAATGCTTCTAATTTTGCTTTTTGAATTCCTTCAAATCTAGCAGTATTACCAACTATACTTATACTATTTTTTAAATCAAGTAATACATCAGAAATCAATCTTGCAAGTTTAATTCCTCCTCCTGAAAAATTAACTCTTCCTCCAAAGGCTAAATTTAAAACACCTTCTCTAATAGATGGATCTCCTTTAGCTAAAGGTGGAATATATAAATCATCTTTAGGTTCTTCTGTATTATTTTCTTTTTGATTATAAACTAATTTTTTTTCTTCTTCAGTATAATTTGGAGTAATTACAAGGGGCCCTAAGAATAATGGTTTTTTAGGAACAGCAGGTTTAATTTGTTCTTTTTCATACTCCTGTTTTATTTCAGGATTTTTGAAATATTCTTGATATAAATTTTTTTTAATTTCTTGTTCTTGTTGTTGCATAATATTATTTTGTCCAAGAATTTCAGTCTCACTAATATCAGGAGAAGGATATAATTCTGCCATTCTTTTTCTTGTTTCTAAATTAACAAGATTATCAATTTTTTCTTTAACTGATTTACTTTCTGCAGCCCATGTAGATCCAATAACTGGAATTTTAGAAATATCAAAAGGTCGTACACTAAATAATTCATTAAAAAATTTACTTTGCAAACTTCGTTTACCACCGATCTGATCAAAACTATCTATTCCTGCAGGAGGTTGTTGTTTTGCATTTTGAGCTTCTTCTAATAATGTTTTTTGCATTAAAGGACCTGCTGCAAGAATTTGAGCAGCAAAATTTAAAGTATCTTCAATAGTTCCTTTAATTCCTCCATATACAAAAGATTCTCCAAGTGAAAGACCTTTTTCTTCCATTTCTGGAGCATTAAGTATTCCACCAATTAATGTATTAATAGGTCCACCTGTAAACTTATACGCAGTATATGCATTTGAAAATACATCTTTTGTTTTTCCTGCTAAAGTTCCTAACAATGTTGATTCAGAAACCTGCGCTGGAAAACTATAGTATGCACCTTTGTTTATAGAAATTCTATTTTGTAAATCTTTTGTATATTTTTCAAAATCTTTACCTTTAACTACATACTTATTTAATCCTTCTTTTTCAAAGAACTTATTACTATGATCTATATTTCTTAATATATTTTCATACACATTTTTATTTGTTAGATCACTTATTAAAGGTGTCTTATCTATTAACTTTACTTTATTGCCAAATTTAAATTCTACTTCATCTAAATATCCTTGGCCATTAACTTTTGTTTTATTATTAAAATCATTTTTTAATGTTTCTATTTTTTTACTTATTTCTTTTTTAACAGTTAAATCATTTGTAGAATTATATTCTAAAATTAATTTTCCTAAAGGTTTATCAAACTGTTCAAATTTATATACATTGAAAGCGTTAGGTGCAAAGCTCGCTCTTGCTAAATAATCATAAGGTAAATTAATCATGTCTTGTATAAATCTTGGAACTTTATGTTCGTAAACTAAATTACCTGGATTTTTAGCTGCTCTAAATAAGTTAGGATGTTGTTTTGTTAAGTTGTTTGTTATATTAGTTTTTTGATAATTAATTGCTTCTAATTGTTTGTTTAAAAAATTTTTTCTATTATTAGAAATATTAGGATTACTTAATTCTTCTGTTATTTTATCTTTTAAAGATTGAATGTAAAGAATTTCATTAACTTTGTTATTAAAATTAAATCCTTCTTGTCTTAATCCACTTAAAAAAATAGATTCTCCTCCTTTACCTTTAAATTGTCCTTTTATAAAATCTTTACTAAAGTTTCTTAATATCTTTTGTTGATCTTTTGGATATTGATTTATATCTGCTTTCTTTTGTGTAAAAAATCCATACACTACATCTCTTACTTTTTCAAAATTTGGATTATTCTTTAATAAAAAAAAATTAGTTAAATCATCAATCGTTTTTTCTGGAACTTTTTGACTTCCAACTCTTCTTCCAAAAATTTCCATTTCTCTTGGAATATAAAATTTATTATTTTTAATAAAAATATTTTTTGGATCTACTCCTTTTGGAACTTGTGTATATTTAGGTTGATCAAATTGTTTAAATAAATCTTTTTGTATTTGTTCTTTAGTTTTATATTTTGAATTTTTAGATGCTTCGTCTAACCATTCCATAAGTTCAGTTGTATATTGTTTTTTTAAATTAGTATAATTAGTTTTAATTTTTCTAACATCTGCAAGAATTTCTGCTTGAGAACCATATGTCTTTCCTTTTAATTGTCTTTTTGTTTGATTTAAAAAATCAGTTACTTCTTTTTGAGTGGCTGTTTCAGGATTAAAAGTTTTTGTTCCAGTAGTTATTCTTTGACCATTTTCTGTGTATCTACCTCCAATATAAATGTTTCCACTGGCTTCCTTTCTTACTCTAATGCCTGGAATTTTATTTGCTTTATAAACATCTTTTATAAAATCAGAACCTAACTTATAGTTTTCTCTTTCAACAAGTCCCTCGCCACTCGTTGCTTGCATCGGGGCTGGAGCTACGGGGGCCTGGATACTAGATTTTGCAGGTCTAGTAAGATAACGCATCATTTCTCTGTATTCATGAACTTTCATTTATAACCCCATTAAGTAACCGAGGCCGCCTTTAGCGAATCTAGCTTCACCTCTTAAAGTCACATTGCCTCGATCATCATATCTTAAATTAATATTTCTATTTTGATCGGGCGCGTATTCAATGCCTACAGAATAAGGATTAAGTCTCATTACATCTTTAAAAGTTTCTTTGTAATCATATTGAGGAACATCAATGTTTACTCTTGATCTACTTCTTACATCTCCAATATCTCCCAATAAAGAAATACCGGTATCTGGAACATTATATTTTCCTCTTACAGTAAAGTTTCTATCTGCTGTATTAATTTTAACATAAGGATTTGGAGTTGATTTTCCAGATCTCATAGCACCCATTATTCCTAATTCAAGATTACCAAGTTTAACAGGATACTTATCTATGTTGTCTGGAGCTTTTTCGTAACTGTCCAAAGTTATACTAGGAGCGCCATCGCTTCCTTCTGCATAACCAACTCTGCCGCCGACTGCATTTGGTTCTCTACCAGAATATTGTAAATTAAATAATTCATTTTGAGCTTCTTCTACTTGTTTTTTATTATAAAGATCTTCTAAGTAAGTTTCTAATTGTTTCTTATCGACTTTAAAATTAATTTCATCTAAATTTTTTATACCTACGCCTTCAAAATTTGTGCTAGTAAAACCCATTTTAACTAAATCTCTTTCTTTATCTAAAACCTTATAAGGGTTTTTAAGTTGATTTAATAATTGTGAAATTTGTTCGCTAGTAAGATAATGATATGTTTCTAAATTATAATTTTCAAAAATTTCTTGTCCACTTCTAAATTTTCCTAATTCATTTAATCTATCTACATATTTTGAAACCTTAGCAAATCCTTCAGGATCATTTTCTCTTGCAAAGTCTGCAAGAGCTTTACCGAAAGTTTCATCCGATATGTTAATAGATTTACCTGTTGTTTTTCCAATAGCTCCTCTATTATAATCCATAACGTAATCATAAGCTTGAGTATATAAATCCATACGTTCTTTATTAGAAAGACCATATTGATCTTCTAATCCATATTTCATTTGAGCATAAGAATCTACGATTTGATCTGCTGCAATCTTTGGATCATCATAGTTTGGATATATTTCATCTGCAGCTTTAATTATATCTTGATTATATTTTCGAATAACAGGTTCAGACTCCATTACTGTACCAACAGGTTTTTCTGGAACTGTAACTTCTCCAGTTTTAGGATTAACAGTTTCCATAGATTTTTTACCTTTTAATTTTTGATTTGCTTTATTAATTAAATCTAAAATTTTTTTACCACCGCTGCCTGATTTAAATCCAATTCTTCCACCATCTGCATAACCTCCTTCAGGAGGTTCTGTTCCCATTAAATAATCAAGTCCTAATGACTGTTGTGTGCCACCTTCTGTTTTTGGTAATGCAGATTTTTCTGCAAGATAATCTAATCCAATCGTACCTGTTGCCATAGGAGGACCTAGTTTTTTTAAAACATCAGACAATATATCTATAATTTTATTTCTATCTTCTACTTTATAAACATCAAATTTTTTTCCTTCACTAATTTCATTTATTTCTTTTATAATTAAATCTCTATCTCCTCTTTTTAAATAAAAATCATAAATTTCTTTTGCAGTTTCTTTATCTAAACTTTCAGAAGCTTTTGGTGAAATTACTCCATATTTATTAACGGTTGCATCTTTTAACATGTCTTTAAATTCTTCAGGCGTCATGAAGTCTTTAATTGGTTTTTTTCTTGGTTGATAAACTTTTTCCCAATTTGAATATTCATTTTGTTTTATAAAATCTACTGCTTCTTTAGGAGAAGTCATTGTATAAAATCTATGCGCATTATCATGTAAATCTTCTATTGCATCAAAACCATACCATAAATTAAATTCATCCAGCACATCTCTGTTTGCAGGGCCTATTCCTCTAATAACATCTTCTACATCTTTAGGTACTTTTAATTTTCCAGCTTTTAAATCTTGATACATGATTTCTCTTGCAACGGCTCTAACTAAAGCTTGATCTTCAACTTCTTTCATAGATTTATATGAACTAAAATATTCATCTAAAATTTCACTTACTGTTTTTTTCTTTTTACCAGCAATAAATTCTTCATCTATTTTTTTTCCAATATTTTCTAATTTTTTTCCCTGTGCTTCTAATTGTCCTGAAACAGTTGTTGGAGGATTAATAGTTCCTTTTTCTTCAGTTAATTTTTTTAATTCATCACCTGTTATTTTTTCTTTAGATTCCATTCCAATAACTTCACCTTCTTTAGTTACTTTTTGTTTTGGAAGTAGACCAGATGCTTCAAGTTTATTTTTTAATCTTCTTAAATTTCCTTCAAATATTAATCGTTCGGCATCATTCATCTTTGGAATATCAGGAACTAATTGTTCCATTTCTTTGTAAACATTAATTGCTGCATTATCTGAAGCTCCTTCAATGTTTAAATCTTCTTTTAAATATCTTTGTAATTTACCTGTTGGAAGACGAACAACATTTGTTCTTGTGCCTAATGTGCTAGATAGTGCTTTTGGTCCGTATAATGCTTTAATTAAATCTAATAAACTTTTCATGTTAATAGTACGTCTTATTGTTTCGTATTATAGGTTCGTCTTTATAGTCTTCAGGATGATCTATAAATCCACCTTGTCTAAAACGCATGACTGCTTGTGTCATTGAATCCACAAGATCGTCATGATCTCCATAAGGAAATGCTGCGCATTCCTCAATTACCTCTTGTGCAAAGTCTTTATCGACCGGTGCCCATATTTGACCTGATTCAAATAAAGGTGCAACAGAGTTAACTCTAGAATGTTTGTCGTTTCCTCTAGAGGGTGTGTAGTTTATAACAGGGATGCCCATTTTACGCAATTCATAAGTTAAAGGTAGTCCTGATGCTTTTGCTTCAACAAGTACAGTTTCTGGTTGCCAATATTGATATTGTTGATATGCTATTCTACGAAGCTCAGGAAATTCAAATCGATCTTTAACAGCATCTAATAAAATAAGTTGAGGTCCTGAGTCTTCGTTTCTTTGAAATACACCCCAAGTTGTTATTGCAGAATAATCTGCAGATTCTTTTTTTAAAAATGCTGTATCATAACTTTGTATTACATGTTGTAATGGTGGAATAAATTCTTTATCCCACTTCTGCCACCATTCTCGTTTTATAATTGCACCTTCTTCTGATGTTGGATTTTGCATCCATTGTGCATTCCATTTTTGTAAACTGATGGATGCTTTAACACTTTCTAATTCTTCTAACTTCCAAAACTCTGGCCATACCGGATTGCCTGATGGAAGGATTGCCGGAAATTCTATCAATTCCCATTTATCAGATTTAATGTTCCCCGATTCTCGAAGCAAGCTACCTGTTAAATCTTTTGTATTCCATCTTGTCATAACAAGAACAATAGCTCCTCCTGGTTGCAAACGCTGACGAGGTCCTGATGTATACCACTCGTACGCGCGTTCTAATGCTTCAGCATTCATTGCATCCTGTTCAGAATGCGGGTCATCGATAATTAACAAATCTGCACCTCGACCGGTAATAGCGGAACCAACACCGGCTGCATAGTATTCACCACCTTGTTCTGTTTCCCATTTACCAGCGGCTTGACTGTCTTCTCTAAGTCGAGTTAAAAATACTTCTTTGTACTCTGGCATATCCATTAATGTTTTAGATTTACGACCAAAGCGAACTGCGAGTTCTGTTGTGTGTGTTGTTTGAATTATTTTTAAATCTGGTTTACGTCCTATCATCCAAGCTGGAAGCAGGAAGGAAGCAAACTCGGATTTTGTATGTCGAGGTGGCATGTTGATAATTAATCTTTTAATTCTACCATTTGCCAAATCATTAAATTTTTCTGCAATTCTTTTATGATGTTCACCTTCAATAAATTCTGGCCAAACACGTTTTACAAAAGTCATGAAATCAGATTGTGCTTTTTCTATTCCACGTTTTTCTTTTGCAAGTAAACCAGCCTTTATAAATTCTTCCTTTATATCAGGTGGTAATCTATTTAACTTCTCAATAAGGTCGTTCATAAAAATTTTTCGCAAAATTTTTTAGGATTAATTTTGGAACCTTCAAAGTATTTACACCTTATGAATGTCTAAATCAAGCAATACACGGCTAAGTTGAGGGACCCCTTTTTATTTAAGTAAATCGATTGTTATAGAATAAAAGTAAATGTTAAGTGACTTGGGACCTCTTGCCACTAGCCACTCGTCTCGAGTGGCTTGAGGCTAGCTGCTAGACTCAGTCTAGCAATGTCATGTATTCTTTAGGAAAATGTTTAGAGAACCAAGATAAACCTTTCTGCATAAGATTATAATCTTCGGTAACCTCTGCACCTTTAATCATATCATACACAGCAACAGCGAACCAAGGTAGGCTAGCCGTTACACCGCTGTACATATTAGGCACATCAATTAGTTTTTCTTTTGGATCTAGATTTAAATCTAAGTCAAAGGGTATTCTGTACTCTTTGCCTTGCCAGTTTATTACGTGTAGTGGTTTTGTCATATTATACCTGTATGTTTGTTTGATTAACTATATCATCAGCTATATTATCATTCAATAACTTTATAGTTGTGCGCGTGTAATCGCGTCCAGCCCAATCTTTATGAATTGTTTTAAGTATATCTACAGGGGTTTCCTGTGGTCTAGTATTGATACCAATAAAGTTTATTAATCGTGTCATATGTTTAGCTAGCCAATTATTCATACAGCGCTCATCGCAAAAATATTGTTCCCATGGTGCTGCCCATTTATAATCGGTATCTATTTCATATCTTGCATTGCGAGTTCGCAAAACTTTATTCCCTTTAGTTCCTCTTACTCTTGATTGAGTGTCATATGTATGACACTCAGGTCCCTGACAAATGTGTTTCATTTTAATTATCCTTTCTTGGCACAACAGTTATATCGCCAACTGCTGTTCTATATCCCTCATTATCTAAATCAAAGTAAGTA
>Ga0194129_10009324_pt1 | contig 11038 bp, 10 predicted proteins | sample TA2KigCa35mmetaG_FD_150862 | JGI IMG/M metagenome (GOLD analysis project Ga0194129, IMG submission 150862) | Freshwater microbial communities from Lake Tanganyika, Tanzania - TA2015038 Kigoma Deep Cast 35m | ecosystem: Environmental > Aquatic > Freshwater > Lake | place: Tanzania: Lake...
GAACAGTGTTTGAAAGTCCTGAATTTTCGAGGTTTAGTTCACAAGAAGCGCTTAAATCTAAGATGGAATTGGGTAGGTCACGTAATTGGTTATTAGTAAGATTTAAAATTCTTAGACTTGATAAATTCGAAATTTCTGCTGAAATACTTTCGATCTGATTTGCAAAGAAGCTTAGAAATTGAAGGTTGTTCATGCTGTATACAATTTGAGGAATTGTCCTGAATCTATTTTTTGCTAAATTCAAAGCTGTCAATCGGGGAAGGTTTGCGATAAAATCTGGAAGCGTTTGGAGTTGATTAGATCTTAAAGATAATTTGCTCAGATTCTCGAGTTTTTCTATGCAACGAGGAACTGGATTGAGGCAGTTGTGACTCAAATTTAACTCTGTTAAATTAGTAAGGCTTGCTATTGATGATGGAATACTGTCAAGTCCACGGTTACTTATATCAAGTTTAGTTAATCTTGAGCTAATTCCTACATCATCAAAAATATCTGGAAGATCTTTGATTCTATCCATTTCTTCTGCAGATATATCTAGTTCTGTTTGAGCGGGATTATTTATGAACTCAACGATTTTAGCAGCAACTTTTTGCTTTATTTTATCTCCACCTGCCCATTCATTTACTTTATTGTTGTCACACTCTCTAGAGCTCTTAACTTTTGCAAAACATTATTAGATGCTTCGAATGAATCTTGCGCGTTAGGTTGGTTGCAAATTCTCGAAAAAATAGCTTGCGTTTTGCTTTTACTTTTCTTGTCAAGGCTCTCGAATGATTCTAGTGCAATTTTGCCTAAGGCTTCTTGAGTTTTCTGAGAAAATGTTATCGATTTACTGTCTTGTATTATTTGGTGGATTTTATTCCTAAGGTTTTTAGGTAGAGAGTTTATTATCCTGCGAGTTTCTTGCGGATCTTCACTTGTAGAATTTGTATAAATTTTTAATAGCGTAGATGGAATATTTACAGGCATAAAACGACCTTTGAAATAATTAAAAAACAAAATTAAGGGGATGTATTTTAATTAGTTCTCGCTTTTTAAATCAATTGTAAATTTCTCTTCAAAATAGGCTACTACGTTTCTTTGGCTTAGTACCGACATCGCAGATTTGCACTACATTATTCTTGTTTAAGCTCTTTAAATAATAAGGAGGTTCCCTGAGCAAGTTCGTAAAATATTTCTATTGATGATCTGCTTGAAATTAGAGGGAATCCTTGACCTGCGAACAGTGGGATAAAGTCTGTTCTATCTATTTCTTGACACCTTTTTGCCAAGTCTTTCATTAGTATGCTTTGATAGGGAAAATTTGTCGTTGGCATTTCATCCCATGCTAGTGTTGACTCAGTTGATAGCACGCGTGCAGGTATTCCTGTGAAAAAAGAGGTGATGACCGTTGAACTGTGTTTTTTGTGAAGGAGCTGATGTTTATAAGATTGACTAGCGCCACTTTCTGTTGATGCTAAAAATACTGTTCCTAGCTGTACTCCTTCAGCTCCAAGTATAAGGCAGGCTGCGATCTGATCAGATCTCATAATTCCTCCTGCTGCTATTAGGGGCTTTTTTGTTTTTTGTTTTGCAAGAGGGATAAAGTCAATAAGACCTATCATGCTTTCGTTATGAGATCCAATAAAAGTGCTACGGATTCCACCAGATTCTGCACCTTGTAAAACTATTGCATCTATATCTAGGTGGTCTAGTTTTTCAACCTCTTGCAAATTTGTAGCCGTGCCTATAAGTGTAATATTGTTTTGTTTACATCTTAGTATTTCATCTTCGTTCGGATGACCTAAAGAAAAGCTGAACACAGGAACTTTAGACTCTATCAGTGCATTAATCTGTTCCCTTATATCATAAGGTTTTTCTGGAATTGAATTGTGTTCATTGAGTCCAAATGCTTTTCTTTCTGAGTTCAAAGCGGTTTGAACCTTTATTATATCATCGATGTTTGGGTTGTCTTGAAAACAGTATAGTGACAGGCTAAATCGCTTTCTTGTTCTAGATCGAATATGCTTTATTGTGTTTTTAATTTCTTCTGGTGATAGAAGGCTGACACCAAAAGATCCGAGCCCTCCTGCATAACATATAGATTCCACAAGTTGAGGTGTACAGCAAGTGGTCATGGGTGACTGGATAATTGGAAAATCAAGATGTAAAAGCTTGGTTAATCGGTTCGAAGGCCATAAATTGTTCATAAATTTCCTTTTTTTTCTTAAAAAAAATGGTACAATCCGAATTTTTCTGTAGCAATCAAAATGAAATCGGATTAAAAAAAATAATATATTAAAAAAATTAGCCTTTAAAGAGGATGTATGTCGATGTTTTCTCAACTTAAGTCGGTCGAAAAATTAAAACAGTTGGCGCAGGAACCGTATGATCTTACGGCTTCGGATGCTCTCAATACCAAAAGAATAGACTCCATGGTTAAAGAGGGGTTGGGGTTAAGGTTATTTTATGCAACAGAGCGAGTTACTGAAGATGTGCTTTCCGCTTTAGATGAGCTTGCGGATGAGTGTGATGTCCTAGATAAAATGAAGCAAATGCAATCGGGGAAAGTGATTAATAGAATTGAGGGTTTTGAAAGTGAGAATAGAGCAGTTCTTCATACTGCGATGAGAGATTTTTTTGATCATGCTGAAACCTCCCCAGAAGCAAAACAAGCAAGTCAGTTAGCTTATAAAGAACTGGAAAAACTTACACAATTTTTAAAAGATCTTGAGTCTTCAAATCAATATACAGATATTGTTCAAGTAGGTATTGGAGGCTCAGACCTCGGGCCTCGCGCCATCTATCTAGCTCTAAAGGCATACCAAAAGCCTGGAAGGAGAGCTCATTTTTTCTCGAATGTTGACCCAGATGATGCTGCAGAAGTTATGAAGGGGTTAGATCTTTCTAAAACTTTATTCGTAATTGTGTCCAAGTCGGGATCTACCTTAGAAACTCGTACGAACGAGGAGCTAGTTAGAGATAAACTTAAAAAAGCAGGACTTGATCCTAAGAACCACTTAATTGCGGTTACTGGTCAAGGAAGCCCTATGGATGATCCTCAAAACTATTTAGCTTCTTTCTATATATGGGATTATATCGGCGGCAGGTATTCTGTAACATCGATGGTAGGAGGAGTGGTTTTAGCATTTTCTTTGGGTATGGATCGCTTTTTAGACTTCTTACGTGGAGCTAGCGCCATGGATAAAGCGGCTTTAAAAAAGGAGAAAAACCTTCCTTTGATATCAGCTCTTCTGTCAATATGGAATCGTAATTTTCTTAAGATGCCAACTCAGGCAATCATTCCTTACTCTCAAGCGCTATCCAGGTTCCCAGCACACCTTCAACAGTTAAATATGGAATCAAACGGAAAAAGAATAGATAGGCATGGCCAAATGGTAGACTTTGATACAGGTGCTATTTATTGGGGAGAGCCAGGTACAAATGGACAGCATTCTTTTTTTCAATTGATCCACCAAGGTACGAATCCTATCCCTCTTGAATTTATAGGCTTTATTCACTCTCAATATAAGCAGGATGTTATTTTTAAGGGTACATCATGCCAAGAGAAATTACTGTCTAATTTGTTTGCTCAGTCTCTAGCTCTTGCAACAGGACAGAAAAGTGTGAATCCAAACAAATATTTCCCAGGAAATAGGCCTAATAGGATTTTACTAGCAGAACGACTTGACCCGTACACACTGGGAGCTCTTCTTTCCTATTATGAACATGCTGCCGCGTTTCAAGGTTTTATTTGGGATATTAATTCATTCGATCAGGAAGGTGTTCAGCTTGGCAAAGTTCTAGCTATGCAGTATATAGAGCTTTTTTCTGATAAGCGTCTAAAGAAGGAGTCAGATCTTAAAGGGTTCTCTGTAGGTCAGGCCTATTTTCGTCATATAGCTCCGTCTCTTGACTAACAGTACCTTTTGAGACGATAAATTTTCTTTGCTCACGACTTTTTTCAAGAAAAAAAGTTGTGGGTGAAGTGAGCAGGGTTTGGCCGAGCTTTGCACTATATGATAAAAGTATTTCACTTCTTTTAAGATCAAGGTGACATCCGAAGTCATCGATACCGATCAAGGGAGAGCTTCCTGTGTGCTCTTCGAATACATCTCGTTGCGCCAGGTGAATTGCGGTAATTATTGATCTTTTTTGTCCCTCGCTAGCAAATAATTTTGCTCCTTTTTGATTAACAAAAATTTCAAGTTCATCTCTATGAGATCCCTGCAAAGTGCTTTTAAGAAGAAGTTCTTTAGATCTACTTTTATTGTAGTGGTTTTGGTATTTCAAAAAGAGGTCGTTATCGTCTAAAGAATAAGGTAGGGATCTTTGGAATTTTATTTCTATTATATCAGCATTATTAGTCAGTGTTTGTAAGTAAGTACAGGCTTTATCTTGTAAAAGCTTGGTGTGGTGATCTCTTGCTTTGCCAATAAAAACAGCGGAGTGGGACATGATTTGTTCCCAGGTTGATATTCCCGCTGTACTTTGCTGCTTAAGCAGTGCATTTCTTTGCTTCATTGCTTTGTGAAAGCGTGATAGATGATAAAAATAGAGAGGGTCGATTTGCGCAATATGCAGATCTATAAACCTTCTTCTTTCAGAAGGAGAACCTGATATTAGAGCAACATCCTCTGGCACGATAAGAACACTTGGCATTATTCCAAGTAAGGGGGAAAAGCTGGAGTAATACGTTTGGTTGTGAGCAATCTTTTTAGTCTGTCCATCATACCATATAGATAGCGTCTGTTCTACGTCCTCTTTATGGAAGTGGGCTTCTATGCTCATCCAGTTGCACTTGTTTTTGATGCAGTCGGTTATATGAGGGGTTCGGAAGGATTTACCTGTCGAAAGCAGGGAGAGTGCCTCTAGGATGTTTGTTTTTCCTTGTGCATTCTCCCCTTGGATCAGGTTGGTACCACGACAAAACTGTATATCAGCATATTCATAGTTGCGGAAGTTTCGCAGTACCAGTCTTTCTATCCACATGAGCTTTATACGTCAAGTCTCATAGGCATTAAGACAAATAGGGCATTAGAAGAGTCGGTCACCATACCAGGATTGTATGAATCGCTAATTTCAAAATGGACGGTCTCGTCTTTACTGTGGCGTAGAATGTCTAAAAAATAGTTCGGATTGAATGCAATCTCTAGTTTTTCTCCGCCGTAGTTTGCTGGCATGTGAACACGCCCTTCGCCGATTTCACCACTGGTTGCTGATAAGTGCAGTTCACCAGTCGTAAAGCTAAAGCGTACTGAAGAACTGTTTTCTGAGGTGAATAAGGAAACCTGTCTCAATAGTGAAATGAGCTCTTCACGGTGTAGCTGGATAGGGTTCTTCTTTTTTTCTGGAATGATCCTAGAAATATCAGGATATTGCCCTGCTACAAGTTTAGATACTAGGAGAGATCCTCCGATCTCAAGAGCAACTTTGTCCTGGAGCAGGCTTAAAACAACTCTGTCATCTTTGGGGTCTAAAAGACGCACCATTTCTTCTACAGCTTTGATGGGCAGGATGTATGATCCTTGTGCGTCAGATGGCTCTTCGAGAGGTGAGAAAGACTTGGCTAGTTTTTTTCCGTCAGTCCCTATAAATGTGATCATAGAATTGATTGTCTGTAAAAGGACTCCATTTAACACTTGGCGGCTGTCATCGCGCGCTGCAGCAAAAGCGGTCTTGGAAAGAAGATCTTTAAGGGTCTGGGTTTGCATGCTTATAGAAGTTCCACTGCTTATGTCAGGTAAAGCGGGAAACTCTTCTTTGGTCATTCCGTTTACTTTAAAGTGGGAGCTCCCTGAATTGATCATCGCAATTTCCGGGGTCTGTAAATGTATTTCAACATGAGGGGCTGTTAGCTCGCGCACTAGTTGAAAAAAACGCTTGGCAGGCAGCGTAATAGAGCCTTCCTGTAATACTTTGGCCTCGCAGTTTACTCGCATACTTACTGTAAGATCGGTGGCACTTAAGATAAGTTGGTCGTCAATAGCCTCGATGAGTATGTTTGATAATATGGGAACTGCTGGTTTTGCAGGAACGATGTTCTGTATTTTTCCAATTAAGGTTGCAAGATCAACCTTTGAAACGATAACTTTCATAAGCCTTAAGCTCCTGGTGTATGCTAAATTGGTAGGGATAATAATAGAATCTTAAGGAGTCGTCAAATACTATTCGTCGCCACCTTTCATTGCTCGGTCTATAGCTCTGTTGTGTTCTCTAGATTTAAGAGCTTCTCTTTTGTCGTAAGATTTTTTTCCTCTGGCTACTCCAATCTTCACTTTTACCATTCCCTTACTTAGGTACATGGCGAGGGGGATCAAAGTTAGTCCTTTTTCTTGGGATTGGGTCTTAAGGGAAAGGATTTCTCTTTTATGAAGAAGGAGTCTACGATCGCGCTTTTCTTCATGGTTGTGAATGTTGCCAAATTTGTATTGGGCTATAGATGCATTCTTGAGTACAGCGTATCCATCCTGGGATACCAAAATATAGGCCTCTTGTAGGCTGCCTCCATGGGTCCTTAGGGATTTTACCTCGGTACCTTGTAAGACTATACCAGCTTCAAAGGTGTCTAAGATTTCGTAATCGTGAAAAGCTCTTCTGTTTGAAACAAGCTCACTTGCAGGAGGTTTCGTCATCTTTTGTTGCTCTTAGTCGTTATATTGCGTTGCGCGCTATGTGTTTTGTTTTATCTTGCAAATAAAGAATGTCCGATTGAAGTTACTCTAAAACAATCTTTACCATTAATTTGTCCAGTCTGTACTATGCCAGCTTCAAAAAGCCACTCTAAAACAACTTTTCTAAGATATGTTTTTTCTTCCTCGCTATAATCGGGAAGTGCATATTTCCAGTTTCTGCCAGTTCTTTTTAAGGTTATTATACCTTCATCATTTAGTGGTATACAAATTCCTTTAAAAAAATCATCAAATACAACCCAGCCTTTATTCAAGGCTCTAAATACGCTCTTTTCAGCTTCTCTTAGACTTTTTTCGTTGTAGATAGGTTCTGCGTGGCCGAGGTTGATTGGTTTGTTTAATGGGTGTCTATATAAGAACATCGCTCTGCTCTCTAGGCGCATTTCAAGCCACTCATGAGCTCTGTCATTTAACGTTAGCTTTTTTTCAGTCACATCAGCAAGTTTGATGAGTTGGATCTTTGCGATTAAATTGTGTATGTATTTTTCAAGTTCAGATACTTCAAATTGTAGCTCTGAAAACATGGGCAAGAGAGTTTGAAGAACTTTTCTTTGAGGAATAAGATAGCCCTCTTCAGTTCTTTCCATAGCAAGTGGTTGTTTCTTAGCTTTTTCTAAGATTACAGCCATGTCTTGCACAAAGGAGTAATCATTTGGGCGCTTAGGGCTAATTTGTTTTTCGTTTTTTAGTCCTTTAACATCGGTTTCTCTCAAATAATACACATACTCTTTCCATTCGTGAAAAGGGGTGATCTTCTCATGCCATTCGTCGTTTGTTTTTTTATACCCTAGGCAACACACGAAATTAAATTCCAAGTGGAGCATGTATTCTTCAAACTGTTCTTTGGTCAGTTGGTATTTTTTGATGAGATCTTCTGCTGAAACTTCAAGGTCTTCGGAATTATAGACGTCATCAACAATGTTTTTTAAGATCGGATCTCCGAAATTGATTTCCATTAAATACCGTTGGAAGATCTGGGGTGTCAGCATGTATTTTTCTATTAAAGAATCGAATATGTTGTTTGAAGTTCTAGGAATAGAGTACCATGTAGGCAGGATGTGTATAGGGACTTTTCGTAGCAAACTTTGTAAGAAATCCATGCCAGGGACAAAGTCTTCATCAAACTTCTGTATTTGAGCTTCAAAATATTTCCTCATCTCCTTGTCTACAGAAACAGTTTCTTCTGTGTAGGTCGGTTTTTGCTAATTTTTCAAGCGAGAGAAAAACTTTTTGCTCTTCGATTTCAAGCGTTTTTGAAAGTTTTTTTACCGGTATTTGTAGTGAGCTGTATAGAATTTCTTCTAACACTTCAAGGTCAGTAGATGTGAATTGAGACATTAAAAGTCTGTTTTCAATGTCTTTTTGGTAGTCGTAATCGGAAAGTGAAATTTTATTTTTTCTTACTGGGCTTAATTCCATGAGTAAACTTGTCATAAAACTTTCTCTTTCCTTAATAGTTAATGTGATTTTATGAGTAAATTATAGTGAATCTTTTTTTTTATTTCAAGTGAACTTTGTGCCTACTTATTGATTCCGTAGATTTGGGGTTTAAAAATAAATAATTGGGTTTACTTAAGGTAAATCCAATTATTTATTTTCAGTTGAATGAGCGTTTTTTTCGCTGATGAGATTTTTGAGTATCATAAAAACTTAATTATAAGGTTATTTGAAGATTCCGTATTTATTTTCTTGCTTATAACCTATGAGCTCAAAGTATTTTGTGTTTTTTTACAACAATTTAGTATACTTTGAGCCGTTTTTTTATTGATAATCTATAGGAATATAAACAGCTTATATAAGCTCTTGTTTAATAGATTAATCTTAATCGTGATCTTAGGATCCACTGAATTCTGTTTCTTGAGCCACTTCAACTATAGCTGTGGTAAAGTACTGTTTTACGTTTAAATTGCCACGACTTGTTTGAAGAAAGTGCTGTTTTACAGTGTGAATATCTTTTATGAGGTTATTAATAGTTGCTTTTTTATCTTGAGGTAGCGATTCAAAAAACTCCGTCGCTAAAGAAGGGGATGTAAGTTTTAGTAATAAAATGTTTTCTTCACGTTGAGTTAAGGTGTTTAGTCTGTTTCTAATTTCGCCCATAGCTCTATTCCCAAATCCTGCTCTTAAGACGGCGGCATGTTGAGCTGGCGTTATTGCAGTGTTCCCTTGGGATATTTCAAGGTAGGATACAATGACGGCGAGCATGGGGAATATATGATGCTCAAAGCTAATTAAACTTTCTCTGCTAGTTTTTTTTGCTTCGATCGATGCGGTGCTTTCGACTGGAGCTCCAGTTTGCGGATCAGTAGTGTTTAGTGTGTGGAAATGTTCAGGGATGTTTCTATAAGCGTATCTGAAAGCAGTCTTGGTGTATAGACTGATTTGTTGTTTGTAATTTTGATTTTGAAGGTTAGGTGCAATTAATAAGTCTTTAAGGTTCGGTACAGAATGAGTTTGAGGGGCTGCTGAGCTTGATGTGAGGGCCTGGCGTGCTTGATCTAACGTTATGTGGCCTGCTTCTCTCTGGATCGCATTTAGTATATCTCTTACAGCACTATTCATATCAGATTGTTCAATAATAAGGTTATATATTTGCGTTTTATAGGGGTTCGTGTTTAGTGCGTTGATAAGTTCCTGGCCGTTTGTTAGGTCTTCTATTATGAATTCTGAGTTTGGAGTTGAGGATTCAATAGGGTTAAAGTCGTTGTTAATGTCTGAGAAAGATTCGTTTCTTGTAAGTTGACTTCTGAGGTCCGATAGCTCAAGAATATTGTTCCTTATTGCATTATCTAGGTATTCAGTTAAAAACTGGCGTAAAGTTCCTGTGTTTCTGAACCTTTCTTGCAGTTGGCTTGTTTTTGGGCAATTCCTTCTAACGCTATAAATGCAATTTATTGCTTTTTCTACATTTTCCATACAGAGTTCATTATAATTGCCGTTTGTAGTAAGTCCTTCTCTTAACAAGATTATCAGGAGCATTGTAAAAGAGATTAACTTTTCAGCTTGGTTGCTGGATGCGGACTCTCTGTTTATTTGAATGACGTTGTTTATCCAATTTTGAAATTCAGTTCGGCTGTGTTGCGCTGGATTGTGAATGAGAATTTGAGCTATTGGTCTTGTTGTGATTGCAGCATTAGCTTGGATAAAAGATGCTACCAATTCTGCAGATATTTGCGCTTCATGGAGTCTGGCAAAGGGTGATGATGCTGAATAGAGAATTGCGGTTAAGCTTAGCACAGCTCTATTGAAAAATTCTAAGGAGATCTTGCCTAGAAATTCAGCATTCGAAAGCGTTAGAAAATATGCAGCTGAAGTTAAGATTCCTAAAGCTATATTACCCACAGCCTCTGCAACTGCAACAATTGCTGTACCGGTTATAGCTGCTGCGGAAAGGACAGTGACTTTAATAATTGCATTAATTTTTACATGACTTGGTTGCGATTGGATGTTATTTGTTATGTTCTCTATTGCGGAATCTAAGCTTTTGGCTATTGAGAAGCTGAGCGATGATACTGTCATAAAATTGCCTTGAATGAAAAATATATTTTTTTGAAAAGATAGTTTATCTCTCGGCGAATCTTAATGTAAACTTAATTAATTTCTTGATTCAGTTTAGATGGTTTAGTCTACACTGACATTGATTTCAAAAAGGCCTCGTCCTTCTTTAAGTTCTGAGATTGCGTTCCTTATTCTTTGAATGGGAATATTATCTAGTTTATCTAGTTGTTTCTGGAAGAATTGCAAGTCATAACTAAGGTGTGATGGGATTTCAGATTCGCTAAGAGATAGTTTCTCAGCGCTTTGTATAATCCCAGTAATTTCATTTATGCAGGCTAGGTTAAACGTTTTCGGTTCCTCGCGTTGGTTAATGTGGTGGTTAGTAAAGATCTTAAAAAGCTTTATTTTGAGAATTGTTGAGCAATCGTCATTTATGGAGGCTGATTCTAGTTGTTTTATAAATTCTGCCGCCCAGTTTTGTAAAAGTCTGTTGCTGTGTTTTGCTCTTTGAGACTCGTAGCCAGGGATATATTGATTGAAAAAATCAATCGACGTTTTGAGAGTTTTAGAGGCTGATGCGGCAAATACTATGTATTTAGCCACAACAAATGGTGTTTTCTTTTTTTCGCTCAAAATTTCATCGGCTATAGATGTGTATTGTAAATGAAGTTTTAATCCTTCTATACAGGCATTGGCTGTCATATCTGCAGAAATTGAAAACTTTTCTATGAGACGAATTTTGCCTTTAGTCAGCATGTTAATCAAGGCGCTTGTATTAGATAAAAATTTATAGACAATGTATTGAATAGTTGAAACGAAAATATTTGTTATTACTAAAAGGGAGTTTGAGGCGTAGGCGTTTAGTATTG
>Ga0194129_10009328_pt1 | contig 11034 bp, 9 predicted proteins | sample TA2KigCa35mmetaG_FD_150862 | JGI IMG/M metagenome (GOLD analysis project Ga0194129, IMG submission 150862) | Freshwater microbial communities from Lake Tanganyika, Tanzania - TA2015038 Kigoma Deep Cast 35m | ecosystem: Environmental > Aquatic > Freshwater > Lake | place: Tanzania: Lake...
CAGCCTGGGCGCGGTCGCGCCCGGGCTGCCCCGCATCCCGCCGTGGGGCTGGTTGCCGGGGGACCCGTGCTGCCGCTGATCCTCGTGGCGCTCCTGACCCCGACGTCGCCCTGCGTCGCTGTGGCCACGCCCGGCGCGCTCGGCTTCGGCGCGGCGAGCGTCGGCACGCTGCAGGCGAGCGTCCGGGCAGCGGCGGTCGCCGCCGTCAGCGACGAGGGTCCTGTCGTGGCCGTCATCGACGCGGTGCCCGCCGTTTGCGTCGAGGACCCGGCCTGTCTGGGCCCGCGGGTCTCTGGTCACGACGCGCTCGTCGTCGTCGAGGCCTCGCGGGTGGGCGCCGAGGTCGAGATCGCCGCCGTGGTGTACGGATCCCGCCGTGGCAGCGTTGCGCGCCCATGGGGCTTCGGCCGCCCCACCCACCGTCCCCCCGCGCCGGCGCGCTCGGCTTCGCCGTCGTCGTCGGTGCTCGCCACCGGGGCCGGCGCGGCGCGTGGGCTCGCGGGGCTGCTCGGCTTCGCGCTCGACGCGGGCACGCTCGACAATCCCCGCTCCCCCGGGCGGCGACAAGGAGCGCGCCCGCGTGACCGCGTGGTCGTACTTCGGCGGCGGCGACGGCGCGTTGACAGGCAGCCGGAAAATCCGGTCGTGGATCCTGCGGGCGGCCGCCCCTGACGATGGGGCAAGAGGTTCGTTCGGAGACCGGCGGGGGCCTGCTACGCTGCGCCTCGCCCGAGACGACGCTCAGGAGGCCGCGCATGAACGACACCGTCACGATCCGCGGCGCCGACGGCGGCGAATTCTTCTACGACCTCAACCGCGTCCTCACGTCGCTCCTGCAACTGTTGCAGGCCAACCGCGTCGACGAGGCGGCGGACCTGTATTCCCGGATCCGCGAGGACATCTCGTATCCGCTCATCGCCCGGGCCCAGACCGACCAAGACGCCTTTCGACAGTTGGCGAACCTGTTCTTCCGCGCCCGCGACTTCGCGCGAGCGGCCTACTGCTGCGAGCACCTCGACGAGCCGCGCAAGGCGGCGAGCCTGTACGAGCAGGCCGGTGACTTCGCAGCGGCGGCGCAGATGTTCGCCGCCGCTGGCGACGTCCCGCGGGCCGCCGAGATGTTCGAGCGTGGCTGCAGCTTCCTCGACGCCGCGCGGATGTACGTCAACGTCGCCACCGCCGAGGCACAGCTGCGAGCCGCCGCCTGCTTCGAGCGCGCCACTCGTCTCTTCGACGCCGCCCAGTGCTACGAGCGCGCCGGCCGCGGCGAGCAGGCGCTGGCCCTGTACCAGTCCATCGACGACGACAGCCCCGACAAGAAGGTGGCGCAGCGGCTGGCCCGCGCCCTGGTCGAGCGGCTGACGGCGTCGCGCGCGGGGACGGCGCCGGCGTCGTCGCCTGCGCCCGTCGCCGCACCCGTCGCGGTGGCTTCGCCGGCCGCGCCGGCCCCGCTCGACGGGTCCGACGCCTTCACCGAGCCGCGCCGCCTGGCGCGCCCTCCCGCCACCCCGTCGCTCACCGGCGAGGTGTGCTTGTCGGCGTTGCCGGCCCCGGTCGGCGCAGCCTACCGGGCGTTGAGCGAGCCGACGCCGCTGACGTTGCCGCCTGAGCTGGCGTCGGGGCCGTCGCCGGGCTCGGCGGCGGCGTGGCCACCCCTGCCGGTCGAGCCCGACACCGAGCCCGACCCTTGCTCGGTCGAGCGGGCCCCGGCCGTCTTTCCCCTGGCGCTCCCGGCGGCGCCGCCCCTGGCGCCGGCGTCCATCGATCTTGGTGGTGCGGCGGTGCCGGCAGGCACGCGCTCGGTGACGATGATGGAGGGCTTCGACGCGCTGAAGGCGCTGCCGCTGCTGTCGCTGCTGACGCTGGCCGAGCTGAAGGCCGTCTACCACCTGTGCTCCGTGGTCACGCTGGCCGCCGAGGAGCTGCTCATCGAGGCGGGGGCGCCGGCGCCGGCGGTGTGGATCGTGCTCGGGGGCGAGCTGCTCGTCAGCGCCCCCAGCGGCGCCGCGGTCGCGCGCGTGGGCCGCGGCGGGCACGTCGGCGAGATGGGCTTGTTCGATGACGCGCCGGCGTCGGTGGACGTCACGGTGTCGGTACCCGGGCGCGCGCTGCGCCTGCAGCGCGCCGGGCTGCGCGACATGGTGGCTGCCAACGACTCGCTGGCGGCGCGGGTCTACCGCATGCTGTTCGCGACGTTGCGCGATCGGCTGCGGGCGACCACCGAGAAGGTTGCGCTGTCGACATGACCGACCAGACCGGGGGCCCGCCGATGACCGGAGACGACGCCACCACCGACGGCGCCGCCGTCGACGACGTCGTCGATCAGCCCCCGGGGGCGTTGGCGGCGACGCTGGCGCTCGTCTACGCCGACCTCGATGCTCACCGGCGCGCGCTGCCGGCGCTGGGTCGGCACCCGGCGGTCACCGGCGTCGAGTTCACGGTGCAGGCGCCCTTGTTCAAAGGCAGCCGCCGCATCGTCGAGGCGCTGGCCGGCGCGGCGGGTCTGGACGACAAGATCGACGCGTACTTCCGCCACGGCCTGCTCGACGAGGGCGAGCGCGTCCGCTTCGCCCGCCTGTTCGCCGCGCGCTACCTTCAGCGCCATCCGCGCGCCGAGCGGCAGGACCTCTTCCTCGCCAGCGGCGATGTCGTCGGCTACTCGTTCGACCTCGTCGCCCCGATGCAGCTGGCGGTGCCGCGCGAGGCCCTCGACGCCATCGCGCAGGGGCCCCACGACGTCGGGCTGCTCGCGCGGCTGCGCGGCGGGCGGGCCCCGCCGCGCTGGCACCTGAAGGTCCGGCTGCGCCTGTTCCTCGACCACGCGCTGAATCCGCGCCGTCACGGCGAGCCCGCCGTCGCCGCCGCCGCCCGCAGCCTCGGGGTGGACGCGCCCTATGTCGTCGAGGTCGAGGCCTCGCCGGCGCTGTCGGGTTATGCCCGCTTCGTGCTCGAGCCTGTCGTGGCCGCCGTCGGCGGCCACGTGGTCAGGCTGCAGGCCTGACCAGGGCCTGACCGGGGGGGACGCGGCCTGCCCGGGGCCAGCGCCATCGACGTCGACAGCAACGCCTGCCGGTGCGACCCCCTTTTCGCCGCGTGCTCGTCGCCGGCGAGGGGCGCGTGACCCCCTCGTCAGAACGCGAGGGCGTGGCTATGCCCCGGCCATGCTCGAGACCGTCAGCAAAGGCTTCAAGACCGCCCGCAACTACCTCGCCGGCCAGGCGGAACTCACCGAGTCGAACACCGACGAGGCGCTGCGCGAGGTGCGGCTGAGCCTGCTCGAGGCTGACGTCGAGCTCGGCGTCGTCAAGAGCTTCCTCGCCCGGGTGAAGGAGGCGACCATCGGCCACACCGTCGTCGTCGAGGGCTCGACGAAGAAGGGGCAGAAGGTCAAGCTCGGTCCGGCCGAGCACTTCCTGAAGTCCAGCTACGAAGAGCTGGTGGCCCTGATGGGCCCCGTCGACACGAGCCTGCGGCTGAGCAAGCCCGTGGGCACCGTCATGATGGTCGGCCTGCAGGGCACCGGCAAGACGACGACGACGGGCAAGCTGGCGGCGATGCTGAAGAAGCAGAAGCACCGCCCGCTCCTGGTTGGCGCCGACATCTACCGCCCCGCCGCCGTCGAGCAGCTGCGCACGCTGGCCGAGCGTCTTGACGTGCGCTTCTATCACGAGGACGGCGTGGCGCCGCCCGAGCTTTGCAAGCGCGCGATGCAGAAGGCGCGTGAGTGGCAGTGCGACGTCGTGCTGTTCGACACCGCCGGCCGGCTGTCGATCAACGACGAGCTGATGAGCGAGCTCGAGAGCGTCAAGGCGCTGACCCGGCCCGACAACATCATCCTCGTCGTCGACGCGATGATGGGTCAGGACGCCGTGCGGACCGCCGTCGAGTTCGACCGGCGGCTGAGCATCGACGGCTTCATCATGACCAAGCTCGACGGTGACGCGCGCGGTGGCGCGGCGCTGTCAATCAAGCAGATCGTCGGCAAGCCCATCAAGTTCCTCGGCATGGGCGAGCAGATGGACAAGCTTGAGGAGTTCCGCCCCGAGGGGCTCGCGAGCCGCATCCTCGGCATGGGCGACGTTGTCGGGCTGGTGAAGCAGTTCGAGGAGGTCGTCGACAAGGACAAGGCCGAGCAGGACGCGATGAGGATGATGCAGGGGAGGTTCACCCTGCAGGACTTCCTCGAGCAGCTGAAGATGGTGAAGAAGATGGGGTCGATCAGCTCGCTGATCGAAAAGATCCCCGGCATGGGTGAGCTGACGCAGGGTCAGAAGGTCGATGACAACGAGTTCATCAAGCTCGAGGCCATCGTGCAGTCGATGACCCCCGACGAGCGCAAGCGCCCCGACCTGATCACGCAGAGCAAGTCGCGCAAGCGCCGCATCGCCCGCGGCTCGGGTCGCACCGAGAAAGAGGTCGATGACCTCATCGTCCGCTTCAACATGATGAAGCAGATGATGCAGATGATCGGGATGCAGCCCGGCCTGCTCGGCAAGATGCCCGGCTTCGGCAACATGGCGAAGATGGCGCAGCAGTTCGGCGGCGGCCTGCCTGGCCTCGGCGGGCGCGGCATGCCAGCGATGCCCCCCGGCGGCCTCGGTGACATGAGCGCGCTCTTCGGCGGCATGAACCCGTTCGGTCCGCAAGGGCAGCGCCCCCTGGCGCCGCCGCCTGGCTACTTCGCGACGACGCGCGCCGGCGCCGCCGGTGGCAACGCGCCGAAGGACAAGAAGGACAAGCGCAAGGCCGAGAAAGCCGCGCGCAAGAAGAACCGTCGCTGAAGGCCCCCGGCGCCGCGACGGGGGCGCTGACGGGGTGGTCAGTCGAGCGGACCGCCGACGTCGAGGCCTACGCCGACGAACACGAACAGCCGGTTGCGGGCGTAGCCGATCACTCCGTTGTCGTCGGGATAGGCGACGGCGGTCGCGATCGACGGCTCGACGAAGCCGGTGAACGACACGCCGCCGCCGAGCGGCAGCCCCAACTCGAGCGGCACGATCACCGCCGCCGACAGGAGCGGCCCGTTGCCGCCGGGCAGGCCGACGCTGCCGCCTGGGGCGACGACCGCCCCGGACGGGGGGCGGGCGGCGGAGACGAGCACCCCGGGCACCACGCTCGCGCGCGCGCGCGCTTCGCCCAGGTGTCCCTGCCAGCCGACGCCAGCGCCGACGACTGCCTCGATGACGTCGAGGCTGCCGGTGGATTGGCCAAGCACGCGGCTGGCGACGACGGGGCCGGCCGAGAAGAACAGCGGCGCGAACGCGGTGGCCCCGGCCCACGGCACGAGCGCGTCGCCGGCCAGGACGAAGCCCGCGGCCGCCGACGGCTCGATGGGCCAGGCCGTCGTCGCCAGCGAGCGCGTCACGCGGCGTGGCCCTGCGCGCTGGTCGCCGTCGACGTCGGGCCGCGACGACGCCAACGGGGCGACGGACGGCGCGGCCGCGGGGGCGGCTGCTCGTGGGGGATCGTCGTCGTCGGCGCGCGCCGTGGGCGTGGCAGGTGACGCAGGCGCGGCGGGCTCGATCGGCGCCGGGGCACCGTCGAAGTCGACGACCGCGGTGAAGAGCCGGAGCAACAGGGCCAGCGCGGCGTGCATGGCGACGCGGTACCGCGCCGCGGCGCGGGTGTCACCGACGCCGGTGTGGGCAGAGGAAAACGCGACGCGCCATCGGGTAATGTGCGCCGGCATGAAGACGCACACCGCTCCTCCTCGCCGACGTCCGTCCCCGTGGTCGCTGGCGCTGCTGCCGGCGGCGCTGGCGCTGCCGCTGCTCGGCGGTGCCCTGTGCGGCGACACCGCGCCGAAGAACGCGCAGGAGCTCGTGCAGGAGCAGGCGTGCGTCGCGAACCTCGAGAAGGGCGATCTCGACGCCGCCGAGACCCGCTGCGAGATCTGCCTTGAGTACAACGAGCGCAACGCCGAGTGTCTGAACAACCTCGGGCTGGTCTGGTTCTACCGGGGCGACGACGCGCGGGCGCGCAGCTACTTCATCAAGGCCATCCGCGAGAACAACGACTTTGCCCAGCCGCGCAGCAACATGGGCGCCCTGGAGTTCAAGGCGCTGAACTTCAAGGAGGCGGTGAAGTTCTTCGAGCTCGCCGTCGAGATCGATCCGCGCTTCGCCCAGGGCCGCTACAACCTCGCGCTGTCGTGGCTGCGCATCGGCCAGCAACAGCTCGCCAGAAAGGAAGATCCGAGCGAGGCTTTCAAGAATGCTGAGATACATTATCGCCGGATCTTCGAGCTGTTTCCTACGATGGCAAAGGCCTATCACGACATGGGTCAAATCATGGCGTGGCGCGCCGAGGTGGTGGCGAAGACCGAGAAGCAGAAGCGCGAGTTCACGCAGGACGCCGAGCAGTACTTCGTGCGCTGTCTGGACATCGACAGCACCTACGCCTACTGCCACATGAACCTGGCGCACCTGCAGCTGGCCACTGGCCGCGACGACGAGGCGCTGTTCCACTACATCCAGTGCCTGGCGCTCGACCAGAACGAGCCGACCTGCGCCACCGAACTGAAAATCGCTTATGCGCGCTCCCAGCTGGCGTCGGCGGCGCTGAAGAAATACATGGACCAGCTCGTCGAGAACCCCGGCTACGGGCAGGGACACTACGGCTTCTGTCTCGCGCTTTTCGATAAGCAGCTGGTCGACATGGCGGTCACCGAATGCGAGAACGCCTTGAAGCTAGACGGTACGATTTGTCTCGCGCACTACCAGCTGGCGACTCACTATAAAAACGTGCAAGAAAACGAGCTGGCCATCGAAAACTGCCGGGGCCTGATCCGCTGCGCTGGCGAGTCGAAGCACCAGTCAGAGGTCGCCGACTGCAAGGCGATCGTGCAGGCCCTCGAGGTCAAGTAACCCGCAACCCGGCGGCTTCGCCGCCGACCACGACGGCAGCGTCGTCGTCAGGCACGCCAGTCGGGTCGACAACCAGGGCGACGACGGTCGCGGCGTCGTTGCGGTCTGTCGGGAGGCGGCGCCGTCAGGCCTTGAGGACGTCGATGCCGCCCAGATACGGCCGCAAGGCCGCCGGGATGGCGACGGAGCCGTCCTCCTGCTGGTGGTTCTCGACCAGCGCGATCAGCGTGCGTCCGACGGCGAGCCCCGAGCCGTTGAGCGTGACGAGGGGCTGTGGGCGCGGGGCCTTCTTCGGGTCGGTGCCCGGCGCCGGCGTGGGGCGGAAGCGGATGGCCGCCCGGCGCGCCTGAAAGGTGCCACACGTCGAGCAGGACGAGATCTCGCGGTAGGCGCCGCGGGTGCCGTCGGCGTTCTCCTGTCCGGGCAGCCAGACCTCGAGGTCGTAGGTCTTTTCGGCGCCAAAGCCCATGTCGCCGGTGCACAGGAGCATCACGCGGTGGGGAAGCGCGAGGGCGGTCATCAGATCGCTGGCGCGCTGGACCATCGCCTCGAGCTCAGCGAGGGCCTGCGCCGGCGTGCAGAAGCGCACCATCTCGACCTTGTCGAACTGGTGCTGGCGGATCAGCCCGCGCGTGTCGCGGCCGGCGCTGCCGGCCTCGGCGCGGAAGCACGGGCTGAAGGCGCAGAAGCGCTGCGGCAGCGTCTCCTCGTCGAGGATCTCGTCGGCGTAGTAGTTCGTGATCGGCACCTCCGACGTCGGAATCAAGTACAGCGGCGTGGGGCCGGCCTCCTTCGGCGGGCCAAAGCTGACCGAGAAGAGGTCGTCGCCGAACTTCGGCAGCTGCCCGGTGCCTTGCAGGGTCTTGCCGCTCACCAGATAGGGCGGCGCGATCTCAACGTCGCCGCGGGCCAGATGGAAGTCGAGCATGAAGGCGGCCAGGGCGCGCTCGAGCCGCGCGCCGTGGCCCTTCAGGAACGCGAAGCGCGCACCCGAGATCTTGGCGGCGCGCCCGGTGTCGAGCATACCGAGGCGCTCCATGACGTCGACGTGGTCGCGCGGCGCGAAGGCGAACGCCCGCGGCTCCAGCACGCGCTGCGTCTCGACGTTGTCGTCGCTGCCCTTGCCTTGCGGCACCTCGGGGCGCGGCGGGTTCGGGACCACCAGCGCGAGCGCGTTCAGGCGCTCCTCGGTGTCCTTCGCCGTCATCTCGAGCTCCTTGATGCGATCGCCGAGCGACCGCAGCTCGACGCGCTTCTGCTCGCGCTCTTCGGGCGTCGCCTTCTTCATCTGGTCGTTCAGCTTGTTGCGCGTCTCCTGGGCGGTCTGCGCCTCGCGCAGCGCGGCCTTGCGCGCGTGGGTCAGGCGCACGAGCTCGTCGAGGCTGCCGACCTCGCCCCGCCGGCGGAGGTTGGCGGCGAAGGCGTCGGGGTCTTCTTCGAGGGCGCGCAGGTCGATCATGGCCGCTGCCTACACGCCGGGACGGCCGAGCGGAAGACGAGGGACATCCCTTGGGACCCTGTCACCGGGGGTGCTAACGCCGTCGTCGGTGAAGCCCCGCCACCCCCGGCTTGATGCGCTGTGGACGTCGCCGTGGCGGCGGCCCCTTGCCATCGCTGCCGTGCCGGTGGTGCTCATCGTCGGCGGCGCCGCCGGCTACGTCATGCTCGAAGGCTGGTCGTGGTTCGACGCGGTCTACATGGCCGTGATCACGCTGATGACCATCGGTTACAGCGAGGTCCACGAGCTCGACCGTTCGGGACGCACCTACACGATGGTCCTCGCTCTCGTCGGCGCCACCAGCCTCGCCGCCGCGGCGACCTATGTCCTGCAGTTCGTCATCGGCGGTGAGCTGAACAAGACCTTCGGGAGGCAGCGGATGAAGCGCGCGCTCGACAACGTGTCTGACCACGTGATCGTCTGCGGCTATGGCCGGGTCGGCCGCCGCGTGGCCGCTGAGCTCGGTGAGTCCGGCGTCGCCGTCGTCGTCGTCGACAAGGAACCCGAGCGGCTGACGAACTGCGCGCTGTGGGTCAGCGGCGACGTCACCGAGGACCCGGCGCTCAAGCAGGCAGGCATCGACCGCGCCCGCGCGCTGGTCGCTGCCCTGCCCGCCGACGCCGACAACCTCTACGTCACGATGTCGGCGCGGCTGCTCAACGCGCGGCTCACCATCGTCGCTCGCGCCGAGGTCGAGGGTACCGATGAGAAGCTGATCCGCGCCGGCGCCACCCGCGTGATCTCGCCGACGGCCCTCGGCGGCCAGCGCGTCGTGCAGGCGGTGCTGCGCCCCGCCGTGCTCGACTTCATCGATCTGGCCACCAAGTCGCCGCACCTCGAGCTACAGATGGAGCAGGCGCTCGTGCACAAGGGCTCGGCGCTCGACGGCGTCAGCGTCGGCGAGGCCTCGCTGCGCGAGCGCTGCGACGTCCTCGTCGTCGCCATCCAGCGGGGTGACGGGCGGACGCAGTTCAACCCGCCGCCCGACGCACGGCTGCAGCACGGCGAGCGCCTCGTCGTGCTCGGCAACCGCGCGAGCCTCGACAAGCTCGAGGCCCTCGTCCGGTCGTAGCCGAACGTCAGATCACGAGGCCGCCATCGACATTCAGGCAGGTGCCGGTGATGAACGCCGCGTCGTCGGAGGCGAGGAAGCAGTAGGCGGCGGCGATGTCTTCGGGCTTGCCCAGCCGGGCCAAGGGTGTGCGCTCGCAGAGGCCGGCGATGTGGGCCTCGGGCACCGCCCGCGCCATCGGCGTGTCGATGAAGCCGGGGGCGACGGCGTTGACGCGGATGCCGGCGCGGCCGAGCTCGCGCGCCATCGTCTTGGTCAGCCCGATCAGGCCCGCCTTGGTGGCGGCGTAGTTGGCCTGCCCGAAGTTGCCGGTGTGTGCGACCACCGAGGCGGCGTTCAGGATCACACCGCCACGGCCGCGTTCCTTCATCTTGCGCGCGACCAGCTGCGACAGGCGGAACACCGCCGTCAGGTTCACGGCGATCACGCGGTCCCAATCGTCGTTCGTCATCTTCAGCGAGGACTTGTCGCGCGTGATTCCGGCGTTGTTGACGAGCACGTCGACGCCTGCGTCGCCGAACGCCGCCTCGACCGCCGAGAGGCCTGCCTCAGTGGAGATGTCGCCAACGACGTAGTCCATGCGCTCGGGGAAGAGCGCGGCGAGGCTGGTGTCGGCGAGGGCACGTACGTCGCAGAGCAGCAGGCGCGCGCCCTCGTCGAAGAAGCGCTGCGCCGTCGCGCGGCCGATGCCGCCCGCCGCGCCGGTGATCAGGACACGCTTGCCTTGGATGCCTCGCATGGGGGTGCTCCTCTTCGTCAGACTTCGAGTGGTGGCTTCGGGGAGGAATGCTGCGGATGCGAAGGTATGTTCGCGTCCGCAGCATCAAGATGCAAGGGGACTTTGGCCCTCTCCTGCGCATCAAACGTTGATCATGCGGCGCCAGCCATCGAACACGGCCCGCGACATCGACGCCGTCAGCTCGACCTGGCTCTCCCACAGGCGGGCGCCCTCGTGGGTGGCGCGCCGCGACTCAGCGAAGCCGCGCTCCATCATTTGCTCGGCCTCGTCGGCGAAGCGCAGCGATTCCCTCTGCATGGCGCCCCAGGCGGCGTGCAGCGGCGAGGCCGCCTCGTGGGTGGTCTTGTGGGCCTCGGTCTTCTTCTGATCGGCGGACATGGGTGCTCCGGTCGTGGAGGTTTGGGGGCGGCAGCGCCGTGCGCTGTGCGTGGACAGTAGGCGCATTGTGCGATTGCGTCAAGAAGTCTTGTGCAATCGCACAAAGAAATCCGCCGCGAACGGCGCCGTGAAACGCGCCCCGAACGGCCCAGACCCGCCCCGACGCCGGCGCCGCCGGATCCACTGGAGTCGCTGGAGCCGCCCGACGGTCGATCGTCGCTGGCCGCCGCTGGCCGCGTCTTTCGTTCGCTCCGCCGCCGTGGAACAACAAGGCCGTGATCGAGCTGTACCACGTCGGCAAGACCTATCCGGGCACTGAGCGGCCGGCGCTCGACGACGTCAACCTGCGCATCGACAAGGGCGAGTTCGTGGTGCTCGCCGGCGCGTCGGGCGCCGGCAAGTCGACGCTCCTGCGGCTCTTGTTCTGCGCCGAGCGGGCGTCGAGCGGGCAGGTGATCCTGCACGGCAAGAACCTCGCCCG
>Ga0194129_10009329_pt1 | contig 11030 bp, 4 predicted proteins | sample TA2KigCa35mmetaG_FD_150862 | JGI IMG/M metagenome (GOLD analysis project Ga0194129, IMG submission 150862) | Freshwater microbial communities from Lake Tanganyika, Tanzania - TA2015038 Kigoma Deep Cast 35m | ecosystem: Environmental > Aquatic > Freshwater > Lake | place: Tanzania: Lake...
AGCGTCAGCAGCGTCAGCAGCGTCAGCAGCGTCAGCAGCGTCAGCAGCGAAAAGCAGCGAAAAGCGGCGAAAAGCAGCGAAAAGCGGCGAAAAGCAGCCAAAAGCAGCGAAAAGCAGCGTCAGCAAAGGTCGCTTGAAATCGCCGTTTCTTTTACTCGGTATGGCAAACGATTTACTTTCGACATGGTCTTGTACAAATCCATGGAGTTGGATGGGTGCTGAAGATGCATGGATATACATGAATGACATCAAGGGGGGGCGTCTGCTTCGTTGGCAAATACTCAAGGCAGCGGCCAAGGAACGGGGATACTGCGGGTCTACATCTGCGCGTAAGATTGCTGAAGATTCTGAAGCCGCACGCGCAGAATGGTTAAAATGGTTCTCTGCGAAGGCGACAAATGCAGCATGGTTTTACTTGAAGTTGGATGCGCTCCTTGAGAACGCAAAGTTTCAACAATTTCGACGGACTCTCAAGAATATCGGACGTACAGCCCCTCTGCTTCCGATTTGAAACGCAATTTGGGAATGGTTAAAATGCGCCGTACAAAACTTAAGCTGGCCGTATCGTAAAAGAAAGAATTAGGTATGAAACGCGCGAGGGCTCCTGAAGGCAGCGCTTTTCTTTGCAAGAGAGAAATGCGAAGCAGGACGAACAGAGGCGGCAGCTTGCAGAATTGCGGAACGTTGCCGGAAGAGCGAAAAAGGAACAGAGCAGGATGGGAGAGGGGAGGGGGGGTGAGGGGTGTCAAACAAAGCCAAGGCTGCACATGACGACGCTCGGGGACGCGGCAAAAAAGCCAAGACCGTGTTCCGCAACAGTGGCACCACCTTCGGCTACAGGTACATCGTGCATGCGGATCACCCAAGGTTCGCCGTGAGTCTAACCCGAAGGGGTGATATTGGAAGCTGAATTCAAACCGGATATCTGCATCTATATGTACCACTTCCATGGCTAGATGGGCTTCGGGCAGAATCACTTTTTGTTTTCGGCTAACACCAGACCCAACAATCAAGAAATTTACCAGAAATTGTTAGGGGTTTTAGGCGAAGGGGTGATATTGGAAGCTGAATTCAAACCGGACATCTGTAAGTGTATATATACCACTTCCATGGCTAGATGGGCTTCGGGCAGAATCACTTTTTGTTTTTGGGTAACAGACCCAACAATAAATAAAGTTACCAGAAATTGGTTTTAACTGTAGATTTGTTTAGTGTTGGTCACAAAATTCAAAACGAAATAAACATTTCATCAACTGCTGCACGCAACACGAAACAAAGCACAGATATGAACATCGTGACGACGATCTGCAATCTGGCGGAATGACAGAGACGAGAGAGCAAAGTATCCAGTTTTCCCGGTACTATAGTACTACTAGTGTGTGCTAGACCTTTGTAAAATGCTTTACTCATGCCGTCAAACCAGCGCCTCGTCGAATTTGCAATGCCCTTTCATTCGTTGGATTCTGATGATGACATTCCTCTTGTTTCCCAAATGACGGCCGAAGATTCCGAAGTGATGACCGAACATGGCTCCTCAAGTGATAACTCGGACTCGTCTGTTTGGAACGACATTGGATCCGAATTTTTTGATGAAGACGCTGCTCTTGCCCATGCTCAGGAGTATGAGGCCGAAGTGCAAAGAGTCATAGGAGATGCTGTCCAGTTTGAAGAAACAGCCCGTACGCATAGTTATGCAGAGTCAACAATGCTAGAATTTCGACGCATTTGGAATCGGTTCATTGCATTTCTCCGACAGAGCTCCATTGGGAGTGCTTTTCTAAATGACGATAACACTCCCATTTTGCCGCTGCAGAAATTGCCTTGCATCTTGTTCATTCGTGCAATAACTCTGGCTCGTAGAGTGGCAGCTGTCGACGGCACCCTGCGGTATTTGGGTTCAGGATCTATCAACAATGCCGTTGCTGCGTTGAAGTACTTTGGTTTTCCCAATCAATCAGTCCCTCTAGATATTTTACGTTTTTTTCACAACGCATCAAAGTCTCAAGCTCGACTAGTCGCCCGGGAACGATTTTTTAACAGGCATCCTGTTCCGTCACAAGGCCTCCATTGGAAATGCATTAAGCGCATTTTAGCATATGCCCGTCCTCATGATCCAGAATTACATTGCTTTTTATTGAACTTGATTCAGTCGATGTGTCGCGGAGAACGCGTGTCAAAGGAAGGATGGGCCTGTTTCGACTGGGTAGAAGATCATTTGACCTGCATGCTCCACACAAGCAAGTGTGATCAGGCTGGTCAACATTCATACTCAAAGCAATTCTTTTTCTCAAACGATGTAGATCTGTGCTTAGTTACAGCGTTGGGAAAAAAACTTCTGACAACATCTCCGGAATGCGCTGGCCCATTTGTTTACAAAAGCAACCTCAGAGACACTGAGTGTGGGCCGGTTCAAACTTTTGAAAGACGCTTAAAGGCACTTTTGCGTTCAATGCTAGCCAGTGGAGACATGTTGGAGGACGAGTTTGGGGTACCAATAGACTCAATCACTTTACATTCATTGAAACGATCGGCGTACCGTTTCCTAAGAAATTTTCCCGTGCCTCCAAGTGCAATCAAATCTCGCGCAGAGCATCGTAGCGGGATGGAGCATACGTATGCCGGCCGTGACGAGGGACCGAATCCAAATGATGATGCGACGATGGGTCGAGTGCTAGCAGGATTGATGCACTGCACCGACCAGTTCTATCTTGTACCCCCTCATTTCAGCCGCCAATCAGCATCAATGATTGATTATGAGCGCATCGTGCCTATGTACAAGTCCATGCAGAATCCAACGAATGCAAGCACAAAGATTCGTTTCAACAAGGTTTTGCCATATTTGATGGCCGCCGTCCTGCATCACTACCATTGCAGTGACCAAGGCCTATTGAGGCTTGACAAGTTATTTCAGTCTCCAATGTGGACGACACAGGTAGTCTACCGAAACCATCTCTACAATCGATTGCAGGGCGCAGGTAGGTCAAGCAGCAGTATCTCTATAACTGGCCCTAATCGTGAGCATGATCATTTTATGATGATGCGGGAGATGCATACCAAAAACGATGCAATTTTGAAAGTGCTGATGCAATGTAAGCCCCCTGCACTACCCGAAGTTGATGATAAGGAAGACGATGAAGATATGGGCTCAAGTCTAGCTTTGTCTGGAAGATGCGCTGAAGAAGTGGTAAACGAACGTTTCAGAATACAATCTCCCAGCATGCATCCTGCGACAGACATACTTGGGCGGGGCAAGCTATTCCAAAGTGCAACAAGTTCAGAGATGATTATCCCTTCAATGTCTCTCTGTGATCTTTTTTCGCGATACTTTGTTGGTAGACAAGGTCGTCAAGCAATCCGTCTTCTGAATTCAAGTGACATACCACGTCATTGGACAGGCATACAAAAAGCGCATCAAAGGTCCTTGATATCTAAAGCGAAGTTCGTGTTTACTGGCTTGTTGGGTCAGACTGAGCCAGCATGCATCGATGGAAATAACGCATGCAGGGTTTACGAAAAATTGAAAGGTAATGTCACTGTAAAGTATGGCGAGGTCATCACTCAAGGAACACTCAGAACCACATACAACAAGATGCGAGCAAATATGGAAGCATATCGAGAATGCTGTAATGCACCACCGATTACTTTGAATCCGCCTCGCCAAAGGCTTCTTGCAGATTGTGTGGCATTTGTTCAACCCACTGACGATGATGATGACATTTTGGAGATTGATGATTGTGAACAAACATTACACGAAGATAGTGTCACAAAGTGCTTTCTGTGTCCGTATTGTGATGAAGATATACTATTTGTATATAAGACACGCAAATCGCTCCTTGAACACGTTCGCACTGGGCATACAGACTGTCAGCCCCCACCATCCAACATTGTGAAGATAGTGGACGCACAGAAACAAGGTCACAGCACAAATGCAAGATGGATACGAGTGCAAAATGCAGTGGGACATATTCCAGCACCTGATGTTGTCGAGACTCAAAGCAATGACAAACCCGCAAATCTTGCATCGACAATTCTCGAAAAAGGAGAAGTCCGAAGCGGTTCATTTGTTCAAGTCTTTAATGAGTCCAAAGATCTGTGGTTCGCGCTAGTTGCAGATGGTCGAATCCTGGGCAAAGGCACTGACAGTCCCCATTTAGTCAGCGCCTGCTGGTGCAAGCCAAACAGCCTCGAGGTAGACCTATCCCGCAAAAGAGACAAAATATTTTTGGCATCTATCCTTGCGATGGGAGATCATGATACGCTGACCAAGTCTTTCAAGTTGCATTCCAAAACACCTGTCAAACCTTCTAAGCCCGCATGCCCAATTCCTGGTCGAATATTCGATTACTTCAGCCCTGTTCGAAGCAGCGAGCAGCAATGGGGCAGCGGCGCAAGCACAGGTCGAGTCAAAGCCCTTAACATGGCACCTTCAGCAGAAGTCGAAGAAGAAAGGTTGACGCATACCAATGTTGCAGAGCTTAGTTGTTCAGCGGAATTGAGAGTGCAAAGTGCGGTAGAAGAAATTGTGGCGGATCAAAGCACTGCACTGACCCTTGTTGCCGGGTCAGGTTCAACTGACACAGCAACCCCTGCGGCTTTTCTTGAATTGCACAAGATACTGTCACAAAGGTCGGCACTGCTGTCCCAGATGCGCCAGTCCAAAAACATACTTCCTTTGAATGTAACAAATGAAACATGCGTGGATCATGGAGGTTCGGTGGTTGTTGACATTGATACCGAAAACAACTGTGCAGAGTGCAAGGTTGATGAAGAATTGATGGAAGAGCAAGACCTGCGAGAGTTGAACAAAACGTATCCGCAATTTGAAGCTAGCAAAAGACGATTGGATGCAACATGGCTTGAAAAGAATATGAATGAGCCACATCGGCATTTTCAAATGCACGCAAACGATATGAGGGTGCTCTCTAACCGCGGGGGAGGAGATTGTTTGTTCCGTGCTCTGCGTCAAGGCTTAAGAAACATTGCGTGCGATGGTCAGAAGTTAGATCATATCGAGCTCAGGCAGAAAATTGTTGATCATGCTAGAAGCAACCTGGACCAGACATTGAACACATCATCAGGTACCCTTTGTTTGAAGAAGAACGTGACCATGCCTCTCTAATCAAAACACACAGGTAAACATGCGGTAAAAACGAAACTGCGTACGTGGCTTGTCGAATCCGGAAACATATTGGTTTCAACAAAAAAAAAAACACTCGAATGCTCCTTCCACGACCAATGCGAATACTTTGCCCTGATGCGGCAAGAAGGTGCATGGGGTGAAGATTTGGAGATAGCCTCCGCAGCGAGCTTGTTTGGCTTGTGTATCCATGTTTTTTGCCCAAACAGATCCGATCAACCATACTCGTGCTTTGCACCTACGCGAGAACAAGAATTCTGGCCAAAGCACATCTATTTGCGCAACAAAAATGGAAGATCGCATTATGAATGTATGATTGTAAGCAATGAAGAAGGCAACGACGAAAATATTTCCGAAGATGAAATCGTCACGCCTGGGACATCCCGGAAGAAGACCGTGTGCCCCCCTCGGTGCGACAAAAATCATTATGTTGTTACTATTGAAGGTAGACCAAACGAAACCATTGCAACCGAACATCAATCACAGTCATGGTGGCGTGATGCCCTTGCTTTGTGTCCAAGAGTGACGCAGGACCCGAAAAGTTTTGCATGGACGCACTTTTTCAAAGATTCTAGAGAGAAACAAAGACAAGACGGATCCCTTCATCCGAATGCGTTTCAAATTTTGATTGGTGAAACCGTTGCTCAACATCATCAAAAACAAAATCTAAATGTTCTAGATTTAGGATCAGAAGCAGGCATGGCATTGTGGCACTACATGCTTCATCCATCAATCGGCAAAGTCACTGGTATTGAGATCGATGAATTCTGGTTCGATGTTTCAGTGACACTGTTATCGCACATTTCAAAATGCGCTCGCCAGGCAAACGTGCATGTTGCCAACGTTGTGATTATCAAGCAGGATTTTTTGGATTCTGATGTGAACGTTCACACAGCAATTGCCACAGCCGATATTGTGTACTGCAACAATGTACAATTTTCAAAGAACATGAAACGTGTTCCCGTGGCTCAGCAGTCAGTGTCTAGTAGCCACCCATTCAAGGATACAGTCAATACTAATCTTGCAGCCAAGATATTTGCCCTCGTTCAACGTGACAGGGTGATTCTTGCTCTATTCGAACATGATGCCTTTTTAAGTATCAAAACAAAATTGATCAAGAAATTGGAGCTAAACCCTACATGGGGATGCAGCAAAACGGATGTTGCACTGCTGCTGCACGAGAGACAAAGGGAAGCAGAAACACCAAGGCGTTTGAAATCATATAAAAGAACATGCAATGCATGATTGTAAGCCATTTTTATACAATAAGCTTTAGGAAATAAATTTTGAATCAAAATATCATCATTTGGGAAACATAGTCACGTAGTGAGAATGAAAGATTATGCATTATTTGAGAAACAAGCCTACCTAGGGGACGGATGAATATTGACAGAATGAGCGAACCCGTCACCAAAATATCATCATTTGGGAAATATGTTCACGTTTACCACCCTGCTCTTTCGGCAAGGTACGTACTTTGCCAGAACAGCGACTTTTGTAAACTAAAGACAAAGAAAACTGGTATCAACAAGTCTAGGTACCCTTAAACATGCACCCCTAAGTATCGCGGTTCATTCAAACCAGATATGGACACGTGATGTTGCTCTTTCGGCAAGGTACGTACTTTGCCAGAACAGCGACTTTTGTAAACGAAAAACACAGACAACTGGTATCAACAAGTCTAGGTACCCTTAAACATGCACCCCTAAGTATCGCGGTTCATTCAAACCAGATATGGACACGTGATGTTGCTCTTTCGGCGAGGTACGTACTTTGCCAGAACAGCGACTTTTGTGAAAGAAAAACACAAGCAAATGGTATCAAAAAGTAAAAGGTACCCTTAGACATAGAGTAGCGTCACACGCCGCCGACGCCAAAAATTGACCCCTCGGTATACCGGTTCATTAAAACCAGATATGAACACGTGATGTTACCCTTCCCAAGACGAAGGCACACGCCGTGACACGCGCGACTGGAGCAACAGCTGCCTCCGCAACCACGGACCGCTTGCCCTCTGCCTTTGCTGCGCATGTGAGAGCTGGCGTCCGCCCCCGCAGCCCCTTCCCCACCTTGCCCTGCTTTAACACGCCCGCAGCTTGTTGGCCACCGCCCCGTTTTACCGCCCGTCTCATTTCGGTCGCGCTATAGAAAATGGATGTTGTTGCCAATGGTGATCATGCAAGCGTTGCCATATCTCTGGACGACACAACTACGTGTGATGATGTGATCCGAGCCTTTGGATCATGTTTGGGCGTAGCAGTGCATGCAGTCGATCAACTGCATGCTTATGTCACCTGGTTACGTTCAAAGGAATACCGAATTTTGGATGAAGCAGAGTATCAACGAGTGAAGGGTCTTCTAGAACATGGTTTTCCCAGTGCTTCAGATGCCGTTTTGAGTGGTTACACCAGAACATTACGAAGTCTTCTTACAGTGTCAACACTTCCCGAGAAATTTTCGCTTACCAACAGTATTCAAGTAGCGAGCTATGAAATCCACGATGAAGTGGACGCTGTATTTCAAACCAAGGAGTATTTGGATGGGAAATGGACTACTAGAAGTGATTGGTGGGCTGGATTGGTCGTCAACAAGCGTGCAGCCACCACAGCAGAACCCTATGAAGTGTTTTGGATGGGATGCAAACCCTGCAGGTCTGGATTCAACAAAAACCCGACATGGGTGTCCGTACACATTCTACGAAGGCACATAGACGGCACTACAGTTGGTTCTAATGCTGATTGGTTGGATGTCGAAAAGATCAAAACACTTAAAATTGAGCCTTGGGAACGTAAGCCGAAGCCAACTCCGAAGCCAACTCCGAAGCCAACTCCGAAGCCACCAGTTATCGATCGACCAAGGAGAAGTCCGAAACCCAATCCCCAAGAGGAGGAGGAGCAGGAGGAGCAGGAGCAGGAAGAGAATGAGCAGGAGGAGGAGGGATCGCAACTGAACCAAACGGAGGAGGAGGATGAGGATGAGGAGGAGGAGGAGGAGGAGGAGGAGGAGACGGTGTGGGAAGTGGAGGAGCAGGAAGAGGAAGAAGAGGAGGAGCAGGTGGAGGATGAGGAGCAGGAGGATAAGGAGCAGGATGAGAAAGAAGAGGAGGAGCAGGAGGATGAGGAGTCCCTTGGTGTATTATGTTGTTGTGTGGAGGAAGTGGAGGAGCAGGAAGAGGAAGAAGAGGAGGAGCAGGAGGAGCAGGTGGAGGATGAGGAGCAGGAGGATAAGGAGCAGGATGAGGAAGAAGAGGAGGAGCAGGATGATGAGGAGTCCCTTGTTTATGACCCTAAATGCCAGTATCAGGCCATGTTAAAAGTGTTTCATGATGTTGAAAAAGCCATTGAAACTCTACTGTGTCTGCATATGGGGCTTTCCATTCACAAATCTCTCTTTGACGACTTGTCTGCAATGTTGATGACAATTGCAAATTTTCAAGCTGTCCATTACAGCAACTCTGCCTACGTCACCCTTGCTTCGAAAACGTTGGATGAACTTGCTGCCTATCAAGGAAAGGAAGAACCAAAACTTCCCCACACCAGGGAGTTTGCCGAGGCATTTTCAAAGTTCGGTTTTTGCATCACACCTCGTTTGTGGAAGAAAGAGGAACTTGTATGCGTTGCCATTGCGCTGCTTGACCCCAGATTGAAGTTTTCGGGTATCATGCAGAAGGACGGTAAAGATGTGAAGAACGCTTTTCGAGGAATGGCAGTGCTAGATCCAAGAATCCAGCGTGTTTTCTACGAACGTTTGCGGTCGTTTGGCTTTGTGAATCCTCGATATCACCCTGAAAAGCTTCAGTCATTTTCCTCTGTTGTCATCAATGGCGGTGGGAGCTGGCAGCAGAACTCGACCTGGGAGTTCCCTTTGTGCTCCAGGTTTCAGATGAACCCCGAAGCAGTCCCTTTCATGATTAAAGTAGCCACAAAGGGTGTTGGTGCTTTAGAAGCCAATGGGGTGTATGTGGCCACAACCACAATGACAAATGGAAAACACGTATACGTGCAAGTTTCCAAGCAAGAATTCAATGGATTTCAAGAATCGCGTGGTGTGAAGCAACTTGGGCTCAAGACTTGCATAATACCCCTGTTGCGCAAACAAATTGGTGATCATTGTCCAAATTTGAAAGGCAACAGGTTGGATCCTTGCAGTCCGCGTGTGCTCTCTTTCATAAACGATTCAAAATGGGGTATTCAGTTACTTCCTGCCTACGGCTCTGACTTCTTCATATTTGAGCTTGAATGGCCCTCCGAGCAGACATGCAACATTGACGCCAAAGCGTTTTCCTGTCTTAACTTCGACAAATTCCAGGCCCACTGGCAAAGTTGCTGTGTTTCTTTGGAAGTCATCTGCCGTTCGAATGAAGTTTTGATTCAGAATCAAGATCATAGATTCAGCTTTGGGCCCATCATGGTTTCAAAATGTAATTTAATGGACAAAAAGAAGCAGGAAGCCCCTGACCCTTTGGAACCTCAAGGTTTTCATTCTGATGGACCCCTTCGGTTCAACTGCCGTGTGTTTTCCCATATGGGAACACTGAAATCTGATGCACCTTCGTGTTCGAAGAGAATGCCTGGAAAATGGATTGACTTGTGGGACAACCCGTTGACTGAGTTTTTGCCTCAGCATATCAACATCATGGAAGAGTCATTTAGCGCTCTTTTTGGTATATTCTCAGGGACTTATATCCAGACACCAGCGTCAGAATATTCAAAAAGAAAGGACTCTGTGCTGAACGTCAATATACCGCTTGGATGCGCAGTTGTATTTACTTTTGCTTGGAAACATAGAGGGAAAGGTGATGATGGTCACGAAATCACAAAGGAGGCTCCTGTCGCTGTTCATGCACGTCCACACTTTTATTGTTTCAGCTCAGATTTACGCCGATTCCCTACGATGGATTTTGAAGCATGTTTGGAGTTCCTGAGCGTATGTGCTAAAAAACAACCTGATTCTGGCTCTAATTTATTTGCATTGGATACATTGCAAACTTTTGATAGGACATCTGCCCCTGGTCATTGGACACCAAAGGATGTTCATCCGCTTTTCAAGTCCCAATCAGATTTGAATTCATATATCATCGACCAGCTTGGTGAGCAACGCGCGCAAAAGAAAAACAACGTCAGAACTGTTGAGGATTGGATGTTGAAATTGCACTGGGCGTCCGATGGAACATGCAGCCTCGCTATATGGTATCGAAACGGACAAGACGACGCTCGCGTTGACGTTGTTTCAGCATGTTTTGATTCAGACCAGCCAACCCTGTTAGATTCACAAGGTGACAGATACATTTTGGTTGGAGAGCCCCGTAAACTCAGTGAATTTCCGGCCGATACACCAGATGCAGTTAACTTCAAGACTCAGTTTGAGACTACACTGTTGCCCATCGCACAGGGTATAATGAGTGCTTTGGTCAGCGATTGGACGCAGTCATGTTTGTTGTTTCTGTGGAATATACTAAACGCCTATGCGATTGTCAATTCAAATATTGATGGTTTAGGGGACGATGCTGTTGAAAGTTTGGAACTCAATCATGCGTTGAAAGGCTATTTCTATCGTCCTGGGTTTGACCGCAATGGAGTGGAATTTTCACATTTCTTTCCCATTTCGGAATTGTTAAAAAAATGGGACCTGGTTTGTTCAAACAGTAGCTCTGGGCTTTGCAATCCTGCATACTGGATCGAACAAGGCAAATGCATAATCATGCCGTTGTGTTATCCTGCTGGCAACCCGGATGCGAATATTGTCAACTATTCGAATGCTGCAGCTCAAGCTTTAATAGCCCTAAACCCTACAGCAACAGGGTCAAAACAAAATCCTACCCTATTTGCAAGTCCACCTAGTCCATCAGCTGCAGGTGCAAGTCAGAAACGAAGGGGCGGTTACAATGCGAAGG
>Ga0194129_10009332_pt1 | contig 11027 bp, 12 predicted proteins | sample TA2KigCa35mmetaG_FD_150862 | JGI IMG/M metagenome (GOLD analysis project Ga0194129, IMG submission 150862) | Freshwater microbial communities from Lake Tanganyika, Tanzania - TA2015038 Kigoma Deep Cast 35m | ecosystem: Environmental > Aquatic > Freshwater > Lake | place: Tanzania: Lake...
CAACGCCTAACGAGCACCGCCCCACCGCATTGGATCCAAGCGCTGGCCGATCAGTGGGAAGGGATCGACACCCGCTGGCAGGTGTGGGTGATGCAGTTCGACAGCAGCAGCCAGAGCGCGCTGCTGCCCCGCTGGCTCCAAGGCCAGTGGCAAGGGCTGGCTGCGGTTTTGGGCATCGGCCTGAGCCTGGGGGCTGCAGTGATGGTGGTGCTCGCACTCGAGCCCGCCACACCCAAGCACGATCCTTTGCGCCAAGCCCTGGAACGCTGTCTTCAGCCGCTGGCAAAGATCGGGCTCCAGCCGCAGAGCGGGGAAACCCTGCATCAGTTCTGCCAGCGTGCCTGGGCGCAGGAGCCTGGCCTGAAGCCCGCGCTGCTGGCCCTTCTCAGCAGCTACAACCAGGCACGGTTCAGCACAGAACCGTCCGCCAAGGGGCCATCGCTCAATGCGATCAAGAAGCAGCTTTGGCGCTACGCCCGTAGGCCGAAAGCTTGAGCTTCAGCTTGGTTTCCACCTGCTGAGAATCGGGCTTGGGCGGCACCACATCGAGCTCTAGATCGCTGGCGAGCACGATCACCTGCAACAGCTCGGTTTGCTGGAGCAACGCCACCAACCGAGGGAAGGGGCCTTGCAGAGTCACGATCGCGGAACGCTTCTCGAGGTTGGGGGCCAACAGCGGATCTCCTGCGGCTGGGGGAGGGGTGGTGCTGGCCTGGGCGCCCTCTGCGGGTGGCGGTGGTGGGGTGTAAACCTCCACGGGCTGGGGCTCCACCTGGAGGATCGCTACCCCTTGCTTCACAGCCAAGCGGTTGAGCTGAGCGAGCCAGGTTTTCAAAGCCCCCGTACCGGCTACAAGATTGTGCAAGCGATCCTGCTGGGCTTTCATGGTTTGCTTGCGGTCCAGCAACGTCTCAAGCTGCTCCCGCAGTAAAGGCAGCTCATCGCGTTTGCGCTCCATCTCCGCCACAACGCTGCGGCGCTGGTTGAGCTGCACCAACAAAGGCGACAGCGCAACCACACCCAACAGCCCAGCCACCGCAGCTCCAGCCACGACCGGCAGCACAAACACCGCCCGCTCCGGCGTGATCAGCCGCTTGGGGGCTGTGGTTGAAGGTTGAAAGTTGGTCACTTCAGCAGACCCTCTCGTTGGAGCAACTGACGTCGCCGCGCCGATCCAACAGAACCGAGCTCCAGCAGCTGCTGAGCCGTGATTTTGGCCACATTGTTGGTGAAGGCAGCCGTGAGATCAAAGTTCAATACCGCGACAGGAGCAGGTGTAGGAGTGCTTGGGGACGAAGCCGCTGGCGCTGCAGCGGCTGCTGGTGCAGCGCTCTCGACCGCTTTCACCAGGGTGACTCCATCGGGTTGAAAGAACGGAGAGGCCTCCAGGCGAAGCTGAAACCCATTCACCACATCGAGCCCGAGGGGCTGCAGCACTGTGCCGGACAGCTCCAACGAACTGCTCTGCACCTTCAGCTTGGTGAGCTGGAGGCGATGGGGAATCACACGGCTGATTTCCGTAAGGACCGCTGATCCTGAGCGCACACCCGCAATCGCCTCGGCCAGGGCCTGATTCGCCTGCTGCAAACGCTCAACATCCTGCTTGGTGGCGCCGATGCGCGCTTGAGCCTCCTCATAGGCGGCCACCGCGGGAGCCAGGTTCGTCTGCCTCTGCTCCAGCCAACGGCTAATCAGCCAAACCGCAGCGCAGGCCAGCACCACAGCGAAGACAACGCCACCACCTACGAGCCCTCCCCGCCAAATCAGTGCACGCGCGGGCACGGGTTTGGGGGTCTCGAGCCCCAGTTGCTGCCGGCGCCGGCGAAGCAGGTCAAGGTCGATCCAAGCGCCGGCGGGCAAGCAATCTGCTGCAGTTGCTCTCTATTGAACCGTCATCGCCGTCGATCGCCAATTCATGGCGGGAGCGTTAGAACAAGTTGGCCTCAAACCAGTGATGAGAAATCCCCTTGCTCTGGCCAGGCTTGCAGCCTGTGCCTGGATACTTCCTTTCGCTGCCCATGGCATGCCAACAGCGGTGGTTCAGTTGCTGGATCAGGGCCGCTGCGGTGGCTGTGATCTGATCCGCGCCGACCTGGCACAAGCGCAGCTGGCCAGGGCCGATTTGCAACGGGCCAAGCTGGAGGGAGCCAATTTGAGTGGCGCGCAATTGGATGGAGCCAATCTCAGCGGCAGCGATCTGAGCTTCGCAAGCTTGCATGGCGCCTCCCTGCGCGGCGCCAATCTGAGAGGAGCGCGCATGCATGGCACCGACCTACGTGGGGCTGATCTGAGCGGAGCAGAGCTGGATGCATCAGGATTAGCCACAGCCCACTGGCAAGGAGCCAAAGGCGTCAATCCCACCCTTCTGAGCTACAGCGAGCTGCACAACGCAGGCACCCAAGCGGCCCAACTCGGCCGTTTCCCCGAAGCCGAGCAGTGGTTTAACGAGGCAATCCGCCGCAACCCAGATGCAGCCATCAGCTGGCTTGCCCGGGGAATCACCAGGGGAGAACAAGGGAAAAAAGAACTTGCCGCACAAGATCTTGCCTATGCAAGCGATCTTTATGGCGCTATGGGCGACATGATTCTCGCGCAAGACTTACGTCGCGCCAGCGAAGCGATCAACGCACCTGAAGCGAAACCCAAGAAAGGCAATGGCGCAGGCTCAGCTTTACTAAGCGGGGCTGCTTCTGCCCTCCAAGTGCTAGGACCACTAGCACTTAAAGCGTTCATTCCAGTTGGATTTTAGCCCAATGCAGCGCTGGCCGTGGCCCTGGATAGCAGCAGGAGCAATGGCTGGCTGCGCTCTCACACTGGGGGCGCAATTTGTTTTACAACAAATTAGCGAGGCGAATACGCCCCCCCAAACACCCAAAAGACCAACAATTGCAACCATCGGCATCCAAGGCGATCCAAGCATGGGCAGCTCAACAGCCCCAGTCACCATTGTTGAATTTAGCGACTTTGAATGTCCGTATTGCAAGCATTTTCACGACGAAACACTCCCTTTACTCAAGAAGAATTACATCGATAAAGGCCTTGTTCGGTTTATCCACAAAGACCTCCCGCTCCCATTCCACAAAAATGCATATTTGGCAGCAACCGCAACGCGCTGCGCAAATGAAGATGAGAAATACTGGCAGGCCTACTCAGGCATATTCAGCCAACAAAACTGCCTTGCATGCAAAGGACCTCTAGCCATTGCCGCAGCCGCAGCAGGAACCACTTCAGCGAAACTGGAGAAATGCAGCAAAGACAATACACAAATAAGAAAAATAGTCAATATCAACAAGTCGGAAGCAGCTATAAATGGAATCCGCGCAACGCCCACGTTCGTGATAGGTCGCTCATCGAGAACTTTCCACAGCGGCACGGTGATCGAAGGAGCCATTCCATGGACCAGGCTGAAGTCAATCATCGACCGAGCCCTTCTCGACACAAAGACGACAGACTCTACAAAGAGACCAGCAAATAACTAATTATCGCAAGATGTCACGCGCTTGCTGAGTAAGAGGACGATAGCCATAACCATAGATGCCCCCAGAATTGTCGTCGACAATACTGGGCGTAACTAGTATAACGAGCTCATTCCTCTGCCGGCTGTTGTTGGTTTTTCTGAATAGAGATCCAATGATTGGAATATCGGCCAATATCGGCCATTTTGTAACATCTTGTCGATCCGAATCCTGAATGACACCTGTAAGAACCAATGTCTGCCCATCCCTGAGTCTTACAGAGCCGGAGGTCAGACTTCTCTCTGAGATATTAAAGATCGGAACACCTTGCTGATCACCAGCAGGAATAGCCACCGAGACGGTAGGCTTCAGATCAAGAGTAACAAAGCCATTGTCATCGATCTTGTTAACTTTAACATCAAGCGTAAGACCAGCATCTTCTCGAGTATTGGTCAGCTGAACAGAGCCATTTGAGGCCTCTGTGGACTCAACGCCAGTGATGACACTCGTTGCGGTCTTCACAACAGTATTTTGTCCCTCTTGAACCAAAAGAGTCGGCTGAGCGAGCGTTCTAGCATTTGCCGAAGTAATTGCAGCCTCAACATACGAGTAGAAAGAATTGTTTGGCTGAGAGTAACCTTCGCCGCCACCAGCCCCTTCATATGTGCCAGGATTAATAATTGCTGTATCATCTTGAATGATGCCCGTGCCATCAGACCCACCGGGCTTATTCTGGCCAAAGTTCATATAAGCCTTCCCACCTTGATTAACCAAGAATGTATTGCCAATGAGAGCAGAAAAATTGGAATCAATACTGGTAGAATTTTCTAGATCTACGTTGAGAATCTGAACCTTCACAGCAACCTGCCTTTGCCTTAAGTCAATTTGACGCAAGTAGCTCTCGGCGACGGAAACTAAAGAAGCCTCACCAACAAGCGTCACAGTCTGCAACCTCGAATCCGTGGTACCAGAAATACCCACTAATGGCCCATTTACGGCACCATATGTTTCAACGGATGTTATTTTTTCGGTAACCGACGTGGTATTTGAGGCGCTTGCTGACGGAGTACCTTCAGCAGCCGAGGAACTTGTTGTAGAGGTGAGAATATTAATTTTACTTATAGAGGCCCCTAAGCTTGCGAGGTAATCAGCCGCCGATGCAGCAGTTGCCTGATTAAGACGATAGATTTTGGAGACCTGAGGCCCAAAGGATTTACCCAACACATTTCTGCCTGCCAGCAGAGTACGCCCTTCTAGCTTGCCTTGCAGACCTGATGCCAGCAGAATACTATTCAACGCATGAGAATAGTTTTCATTCCTAAAAGAAAGGGTGACCTTTTCTCCAGACTCACTGCCACCTGAAGCCGAATTCGCATTGGGAGAAGGAGAAGAACTCACCCCCGCCGAGCTTGTGGTCGAATCCCCTACAAATACGAACCCATAACCTCCAAGTTGAGCGATAGCCATTAATGCATCTTTGGCAGGAGCATTACGAAGTGTCAATGTTACGCTTGGTCCATTAATCCTTACAAAGCTTTGATTGCGTAGCACCATGCTCCCCACAGCAATATCTCCAAGCGGGGGGGCTACAGCACGAGGCTGAAGTGGTGGAGTAAATGCTGGCGCAGGAACAGCGCCTGGCTGAGTGATGCTGGGCCGAACAGTTTGGCGGATTACAGTCGACGGCAATGAAAATCGAATGATCAGATTCTCACCATCTGCCGAGATCACTGGAGAAGCGAAAGAAACCCCTGGCAATGGGGCTAACGATAGGTTGAACTGCGTACCACCTCCGGTTAGGCTTGAACTCTTGACTCCCGCCTCCGGCAGGGAGAAATTTCTTGGAGAGCTAATTGGAGCCTTCGGCGAATTGATCGAGAGCTCCCCGTGCCAGTCGTTCCCGCGCCTCGTCTGCGTCAGAATTGGTGATGGACCTGTCCCTACGACGACCAGCTCAACAGAGTCTGGAAGGCGTCGAATTCTGAGTTCTAAGGGAGAGTGAGTTTCACGGCTAGCGCTGCCAGCCAAGTCGGCCGACGCTCGCATGCCTAAATCGGCAAATGGAATTGCCAGAAGCGAAGTTGCTAAGGGGATGGCGATCCAATGATGCAAACCCCGCATTTCCACAGACCACAACAAACCCAGATTGGCGGATGGTATCGCTTCAAACACAGGCCCACCAGGCCTATTCCGAGATTGGCTCGCGGCTATAGAGGCTGAGCTGGACGCGCAGGGTTGTAGGCAGCGCAGCGCCGCCTTTCTCCTTCGCCGCGTCATGGCTGAGCTGCAGGTCGCTCTGCACCACCAGCAGGCTGAGCGCCTCCAGGCGGCGCAGGAAGGCAAGCAGCTGAGGCCCCGTGCCGCGGGCCGTTAGCAGCAGGGAGGTTTTCTGTAAGCCTGGCGCCAGTAGAGGATCGGCTGGTGGCGGTGGCGTTTTCACTGGCTTGCCCTTGTTGGGCTCAGGGGCGGCGATGGTGACGGGTTCGTAACCATTCAGCTGCACACCGGTGGCCTGAGCTTGATCGCTGAGCTGCGTCAGAAAGGTGCTGATCTCGCCACTGCCGGCGATCAAACCAAGGATGGCGTTGCGCTGTTGCTCCGCCTGCTCCTGATCGCGGCCCAGCTTCTCCAGCTGGGCGCGCAGCAGAGGCAAGCGACGGCGCTGCTCTTCCAGCTGCTCCAGCTCCTGCTGAGCCACTTGCAAGCGCTGCAAGGCCGGTAACACCCATCCAAAGCCCAGCAGCAGTGCACCAAGGCCGCCAAGGGCTGCAGGCAGCCAGAGCAACACCCGCTCGCGTCCGATGGTCCTACGGGTCAGCCCTTGGAAATTGGTCATCGCAGCAGCCCCGCTCGTTGGAGGATCTGCAACCGCCTGGCCATGCCGTCCGCCCCGAGTTGCTGAAGCAACTGGAGCTGTTGAGCAGCGGCCAAGGTTGCAAATCCGGCCTTGAGCTGCCAGGCCACCAGATCACCCGGCTTAGCCTCCGTGCCATCTCGGCTCAGCTTCACCACCTTGATCGAGCCCGGCTGAAACAGCGGCGATCGCGCTAGCGACAGGCTCAGTGCGTTGACCCGGCGAAAGGCTTGGGGATCAGCAGCCAAGCCACTGAGGTTCAACCCCATGCCCTGCACGCGCACATCCGTGAGCTGCACACCCACAGGGGTGATGGCCATCAATTGGGTGAGCAACGCCGAACCCGACGACACCGCCACCAACCCTTGAGCCAGCCCCTCCGCGCTGCGTTTGAGCACGCTCAGATCACGCCGCCTGCGCTGAGCCTGGCTTTCAAGACTTTGCAGCTGAGCAGGAATACCTCGCGCGCCCTGGAGGGCTTCGTTCACCTGCCCTTGCCTGAAGCCAATCCACAGCCATCCAGCCACCACGGCTGCCATCAAACCGCCCCCCACGGCACCTCCCCGGAGCAGTAAGCCGCGAGCTTCTGGGAACGTGCTCCCCTGCGCCGGCAAGCCGCGCTCCGCGCGCCTCTGCCGCAGCAGATCCCAGTTGCTCGCCAGCCAGCTCGGCGCCGCCATCAGCGTTGATCTCCCCTCACCAGCCCCCAGAGCGCAGCAGGTGCCTCTTGGGAGGCGACAGCAACCTGATCGCAACCAAGCCATTGCCCCAAGTGAGGAAGCAACGGCTTGTTGGGATCCTCATCCCCCAGCACCACAGTCAGCGCCGGGTTGTAATGCTTTGCCCAAAGCGCCAACTGCTGCTTGAGCTGCTCAGCGTTGCTGGCCGCCGGTAGCGACCATTCCCCTAGCGGCTCCCCTTCCTCAAGGGCTAACAACCAGCTCTGCTCCTCCTCCAACTGCAGCAGCACCTGCACCCCCTCACCGAGCTGCGGCTCAGCCGCCCGCCACAGGCAGATCGGCAGGGGCTCCATCCCATCGAGCGCGACACCAGCCTGGCTGAACACCTCGATCCAGGCCTCCAGCAAACCGCGCTGCACGGCTACGAGCAACGAGCGTGGCGGGGCGCCGATCAGGGGTTCAAGCCGCAAATCTGCGTCTTGCAGTGACCAAGGCAGATCGAGCTGATCCTGTTGCTGAGCACCTCCACCTCGGGTTGATCAGGCCAGCGCGCATCGGGCCAGGCGATCACCCGCCAGGCGGTGGCAGCCCGCGGCAGCACCGCCTTCACCCGAGCGCCAGGGAAACCGCGCTCGATCAGCAGATCCCCGATCAGATCCCCCAGCGCCTCAACCGCCGTGGGCTGGCCGTTCACGCATAGGCCCTCCGGCAGCGGCACCCGCTCAAGCCACGCCACGCGTTCACGGTCGAGCACCATCGCCGTGAAGGCCTGATCCTCCAGCTGCAGATACACGCGCCGGGGGAAGAGCCAACTCTTCAGTGGTGCGAGCTGATCCTGAAGCCCCGAGAGCAGCACCGCAGCTCAGCTGCCATCTGAGCGCAAACTATCGCCAGCCCGCGCCGCTGCCCACCGCCTCGCTGATGTTGCGGAAGCCGTGGAGATCGAGCTGCTGGCAGATGCCCTCCAGGATCGCCGGCACCAGCTGCGGCCCCTCGTAGATCCAACCGGTGTAGAGCTGGATCAGCGAGGCGCCGGCGCTGATGCGCTCCCAGGCCGACTCCGGGGAATCGATGCCGCCCACGCCGATCAGTGGCAGCCCCGGGCCGGCTACAGCCCGCAAGCGGCGCAGCACCTCTAGGGCACGACCGCGCAGAGGCGCACCGCTGAGACCGCCGGCTTCTTCCGCCAACGTGCGACCGGTCTGAGCGATGCGGCGCTGCTCAAGGCCGAGGCGGTTGAGGCTGGTGTTCACAGCGATCACGCCGGCCAGGCCTTCCTCGTAGGCGAGGCGGGCAATCGCATCGATCGCTTCATCCTCGAGATCGGGGGCGATCTTCACCAGCAGCGGCGGGCAAGCCGGCAGGCGGCGCAGCCGCTCCACCAGGCGGCGCAGCTGGGCGTCGTCCTGCAGCTCCCTGAGCCCGGGGGTGTTGGGAGAGCTCACATTGATCACGGCGTAATCCGCCAGGGGAGCGAGCAGCTCCAGGGAGGAGGCGTAATCGTCTGGAGCCTGCTCCAGCGGGGTGATCTTGGATTTGCCGAGGTTGATGCCGAGCACCGCCGGGCGCTGACCCGCGGGTGGGAGCGCTTGGCGCTCGAGGGTGCGGCGGGCCGCCAGGGCGCCGTTGTTGTTGAAGCCCATGCGGTTGAGCGCCGCCCGCTCCGCCGCCAACCGGAACAGCCGCGGTTTGGGGTTGCCGGGTTGGGCGTGCCAGGTGACGGTGCCCACCTCCGCAAAGCCGAAGCCAAACAAGTGCCAAATGCCGGCAGCCACGGCGTTCTTATCAAAACCAGCCGCCAGGCCCACGGGGTTGCGGAAGCGGCAGCCGAACAGGGTTTGCTCCAGGCGCAGATCGCGCACCTCAAGCTCGGCCCCAAGGCCAGCCAAGCTGCCACTCACCAACGGCCAGTTGCGCCGTAGCGAGGCCTGACCCAGGGCCTGCAGGGTGAGCTGGCTGAGCTGCTCGGCGTCAGCACCCTCGTCGCGGCTGAGCAGGGGGCCCACAAAACGTTGGTAGAGAGCCCCGGTGCCGAGTTCAGCCATCCCGTTGTTGCTCCGCTGACACCGATCCTGACGCTTCCCGGGCCAGGCGCCAGCGTCCGTCAGCGCTTGGCTGCACCTGCCAGTCGCGCCAGCGCCAGGGTTCTGTGCGCGCCTCGAGCGTTTTCAGCGGTTGCTCCACCAGCTGGGCGAGCTCCATCAGGCTGAGCCCGTAGCCACCCTCGGCCAGGCGATCCGCCAGCTCCAGGCGGGTGAGCAGCTGCTGCAGGGCCGGGGACGCAGCATCCTGCGGGGCTTTGGGCGGGGTCTCGGGCTCGCTCACCATCAGGCCCCCGTACTCGCCATGGGCAAGCTGGGGTTGCTGCCCCTTGGAGAAGGCCACAGCGATGGCATCGCAGCGGTCGTTGTCGGGATCGCCGCTGTGGCCTTTCACATAGGTGAAGGGCAGGCCGCTGAGGCGGGCGGCATCGAGGGCTTCCCAGAGGTCGCGGTTGAGCACGGGGCTGCCGGAGGCGGTGCGCCAGCCCTTGCGCTTCCAGCCGTTGATCCACTTGCTGAAGCCATCGATCAGGTATTTCGAATCGGTGCGGATCGTGAGGCCCGGATCGCGAGGCAGCACCGCCAACTTCTCCAGCAAGGTGAGCGCCGCGGTGAGCTCCATGCGGTTGTTGGTGGTGTTGGGCTCAAAGCCGCCGAACTCCTGCACCGAGCCATCGCTGAAGCGCAGCAAACAGCCCCAACCCCCGGGCCCCGGGTTGCCGCTGCAGGCTCCATCACAGGCGGCCGCTACCACCACTGGCTGATCGGGCACTGGGCGCTCACCTCCGGGTCCGGTACAACACTCTCCTGACGACGTGCGCAGAAGAGAAACCCCATGCAGCGAACCTACCTGCCCCTGCTGGCCCTCTCTGCGACGATCGCCGCGCCGGCCTGGGCCGCCAGTGTGTTCACCAGCCAACCGCTCGATCAGGCGCGCTTTGCCGTACTGGCCCAGCCCGTGGGCAAGAGCGATTGGAAGCTGCTGGTGCTCGAGCAGATCAAACCGGAGCCCCTCTGCTGGGAGAAGCGCAGCGATGGGCTGATCGATCCAGCCCTCAACCGGTTTGATTTCAGCGGCATCTGCAGTCGCTACATCGACAGCAACGGCTACTCGCTGCGGGTAGGCGATGAAGACCTGGCCAGCCGCTACCGCTTGCGGCTCGAGCAGCAGGGCAACAAGGTGTCCCTGCTGGCCATGACGCCGAGCCAACCCACCGAGCTGCTGGTGGGGCGCGGATCGATGAGCCAGCGCGACCGCGAGGCCTTTGTGGCGATCGAGCTGGAGCCGGGCTGGAGCCTGGAGCGGCGCGCCTATGGCAGCCAGACCCTCAGCCATGTGTATTTCGCCAACAGCACCCCGCTCAGCCAGCTGATTGCCAAGGCCAGCCGCGGCAGCGCTGGATCCGCCCCTGCCGCACCCGCAACCGTGGGCAAGCTCAAGCCCCTGCCCCCGCAGCCCGGTAGCGGCCCGATCGCCCTGCAGGTGATCCCGTTCAAGCCCTAGGCCAGCTCACGCAGCGGTCTACACCCCCTCGACCCTGTTTTCCTCCTGCCTTATATTTCTCTTGTGTGAGGAGTGCGGGACACCACTTCCGGGGTCGAAACGAGGACAGACTCCCAGAAGCGTTCCGAACTCAAAGCCCTGCCTTCGGCGGGGCTTTTTTGTTGGCTGACGCCCGCGCCCGATCCAAGGCTCTGCACCCCACAAAAAAGCCGGCTCCCACAGGAGCCGGCTGAAGCAGAAGCGTGATGGCGGGCTGCCGGAGCAACCCGCCGCAGCGATCACTTGATGGTGACCTTGCCGCCGGCCTCTTCCACGGCCTTCTTGAGGGTCTCGGCGTCAGCCTTGGACACGCCTTCCTTGATGGCACAAGGAGCGCCTTCCACGAGAGCCTTGGCTTCGCCCAGGCCCAGGCCGGTGGCTTCGCGCACGGCCTTGAGAACCTTGATCTTGGCAGCAGCGTCAAAGCTGTCGAGCATGACGTCGAATCCGGTC
>Ga0194129_10009333_pt1 | contig 11026 bp, 11 predicted proteins | sample TA2KigCa35mmetaG_FD_150862 | JGI IMG/M metagenome (GOLD analysis project Ga0194129, IMG submission 150862) | Freshwater microbial communities from Lake Tanganyika, Tanzania - TA2015038 Kigoma Deep Cast 35m | ecosystem: Environmental > Aquatic > Freshwater > Lake | place: Tanzania: Lake...
AAAAACAAAATATTAATAAATTAATGCTTTATATATATTTTTTTGTTTATTAAATATATATGCCTAAAAAATCATCTAATAAAAAAGGTGGAGCATTCGCCTATGTTAAGCAGTTTGACTACCCTCTATCACCTTGCTATAAACCGCAGAATAAAGCCCCTATACCAAAATTAGGTTGGCATGCAGGTGGAGCAAGTTGTGATAGTCAGCCCACTGTTGCGAAAATGGGTATTATCGATACCCCATTAGATAAAATGCCTACTGCTTCTGAGGTTGCTTGGAATAATCGGTACACTGACCCTAAAAAATCACCAAATATGCAAGGTGGAGCAAAGCAGAAAATACTTCAAAAGCTTAATAAAGAATTAAATTCTAATAAGCAATCAAATGCTTTCTCAATTGAAGCACAGAAAGGAGGTAAAGAAAAATTAATTAATGTTGTTAATTTAGGAAATGATTTTGTATTATCTATCACTGATAAGAATTCAAATAAATCACAGTATATGCAAACATCATCTGCTGATAAAGTTCAGAAAAAAATACAGCAATTTAATTTATTAAAATTCAACAAATCAAAAAAATTATAAAAGAAATTATAGATTGTAAAACTGAGCAATATAATAAAGTGTGAATTCTTCCAATTCTAAATAATTTTGGATAATTGATATCCCAAATTTTTCATTGTCTATCAAATATATTTTTATATGAAAGTAAACATTTTTTATCTCATCCAAAAAATTTATTAATTTTACTCTTGAATTATTGCCAATTATAATTTTCTCTGCGTATTCCATAGAAAAAACGGAATATATTTTAAAATTCTTTTTTACTCCTCTTTTTTCATAAAAAATATGACTTCCACTTTTTAATATATTTCTTACAGTAAAATCATTTGCAAAATATATTTTAGGTTCATTTAAAGTCATAATAGAGATGGTAGCATTTAAATTATTCACCAGTAAAGATGCAACAATTTCAAAATAATCTCGAGGTTTATTCATATTTTGTATAATTAAGCATTCATTTGGCTTTTCATCTAAGATTTTAGTTATAATTGATGCATTGGCTAAATTTATTTTTCTAATATTGAATTTATTATAATTATATTCTGATAGTTCTTTATTAATTTCATATTTTTTTACTTTTTTAAATATTTTTGGCAAATATTTTAAATTATACAAGTAGTTTTTACTATTTAATGTAAAAATATGAACTTCTTTATTATCCTTGATTTGTTTTAGTAATTTTGAAATAAATATATGATTCTGATATTCCCATACTTTTTCTTCTCTATATAAATATGAAATTAGTAACCATAAACCATAAAGTGAAAACGAAAATAATAAAATAAAAGAAGGTAAAATAAATAAAATATTTTCAAATGTCATTTTTATAAAATTTATAAAAATTCTTTTAAACCGTTATTTTTTTTAATTATAAAATATTTTTTATAGCATTTTCATTGCATTTTTTTTCATATTTTTTTATCTTTAATAAATTTTAACTTTTTCTTTACTATTCTATGGTTTGAAAAACGGAAGGAGCTTTATTACTTTTCAAAGTTAAAATTCTTTGTGCATTTATCATCATTAATTCAACTTGTTTATACAATTGTTTGTATAATTCTTTATCTTGTTCTAAGAGTTCTGATCCATAATTTAATTCATTTAAAATTGCATTCACATATCTATCAATTTTTTCAGAAAAAGAATTGTAATTATCTTTCACTTTCTCTTTTATTTTATTTTTTTCTAATGCCTCATCGAAAAAATCATCTGCCATATCTTTTTTACTCACAATCATATCATGTATTACTTCTCCTTTATCTTTTGCTTCCCAGAAATTACCATTAAATACATCAACATAAAAACTTCTTTTTCCATTGTATCTAACATTTTGATTTTCAGGATTTTTGGGGTTGAAATGATGTAAAGATATTAAATCAGGAATACCTTTCATGGGATTTTTAATTACTTTATTCATAAACTCATCAGTTACTTTCAAAGGATTTTCTTTACCATATGGAGATACCATGATATTTTGATTAATCTGTTGTAAATTATTTGTAGTATTATTATAATTATTTACAATTTGTGTTTGTGTTGATAATTTACCCAATTCTTCTTTCAATAATTTTAATTCTGTTTTTTCTATTTGAACAACTTCACTTTTTAATGTTTTACAAAACTTCTTGATATGAGATACAAGATTATTTTTTCTTGTATAAAATCCTTGACAATATGGACATTTATATTTTGTTTTTCCCCCTTCTTCTATTTTTATAATGCCATCCTCTATTTGGTACTGCAAAACAGATAAATCTTGTTTGTTATTACTATTTTTAAATACGTCTTCATCGATAAAAGTTGGCTTTTGAACCGTCGTTTCTTGAAATGACGACAAATGGGAATCGTCTTTTTCTATGGTGTTTAAATGGTAATAATTTAAAATTTCTAAACGGGACTTTTGGCTTACCAGAGGAGGGCAAATTTCTGCCTTCAAAAGATGCTTTTTAAAGCCTCCCTTATGCTGAAAGAATTTTCCACATCTGTGACATATGAAGGTTACCATTATATGATATATAATATAAAAAAGATTGTTTTTTTAAACTCATTTTTGGTAATATTGACTAAATTTTGACTAAATTTTTAGTCATTTTTTAGTCAAAATTTTAGTCAAATAGACAAATTTTGAGATTGTAAAAAATACTATATCGTACATCTAAAAAATATGAAAAATACTTACTAAATACTATTGAAATCATTTTTCCGGACAAGGAAAAAAAAATTTTTTTTTCTCTTTTTTTTGCATTTTTTTTTAGTCATTTTTTAGTCAATTTTTCAAGAAAAATTTATTTTTTTCGAAATCATAATTTTCGACCCCCTAAAATTGTATTTTCTCAAAAAGTCCATCCGGGTCGTATTTTGAAAAAAAATGGAAAAAAAGGCCTAAAAATATAAATTTACTACCATGGCTGGAAGAAAATAAGGTTAAAATATGGGTCGATAATACCAGTCATGGTTCAACATGTCTGACCCTAGATTGTCAACAATGTTAAGACCGTCGTTGCATGCAAAACCTGTACTGCACTGCCTTTTTAAGAGGGTTTATGGTAATTGATGCACCATTTTTTTTATCCGTTTTTTTCTCAAAATTACCACGAGTTATGGTAATTGATGACCCTTTTTTTTAATAATCAATTATTTTTTTGTTGGTTTAATGACTATTACCAGAAAAAAAAATTTTTCGAGCATACAGAAAAACACTTACCAGTACCATAATTGAGCACGACCTATCCTTTCGATTATGGTGTTGGAATGGTATATTTTTTTTCATGAAAAACCGCTTGCGGTCATTTTGACTAAAAGACTAAAAGGATGTGCACACGATTGAAATTGAAGTTCTTTCCAGAACCGAAAAAACATCCAAAAAAAAAATCGATTTTTTCTTGGAATGAAATTGGAATGCTTAGCAGTGCACATCCTTTTAGTCAGTAATGTTTTTTAAGTTGACTGTTTACAACATGTATTATAGTATTAAATTTAAGTTATCATGAGTGTACAAATATTTATTGTAAAAAAAAATTAGTCAATCTTAAATTTTATAAATAAATATTTTATCGATTTAGTAAGATATTTGAATAAATAAAATCGAAAATGAGTATCTATTTTATTTGTAGAAGTTAATTTAAGTAAACCATGCTCGATTTTGGGCGATTTGGTTTTTTGAATAAAAATGCTTACAAAATATATAATATATATGTTAATAGTTTATTTTTTACAATGTTAATATTGTACGGTGAACTCGGTGCACCATAGTGGTAATAAAAACAAAAAATAGGATAATATCTTTAATTCATTACCATAAATAATACCAGGTATTAAAAAATGGAATATGATGGAATTTAATGTATGATATTGTTAAGTACCATAAATTGATTTTAGAAAATACTCAAAAAAATAAAAAAGTAAACCATAATGGTAATAAAACCTACTCGTAAATTTTTATTGATTTTTAGGCATATGAGGATTTTAGGTATACCAAACACCGCAAATCTTTAAAAATGGTATGGTGAAAAAATAAATATATTACCATAAAATGGTAATTTAAAAAAACTTCGAGTCTTGCTTTTAAAAATATAAATGGGTTTTTTATACCATAACACCTTAAAAAATAATTTCTATGAAGATTCATAAAACCGTGTGATGGTATTAATCATATGAAAAATAGGGTTACTTAATACCATGTTACCATGATTTTTTTTAAATATATGATTCGAAAGTGGAAAAATCGTGGTAAGAACCCTTACCATATGGTACTAAAATTTTGTTTGGCGCGGGTTTTTCCATGGTACTTAAAAATGGCTCATGGTAATGAGAGGATAATTCGCATTACCAAAAATACATTTTTTTCATTTTTTGAGAACTCGAATATTCCAATTATGGTGATACCCTTCGTAATAAAGTTGAAAGTCGGGTGAGTTTTTCATTTTTATGATAATTGATCTACCATTACCATAACACCATAATCTTAAAAAACTTAAAAAATGAGAAATTCGATATTAATGTTTTATTACCACGAATGGTAATAAAAATGAATCGCGCGCTCGATTCCAACGGACCCTATTACCATAAAATATTTTTTATTACCATGCAAAAATGAAATTTGAGTCCCCCTTCAGCGTTAACGATTACCAGGGGTGGTTGATTACAACCACGGAACAAGGGATTTTTCGTAAACGCTATTACGACAATATGATTCCAAATATTCCATGGACGTTGATATTAAGGTTTTTTTACCACGACATGGTAATTACTAAAAATTATTTCTATCTATCCACCACGGTTCAAACTTTTTCAATACCATAATACCATGCTCAAAACCTTGATATTGGAATATTGAGAGGAAATGAAATACCATAAGTACCATAATTTATCACTTCAAGTAAACCTTTACTTCCGTGGCATGTAATCGGACCCCCCTTAAAAATTGTTTTTAATACCATAAAAAAAAATATGGTACTTTAATTTTTTAAGAGTACTAATTAAACAAGGTAATGAAAATTACCATAAATAATCTCTATCATGTGAAACTCGCAAAATGAGTAAAATAAAACCCGAAAATATTCCTTAGTACCATACCCGTAATATTCCTGAACCGTCTATGGATGATATTATAAAATATGATATTTTAAATACCATGCATTTTTATGATAAAAAATATTTCTAAAATGGTAATAAAAACTGTTTTTTTCGCGGCTTTTTTTTAAATGCGAGTTTTCATTTATTGTAAAAAAATACAATGCAAATATATTATATTATGATTATATATACCTACTGATAGTAAATATTAAGTGTGCACTGAACTGCCCAAATTTATTATAAATTTTTTTTGAGTAATCTATACATGGTAAACAAAATACCATAAAATTATTTTTTTTTTGTTTAATTATTTTTTAATCAATTACCAAACGTAATTAAAAAATGTATTTTTTTTATTTTTACAATAAAATAACAATTTCTTAATTTTAATCGATTTAGTAAGATATTATTTTAAATAATGATAATAGTTCACAATCTAATAAAAAACTCGTTAAAAATGCACAAATAATCCTCGATTTTGGAATATTTTTTTATTGATAAAGTGAGTAAATGGAAAAGTGATTTTTATCAATGACTCTGATGAAGCAATTTTTAAAAAGTGAAGAAATGCGATTTTTTCAAAAAATTGCATTTTTTACTAAAATACTCACTATTTTAGGAAATATTCCATTTTGGAATATTACAATTTAATTTTTCCGTTTTTTTAGAATATAAAATTTTAGAAAATATGATACGTTTGTTTCTTTTGATGCAAATATTCATTTTTGCTTACCCCAAAAATGTGAACGAACTCAAACCATCCGATATTAGTTGTTTTGGTGTTATAGGTGATAGCATCACTGCCGGATTCTCTTTAGAGTCACATAGCATATTTCGAGATTTATTCGAATATAGAGGTAAATCATTTTCAATTGGTGGAGAGAAAGGATTTCGAACAATACCCAATTTGTTTTCAGAATATGGGTCACCCAAAAAATGTGCATCTTATGGTTCTACTTTTATTACTCATTCAATTTCGCAATACCCAACATCAACTTTCAAATCTTACTCCATTTACATTAATGATTCAGAAGAGGTAAGCCATTCCCTTGAACTTATGGATCCTTCAAAACAAGTAAAACATCCGAATCCCCTATATCCCCTATATCCACTTAAACAAGATCCAATCCATGAAATAAATTGTAACGTTGCTATTTCAGGAGCCATATCACAACAAACTCTGTATATGTGGAATAAGTTAAAAAATGAATGGAGTAATTTTAAATGTGAAGAAGATTGGAAATTACTTACCATAATGATAGGTGCAAATGACATATGTCAATATTGTTTGAGTGGATACAATAATACTATAAATTCATATATATTCAATATGGAACAACTTTTTCAAAATATCATCAAAGATTATCAAAATATATTTGTTAATGTAGTTTCAACATTTGATGTTGCATTAACTGCCAATTGGCAAAATAAGGGATGTGAAATCGTTCATCAATTAATAAATGAATGCCCTTGTATTTTAGGAAGAGATAAAACCTCTGATTATGATGTTGTCGTAAAAAAATTATTCAATGACATTAATTCTTTACTATATCCGCTAGTAAAAAAATATGATAAAATTGGAACTTTAAAAAATATAAAATTCGTCATACAACCTATTATGGAAGATTTCCAAATTTATAATTCTTCTTATCTTTCAACTTTAGATTGTTTTCATCCAAGTGCTTTTGGCCATGAATTGCTAGCTACAATATTGTGGAATAATTTATTTTTACCTCCTGAAAAAAAGATAAAAAATATGCCATATATGTTACCTTTACATATTCCAGGTGAAAATGATTTTTTGCAATAATTATTTGAAAGCAAATTTTTTAATTGTCTTTTTTATTTCTTCTGTTTCCTTTGGTTTTTGGTAACCTAAAAATTCAAGGTTATTTTTACCCCACAGTCTGGGATGTAGATTATGGTTAAAATGAGCTTCTATAAAATCCTCTGATTTTATCCATTGAACTTCCCTCTCAATACCGTCGTGCTCCTCTTTTGTCCCTATTTTTTTCATATCAAGACTATATAAATTTTCATCAAATTTTACAAATAATGTTAAATATTTACAATTGGGAGCATATGATTTGAAAATAGTGTTTTCCTCTATCATCTCCATTAATGTTAATTGGTTCAAATATTTTTTGGTTTCTTTGCTGAAAATTCCACAATTTATTTCTTCGCTCAATTCTCTAGAAATAGTTTCAATAACAGTTACATCCGTCAAATCAACTTTTCCTCCAAAATCTGATAATATATAACTATCTTCTTTTGGTATTTTTTGCATAAGAATTTCATTATTATTTTTTAAAAGAAGAACTCCCGCTGCAGAAATTGGCTTTTTAGGATCATCTTCAAGATAAAATAATTTCCTATCTTGGTAGTCCTTTTTAGGCTTCGTTTCAGAAGTTTTACTTTCCATTTGTTAATTGTAAAACAACAAGTTAAAAAATCATTTTTTTTATATAATTATAATATAATGACCTCTATAATAACAGGACGGCATTTTGTTTTAAAAAGCCCAGATGAAATTGTAAAAGAAACATTGAAAAATTTAATTGATGAGAATGAGAAAATAGATGATGATTTTTTTAGAAATCATTTTAAAAATGAAAATGATGATTCAAAAAATATTTTAAAAAAAAGTGTTTATGTAAAACCGATAGTGCAACCTACAAAAACAATGGTACAATCAAAAAATAAAAGATATTTCATACCTAAATTTTATATTTGAAATCTAAATTCTACATTTAAGGTCTAGCCATATTGTATAAATATTTTTGTTTTTGAGGTGTTCCCATACCATTCCTCAAATCATCGTCCTTTTTCAGAAATTTTTCTTGTTCAGCTACCAAGTCTGGGACATTCTTATCATAAAATAGTGAAAATGAACTTCCCATGTTTTCATAGCCTACAATGTCTCCAAATTTACCTCCATTCATTGGCATTTCGTTCTTATAAACCCAATAGTCCGATTCATATTCTAAACCAGAAGGAGGTTCGGTCCTCTTTGGATAATACCAAGGTGTGCCTTCCCTTTTTTCTCTATCGATAAATTGATTACCTTCCCCATATTGCTTTTGAGTTGTAAATTGTTCTTTAATATATGGCTCAACCGGTATAGGTAAAGTTTTTTCTGGGCTATCAGGTGGTAGATCATATGCATAAAATTTTCTTAAATCTGCTACATTTGTTGTAAAGTTTGGTGTATTATAATTTTGAGTGTAAAAATTATATGGGTTTATCTGATCATATATTTTTTCCAATTTTTCCATATTATTGTTTTTATTGTTAGGTTGTGCAAATTCAGGCGTAGTATAATTTTCTTTAATTTGTCTTTCATTTTCTTGTACATCTTCTGACATTTTTACTTTCTTTGGTTCTTTTAAAAATATCATTTTCCAGAAAAAAACCAAAACTAGTATTAATATAATTAGTGAAAGTAAAATTTTAATCATATTTATTTATTAATACAAAAAAATTTAATATATAAATATAATAGATGAGCGAAACCGACACGCCCCAAATTGAACAAAAAAAAGAGGAAATAACAATAGAGTTAAAATCCATAGAATTGGTTCAACCAGAACCTCCTAAAAATAATGCGGAAATTTTAGTTGATTCTAAAGAAGAAAAAATAGATGAAGTTAAACCAGCAGATATAATAATAAACATTCCAGCAAAAGATTTTGATGCAATCGCTAAAGAAGGATTAGTCACATTAATTGAAAAATATTTAGATGATGGAGTGATTGATAATGAAGAATTAGTGGACATTGTTAAATGCACAATGGAGATAGTTGAGAACAAAAAAGATATCTCAGGGACAGAGAAGAAAAAGGTTGCGTTAATAATCTTAAGACAATTTATTTCCGATAAAGTTAAGGATTATGATAATTTAGAAAAATTATTTGACAAGGCAATAGATTTAGCAGTGAAAGTATCAAAAAATGGTTTAGAAAGTGCTAAATTTAGTTCGGAAACAATTTCAGATGCTAAAAATGCGTTTAATATCATTTATGCATCTGCTCTTACAAAAATTAACGCAGATTATCCTCAAGCAGATGATATTATTAATAACTTGTTTGATATTGCATTGTATGTGGTTCAAATGCTTGAAGGTCAAACCAAATTATCAGATAATGAAAAGAAAATATTACTTAAGAAGATTTTGCAAAAAGTTATAATAAGTTTAGAATCTAAATTTACAATTGAACAAAGAGATTTTTTATTATCTCAGATTGAGCCTACTATTTCACTAGTACAAATTGGAATAAGAGCACAAAGAGGAGAAGTACAAATCAATCCACAAGAAGTGGTAGGATTTCTAACTTGCATTTGTGCTTGGTTTAGATGCTGTAAGGCGAAGCCTTCTCCTTCCAAATCTGGTCAATAATTTTTTTGAATCGTGTAATATCAACTGATGCATTTTTAGGTTCTAAAAATACAGAATACTCTATATTTTTTCTGGGAATATCATTCGCTTTTGAAAAAACAAGATTGACTTGATCATCAAGCTTGAAGATAATTTCCTCGTAAAATTCTTCAATCCAATAAACTTTCAATCCTGCGAAATCATCATTGTATATTTGACTTTGAGTTAAACAAAATTGATAAAAATTATTGAATTTATTAATTTCTTGTTTTTTGATATTATATCCAAAACAGCTCCCATCTTGAAATATTTTGAAAAATTTATTATTAATTCCATAAAGTTTAAAATTATTCTTGAATGGCGCAGAGCTGATATTTTTCAAAGCAATTTTCAATAATTCTTCAAAATCATTTATTTGCATTGAAAAATCATAATAATTAGGATTAGTTGATTTATTATCAAAATAATAACGAACTTTTTCTTCTGTTTTTGATTCCATTTAGTATATCTTTATAAATACTTGTTTTTAATTCAATTTTTTATGATTTTCTACATTCACTCGCACCTTCGAAACTTAAAGCTTCTCTTGGATCTTTCAACATTAAATATAGGAAATTATTGGCTGTATTTTTTTTTAGACTGATTTTTAAACCAGGAAAACCGGTACTTGTCATTGTTATAACATAAGAAAATGATAGATATTTTGCATATAGCATATAAATTTCATCTTTTATTACTGATGTAGTTGTATCAAAATATTTTTTGTAAAAGTCTTGAAAATTCATTTCATGTAAATCTTCCTTAAAATCAAACTTTTTATTGCTGTTGCGAGTTTTAACATAATATTTTTTCATTATTTCATTAATCATTTGATTTATTGCGAAAACGATGCCTGTTCTATCTTGGCCACTTTTACAATGATATAAAAGAACATATTCACTTGATAAATCTTGGAAAAGTAAATATAATACGATAAATAAATAGCAAAACATCATTAATCTGCAATCTTCTTTTGATACATTTACTTCTTGTCCATATGCATTAATTATTCTTTTATCAAATTCTAGATCAGCTGGCATCTCGTTTTCAATTATACTTTTTGAAAATAAATCATAAAATCCCTTTAGATTTTCTGGTATCTTATTATCATTAATCCAATTCCCTAGTAAAATAATTTTATTTTTTATAATTTTAGATTTTTCTCTATCAGATTTATAAGTGCTTGAAACACTAGGAATATTCACATTATTATTGCAACTTATTGGTAAAAACACGATGTTTTCACTTTCATCATATGATGCTAATTCAATAGAAATAATTTTGTTTTCCTCCATTTTATCTTTCAATGCTCTGCACCCAAAAAAATTGCAAATATCTAATAAAGAAATAATTACTGCTTTTTTTGTACCAATATAATTTTTTATTAGGCTTGTTTGCATTCCATGATCTCTATGAATAGGTGTCCCATATCTAAAAGATTTTCTATTTGCATCAAATTCTATCTCAAGAC
>Ga0194129_10009337_pt1 | contig 11024 bp, 12 predicted proteins | sample TA2KigCa35mmetaG_FD_150862 | JGI IMG/M metagenome (GOLD analysis project Ga0194129, IMG submission 150862) | Freshwater microbial communities from Lake Tanganyika, Tanzania - TA2015038 Kigoma Deep Cast 35m | ecosystem: Environmental > Aquatic > Freshwater > Lake | place: Tanzania: Lake...
CCACGTCGACAAGCGCGTGCTGATCGGTGAGGTTCAGAAGGACGGCATGTTCAAGATCCTTGAGGACAAGGGCTTCGTCAAGCCGGTGGCCTGGAACCAGTTTGTTCCCGAGACCAAGGGTTACACCTGTGACTGGACGCAGAAGCGCCCGGATGCAGGCAAGTTCAAGATGTGATCGCTGCGGACTAGAGGCTGTTGCGTGCGTGCACGGCCGTTCCTTGGGGGGACTGCGTTCCCCCCTTTTTTCTTTCTTGCCAGTTGATATGGATCTGTTGTACGACACGTTGTTTAACGGGTTGGCGATTGGCTCGGTGCTGGTGCTCGCTGCACTCGGCCTGGCTGTCGTTTTTGGCCTGATGGGGGTCATCAACATGGCCCATGGCGAGTTGATGATGCTAGGTGCCTACACCACATTCGTGGTGCAGAATTTGTTCAAAGATGGCCCCTTGGAAGCCGTCTTTCCTGTTTATATTCTGGTCGCCATTCCTGCCGCTTTTGTGGTGAGTGGTGCGGCCGGTCTGTTGTTGGAAAAGACGGTGATCCGCCGGCTGTATGGACGACCGCTGGAGACCTTGCTGGCCACCTGGGGCGTCAGCCTGATCCTGCAGCAGTTCGTGCGTTCGGTGAGCAGCGCCTTTGCCATTGGCCTGGTTCTGGCGGTGGTGCTGGGGCTGCTGGCGCGACCCCTGACGCCGGCGCGGCTGTGGCAGCAGCGCTGGACGCCGTTGCTGGGCGTGGGCAGCTGGGTCGCCTCGGGCGCAATCGGGATCGCTGTCGCGGCCCTGCTGGGTGGTGTGCGGGTCCTCGATCAGCCATGGTTCAGTGCCCGCAACATTGATGTGACGGCGCCGCAGTGGCTGCGGGGTGCGGTCGATCTGGGCGCGCTCAACATGCCCACAGCACGGCTGTTCATCATTGCCCTGACGGCCGTGGCCCTGATCGCCGTCAACTGGTTTTTGCAGAAGAGTGTCTGGGGGGTGCGCATCCGGGCCGTCACCCAGAACCGCTCGATGAGCGATTGTCTGGGCATTCCCACCGAAACCGTCGATGCGCTCACCTTTCTGGTGGGTTCGGGCCTGGCTGGCGTCGCCGGTGTGGCCGTGACGCTGCTCGGTTCGGTGGGGCCCAACCTGGGGGGCAACTACATCGTCGACTGTTTCATGGTCGTCGTGTTGGGCGGTGTGGGCAAGCTGCTCGGCACCGTGGTGGCGGCCTTGGGAATCGGAGTTCTCAGTTATATCGTCGGCTCAGGTTCCCTGCTGCTGGTCTGGCCGGCGATGCCGCCGGCGCTGAATGAATTGGTGACCTTCTTTGCCACCACGTCGATGGCCAAGGTGCTGGTGTTTGCTGTGATTGTGGTGTTCCTGCAGTTCAGGCCATCCGGTCTGTTTCCGCAGAAGGGCCGTCTGGTGGAGGCCTGAGCGATGGCGGATCTGTTGTCCAACCGCAAGTGGCGTCAGGTGCTCCCCTGGCTGGTGATCGTGATCGCCGCCCTGGTGCTTCCGGTGCTGCTGCCTCCATTCCGGCTCAATCTGCTGGGCCGCTTCCTGTCCCTGGGAATCGTCGCCCTGGGCATCGATCTGATCTGGGGTTTTACCGGTCTGTTGAGCTTGGGGCAGGGCATTTTCTTCGCTCTGGGTGGCTATGCCCTTGGCATGCATCTGCAGCTCAGCTCCCTGGCCCCCGGTGAGCTGCCTGAATTTTTCGGGCTGTACGGGGTCAAGGGCTTGCCGGCCTTCTGGCAGCCGTTCAATTCGCCCCTGTTCACCTTCTTTTGCATCTGGGTGTTGCCGGCGCTGGTGGCCGGCGTCCTCGGCTTCCTGGTGTTTCGCAACCGCATCAAAGGGGTCTATTTCTCGATCCTGACCCAGGCGGCGCTGCTGGTCTTCTTCAATTTCTTCAATGGCCAGCAGAAACTGATCAATGGCACCAATGGCCTCAAGACCGACACCGCCCGACTGTTTGGCGTGCTAGTCGGTAGTGATGGCGCCCAGCGCGGGCTCTTCTGGATCACCGTTGTGTTGGTGATCGCCTGTTGGTTCCTTTGCCGCTGGCTGACCCGCGGTCGCTTTGGTGATGCCCTGATTGCCATTCGCGACGACGAGCCGCGGCTGCGGTTCACCGGGTACAACCCCACCGCCTACAAGACACTGGTGTTTGCTGTGGCCGGAGCCATGGCCGGTGTCAGCGGTGCGCTGTACACGGTTCAGTCGGGCATCGTCTCACCGCAGTACATGGCGGTGCCGTTCTCGATCGAGATGGTGATCTGGGTGGCGGTGGGCGGTCGCGGCACCCTGATTGGTGCTGTTCTGGGCGCCGTCGTGATCAACTTTGCCAAAAGCCTGGTCAGCGAAGCCTTGCCCGAAACCTGGTTGTTCATTCAGGGGGCGTTGTTCCTGTTGGTGGTGACGGCCCTGCCCGACGGCTTGGTGGGCTGGTGGCGCAGTGGTGGGCCGGCGCGGTTGCTGGTCATGGTCGGTTGGCCGCCCCGTTCCGCCACCTATCCCGAACTCGATCTCGACCCCGCTGTTGCGGCTGAACGTCGCCAACTCGATGGAGGTGAGGCATGACAACCCCCGCTCCTCTGCTTGAACTGCGCCACATCAGCGTCAGTTTCGATGGCTTCTGGGCGCTCAACGATCTGAACCTGGCTCTGGCTCCCGGGGAGCTGCGGGCGGTGATCGGTCCTAACGGTGCCGGCAAGACCACCTTTCTCGATGTGATCACCGGCAAGGTGCGTCCCACCAAGGGCGAGGTGCTGTTCAAGGGCCGTTCCCTGGTCGGCATCGCCGAGCACCGCATTGCCCGCCTGGGCATCGGGCGCAAGTTCCAGACGCCGAGGGTCTACCAGAACCTGACGCCGCGTCGCAATCTGGAGCTGGCGGTCAGCCGCCAGAACGGTCCCCTGGCCTTGTTGTTGGGTCGGCTCGATTCGAGCGAGCGCGACCGGGTGCAGCACCTGCTCGAGGTGGTGGGCCTTGATCTGGTCAGCCATCTGCGTGCCGGCGGTCTGTCCCACGGCCAGAAGCAATGGCTCGAGATCGCCATGCTGGTGGCCCAGGCCCCCCAGCTGCTGCTGGTCGATGAGCCCGTGGCCGGGCTGACCGATGAGGAAACCGAGCGCACGGCTGATCTGCTGCGCCAGCTCGCGGGTCAGCACACCGTGCTGGTGATCGAGCACGACATGGAATTCATCCGCGATCTGCGCGCACCGGTCACGGTGTTGCACGAGGGACATGTGCTTTGCGAGGGATCCATGGATGCCGTGCAGAGCGATCCGCGGGTGATCGAGGTCTATCTGGGAACTGAAACCGACGGGGAATTCAACTGATGGCCGATACCGTTCTGCAGCTTCGCGGGCTCAACGCCTACTACGGCGAGAGCCATATCCTGCGCAACGTCGACCTGACGGTCAATGCCGGTCAGATGGTTTGTCTGATCGGTCGCAATGGCGTCGGCAAGACCACCTTGCTCAAGACCGTCATCGGCCTGTTGCGGCAGCGCAGTGGCCAGGTGTTGCTCGCTGACCAAGAGGTGTCGGCGCTGCCGCCCCATGGTCGGGCTCGCCAGGGGATTGGCTACGTCCCCCAGGGCCGCGAGATCATTCCGCAGTTGACCGTGCGCGAGAACCTGTTGTTGGGGCTCGAGGCGCTGCCGGGGGGGCTGGTCCGCAACCGCCACATCGATCCGGTGGTGTTTGAGCTGTTTCCCATCCTGGAAACGTTCCTCAACCGCCGCGGTGGCGACCTCTCGGGCGGTCAGCAGCAGCAATTGGCGATCGCCCGGGCGCTGCTGGGCAAGCCACGCCTGTTGTTGCTCGATGAGCCCACCGAAGGCATCCAACCATCGGTGGTGCTCGACATCGAACGGGCTGTGCGGCGCATCATCGAGACAACCGGCATCAGTGTGCTGCTGGTGGAGCAGCACCTGCATTTTGTGCGCCAGGCCGACTGGTATTACGCGATGCAAAAGGGTGGGGTGGTGGCCAGTGGTCCCACGGCCGAGCTGAGCAAGCAGGTGGTCGACCGTTTTCTGAGTGTGTGAGCTGGCCTTCGTCAACGTCTGTGTCGTCTGGCTCGACCGCTCGACGCCGGGCGTTGTCGCTGGCTAGACAGTGACGTGTTTTGCTTTGGATCTGTGCGTTCGCTGACTTCGTTTGCGCTGGCCGGTGGCCTGCTGGGAAGCCTTGCCGCTGCTTCGCTGCTGCCCGCGTCAGCGCAGAGCCGCTGTGAATTTCTGCAGCCGATCGGCGGGACTGGGGTGACCCCGATCATCACCAAAACCATCAGCGTGGGCAACATTTTCGGTCGTCCCAACTGGAACACCGATTTTTATGTCACCAAGCCCTACAACAGCTACAAGTTCTTTTTCACCGCCGATTCTTCGGTGAGTGCCACCTATCCCGTTGAGGGCTTTTTGAAGTTCAGCGACGGCAGCAACATGCAGGTGATCAATGATCCCTCGTTTGCTCCGCCGATGGGCACCGGCAAGATGTGGGGACCCTACCCGGCCTATCCCGGCAAGACGGTGACCCAGCTCAACTTCAAGATTGGCGCCAGCGCCGATCAGGCGGCCACCGGCTTCACCTATCGCATCTCGACTCAGGGCTGCTTCTGAGTCGGCAGCAGCTGGCGCCAGAACTGTGCGGCTTCGTGGCGGAGAGCTTCCACCGCGAAGCCGTCGCAGCTGGCGAACGCGATGGTTCGAATCGGCCGACAGTCCAGGCTGTTGAGCAACAGGGCTGGTGTGCCCTGTTCGAGGGCATCGACGGCGATCGCTGCTTCGCGCACCAGCCCCCCATCGATCGCCCGCTGCCGCATCACGCCCGGCAGGCAACCGCTGGCCAAGGGCGGCGTCAGCCAGCCATCGCCGTCCTTGATCAACAGGTTGGCGCTGGTGCCGCAGCACAGGCCGCCGCTGCTGCTCGGCAGCAGGGCGTCGTCGGCGCCGGCTGCCAGCGCCTGGCGGCGCGCCACCAGGGCGCTGCCATAGCCGAAGGTCTTGCAGCGGCTCAGCAGGCTTGTGGCCTGCCGCACTTCGGTGGGGCTGACGATCACCTGTGCGGGCGCGAACAGCGGCTCGGCGCTGCTGAGTTGCAGCCAGAGTAGGTAATCCTCACCGGTTTCCAGCCGCGGGTCCGGCGCTTGCAGCCCCCGCGGGCCACTGCCCCGGCACCAATTGAGCCGCAGGGCGCCGCTCTGGATGCCGCTGCGGCGCACCGCCTCGTGCAGCAGCGGCTCGATTGTGTCGCGTGCTGGCGGTGGGGCCAGCCCCAGCAGCGCGGCACTATCCTGCCAGCGCTGCAGGTGGGCCGCCAGCAGCTGGCCCTGGCCTGTACGCACCAGCACGGTTTCAAACAGCCCTTCGGCCAGCAGCACCCCGCGGGCGTCGCAGGGCAGCGTCAGCCTGTCGGGTGCTCCCCACTGCCCAGGGCCGGTGCCGCTGTTGATCCAGCCAATGGCGGGGCTCATCGCGCCAGAGCCTCGAGCAGCGGCTGGCTTTTCCAGCCCATCTCGTCGGCCTCGGCCGTCGGGTCCGAGTCGGCGACGATGCCGCAGCCCGCATGGGCTCGCAGGGTGTGGCCGTTGAGCATCAGCGAGCGAATCACGATGTTGCTGTCAAAGCTGCCATCGGCAGCCAAGCGAAACAAGCTGCCGCAGTAGGGACCCCGGGGTATCGGTTCGAGCTGGTTGAGGCGCTCGCAGGCGCGGATCTTGGGTGCACCGCTGATCGACCCACCCGGCCAGCAGGCCCGCAGCAGGTCGGCAATGCCAAGACCCTGGCGCAGCTGGCCCTGGACGACCGAGGTCAGGTGGTGCACCTGCCGGTAGCTCTCGAGGCCCACCAGTTGCGGCACTTGTATCGAACCGGTGGTGCAGACCCGTCCCAGATCGTTGCGCAGCAGATCGACAATCATCACGTTTTCGGCGCGGTCCTTGGGGCTGCTGATCAGTTCGGCGGCCGAGAGGGCGTCACGTTCGCCCTCAGCGTGGCGCGGGCGGGTGCCTTTGATCGGTCGGGTTTCGACCAGGCCGTGGCGATCCCGCCGCAGAAAGCGTTCGGGGGAACTGCACAGCAGCGCTTCGGCAGCGGCGTCGCCGCTGCCGATCGCCAGGCCGGCAAAGGGGGCGGGACAGTGCTGCCTGAGCCGTCCGTAGAGATCCAACGCCAGCTCGCCCGTGCGGCCTGGACACTCGTCGGCTGACAGCGTGACCTCGCAGCAGGCCGTGAGGTTGGCCTGAAACAGGTCGCCGGCGGCGATCCACGCCTTGATCTGCTTCACCTGGGCTGCGAAGGCGTTGCGGTCGCTGTGCCAGTTCCAACGCTCGATCGCCAGCGGCGGGCCCGCACGGGCCGTGGGCGGCGATTGGCGCACCTGGGCGATCAGCTGCAGCAACGCTGGCCCCAGCGGATGGGCGCCGTCGCCCCAATGTTCGAGCCACAGCCGACGCTCAACCAGGTCAAAGACCAGCTCGGCCTCAAAGTGCGCCGCCCACAACAGGGCCATCCCGGGTGGGCGCCAGTGGCTCGCCGGCTCCACCCAGGCGCCGGCTTCGTAGGCGAGCCAGCCCATCCAGCTGCCACCCTGCGCGGCGAGCTGCTGTTCCATCGCGGCCAGGGCGGCAAAGGGGTCGCGGGCACCTGCGGTCTGCGGCAAACCCCTGCAGCAGATGCTGTGTTGTGGCGCAAACCCCAGACGCGACTGGCGCCCCAGCGCCGAGCCATCACCCTCGAGCCAGACCAGGCCCTGGTCCCCGTAGTCGCGGGCGATGGCCAGCAGCAGCGGCCAGGGATCTAGCCATGGCAGCGGCTCCCGGTTGGGCTGCCGCGTCATGGTGGGGGCCCATCGGCGCGCTTCGCTGGATGGTGTTGGGCGACGCGGCTGGCCAGATCGGCGCGCCCCGCGTCGATCAGGGCTCCATCGCGGATGCGGCAGCTGTCGCACAGGCCGCAGGCTTCGTCGCCACCGCTGTAACAGCTCCAGGTGTCGCCGATCGGCACCCCCAGCCGCAGGGCCTGGCGCACGATCTCGACCTTGCCCAGCTGCACCAGTGGCGCCCACAGCGTGGTGGGGCGCCCTTCGCGGCCGGCCTTGCTGCCGAGTGCGGCGAGCCGTTCGAACGCTTCGAGGTAGTCGGGTCGGCAGTCGGGATAGCCCGAGTAGTCGACGGCATTGACCCCCAGCACCACCCGTTCGGCGCCCCTGGCCTCGGCCAGGCTGAGGCCTAGGGCAATGAACACGGTGTTGCGGCCGGGCACGTAGGTGCTGGGAATCACGCCGGCCTGCACGCCCGTGGTCGGCACGTCGATGGTGGCATCGGTCAGGGCCGACCCACCCCAGGCGGCGAGGTTCACCGCCAGGGTGTGGTGTTCGCGAATGCCCAGGGCGGCGGCCACGGCCGTGGCGGCGGCCAGTTCGCGGCGATGACGCTGGCCATAGTCCAGCGACAGAGCGATCAGCGTGAAGCCCGCCTCGATGGCCAATGCGGCGGCCGTCGCCGAATCCAGACCCCCTGAGAGCAGGGCGATGGCCGTTGGCCGGGCGGCATCGGGACGAGCAGTCATGGCTCAAGGCTGCCAGATCGATCAGCATGGGTGCCGTGCTGCCTGGAGACCCTGTGGCTTGGCTCCGCTCTGTTTCGTTGGCCGCTGCCCTGGGGGCGGCGTTGCTGGCCCAGCCGGCCGCGGCGATTCCACGGCTCGATCTGTCGGCCTATCCGGCCCCGGCGGCTGGCGAGCGCCGTTGGGTGATCCAGCTCCCGGGGGTGCTGCCACCCAGCCACGATCCAGCCCTAGCCAGCGACCCGCGCGACTGGCGGGTGCAGCTGATCGTGGGTCAGACGGCATGGGTCGACTGCAACCAGTTCAGCTTCAGTGCCCGCCTGCGGGCCTGGACGCCCAGGCCCGGTGAGCAACCGATCTATCGCGTTGACAACGTCGGCTCGTTGCTGTCCACCAAGATGGCGTGCCCCGCGGGCCAGGCCGCGCGCAAGCTGTTTGTGCCGATGGCCGGCAAGCCCTATGTGGTGCCTTACAACGCCAGTCGACCGATCGTGATCGATGCCCCCGCCCCGATCGAGTTGCGTTGGCGCTTGTGGAAGGCCGAACGCGAGTCGCGACCGGCGCTGGCGCTCTGAGACGCCCCTAGCGAATCGCCAGCCATTTGTGGGTCTGCAGGCTCAGGCGCCAGCGCCGATGGCGCCTGGCATGGGCGAGGGCCAGTTGCAGGCCCGCTTCACAGGCCCAGCCCGGCTGCAGCAACAGCGTCGGAGGGCTGGGACGGCCCAGGCTGGCGGCCTCGGCCATCGTGTCGGCAAAGGCCAGATCGGCCTCGCTGTGCACGACCACCTTGAGCTCATCGCAACGCTCCAGCAGCTCCCGGGTCGGGGGGCGATGGGCTTTGGGTGACAGGGTGACCCAGTCAAAGGTGCCGCGCAGGGGATCGACGCCACTGGTTTCCAGATGCAGTGGCAACCCGGCACCCTCACGCAGCTGCGTGCACAGCAGGCTCAGGTCGTGATGCAACGGTTCGCCGCCGGTCAGCACCACAAAGGCGGCCCCCTCTGCGGCGGCGTGGCGGGCCGCGGCCACCAGGTCACCCAGCGGCCGCAGCGGGTGCCGTTCGGCGGGCCACGACTGCTTGGTGTCGCACCAGCTGCAGCCGACGCTGCAGCCCCCCAGACGAATGAAAAAGGCGCTGCGCCCCGCATGCAGACCCTCGCCCTGCAACGAGTGGAAGGTCTCCACCACCGGTAGAGCTGTGTGCGACTGGGGCGCCTGCATGGTTCAAGCCTAACGAGACGCCTCTGGCCCGGCAGTTGTGCCCATCACAGGATTCGCGCTGTTTTTCGGTTGCTTCAACGTGCTGCAAACGCGTTCAAAAAGTGAGCACCGGCACGTTGCAGCAGGCTTCCCTCGATAAACAGGATCGGAGCCTTGCTCCATTGGCTCACTTGTTCATCCTTGATTCCTTTCTCATGACCAATCTCTCTTTTCTTGCTGAAGAGCAGCTCGAGGCCGTTTGCGGTGGCGGTTGGCTGCCCATGGGTGGTGGTTCGACCACGACCACCTCTTGGGTCTATAGCGCAGCGACTTACAAAAATTCGCTGAAGCAGTCCAACTTCGCGACCAACCTGGTGCTTGGTGGCGGCAAGTACAGCTTTGCCGGCATCACGAATGAGCAGAGCAATCTGGCTTTCCAGACCATCGCGGCCTGATCTGGCGTCGGTTCTGTTCACAGGGGGAAGGCTCAGGCCTTCCCCTTTTTCACCTCAATTTTTTAAGCCATGATTGAACTCACTGAGCTTCATTGTCAGCAGATCTGTGGTGGTTACTCTGGCGGGCGGATGGCTGCGCCAGGTCGTGGCCGTGGTCTGGGACAGAGTCAATTTTCCCCTGTTGTCGCTGGTGCCACGACAGCCACCACCACGTCGCTGAGCGGTGTTTTCAACATCAACCCGCAGATCAATGTGGCGGTGAACCTGGCCCTGTTCAACAGCAGTGTCAGCAACACCCAGGGCAACGGCTCGGCCCTGGTGGTCGCTTGAACCGTGGGTTCAGTGTCATGACGGCATTCGGCTGGCGACAGTGGCTGTTGTGGTCTCAACAGCGCGTGCGGCGTTGGCAGGCTCGCCGGGTTGATCAACGTCCTTGTGTGCGCCAACACGACGAAGAGGACTGCGGTGCAGCCTGTGTGGCCACCGTGTGTCAGGTGCACGGCCGCTCGTTGCCGCTGGCGCAGGTGCGGCGTGCCGTGGGCACGACCCAACAGGGCACGACTCTGCTCGGTCTCAGTCGTGGTGCCGAATCGCTGGGCCTCTCAGCGCGGGCTGCCCGCGCTGAGCCTTCTCTGTTGGCCGATCTCGACGATCTGCCGCTGCCCCTGATCTGCCACTGGGATGGCAACCACTGGGTTGTGCTCCATGGCCGGGATGGCGATGGTCTGCTGTTGGTTGCCGATCCGGCGCTGGGGCTGCGCCATCTGAGTGATGCCGAGTTTTTGGAGCACTGGCTCAACGGCGTGATCCTGTTGCTCGAGCCCGATCCGGCGCGCTGGCAGGTCGCCGATGAGGGCAGCGATTCCGTCGTCCCAGAAGGCGCATGGGTGTTCGTGCGCTTTCTCAAGCCCTTTCAGCCGCTGCTGCTGCAGGCCCTGGGTCTCAATCTGGTGATTGGCGTGATGGCCCTGGCCATGCCGCTGCTGCTGCAGGTGCTCACCGATGACGTGCTCGTGCGCGGCGACGACCGCATGTTGGCGTCCCTCAGCATCGGCATCCTGGTGCTGTTCGGCCTGCGCAGCCTGTTCAGCCTGATGCAGGGACTGCTGGTCGGTCACTTCGGCCAGAAGCTGCAATTGCAGATGGTGCTGCACTACGGCCAGCGCCTGCTGCGGCTGCCGCTCGAGTACTTCGAGAGTCGCCGCAGTGGCGAGGTGGTCAGTCGCCTGGATGACATTCGCCAGCTCAATCAGCTGTTCAGCAACGTGGTGCTGGGGCTGCCGGCCCAGTTGTGCATGGCCCTGATCTCCCTGGCCTGGATGCTGGGCTACAGCGTCTGGCTGACTCTCGCGTCTCTGCTCGGTTATGGGGCCGTGTTGCTGGCCCAGCTGGCGGTGGTGCCGGCCCTGCGCCGCAAGACCCAGGGACTGTTGGCCCAGTCATCCCAGAACCAGGGCTTTCTGGTCGAGCTGTTCCGCTCGGCCTCCTTGCTCAAGACCAGCGAGGCCACGACCCAGGCCTGGCATGAATTGCAGCGCAATTTCTCGCGATTGGCCCATCTGTCGTGGAGCACCCAGCTGCTCGACCTCAAGGTCCAGACCGCCACCACCCTGCTGGGGAGCTGCACCAGCATCCTGTTGCTCTGGTACGGGAGCTCGTTTGTGCTCAGTGAACAGCTGAGCATCGGCCAGTTGCTGGCCTTCAACGGCATGGGCGCCAATGTGCTGGCCTTCCTCGGGGCACTGGGAGGCCTCAGCCAGGACTTCATCACCTCCCAGGTGGTGATTCGCCGTCTGTCCGATGTGC
>Ga0194129_10009340_pt1 | contig 11021 bp, 8 predicted proteins | sample TA2KigCa35mmetaG_FD_150862 | JGI IMG/M metagenome (GOLD analysis project Ga0194129, IMG submission 150862) | Freshwater microbial communities from Lake Tanganyika, Tanzania - TA2015038 Kigoma Deep Cast 35m | ecosystem: Environmental > Aquatic > Freshwater > Lake | place: Tanzania: Lake...
CGCGCCGCTCGTCCCGTGATCGAGCCCCGCACAAAGGTTGGCGCGCGCGACATCCCCGACGTTGATGAAATCACGGGTCTGTTCGCCGTCACCAAAGACTGTCACAGGCCGCCGGTGGATGAATTTATGGGCAAACATAGGGATGACGTTGCCATACGCATCGTACCGCTGATTCACACCAAACACGTTAAAATAACGCAGGCAGATTGCCTCGAGTTTGTAGAGCTTGGCGTAGGCCAAACAGAGCTTTTCCGCGCATAGCTTCGTTGCGCCATAAGGCGTATCCGGGTCCACCGGATGATGCTCAGCAATCGGTAACGTTTTCAGTTCGCCGAAAATCCCCGCCGAAGAGGAAAACACAATCTTGCGGGCGCCCACTTCGCGCGCAACCTCAAGCACATTGAGCGTGCCAAGCACGTTCACTTCCGCATCCACGTGGGGGTGGTCGATGGAGCGCGTGTTGCCCACGGACGCTGCTAAATGAAAAATCACTTCGGCCTCACGTGCTGCGTGGCACAGCATCGAGCGGTCGCGCACATCGCCGACCACGAGACGCGCGGCCACACAATCTGCCAAGTTCTCGCGGTAGCCCGACGAAAGGTTATCGAACACCACCACGTGGTGTCCCTGTTCCAGTAACAACCTAACGAGATTCGAGCCGATGAATCCGGCCCCGCCGGTGACGAGCACGTTCATGAGGAATGGCGATGGCTGAGCAGAATCTTCACGGTCGTCGCGGCGACATTGCGTTTTTGGTACTCCGGCGGTGGCAGCCAGCCGGTGTCGGATACAAGCGTGAGCTTCATTCCAGTGATCAGCCGCCCGGCGCTGTCGGCCGCAAGCACGTTGCTGCCACACTCGGTCGTCTCGGGGCGCTCGGTCACATCGCGAATCGTCACGTTCGGCAGCCCGAAAATGCACGCTTCCTCCTGGACGGTGCCGCTGTCGGTCACGACGCCGAGGGCATTCCGTTCCAAGTGAATGAAGTCGAACAACCCAAACGGCGCCTCCAACCGCAGCCGCTTCGGGTCAAATTCGAGGGCCGAGTGGCGAATCCGCTCCGCCGTGCGCGGATGCACACTCAAGACCACCGGCCGGCGAAACTCCGCTGCAAGCGCCATGAGTCCGTCGCAGTGCCGCCGCAGCCGGGCGGGGTCGTCGACATTTTCCGCCCGGTGCATGGTCGCGACAAAATACTCCCGCGCTCGCAGCCGCAGTCGGCCGAGCACGCGGCTCCGTTTGATCTTCGGTTCGAAGGCCTCGAGCACCTCGCAGATCGGATTGCCGACGACGAAGATTCTCTCGCGCCGGATTCCTTCGGCCACGAGGTTGGCCGCGCTGCGCTCCGTGTACGGCAGAAGCACGTCGCTCGAGTGATCAATTAGCCGCCGGTTGATCTCCTCGGGCACGCGATTGTCGTAGCAGCGATTGCCCGCCTCGAGGTGATACACCGGAATGCCGCGGCGCGCCGCCACGATCGCGGCCAGCCCGCTATTGGTATCGCCGAGAATCAGCACGCGGTCGGGCTTTTCGCTTGCGAGCAGCACGTCGACCCCGGTCAGGATGGCGGCGGCCTGTTCGGCAAACGAACCGGCCTTGACGCCGAGGTGATGATCTAGCGCGCGGATGCCGAGGTCGCGGAGAAAGACGTCACTGAGGTTGGGATCGTAATTCTGGCCGGTGTGCACCAGCACCTGCGTGGCGAAACGATCAAGCAGCGGAATCATGAGACTCAACCGGATAATCTCCGGCCGCGTTCCAAAGATGGTCATGATTTTCACGGCGGCAAATCGTGCGGTGGGTTCAGACGGCGTAACCGGCCTTGCGCAACAGCGTGCGTGTTTCCTCGAGTGACACCACGGCGTGCTCGGACGAATACTCGCCGTTCAGTGCCGGCCGCGGGACGGACGTCCGCGCGACTTCGGGCAGCATCGCGCGAATGACGTAGTAGCTACCGTGTTCGATGGTGCGGTACGCCTCCTCCTGCGACACCATGAGTTCGTGGATCTTTTCGCCGGGCCGGATCCCGATCGTCTCCACCGTAATCTTCCGCTTGCCGACCATCGCGGTCGCGATATTCTGCACGGTTGCGGCCGGTAGCCTGGGCACGAACGTGTCACCCGGTTTCGCACCGCGTACCGCCGCGAAAACCGTGTCGACGGCGCCGTCGAGCGTGATGAGGAAGCGTGTCATCGACGGAATCGTCAGCGTCACAGGCCCGCCGGCATTGATTTGCTCGGCAAACAAGGGCACGACCGAACCGCGCGAGGCGATGACGTTGCCATACCGCACGCAGGCAAATAGCGTCCGCGGATTACCAAGGTTCGCCTCGACAAAAATCCGTTCCTGGATCGCTTTCGTCATGCCCATGACGTTGATCGGCTTGCACGCCTTGTCGGTTGAGATGCCGATGGCTATGCGAACGGGCGTCGCGTTTTCGCAGATGGCTGCGACGATGTTCTGCGCGCCGTTGATATTCGTGAGCACCGCCTCATTCGGGAAGTACTCGCACGATGGCACCTGCTTCAATGCAGCGGCGTGAATGACGGCGTCCGCCTCGCGCAGCACGCGCAGCACGGCGTGATAATCGCGGACGTCGCCCACCCGAAAATCGAGGCTCTCCTCGAAGTTGCGGTAGAACACGTCGTCGGTCGCCACCGCCATGTGCTTGAAATCGAGCTTCATCTGGTGGTGCTTTCCCTCGTCGCGTGAGAACACGATAATCTTGCGTGGCCGGCCCATTTCGCCGGTCAGGAGGCGGCGGACGACGGCGCGGCCCAGGGATCCCGTGCCGCCCGTGACGAGGACGGCTTTGCCCCGGAAAGGCTTGGTGGAATTTGCCTCAGTGCTCATGAAAGTGTCGGCGGGTGGCGCAGCGGCGGGAGCTCGCGGATCATGGCTTCCCATGACGGCGGGCGATAGCCGGTCGCGGCTTCAAACCGGCTGGCATCCAGGGTGCGGTCGCACACGAACGCGTCGTCGGGCGTCAGCTCGACTTCGAGCTTGAACGCGTCCCGCACGAGTTGCAGCAACGAGTACTTGTCGATGGGCGCGCTCGCGACCTGCCACAGACCGGTCAGTTTCGGATGCCGTTCGAGCAGCAGTGCGACGATTCGCGCCATCTCGACCGTGGTGAAACCGCTGTAGATCGCCCGGCGGTAGCCTTTGGCCGCACGGCCGCGCTGGCTCAAAAACCACTCGAGCAGACTCAGCGACGTGCCGAGTTCGAACCCGATGATCGAGGTGCGCAACGTGAGGGCCGGCTCTGCGTCCAGTTCGCCGAGCAGCTTGGAGCGGCCGTAGAGATCCACCGGATCCGGGATGTCCGCTTCGCGATATGCACCGCGCGCGCCGGAGAAAACGCAGTCGGTGCTGAAGTGCACCAGTCGCGCCGCAACTTCGCCACACGCGGCGGCAAGGTGATGCGGCAGCAGCGAATTGATGCTTAGGCTCGGGATCGGGTTATTCGCTTCCTTGAGCTGCTTGATGATGCCCACGCAGTTCAGGACTGCCGCGGGGCGTAGCTTGCGTATGAGATTGCGCGTCGCGACGAAGTCGCCCGCGTCGGCGAGTGCAACGCTACGGCCGTCTTGAAAAAGGAGATACGGAGCGTACTCCGCCACGGGCCGACGCAAGGTCACCCACGTTTCATGGCGCGAATGCAGCTGGCGCCACAACTCGTGCCCCAGCATGCCGCCGCCGCCCAGGATGAGAATCTTCATTTGTTCGTCGGGGCCGCGGGGGACAAGCCGGCGGCGGCAAAAGCGGCGCGGAAACGATGTTCCCATGTGTGTTCGGCCAGCGCGCGCCGGCGTCCTCCGGCCGCAATCGCTTGCCGCGCGACGGGATCCGCGAGATAGCGCCGGAGTTTCACGAGGCATTCCGGCACGTCGGCGTAGCACACGATCTCCATGTCCTCTTGGTAAAGATGCAAGAGGTCGGGGTTGCGATGCGTGATGTAGAGTGCACCGGCCATCGTAGCGTCAAAATCGCGGAGTTTGAGGGTGTACACGTCACCGCAATGCCCGATAGTCCCGATGCCGAGGATGATTCGAGAATCGGCGAAGATCCGGCCTGACGCCTCGGCGCCGACGGGCCCGTTGGGCCAGCCGCGGCCAAACGCCTCCACCTTGATGCCGCCGGCGAGCAACGCGTCGACGATGCGGCAGCGGATGCCGTAACGATTTCCAATGAAGGTGACGTCAAAACGTTTCGCCGCCTCGGGGCCTGGGTTGAACCGCGACGGATCGCTGGCCATCGGCCAGAAAATCGCAGGCATGCCCTCGACGCCATACCATGCGCAACATTCCGGGCAGGTTGTCAAGGTTAGGTCGACGCTATTTCCGAAGCCGACTGCGCCGAGCCGTTCTCCTCTCCAGGAGCGCCAATGCTCCGGCAACCGATCGTCGAGTGCCACGTTGAAGACTGGGATACCGAGCTGGCGAATTGCCGCGGTCGTTGCAGGCGAAATGTAGTTAGTCCACATTTGTCCGAGTACGAGGTCGACAGGACGTTCGCGATGGAGTTGCTCAATTTGGCCGAGCAACACCGTGTGATTCTCGGTGCGCACCGCGGGATCGATACCACTACCACCCGGCCCACCGCGCTGTCTAAAACCATACTCGCGATTCCGGCCCTCGGCCCAACGGACTTCCGCCATCCGACCGAGCGCGGCAAGAAAGCCAGAATCGTCCTGGTTCCAGTTTGCGCCAATCCAGAAAACCCGCGGTCGCGCCATTGCCGGATGCACCCGACGTGGCAGCCGCACGCGAACCGCTGCGAGCGCGTTAGCTTCCGTGTACCGGTAACGGGCGGTCGCGACGCGTGCCGCGTAGTGTCGATTTAATGCCGCAATGTCGCGCCGCATCTGCGCTGCCTTCAGCACCGCATTTACCTTCGCGGCGGGCGGAAGATTTTTCAGGCGCGCTTTGAAGCTTTGCCACATGCCCCCCGTCACACCTTGCCTCCTGCGCCTCTGCGCGCAGTTACATGATACCCCGCAGTGAAGCCCTTGTGTAAATCGAGCAGGTCGAGCGCCGGGGCGAGCAACGGATAGACGATCCGGCACCACGGAAGTGACAGCAGAAAGAGAGGGAAGCACACAATTGCAGGTAGCAGCGGTAGCCTACGCGGATCAAGCCAGGCATTGAAGCGCTGGCTTTCCTGCGCGTGATGGGAGTAGAACCCGCCATTCGGCATCACCGCGATGTCGGTAAACCCCGCATGCCCGAGCACTCGTTGATAAAAATATGGCGTGAACCCGCCAAAAAAATGATGAGGTTCTTGATGGAGGCCGGAACCGAGTGGCGCTGTTAAAATCAACCGGCCGCCGGGACGGAGGAGCCGACCAAACTCGTGCAACACGCGATCAGGTTCGGGTACGTGCTCGAGGACCTCGGTGCAGACAATTGCGTCAAAGCTCGCATCGGGACACGGAATCGCCGTGGCGTCGGAAACGAAGTCCAGCCGGCCGTATTGCCAGTTCGCGCCCTCCGCGAGCGGCCCCTCCGAGCTCCCTTCGTGCTGGGCGAAATCCTGCGCCTTGTAGCGGCAATGGCCAAAGAGCGGCCGGTACCGGCAGGGCCCAGCGCCGACGTCAAGCACCTCGGCTCCGGCCGGCAGCTGGCGCGCTTCTGCCGCGACAAACACGTCGCGACGATTCGCGATGGGTTCGAACCACGGGCGGAGAAATGTTTTGATAGACATAAACAGAATTTGTTAGACTAACGGACCTGCCGCGGACTGGGGCACGAGAGTTCTGTGACCATGATCAGTCAGGTGCGAGAAACGGCATGCCAGTAAACGCGGAGTGGAGCAGCAATTGTAGCCAACACTCGCTGTGATGTACCCGGCGAAGAACCAAGGTTTCAACCCCAAGGTTCAAGCGGTTACAGTAAAAGCCCGTAGCTTCAGCCGCGTCAAAAACCGCGGCGCCAGAATTCTGTTTCTGTCCGAAAGCTCAACTTATTTTCTCGTCCGTCTTGACCGTCCTTCTACTAATGCCCCCGAAGAGGTCTTTGCTTCTATTGCGCCTACATACAGTCGCATTATACTCTTGGCTGAGCTCGCCGGCCCACGCTGGCTCAAGTACCGCCGGCGATGAAACTCCGTGAATCTGCCCGCCTACATCGGCTCTTTCCCGTCGCGAAGGCGATTTGATCAGTCAAACGATCCCGCCGCAAAGAAAGCCTTGCCGTAGCATATACCGCGATCCCAATAACTAGTTGATTTACAACCCCCGTAAAGGACATCCAGTTAGATATAAATATAATATAAACCACCGCTCCAGAATAAGTAAACATCCATGCTGACCCGTTTTCTCGGCTACATAATGAGTATACAATATATGCTGCTATACCCCAAGGCGCCAGTAGGACAAGCCCAAGCCATTTAAAATTTGCATAAGCTTCGCCCGGAATCGACACGGCTGACTGCGATGTTTCTGGCCAGCCGAGAGCACGTGTAATATCATCGATTCCGTACCAAAGTGGCTTTGATGTATATATGGCGCGCGGTACCGGCAACAGCATCATGTCAAAGTAGGTTTTTCCATAAAAAAGCGGCACGTCAACTCCGTAGTGCTTGGCAATGTGCGTGGCACCGAACAGACCAAAGCCACTTGAAACTACACCCATTGTATTGGCTTCACGCCTAAACTCTTCCTGGCGAGTTCTCGATCCGTAATAATCTCGTGCAAAGCCATAGAGTACAAACAGAACAACAGAGAAGATCAGCAAGGCCGTTATTCGCCGCTTTGTTCCATGAACAACCGCTTTTCCCTCCATCAATGAAGATCTGGTCGAAGCTCGGAGATCTTGGCGTCGCATAAACTCTGTGTGAGCCAACCCCACGAAAAGCAGCAGCGCCGATCCACGATAAAATGTGGCCAGCGCCAGCACTACGGCTGCAATCGGCATGACGACTCCCAGCAGCAGCGGATTTTTCAGCTCATTACGGTAATACACTCCCATAAGAACCATTGCACTGAAGCATTGGCGAGATGGAGCACTCTCAAGCAACCCCCGCCAGAATGGCATTTCTTTTTGGTTAAGAACGAAGTTCGGATCCCATCTCATGATTAGACGAGACTCGAACCACACAAAAGCACTTCCAAATGATTGTATCATCAACGCCAGCTGCACAACAGACGCGATAAGCAGGATTAAGAGCAACCACCAAAATCGTCTCGGCCGTACGAGCCAAACACCAGACTGGCGAGTTGTGTTTGCGCAGGCCCTTCCGAACACGTATCCTCCGGACATCAAGGCGTAAGCCGCAAGGTAAAGTACTAACCCTGTGCTCACTTCGTTGGCGGTAAGAACCGATGCTGTCTGAATGGTGTTTGGAATCCCATGAAAACTCCAGATGAGCGCAGGAACATAAGCATCCAGGGCGCTTAAGGCCAAAAATAACACCATCGGGTGGAAAATCCAGTATTTCGCATGAGCAAACCGGATCATGGCCCAAGACGACATTGCGAGTCCTAAGAGTGCAAAACCCAACATTGGGAGGGTTTCTGTCATGTAGCGTTGGACTGCTTAGTGAAGTCCTGACCAGACTGCGGAGCAATCGACCCTGAATAGAAGGCCAAGGCGAGTACCCACAGAAGATAGAGCAGGTTCACGATTACGAGCGAGACCACTACTCCCCAAACGCCGGCAACGGCTGCACCACCGGTCGCACCAGCAATCCCGAAGGCAGCAACAGTGATCCGTGGAACGAGCAACTTCCTCGAATTCTCTTCGCTGAGTGGCCCGAGCGAGGCGAATTGCGCAGCGGAGAAGAGCCCACCTGCTAGCACGAGACCGGGGATCCAGATGGCTGCAGAATGAAACTCTTTAGCGACAAGGAGCGCGACAATCCAGTCCGCGGTGATATATACAAGGGTGGTTGCAAGTGCTGTAATAGCTAGGGTGATCCACGTTAACCGTATCGCTAAAGTCCGCGCGGACTCCGCGCCGGAACTTGCCCGAGCAAAAATGATGGGAGTTACAAAGCCGCTTGCCATGTTTGCGACGATCGAAACGGGATAAAAACCTAATTGGTACGCGACAGCGTATAGTCCTGTGAGTTCCGGACCTCCGAACAAACTGAGCGCCCAGCGATCAGAAGATAGGTGCGCCCAAGTCGGAATTCCCCACATCGAAAAAGGCAGCCCATACGAAATCATGCGCGGCCCCCACTCTTGCTTGCGAGACCTCTCAGTTGAGGGTTCGATAGTAGACTCTAATACACGAGTAATCGCACAGCGCTGCGAGAACGACACCGCAAGCGCGCTCAGAGCGAAACCAGCCATTGCGATCGTACTGTTGGCGCCAAATACGGCAATGAGCGCAATCGCCGAGATGAAGCGACCCCAAGCGAACGCGGCGGAATGTAGCGTAACCACCGCGCGTCGTCTTGCGGAACTTTGTATTGCATCGAAAGTTGCACCATAACCGGAGGCAACAGAAAATAGCAAGGTCCACGCCAACAGGCCGATCCAAACCCCGTATCCGGCGAGGTATAGACCAACCCCTGCCAAGCAGCCGACTCCAAGCACAACCAACGACCCATAAAATAGAAGCTTCCGAACGGAAGCAAAAAACCAGCCAAGTTCGTTTGCCTGATGCGCGATCGCGTAGAAGCGGTAGGATGCGCTTGAGACCGGCCCCATGACAACCTGGTTGACTAACATAGCAAATGTCAAAGCGAGTGCTATTTCACCATATGCTTCTGTGGACAAACGCTGTGTCAGCAGCCTCACGCCGACAAGCGTTCCAACGACAGTTAGCACCTGGCCTAGAACAACCCAACCAATCTCAAATGAGACGCGCTGTAACCGGCTTTTTCCGAACTGATCCAAGATCTTACCCAGTGTGGTTTTTGTCCCGCGGCGAGGCTTCAACCTACATAGTTGGTGGCGATTTCCGGCGCCGCACGCCTTAAGTTCGGATACGTATTCGCAAGTTCTGAGGAGCTACAGTCAAACGGTCGGGTACGAAACCAAAGGCATAAACCGTCTCAGGGAACATTGACCGTCTAACAAAGCCTGACGTCTGTAAGCCAACTCCGGTTCGCAACAAACCAGTCTACAGTTTTCTGAAAGCCATAGTTTGCAGAAATTTGCGGTTTCCATTCCAGCAAGCGCCCGGCTTTCGTGATATCTGCACAAGTCTCCATAAGGTCAGCTGTATGGAAAGCGGATTTCTCTACCTCTGCTTGCTTGCCCAAGGCTCTTTCCAAAAAGGCGATCACTGCCTGCAAACTGATAGGGTTGCGCCCACCGCCCAAGTTAATGATTTCATATCCAAGCGGCTTTCCAGCGAGAATTGTGCCCCGCGCTATGTCATCCACATATGTGAAATCGCGAGATTGCGAGCCATCTCCGTATACTTTCAGTGGCTTTCCTTCATCAATCCACTTAACAAACCGAAAGACACTCATATCTGGGCGCCCCGCAGGACCGAAAACCGTGAAATAACGTACTACGGTGACATCCAACGAGTAGAGTTTATGGTAGCTGTACGCCATTAGTTCTGCAGCTTTCTTGGAAGCCGCGTATGGCGACAAAGGAGTGTTTACCGGTAGGTCTTCCGAGAATGGCATGGGACAACCGGCATACAGCGAAGATGTCGAGGCAAGTACCTGTTTTTTCACCCCATATTTCCGCTGGCATTCGAGGAGATTTAGTGTGCCGTGCGTATTGGTGCTTAAATACACATGCGGATTCTCCATGCTGTAACGTACTCCCGCACGGGCCGCAAGGTTGAACACAGCATCGAATTTATAATGCTGAAATAGAGCCTCCAGTTGCGGCAGGTTCTCAATGTCAATCTGATGAAAAGTGAAAGCTCCAGATCTAAGGTACGCAGAATGAGCCGTCGCCGGTTGAACTCTTGTAATGGGATCTTGTTCCTGATCCCTGGCTCTATAGGCACCCGCATATATCGATACACTTGGATCAGCGCCGAGTGGTCTGGCTTTTGCCCCGAGCAATAGGCCGAGTCGGTAGTCCTTCAAACGAACGTCGTAGTAGTCGTTAAGATTGTCGATGCCAACGACAGCGTGGCCGTCCGCAATCAGAAATTCGCAGACCTTTGATGCAATGAAACCCGCAGCTCCAGTAACAAGATAGACAGGCATTATGCAAAAAATTACTTGATTATAGCTGCCACATTTCAAATCCACGCGCACTAGCCTCCGTGCGTCGGAACAACCCTTTCACATCAATTAGTATCGGAAGTCTACCATTTCCAAGACGGCCTATGTGGTCTAGGTCAAATTTTTGAGCAAGAACGTGGTGCTTCACCGCAAAGATCACCGCTTCATATGGACCATTGTCTTCCACAGCAGTGATTAGGTCTACGCCGTACTCATCCTTAACCTCTCCTAAATCAGCGTGTGGGTCATATGGCTTCGACTCGACTCCATACGATTGAAGCTCCCGATAGATGTCGATGACCCGGGTGTTCCGGATGTCCGGCACATCCTCCTTGAACGTCCAACCCAGGATGAGCACCTTGGCTCCCTTCACGGGGCGGTCAGCGGCGATGAGTTTCTTCACCGTCTGCTCGGCAATAACCTTGCCCATGCCGTCGTTAATGCGGCGGCCGGCCAGGATCACTTGCGGATGGTAGCCCGAACTTTCCGCTTTGTAGGTGAGATAGTACGGATCGACGCCGATGCAGTGGCCGCCGACGAGCCCCGGCCGAAACGGCAGGAAGTTCCACTTGGTGCCGGCCGCCTCAAGCACCGATAGGGTATTCAGCCCCATCCGGGAGAAGATCAACGAAAGCTCGTTCATCAGCGCGATATTGAGGTCGCGCTGGGTGTTCTCAATCACCTTGGCCGCCTCAGCGGTGGCGATAGAGTCGGCAACGAACACCCCGGCCGTGATTACGCTGCCATAGATTTGACGCACCAGCTCCGCGGTTTCGGGGACGTCGCCGGAAACTACCTTCCGGATTTTATCGACGGTGTGCTCCTTGTCGCCGGGGTTGATACGTTCCGGGGAATAGCCCGCAAAGAAGTCCGTCTTC
>Ga0194129_10009342_pt1 | contig 11019 bp, 10 predicted proteins | sample TA2KigCa35mmetaG_FD_150862 | JGI IMG/M metagenome (GOLD analysis project Ga0194129, IMG submission 150862) | Freshwater microbial communities from Lake Tanganyika, Tanzania - TA2015038 Kigoma Deep Cast 35m | ecosystem: Environmental > Aquatic > Freshwater > Lake | place: Tanzania: Lake...
ACCCCCTTTCGCCGCTGCTGTGGAAAAAGGTCGCCTGGGGCCTCAGCGCCGGCCGGGTGCAGTCGGTGGCGGTGCGCCTGCTCGTGCAGCGCGAGCGGGCCCGCCGGGCCTTCAAGAGCGGCAGTTACTGGGACCTGAAAGCCCAGCTGCAGCACCAGGGCAGCGGCTTTGAAGCCAAGCTCAATCAGCTGGCCGGTACCAAGGTGGCCGGCGGCTCTGATTTTGACGAAACCACCGGTGGGCTCAAGGCGAGCAGCAAGGTCAGGCTGCTCAACGAAGCCGAGGCCCGCGCCCTGCAGCACTGCGTCGAGACGGCCAGTTGGCGGGTTGCGGCTGTGGAGGAAAAGCCAACCGTGCGCAAACCGGTGGCTCCCTTCACCACCAGCACCCTGCAACAGGAGGCGAACCGCAAGCTGCGCCTGTCGGCCCGCGAGACGATGCGCACCGCCCAGGGGCTGTACGAGCGGGGGTTCATTACCTACATGCGCACCGACTCGGTGCACCTGAGCGAGCAGGCGATCAGTGCCGCCCGCAGCTGCGTCGAGGCCAAGTACGGCAAGGATTATCTGAGCCCCGGCCCGCGCCAGTTCTCGACCAAGGCCCGCAACGCCCAGGAGGCCCACGAGGCGATCCGCCCTGCCGGTGAAAGCTTCCGCGACCCGAGCAGCACCGGACTCGATGGCCGCGACCTGGCGCTCTACGACTTGATCTGGAAGCGCACTGTGGCCTCCCAGATGGCCGATGCCAAGCTCACCATGCTGAGCATCGACCTCGAGGTCGACGGCGGCAGCCTGGGGGTGGCCGAGTTCCGCGCCAGCGGCAAGCGCATCGACTTTGCCGGCTTCTTCCGCGCCTATGTCGAAGGCAGTGATGATCCCGATGCTGCGCTCGAAGGCCAGGAGGTGCTGCTGCCCAGCCTCAGCACGGGGGACAGCCCCGCCTGCAAGGGGGTCGAGGCCATCGGCCACCAGACCCAGCCGCCCGCGCGCTACAGCGAAGCGGCCCTGGTGAAGATGCTGGAGAAAGAGGGCATCGGCCGGCCCTCGACCTACGCCTCGATCATCGGCACGATCGTCGACCGGGGCTACGCCACCCTGGCCAACAACAGCCTGACCCCCAGCTTCACCGCCTTCGCGGTGACAGCACTGCTGGAGGAGCACTTTCCGGATCTGGTGGACACGGGCTTCACCGCCCGCATGGAGAACACCCTCGACGAGATCTCCCACGGCCAGGTGCAGTGGCTGCCCTACTTGGAGAGCTTTTTCAAAGGCGACAAGGGCCTAGAGACCCAGGTGGCCCAACGCGAAGGGGACATCGATCCGGGCGCGTCGCGCACGGTGGAGCTCGAGGGTCTGCCCTGCGTGGTGCGCATTGGCCGCTTTGGCGCCTATCTGGAGACCAAGCGGGTGGCAGACGACGGCAGCGAGGAGCTGCTCAAGGCCACCCTGCCCCAGGAGATCACGCCCGCGGACCTCGATGCCGAGCGGGCCGAGCTGATCCTGAAGCAGAAGGCCGATGGGCCTGAGTCGCTCGGTGACGACCCCGAGACCGGCGAGCAGGTTTACCTGTTGTTCGGCCAGTACGGGCCCTACGTGCAGAAGGGCCAGGTGAGCGACGACAATCCCAAGCCCAAGCGAGCGTCGCTGCCCAAGGGGGCCAAACCGGAAGAACTGACCCTCGAGGATGCCCTCGGCCTGTTGCGCCTGCCCCGCCTGCTGGGGGAGCACCCCGACGGGGGCAAGGTGCAGGCCGGCCTGGGCCGATTCGGGCCCTACGTGGTGCACGACAAGGGCAAGCGCGAGAAGGACTACCGCTCGCTCAAGGCCGATGATGATGTGCTGGTTGTGGGACTTGAGCGGGCCCTGGAGCTGCTGGCGATGCCCAAGAAGGGCCGCGGCGGTCGCACCGCCCTCAAGGACCTGGGAACCCCCGAGGGGGCCGACGAGGCGATCCAGCTGTTTGATGGCCCCTACGGGCTGTACGTGAAACAGGGCAAGGTCAACGCCTCGCTCCCCGAGGGCAGCACCGCTGAGACCATCACCTTTGAGCAGGCGCTTGAACTGCTCAACGCCAAGGCCGCCAGCGGCAAGGCCAAGGGGCGAACCCGCAAGCCTGCTGCGGCCAAGCCAGCGGCCAAGAAAGCCCCCAGCACCACCAAGAGCGGCCGTCTACGCGCCAGTGCCGTGCGCATCATCCGGGCCGCCGACAGCTGATGGCAGCAGGCCAGCGCATCCGACACCCGGCTGCCAGGGCCACCGCTGCGGTCCTTGGCCTGCTGCTGACCGGCTGCAGCGGCACCCCCTTGGGCGATCAGCTCGCCCGCAGCTTCTCGGCCCCGAGCCCACAGCCCTCGCCAGCCGCCAGAGGGTCTGGCGCTGCCGCGACCCCGCCCAAACCCGCTGACACCGTCAAAGCGGCCAGCGACGCCAGCAGCGGCACCACGAGCACCACGGCGAAGCCGGCAGGGACCCCAACCACGACCGGGACGCCGATCGCCCCAACGACCACGCCTCGGCCCGTACCGGCAGCGCCAGCGCCGTATCGGATCACGATCAAGCTGCCGGCCGCCGATCCCTCAGCGCCGGCTGAGCTCGTCACCGAAGCCCTGCGGCGGGCTGGTGTGCCGTTTGAGGTCGAAATGATTGAACGGGTCAGCGCGCCCACCCCTGCCGCCCCCGGCCTGCCAGCGCCGGCGCCGGCGCCGCGGCCCCGCTAAGCCGATGCCACAGCCCCGCTTGCAGCGCACCCAGGCCCGACAGCTGACGGAAACCGCCTATCTGGCCGCCTCGACGGCGCTGTTGTGGATCGCCCTGTACTACCTGCCGGTCGGAAGTCCCCTGTTCAGGCTGGCGCTGCCCCTGCCCCTGGCGCTGCTGCAACTGCGCCAGGGCTGGCGCAGCGCCGTCGAGGGACTGGTGGTGGCCGGCCTGCTGCTGGTCGCCCTGATGGGGCCGATCCGCGGCCCACTGATGGTGTTTCCCTACGGCGCGCTGGCCCTGTGGCTGGGCTGGTGCTGGCGCCACCGCACCAGCTGGTGGTGGAGCTGGGGCATCGGCAGCGTGATCGGGGCTGCCGGCTTTCTGGTGCGGGTGGCCGTGTTGTCGGTGCTGGTGGGCGAAAACCTGTGGGTGGTGATCACCACCGCCGCCGCCGGGCTGCTGGAGCGGCTGCTGGGCTGGGTGGGCCTGGCCGGCGCCATCGACCTCGTGCAGGTGCAGATTGCGGCGCTGCTGCTGGTCTGGGTTCAGAACCTGATCGTGGTGCTGGCGTTGCATGCCGTTGCCTACTGGATCTTTCCACGCCTCAAGGCACCGATCAGCGAGCCACCGCAGGCCCTGCGCGCTCTGGTGGCTCTCGATCCCCTGTGAGTCGCCTCAGCATCAGCGCCGAACTGCAACGGCGCTGGACGGTGGCGCGGCCGCTGCTGCTGCTGGCCAGCACCGACACCGCTGCAGTCGAGGGCATTTCGGCGGCCGGTGCCACCGCCGCATCGCGGCGCCTGACCGCCGCAGCCGATGCCGAATTGCTGGTGCTGGGCCCGGGGGGCCAGAGACCCCATGGCCTGCCGCCGCTGCCGGCCGGGCTCAGCCCGGCGTTGATCAGCCACGTGGTGCTGCGGCAGCTGGGGCTGCTGCCGCGCCTCATGGTGGTTGACCTGGGCTGTGCCATCGCCCCGGCCGTGCCCCACCTGCGACTGCCCGATCCCGAAAGCGCTGGCCCCGCCAGCTGCCTCAGCAGTGGCGGAGCCTTGCCGCTGGCACGCGTGCAGGCGCTGCTGGCGCGGGGACGGTGCTGGGGCCAGCGCTGGCCGCCTGAGCAACCCCTGCTGCTGGCCGAGTGCGTGCCAGGGGGCACCAGCACCGCCTTGGCGGTGCTGCTGGGTCTCGACGTGGCGGCCGATGGCCTGGTGGGCGGCAGCCTGCTGTTGCCCGTGCACGCGCTCAAGGCCGACCTGGCCCGCCGGGGCCTGGCGGCAGCGGGGCTGGGCGGTCGCCCGGCGACCACCGGCAACGAAGCCGGGCGCGCCCAGGCCGTGCTCGCCGCCGTTGGCGATCCGATGCAGGCCCTGGCAGCTGGCCTGTGTCTGGCCATGGCCAAGCGCCGTCTGCCGGTGGTGCTGGCGGGCGGCAGCCAGATGGCGGCGGTGCTGGCCCTGGCCCTGGCCCTGGCCCCAACCGGCCTGCGCCCCGCCCTGGCTGAGCAGTGTGTGGTCGCCACCACGGCCTGGCTGGCCCACGAGGCGGGCAGCGACCTGGCGCTGCTGCTGCGACGCATCGATCAGCGTTGGTGCGTTCGCACCCAGCTGGCCGTGGCTGCGCTGCGCTTCGACGGCTGCCGCAGCCCTGCGCTGCAGGACTTTGAACGGGGCTATGTCAAAGAGGGCGTTGGCGCCGGAGCCCTGGCCTGGCTGTGGGAGCTGAGCGGACGGTCGCCGCAGGCCCTGGCGGCGCACTGCGACGCCGCCGCCGCGCAACTGCTGGGGACCACGCCGACCGGTTGATCGCCCCGACAGGGGCCCTATGGTCGACTTTTGTCAGCCCGCGCTCGTGCTCACCCGCCGCCAGCTGCTGCGCCGCACGCTGGGTGCCGGTGCGGTTGCAGCCAGCAGCGCCTTGCCCGCTGGCCTGCTCAGTGCCTGCAGCCGCACGGCCCGACCCACCCTGCTGAGCGTGCAGGGGGCCATGCCCCAGGTCTGGCTCAAGACCCTGCCGCAACCCTGGCAGCGGCAGGAGCGCTCCAGCGCCGACGCGATCGTGGCAGCCATCGAGAGCGGCCAAGGTCGTGCAGCCCTGGCCGCTCTCAGCGATGGCTGGGCCAGCAGCCTGCCGCGGGATCGCCTGCAGCCCTTGGGGGCGGAGCCCTTGCTGGCCAAGCTGGCGGCGGCTGCCGGGCCGGTGAGCCGGTTGTATGGCCCCCCCGATACGGCCCCGCTGGCGTTTCCCTGGGCCTTCAGCCCCTGGGTGGTGGCACTGCGCAGTCGACCCGACCTGATTGCTGCGGCCAGCCACAGCTGGGATGTGCTGCTCGATCCAAGCCTGCGTGGCAGTCTGGTGCTGCCCAGCAGCCCGCGCCTCAGCATCGAGCTGATGCAGGCCGATCCAGCCCGGCTGCGGCAACTGCGCCGGCAGGCCCTGTCCTACGACGACGCCCAGGGCCTCAACCTGCTGCTCAGCGGCGATGCTCGAGCGGCCGTGCTGCCGCTGCAACGCTTGATTCCGCTGCTGCGGCGCGATCCACGGCTTGCGGTGGTGATGCCCAGCCAGGGGGCGCCGCTGAGCTGGCAGCTGCTGCTGCGCCCCGCAGTCAGCCCTGACCCCTTACCCCTGGCCTGGCTGGCAGAGCTCGTCAGTACGGACCTGCTGCCCAGGCTGCTGGCGGGCGGGTGGGTGCCGCCCTTGCCGAGGCCGGAGCTCGAGCCCGCCCTGCAGGCCTTGCCGGCGCCGATCAGGGCGTTGTTGCTGCCCAGCGAAGCGGTGCTCGAGCGCTGCTGGAGCCTGCCACCCCTGGGCGAACGGCAACGGCTGGCCTGGCAGACCCTCTGGGACGCCAGTGCCCCCTAATCCCAGAGGCGGCGACCTGGGGACGCCAGCAGACGCTGGTGCGTATCGGCCAGCAGCGCCGGAATCGGCAACCCATGGGGGCAGCGGGGCAGGCAGTCGCCGCAGCTCTGGCAGGCCTCGGCGTTCACCGTCTCCCACCAATGGCCAGCCCGGTTGATCAGGTTGTAGCGCTCTTGGGCGAAGACCTCGAGACCATGGCCCACGGCCAGGTTGCGCAGGCGCAGCAATGCCGGGATCGGCACCGCATTGGGACAGGGCAGGCAGGCGCGGCACTGGCCGCAACGGTCGGCCCCCAGTCGGTCGCGCCCGGCCGCATCGAGCCGCTGCAGCGCCTGGCGCTGGGCAGGTGACAACCATGGTTGCGGGCTGACGCCAGGCCCCGCCAATGCGCGCGCCAAGCTCAGATCACTGGGCTGGGCCGCCCCCAGCGTGAGGGTCGACACCCCCTGATCGAGCAAAAAGCGGTAGGCCAGCTCCAGCGGGTCAAAGGGGGCGCAGTCATCGCGCAGCCGAGCCGGCGGATCGTACAGACGACCGCCCTTGTCGGCCGGCGAGATCGCCATCACGCCGATGCCGCCCGCCAGGGCCGCCTGAGCCAGGGGCAGTCGCTCCTGGTCAAACCAGTGCAGATGCAGGCTGCAGAACCGAAAGCGACCCGAGGCCAGGGCGCGTTCGATCAGCGGGGTGCTGCCATGGCTGCTGAACCCCACCTGGCGCACCAGCCCCTCGCCGAGGGCCCACTGCAACAGTTCTGCCCCGGGACCGTCCAGGGCCCAGTCAAGATGCTCGTCGCGGTTGATCCCATGCACGGCCAGCCCGTCGAGCTGCTCGACCCCAAGGCGCTGCAGCATGGCGCGCAGCTGCTGCTGGGCCGTGGCCAGATCCGGCCCCGGCAGCAGCTTGCTGGTGATCAACCAGCCACCGCTGGGGACGACCCCTTCGGCAGCGAGCTGGGCCAGACCCTGGCCCAGAAAGGTCTCGGCCGGACCGTAGGCGGCAGCGGTCTCGATGTGATTGATGCCGGCGGCGACGGCCGCCCGCAGCACGGCCAGCATCTGGTCGGCGCTGTCGATGGCCCGCATGGTGCCCAGGCTGAACGCCGAGATCGACGGCAGCGCTCCGAAGGATCGGCGCAGGGCCTCAGGCATCGGGGTCGTCGACCGGCCCGTCGGATGCCCCGCCGGATTGGTCCGGCGCCTCGCCATCGTCGGCCAGCTGGGGCTCGGGATGGGCCTTGCTCAGATGGCGCACCAGTTCGGCCGGTGAGGTGTTGTCGAGGAAGCGGCGGAAGTCTTCACGGTCTTCGGCATCGGCTTCTGCATCCACCGGAATCGACGCATCAGCCACCACCTCTTCGAGCATCCAGATGCCGCTGCCGGTGCGCAGCGCGAGGGCGATGGCATCGCTGGGGCGGGCATCGAGCTCCTGCTGCTGGTCTTCGGCAGGCCCGGCCAATTTGAGCACCGCCCGGAACGTGTTGTCTTCGATCGTGTGCACAATCACCCGCTCGAGCCGCAGGCCGCCAGCAACGAGAATCTGGGCCATGAGGTCATGGCTCAGGGGCCGGGGCGGCTCCTGACCGCTGAGGCCGGCCAGAATGTTTTGGGCCTGGGCCTGATCGATCCAGATCGGCACCTGCCGGCGCCCCGATGGATCGCGCAGCAGCACGATCGGACTGCGGCTTGCCGCATCGAGGGCAATCCCTGCGACGCTCATCTCGACCATGGCCGCCCAGCGTCTTCTGCCCGATTATGGCCATGAGATGTCAACTGCGGTGCCGCAATGTTCACCGGTCTGGTGCAGGCCATCGGCTCGGTCCACAGGGCAACGCAGCAACAACTGCAGTTGCGTTGGCGTGCTGGCGCCTGGCCTGAGGCGGCCGGACCGCTGGCGCTGGGCGACAGCGTCGCCGTCGACGGCGTCTGCCTCACCGTCGCCGACTGGAACCCTGAAGGCCAGGGGTTTCTCGCCGATGTGAGCCCCGAGACCCTGGCCCGCACAACCCTGGGGCTCAAGGCCCAACGGGGCGATGCCGTCAACCTGGAACCGGCCCTGCGGCTTGCCGACCGTCTCGGAGGACACCTGGTCAGCGGCCATGTCGATGGCCTGGGCCGCGTCGAAGCCATCGAACGCGACAGCGGGGCCTGGCGGTTGGCGCTGGGCTGGGAGGACGGCCGCTTCGGCCGATACGTTTGCGAGAAGGCAAGCGTGGCGGTCAACGGCATCAGCCTGACGGTGGCGGGCTGCAGCCAGGGTGGTCGTCACTTCTGGATTGCCGTGATTCCCCACACCTGGTCCCACACCACCCTGCAGCAGTTGCAAGTCGGTGATGCGGTGAATCTGGAGGCTGATCTCCTGGCGAAATACACCGAACAACTGCTGCAGAGCCGCAACCCAAGCCGCGCCGTACCGCCTGCCGCCGAGACAGAACTCAACACGACCTGGCTGCAACAACACGGCTGGGATTGAGTGCGTCGCTGACAACACCCGTGGCCCTGCCTACGGTCGAGTTGTCTTCTCGACCGTTATGGCGACCAACGCAGAACTGGAGCAACGAACCGCGGCAGGCCTGCGGGCTTTCGCCATCGCCGAAGGCGTGCTGATGCTGGTGCTGGGGGTGCTGGCCCTGGTGTTCCCCGTGATCGCCTCGGCCTGGGTCACCGTGATCGTGGCAATCGCCTTTCTGGTGGGAGGCATCGCCGGCTGGATCACCAACCTGGCCCGCGCCAAGCGTCTGAGCCGCTGGCATTGCTTTTCACGGCTTGTGATCTCGACCCTGTTCCTGGTGATCGGGGCCTGGATCATTGGCCAATTCAGCGCTGGCCCCCTGGCTGCCGGCCTGCAGGTGGCCTCCCTGGCCTATGCCGTGGGCATCGTGTTTGTGGTGGAAGGACTCGTGGCCATCGTCGTGTCGCTCTCCCACCGCCATCGCAACGGCTGGGGATGGGGGCTGGCCAACGGCATCGTCACCCTGATCCTGGGGGTGCTGATCCTCAGCATGAAGGCCTGGGGCCTGCTGTCGGTGCTCGGCATCCTGGTGGGAATCAGCTTCCTGTTCAGCGGAATCGACCTGCTGAGTTTCAGCGCCGCTTTTCACAGCGACGAGAGCTGATCGCAAGCAACGACAACCCCGATCCCTCAGTCGGCAAAGTCAGCATCGGGTTCGATCGGCGACAACCAGATCGAACCCGTTTCCTTGTGCAGTTCGATCCGAAATTCCTGGCCGGGCTCCAAGCCCATGCGTCGGGTGTAGGCATGGCCAATCAGAAGATTGCCATTGCCGTGAACGCGGGTCCGAAATTCGGCCTGGCGGCCCTTGCTGCCCGAGCCACCCCCACCACCATGGTTGCCCCCAGGAATGGCGTACCCCTTGGCTTCGACCAAGGCGCGATAGAAGCTTTTTTTGAGCAGACGGCCACTGGGACCGACATACCCACAGGCCCGGGCAATCTGGTCTTCGGGTCGATTGCTCAAGGCACGCGCACGCTCAAGCAAAGCCTGGCCAACCAGCATGGTCCCGCCCGCTGATTCAAATGCACCGCTTTGCATTGCCATGGCTAGCAGGTGTTCAGACTTCGGGAAGCAAGCAAATTGTGCCGATCCCAGGGCTGAATCGGCAAGTGCTTAAGACGAGCAGCTCAGGACATTCGTTAAACACGCCAGAACGGACGTCAAAGCAGATAAAGAATTCCGTAGAGGATGACCCAGATGCCATCGACAAAGTGCCAGTACAGCTCGGCAGCCTCGAGGCCAAAATGACTGTCTGCCGTGATGCGCCCGCCAAGGCGGGACTGCCACCAGACAATCAGGATGCAAGTCACGCCCAGGGTGACGTGAAGGCCATGAAAGCCGGTCAGCGCGTAGAAGGTGCTGGCAAACAGGTTGTCGGTCAGACCGAAGGGCAGGGTGAAGTACTCGACCATCTGACCGGCTAGAAACGCCGCACCGAGGGCCGTGGTCAACAGAAGCCAACGCCGAGACACCAGCGGCTGGGCTGCGCGGCAGGCGCTGCCAGCCCTATGGAAGGTGAAGCTGCTGATCAGCAGCAACACCGTGTTAATGGTGGGGAGCAACAGCTCAAGTTCGTAGGTGGCGTCGGCAGGCAGGGGGTTGACCGCCCGAAAGGTCAGATAGGCCGCGAAGAAGCCGGCAAAGGTCATGCCATCAGCCACCAGGAAGGTGGCCAGTCCAAACAGACGGTGATCGGCATGGCCGCCATCGTGGTCGGATGGGGTCTGATGTTCAGGCGCTGAATCAGAGCGCTGGGACGAGGCTGGAAGCGTGCTGTCCATGGCGGTGGCGGTGGTGGGGTCGGTTGTCACGATTTTCCCGTAGCCCAAAGATCGCGGCCACGCAGGCGGTTGACATCAAAACGATCGGGTTGTTCGCCATAGTCGTAGGGCTCAGTCACCAGTGGGGCCTCGCCAATCCAGTTTTCAACGGGCGGAGGAGAACTGGTCAGCCACTCGGGGGTCAGTGCCTGCCATGGATTGTCGCCAGCGGGCTGGCCGCGCACGGCGGTCAGCACCACATTGACCAGCAGGGGCACGGTGCTGATCGCCATCAACAGGGCGCCCACACTGCTCACCTGGTTCCAGGTGGTGAAGGCCGGGTCGTATTCAGCGACACGACGGGGCATGCCGTTGAGACCAAGCCAGTGCTGGGGGGCGAAGCAGAGGTTGAAGCCAATGAAGGTGAGCAGAAAATGCAGGCGACCCAAGTCCTCGTTCAACAAACGTCCTGTGAACTTTGGATACCAGTGGTAGAGGGAAGCAAAGATGACAAACACGGAGCCGCCGTAGACGATGTAGTGAAAATGGCCGACGACGAAGTAGGTGTCATGCACATGAATATCGAAAGGCACCTGGGCCAGGGCCACGCCAGTGATGCCACCAAAAACAAAGTTAAAGATGAAGGCACAGGAAAACAGCACGGCGCTGTTGAGGGCGATTTTGCCGCCCCAGAGAGTGGCCAGCCAATTGAAAAACTTGATGCCGGTCGGAACGGCAATGAACGATGTCGCGATCGTGAAGAACAGCCGCATCCACGGGGGCGTACCACTGGTGAACATGTGGTGGGCCCATACCACCAGGCCCAGGACAACAATGGCCACGATTGAGTACACCATGGTGGTGTAACCGAACAGGGGCTTGCGCGCATGAACCGGCAGGATCTCGCTCACCAGACCAAAGGCCGGCAGCACCATGATGTAAACAGCAGGGTGGGAATAGAACCAGAACAAGTGCTGGTACACCACCACATTGCCTCCCAACGTTGGGTTGAAAAAGCCGGTGTGGGCAATGATGTCAAAACTGAGCAGCACCAAGGTGCCAGCCAGCACAGGCGTGGCCAGAACTACAAGAATGCTGGTGCCCAGCATGGCCCAGCAGAACATAGGCAACTGCATCAATTTCAGACCTGGGCGCCTGAGTTTCAACACCGTAGCGATGAAATTGAT
>Ga0194129_10009347_pt1 | contig 11016 bp, 7 predicted proteins | sample TA2KigCa35mmetaG_FD_150862 | JGI IMG/M metagenome (GOLD analysis project Ga0194129, IMG submission 150862) | Freshwater microbial communities from Lake Tanganyika, Tanzania - TA2015038 Kigoma Deep Cast 35m | ecosystem: Environmental > Aquatic > Freshwater > Lake | place: Tanzania: Lake...
AGATCCTATATGCTACACCTCGGGACCCTGCTTTTTGCAAAGGGATTGCAAGGGGCCGCTAGCAGCACTGCTAAGATTCGTGGTGAAGTGGCCGATGGGCCCCGCGGGGTAAGTGCCCAGCCGATACCCTTTGTTACCGCTGGAAGGGACCATCCAAGTCGGTACCACCTTCTTGGACCCCTTCCAGCGGGTGTGTGTGAATTGTACATCCAAGTACTGGCGGGGAACCTTTCGGTACACACCGTCTTCGCACACCGTGAGAGCGCACCAAGTCCCACAAGCGACGTCGACCTCAGTGTGCTCACCAGAGTAAGAAACCACACTGAAATGAACTACTCACAAGCAGAACAAGTGCACTACTCACAAGAAATAGTAAAAATAGCAGCAGCGATTGTCAACTGAATGAGGGTCGGTGGGACCCGGTTATAGTTGCAGGGTGGACCGCGCTTCTCATCATAGGTCATCAATGTCCATCAATTGAGTCCCCCTTTGGTTTTTGAAAAACAATCAGTGACTTTGAGGTCATAGTCGGCCCTCTTTGCCAGTCGCGCTAGATTCAATGTACCCGGTTCTCACATGTAAGACAATGGAATAGTGTTCATCGGCCCTATGTCCGCACCAGTGCTCAGGTGTTGGGACTCTGTGGAGGCCACAAAGAGTCCGCCAGCCGCACTGCAGCTGCACATGGGATCACTGATGCCTGCAGCCTTGTGGACTGCCTGCATGTCTCATTGAGCCGTCTCAGTGACTCCCGTGCAAGACGGGACAATATTGCAGTACCATTGAGGCGTCTGTACTTGTGATCGCAGGTACTTGTCACTTGGTGGTCACTGGTGTCCTCGCACCTTACTGGACCTTGCTACAAAGTCCACGAGTCGCTCAAGTTGGATGCCACTTGATTTGAATGCCACTTGTGAAGTAATCACAGACGCGCCCATTCAGGCGTCGAGTATTCAGAGTTCTTCAAGTGAACGGACAGACTGGCAGACTTTGTGGGTGTAGGTAAGTCGGACCGCACGCCGCGTGAAGCTGAAGCATGTCGCTCACCCTCCCTAGAGGGAGAGGACTAGAGCTAGCCTCCACATTCGAACAATGCCATCGTAGTGACTATGCCACCGCTATCATGATTTCACCGGTGTAGACTCATGGAGTTTGTTCAATGGACGCCACGCCTGCCTTGTCAATGCTCGAGGCAATGGCTCAATGACGACACGAGTGAGGCGAGACGAGACTCGACCTGTGAGCTACTCTGACTCGAGCATCATCCGTAGTGGCAACCACTGGCACGTTGCAAGACCCAACAAGAGTCTATCGATTACCAAAGACCCAAACTTGTGCTCAAGTGTCCTCATTCAAGTACCTCAACACCCTGAAAGCCGACTTAGAAGTGCTCCGTCCACTCATTTGATCGTCGGTCACTGCAACGTGCGGTGGACCACAGTTACATCTACAGCAAATCTCCTGATTCACGATTGCTACTGATAATCCTAACATTGGCGATTGTACGATGATGGCACATGTCACCACCCACGTGTAGGAGTCCGGAGTAGTGGTGAAGTGTCCTCATGCAAGCGGCACGATTCCCTTGAAGCCGACTCACAAGCCTGCTCAGTGCACACTATCCACGTGCTCACGCTTTCAATACAACGAGTGGCACACCACTGTTGCATTGCGATTCCCCTGACTGACAACAGCACTGCGACTTGTGACAGTGCCAAGTGTAAGTAAGACACATGCAACTTTGTATCACCCAAGTGTTCAACGCATTGTGCTGAAGTGCCCTCATACAAGTGACACCATTCCCGTGAAGCCCATATCTCCTTCAAGTCGGCTCATTCGACACTCTCAAGACATTCAACAATGCTAAGTGTGAGGCTATTGGGACTTGCTATCACCCAAGTCCCGAGTAGTGCTGAAGTGCCCTCATACAAGTGACACCATTTCCCTGAAGCCGATATCTCCTCCAAGTTGGCTCATTCGACACCCTCAAGACTTTCAACAGTGCCAGGTGTGAGGCTATCGGAACCCAAGTCCCTCATTGTGCTGAAGTATCCTCATACAAGTGGCACAATTCCCCTGAAGCCGATACTCCTCCAAGTCGGCTCATTTGAAACTCTCATGCCTTTCAACAGTGTCAAGTGTGAGGCTATTGGAACCCAAGTCCCGAGTAGTGCTGAAGTGCCCTCATACAAGTGACACAACTCCCCTGAAGCCGATAGCTCCTCCAAGTCGGCTCATGTGACACTCTCAAGACTTTCAACAGTGCCAAGTGTGAGGCTATTGGAACCCCAGTCCCGCATTGTGCTGAAGTATCCTCATGCAAGTGACACAATTCCCCTGAAGCCGGTATCTCCAATTTGGCTCATTCAACACTCTCATGCCTTTAAATGGTCCAAGGGAGGCTATTGGGACTCGCTATCACCCAAGTCCCCGAAGTGGTGCTGAAGTATCCTCACTCAAGTGGCACGATTCCCCTGACCCTGAGCCAGCTCAGTCGTCCCCTTCCACCGACTCAAGGCGATCCTTCGTCAATGCAACGTGTGGTGGATCACTGTTGCATTGCGATTCCCCTGAAGGCTTCACTGGACTCGATACCACAAGCACACACGATAGCTCACTCGCACTCTCACTCGTTGTGCCTCACGCTGCAATGCTCCAATTTCCCATATTGCGTACTCCAAGTCACTGCCGCATTTATTGTCTGTCGCTCGGTAGTGCAGCCTACAAACGACTCATCTGGTCCTCGTGGGTGATGCCTTCACGGATGCTCGCCCATGGTAAGCAGTCCGCACCGTCACCAAGCTGCAAGTGGTCGACCAAGTACTGGTACAACTGCACCAGTAGGTGACCAGATGACAGCCATGGGACGTGCCGTTGCTGATTGAGCAAGCTCAGTAGCTCGGCCCAGCTGCCAATGCCGTATGGTCGCTCACGGAACAAGTAGACTCCCAAGGTAGACTTCAGGTTAGCTTCCATCCATCGAGTGTCCATGTGACTGGACTCTGACGAGTCCGTCGAATGGAGTGCCGCGACTTCAGGATGCCCCATCGGCCACAGGCAGTGGCCGCACACGTCCAAGGGCACCTTGGCTGGAGGCTTAAACTCCAAGTAGGCGCACACATGGCGTGTGGGAACGACGCGGTCTGGGAGGTCACATTTGAAGCACCAGCCCTTTTCAGGGCGGTCTCTCAGCAGCAATCGCCGCATACCACAGTTCATGAAGGCAGAGCAACCTTTAGTTTGTCCGCAAAAGACACACCGAGGAACCCGCAGCAGTTGGGCCAGCTTAATGAGACTTGGGACATGAGACGCGGCATCCTTTTGAGCCTCAAACTTTGCCATCATGCTACCCAGCAATTCGTCTGAGGCATCAGGTGCCTCAGCCTCTTTGCGGGCACTGTCGGATGTCACCTCAATTGACATGGACGTGCTAGTCACTGCTGCCGGTCTGGTGGTCTCTGGGGCAGTCACCGAGTCGTCCGTTGAGGACTTGGAGTCACAACTGGGCATCACTTGCGAGGCGTCCCACACCGTTTCGTCGCTTGACTCACTTGTCTCACTTGTGTCACTCGACTCACTTGACGGCTCTGCGGGTTACCCATCTCACGGTTAACTGATTCACATACCCGCCTCTCACATACGTACCCAATCGGGCCAGTGCTTGTTGCCTCTGAGCCCTTACGTTCGGTGGGGCTGCCACTCGCCGTCGCTTGCTCACGGGACTTGGAGTGATGTCACCGTCATTGTCGCCTGGCGTCAAGGCAGACCTGGCTATCAGCATACAATCACTGGTTGTGGTACCCTCTGTACTTACTGTCTGGGTTCAACGTGGGACTTGTGGTTTTCGCCGCACCTAGTGGGTACGGCGCTGTGGGTTCCATTTCACTGGAGCTTGTGCTGCACCAGTCGTCTCGAGTAGCGCTCATGGTCTGAACACCCACCCAACCCCGTCTCTCGTGAGAATGGTCTGTGGACTGCACCGAAAGATGGCATGTAGTGTAAATGTATCGCTCTCTCTGTGTGCGCTCCTTCAAAACTCATGGTGGCGTGCCTACTGTGTAGGCAGCCACTCCACCTCCCATGCCACTTGGTTGTATTGATCGTGAGCTGTCCTATGAGGTTACCGCGTGTCCACTAGACTACGTGCAAGCTCAGCGAGATGAATCCCAGCCGACAGACTTGAGGAACCTTTCAGTGTCCTCCGCCTTCTGAGTGAACAGGCGCCTGGGCCAGCTGACGGCTCGTTCAACTGGACCGGACCTGGCAGAGTGGAGACTGATGAAAGTGCCGAAAAACGTGGTCATGTAGTCATTGAGGTCGGCCAGCAATTGACCCGATGACACGCAGTCCAAGCGGCGGCGTTGATTCAACTTGGACCGCAGTTGGTACCAATTAGCGAACCCGTGAGGCTGGCGTCGGTACAAGTACAAGCCCATCATGGACTTGAGATTAGCCACAAACCACTCATGGTCGTCTCCGTTGGCGTGTACGGCTGCAAAGTACCGGGAGCCTTTCGGCCACAGGCACTCAGGGCACACGTCCAAGTCCCACTGGCCTGGAGACACTTCGGACAAGACTGCACACTGACCGTCCGAGTGAGCGTCTTCAGTATCACAGATCTGGCACCAACCCATGCGACCTCGGTTCTTGCCATTGCGCTTTAGCATGTACATGCGCCGCATCATGCAATTCATTGCGGCGTGGCACTCGGTCTCCGTACAAATGGCGCAAGACTTCACCGCTAGAATGCGGTACAACTCCTTGAGGTGCAACGTAACGTCCTCAGAGGGTTCAACCAAGGGTGGGGCCGGCGCCTCGTGCGTCCGCTCGAGGTGCTCCAATAGTTCCAGCAGTGCAGGGGGCCACTCATTCGTCACGACGGGACTTGGGACCGCGGGCGCAACTGCCTTGGGCGCCGGTGTCTCATGCTTTTCATCACTGTAACCCTCGGTCACACACGTCTTCATTAGAAAGACAGCTACTTCGTACTTATCGTCACCAGTCAAGTCAATCACAGGCGTGCCAGCTGCGAGATGGTCCTCGATTACCTGCGCGGCTTACATTACTCATTGGGTACGTACGCTTCTTCGAGCTGGAGGTGGTGGCTCCTGCACCAGAGGCGGAGCCGTCTTGAACCCGACGCCACTTGGGCACTGTCACTCACAGAGTAGCCGGCATGAGGCTACACTGGCGTATGGGTCACGAGGTCTTACCGGAGGTCGCACGCATAAATTGAGCGTGTTGGTAGCTGGCCAACCGGTCTTCTTGCAACTGGCAATATGCCTTAGCGCGTAGCTCTCGCTCGTCTTTGATCTTGTACCACAGCATGATATCCACGTTTGGGCCCGGGGTCGCCAACTCTTGCACGAACTTCTCCATGGTCTGCAAGAGCCACACCCCCACTGCGTTAGACGAGCCGATTCCCCTACTAGCGGTGCACACGACTGGATTTTCTGGTCTCAATGACTACCAAGCAACCCCTTTCTTCTGAAACAATACACGTGTGAGCGACTTTGTGTGGGTGTATTGCGCTTCACGTCAATGGTTGTAAAGAGTGGACACTAGGTCGTGCCGTGTGTCCAACACGGCCCTGGCCCAAGTTCTACCGAGTACGTACTCCATGTGCAACTGCTCATGTAAGAACACGCACAACTCAGCAAGTAAATTGCCATTAGACAAGATATCTACTTGTCGTTGCTCATTGAGTTCCCGTGTCAGTGAGGCCCAGTCGGCGTAGCCATGCGGCTTCTTCACACTCAAGAACACCCCCAATGCCGACTTGAGATTGTACGAAAACAACTGGTGGACGTTGCCGGCCGGATGTTGTTCCCGAAACGCCGCGTTCATGGGCCAGTAACAATGACCGCACACGTCCAAGCTGGCCAAATGCTCCCCCTGGAACACCACCTTAGGACACGGGCCGGGATGCCTCGTGGGTATGTCACACATGAAGCACCATCCAAATTTTGTCCGTCTTGGTAGCAGCCGAAGTCTCTGGTCACAATTCATCACAGACTTACACTCACTTTTGCCACAAAAGATGCAGTAGGGTACTGCCAACAGCCTCGCCAGCTTCACAAGCTGCAGGCTGATTGTACTTGCAGGTAACAAGCCTTGTGCGCCTGGTGGGGGCCCTCGAAAAGGCTCCACAGGTGCCGGTGCCGCGTGAATAACCGGTGCTGGCGCCGCGTGAATAACCGGTGCTGGCGCCGCGTGAATAACGGGTTGTGGCATCACTGGTACTGCGGGTGGTGGTGCCGCTCCCGCAATTGGGACCCCAGGGGGTACTTGTGCGCCGTCTCCGATGAGTATGCTTGCCCACTCTGGCTGACAATTGGAGCAAGTACCGCATGTGACAGTTGGCTCTCTGGGTCCATTTACAATATCCCTGAGGTACTTGGTCAGGCACTGCCCCTGGAGCGCCCAGCGATGGAATTCACGCAACCCCTTCGCACTGAGCAAGTCGTGGGCTCGATCCACTGCAGCTGGGCTGTGTACAGTACCCAGTGTGGCATTGTGCAAGTTGGCTCGCCACTTTTCGGCAGCCAGTCCCGTTCCCGAGGCCGTCCCGACGACCGATCTGAACAAATCATGACAGTACACATACCAACACACTTGCTCAGGACGGCCCGCCAAATCCCCACGAGCCGTTCGATGCATGAACTGTACAAGCCCTTGGACGCTGTACGATGCACCGGCTACCACGACGGCGTCCACGAATGTGCTACTAATACCTACTTCGAGCACCGTGGTTGCTACCACGACATTGACCACATGTGCACCCGCGTCGGCTTCTTGGAAAAACTCGCGGGGCGCTGGGACTCCCGAGCTTGCAATGGCCACACGCGCCGGTGTGTGGTCGCTGGCTTCGATGGTCGCTCGAATAACCGCACACGCGTCTGTTGTCATGGCCAGCACGATGACGCGCGTTTGCTTCCCATCCGCCCTTGGGCGCGTTACTAATTGATTGACGGCGTGAGCCACATGCTGCCAGCACTCGAGCTGGCTGTGAGCCTCTTGGAACAAGACTCGCACAGAAGGGTCAATGAGGTCCCCGTGGGTCGCCCAAATGTGAGGTTCTCGTACCCGGATGATGCGCGACATGGCCAAGTCCCGCAAGCGGTCTTCGTTGTACGCTCCCGTCATGGCCGCCACCCGAACGTTGCACGTGGAGATCAACCAGTGACTCACTGTGACGACACTGGTACGGTAACTGAGCTGGCCCTGCACTGTATCGATTTCGTCCACAAACAAGGCCACCGGTCGAATCGTCCCCGTTGCAACTTGATTGAAAAAGTGAGGCGTTGCAAAGCTTTCCGCGCACCCAATGAGCAAGTGTGTCCCCGCGTTGTGCCTTCCTTGCCCGTACAAGGCAGCCCGCAAGCCATCGCGAGCCAACCGCTGGAGGAGCGTGTTATTGAGCACGTCCTTGCACAACTCCAATGTGGGCATGATCAAAATGGTCGCTAGGGACGTGTGGTCACCCCGAATCGCAAGCGCCCACGCACACATAATGGCAAGGGACGATTTGCGCAAGCCGCATGGCATGGAGATCAAGGCATGCAACTCAGTCCTCCAGTCTGCGTGAGTCGCCCACTCCAGTGCCTGCTGGAAGTGGGCCACAAGCAGCTTATTGATGCGGTCCGTGTCTTGTACCGAGGCGCCTGGCGACTTGCCTTTAGTTGTAGTGGCCAGCAAGGCTCGCAGGTCCCGGTACTGTGTCCGGATCTCCTTTCGGACACGCTTCTCAATAGCCTGATCGTACGCAAAGTGTACCCCGAGAGCATCCAAGTCTTTGGCCTGTGGCTCGAACAAGTGCAACCACACCATTCGGTACGCGGTTAATGCGTGCAGAAGCCGAGCGGCTTCGGGTCGCAGACTGCTTGACTCGTCGCGACCCCACATGTCACTGAACGCAGAGCCCCCACCGTTGTAGAAGGTTTCACCTGCGGTACTGGGTAGATGGCCATTTTGCATTGCAAGCATGCCTGTCACTTGCTCGAGGCGTTCGGAGTGGGCGGCCATGGGACTAACAGAAACACCGTGAAAAGCTTGGGACCCCATGAGTTGTGTGCGAGCGTACTGCACCGCGTCCAAGTCCACTGAGCCCGCCAACACGGGCCCCATTTGTGAGACCATCAGGCACGTGAGTTTCCGCATCAAGTGCGGTGTTAACACGAGCCCATTTCCCCACACACTGTTGGAGGCTTCGGTGAGAAAGCCTGCCACCGTTTCCAGCCGACTCTGCGCCTCCACCAAGCCCACGTCCACATTGAACGGCAAGTCGGTGAACAACCGCAGCACCAAGAAGCGAGCCACCACCTCTGGGTGCACGACAAACACCGTGGTTTCAAGGGCGGCTTGCTCCTTGAAAATGGTAGCGTTGCACAAGACATGTCGGCCGTCCGAGAACGACCGAATGTGCATGTGCTCCTCACTGAAGGCGAGCAAGTCCCGAGGCCGAGACATGGGGCCCATGAGCAGCCACGTTGCCGTCTGCAGCAAGAGCTGCAGCGACTTTGGTATCCACCGGTGCTGGCCGTTGTACGCGGCCCGTCGAGCGGTGTTGGCCTCGTACAGCTGTACCCATTGCGGGTGGTGGCTGTGCAGCTTTGAGCCACACGTGGCAGGGTCTCTCGCCGCTGCCACAAGTGCGAGTCGGGTCGATGGGTCACTCACCAAGTCTCGCAGCGCGTCCACGCTGTGAGGCTCTACCATGCTTGCAAGTGCTTCGTCCACCTGAGTGAGCACGTGACTGATGACACTTTGGAACTCCGCCGCCGTAAGCACAGCGGTCTGCGCAGGCACCTCGAAATGAGGCAACCCCGTCTCACCACCCCACCTCGCAGCGACGTCTGGGGCACACTTGTACACGGCTTTCATGGCCACTTTCACTTGTCTAGAGTTAGTCATGGCCGCGATGTGGGTATGGGCGCTGCGGATGGCATCAATAATTCGCCACTTGTCGGTAATACGCTCCAGCGGACTGGCGACGTACACTGACGTGAAATGTACCAAAGTCACCAAGAGCCCCGCTCGCCTGATCCACAGCGCAGGTGACGCCAGTTGTACATCCGACGGCACCGGAGTGCCCACGAGGCACGATGAAGCCAAGTACCCAGACGTCACCCACTGTGCGGTCTTGTACACGGGTGTGCAACACGCCAACAGCGCACACAATGGCACCAAGTGTGGCAACAAGTCCACGGGCCTCACGTGATGAAAGGACGGGTGGGCCAAGTACCTTGCCGCCACCGCATCCACCAATGAGGACAGTTGCAGAATGAGCGCCACCCACTGCGCGGCGCCCTGTAAGCGACCGGCAACGATGTTGGCGCGTTCATACACCCGGCCTCGACTGGCAAGTCGGCGACGCCCCGTTACGGGCACAGGTAGAGGACCGTTGCCAGCCGCCACCGTCGCCAACTGCTCCATCACATGCTCGATTTCTTCCATACCCTCAAAGCCCTCTTGAGCCGCCTGCATGTCATCGTCGTCCGCCACTTGCTGTGCTTCCAAAGGGTCGTGGTCCAAGAGGTCGTCGACAGGCGCCTCCTCGCCCTTGGCCTCGTCCCTTGGGAAGTGCAATCCAACAGTAGTGGGCAGCACGTTAAAGATGCGATGCGCTAATGCCAAATCGGTGTCACTGAGGCGCGCGTGGGCCGCTTCCAAAAAGTCTTTGCAGTAGCCGCTGAGGTTAGCGAGCCATGCTCGCACGGCGGTGGCACCAAGAGCGTCACATAGTCTGGGGAACCGGGACTCCACCGTTTGGCGGCTTCTGCAAGCCTGGGTCTCAAGGAACTGGAAATCAGTGGCGCGCATTGCTCGCACACAATCCTCGTTGGAGTTGTAGTCCACGTAGCCTAACAGTGGAATACCACCCCGGTTCACAAACTTGGCCATTTCGACCGCGTCTGTGCTGCCACCAAGCCTTACCGCGTTGTCATCTCGGGACACACCCACCTGAAACTTGGACTTATGGGACGGGTCCTGCATTGCAAATCTGTCCCCGAGTGCGACGCTGTTCACATACCCCAGCAACAGCGAGCCTGCGTTCGAACTTACAGTCGGGGCTGCAGTCCGTGCATGTCGCTCGGAACTCCAGCAATCGTTGCAAGTGCGTGCAGCGACAGAAATGGTACCTCGTGACTTGGGTCCGTGAGCGGCTTCGGCAGTTGCCGCGCCCATCCGGCGTCCTGCCCATGATGCGCTTGCATACGGGTGTGACGTCGGCAGGCGGTGTGCCGAGTCCAGTTCGCATCCAAAATTCGGTCGTAGCACGTTAAACACCGTCTTGCTGGCTCCTCGGCCACATGCTCAGCTTGCTTGTGATCCTCGAACCCCAGCGCTTCAGACGATGCCTGAGAATCCGAGTCCTCTGACGTCTCCGTGCCGTCAGAGCTGCTGGTGCTACTGGTCCCGTCGTCACTGGTCCCGTCGTCACTGGACTCAGAGTCACTAGTGTCCGTGCTAGTTCCCCCGTCACTGCTGCCGGCATCAGCTGCTGGTTGATTGTGAGTCAATAGCAGACCACACAAGGACTGCATGGTCATGACTTGCCCCCCTGGATCGCCGCCCCCCAAAGCACCCATGTTGAATGGAAGTGAGTCACATCGTGCGTTGCGTACGTTCGGTGCACTCATGCAGACAAGCTGCCACGCGACTTAGTAGCCTGCCCGCTGTTGCCTCTGGGTCTACCGAATTGTCTGGGATGTACGACCTCCGTCGTATCGAGCGACGCTGTCGGGGCTCTCCGTCGTCCGGCAAGGCAGGCGGCAGGACTGCTACCCGCTTTCCGGGTCGCACCGCGTCGTTCAAGGCTTGTGCCTGAAGGCATCGATGGGACATGAGCGCACACAGCCACACAGATATTGTGGCAAGTGCCTACCGAACACCGCAGCTCATGTCTATTGACAGCGCTTGGATGGTAAGGCACGCCGCAATGTCTGCATCGCCGCCACATTTCGTCCATGGTAGCTTGACGCACAGTCTAGAGATCGTCTGCGACCCCACCCC
>Ga0194129_10009350_pt1 | contig 11010 bp, 13 predicted proteins | sample TA2KigCa35mmetaG_FD_150862 | JGI IMG/M metagenome (GOLD analysis project Ga0194129, IMG submission 150862) | Freshwater microbial communities from Lake Tanganyika, Tanzania - TA2015038 Kigoma Deep Cast 35m | ecosystem: Environmental > Aquatic > Freshwater > Lake | place: Tanzania: Lake...
CGACGCTTGGCGAACCAGTGGCAGGAGGGTGCTGAGCACAGGGTCGAGCCCCTGCTCGTTCGGGGGGATCGTCACCAGGGCGTGGGTCATGCCGGTCAGGTCGGCCGCCCCCGGGAGGACGCCGCTGGCGCTGTCGAACCGCAGCCAGTGGTGGGGGGGGAGATCGGGTGGAGGGGTGGCCTGGCGGTGGGTGAGGGTCACCGGCACGCCGAAGGCGGCAAGGGCCCGCCCCAGGCGCGTGCCCGTGTAGCCCCCGCCAAAGATGACCAGGCGCCCGATGGACCGGAGGGCGTCGGGCTTGACGGTTGGCCATGAGTTCAGTACGTTTGTACTGTCTCCCGAGGTCTGGGAGTTCTCTGGATTCCGCGCTTCCTTCACCGTTTTCGCTCCATGGCCATCGTGCGTCCTTTCCTCCTGTTTACCCCCTCGGCTCTGGCCCCGCGCTCGCCAAGGGCCGGGGTGTGCGCCTTCGTGGCCCCCGAGGGCGCCACGGGGCCGGCGGCGGCGCCGCCGCGCCAGCGCCGGACACGACGGCGTTCCCCGGGCCCCGAAGGATCGGCGCCAGGAGCGCCCCTCTGGATCGCCCTGCTGTTGTTGTTTCTCGCCGTGGTGGTGGCCCCTGAGGATCCCAGGGATCAGGAGGCCATCTGCCACCGCCACAGCGGGGAGGTCGCCTGTCGGGTTTGGTGAGGTTCGCCAGGCTCGGGACCCCGGCGATCGGGCTCCACTTCCCCGGGGGTGGTCCACACCAGGAGGCGCTGGGCCAAGCGCAGGTCGCCGTCCATCCAGGCTTTGAGGGCCATGGCGCGACGTGGATCGTAAAAGCTCTGTCGCCGATACCAGAACAACACTTCACTGTCCCCTTTCTTCCCGTTGCAGCTCAAGCAGGCCGGCACGCAGTTCTCTGTCACGCTCTGCCCCCCGCAGCTGAGAGGCCTGATGTGGTCGATGGATTGGGAGGGATTGCCGCAGTAGAGGCAACGGTGGCCCGTCAGGAGGTGAAGGGAGCGTCGCCAGCGTCGATCGTGGGATTTGGGGCAGAGGTCTTCCAGGAAAACTCCATCCCTGGCCAACATGCCGCATCCTCAGTTGCGTTTGATTTTGCAGGGAGTCTTTCTTCTGTCAATGTGTCGCTGACTGCACTTTCTCCGTTTGCTCCACCCGCGGCGCGACCTCCTGCAGATGCGGCTGGGAGCGTCCGGGCTGATTGAGGTGGTCCTGCCCTTTGATCCCGTCACGGCCGCCCAGCTCCGAGCCATTCGTCCCGCTGGGCGCTGGCACCCCCGAGAGCGCTGCTGGCAGTTTCCCCTGGAGGCCGCAGGGGCCCTGCGGCAAACGCTCCGCGGACGCATCCCCCTCTCGCCGGAGCTGCGGCAGTGGTGCGCGTGGTTGGAGCAACCGCTCCCTCCCCTCCCCGCCCATCGCCAGCTGGTGGTGGCCGCCAGCCTGGCCGAACCGCTCGTGGACGGTCGTCGCCTGTTGGCCCACCAGCGGGCTGGAGCGCGCTGGCTGCTCGCCCGCCGCGGGGCGGTGCTCGCCGACGCCATGGGCCTCGGCAAGACGCTCACCGCCCTGGCCGCGGCTCGGGCCATGGTGCGCCTGGCGGATTGTCGGGTGGTGGTGGTGGCCCCCAGCGGACTGCATCACCATTGGCGCCAGGAGGCCTGCGCCCTTGGCCTGACCCTGGAGCTCCACAGCTGGGCGCGCTTGCCCGCCGAGCTCCCCCCGGCCGGGTGCGTGCTGGTGGCGGACGAGGCCCACTACGCCCAGAACCTCGCCGCTCAGCGCACGCGGGCGTTGCTGCGGTTGGCGCGCCATCCGCGCCTGCGGGCGGCCTGGCTGCTCACGGGCACGCCGATGAAAAACGGACGCCCCGCGCAACTCTTCCCCCTGCTGGCCGCCATCGGCCATCCGCTGGCCGCTGATCAGCGGCGTTTCGAGGAGCGGTATTGCCAGGGTCACTGGCGGGAGCAGCGCGGCGTGCGCCAGTGGGAGGCCCGGGGCGCCTCCCGGCTGGAGGAGCTCCATCGCCTGGTGCGGCCCCTGGTGCTCCTGCGACGCAAGGAGCAGTGCCTCGATCTTCCCCCCAAACAGCGCCGCCTCCGGCCCGTGGCCCTTCCCCCCGCTGAGGCGGAGGCGGTGTGTCGGCAGCTGGAGGACACCATCACCGCCTACCGCCACCGGGCGGCGCGGGGGGAGGTGCGCGGCGACGCGGAGACCCTCGCCGTCTTCACCGCGCTGCGACAGATCAGCTCACGGGCCAAGGTGGCGCCTGTGGTGGCGCTCCTCCGCGAGCTTCTGGACCGCGGAGAGCCGGTGGTGGTGTTCACGGCCTTTGTGGCCACCGCCCGGGCGCTGGGTGATGGCCTGGCGACCGCCGGTCAGGCCCCGGTCGTGCTCACGGGCGCGGTGCCGCCGGCCCAGCGCCAGTCTCTGGTGGATGCCTTCCAGGCGGGACGCAACGAGGGGTTGATCGCCACCTACGGCACCGGCGGTCTCGGCTTCACCCTGCACCGGGCCCGCCACGTGGTGCTGGTGGAGCGCCCCTGGACGCCGGGAGAGGCGGAACAGGCGGAGGATCGCTGCCACCGCATCGGCATGGGGGCCATGCTCACCAGCCATTGGATCCAGTTCGGCGGAGCGGATCAGCTGGTGGACGCCCTGGTGGCCAGCAAGGCGGATCGCATTGCCGATGTGTTCAGTCCAGCGCGGGCACGGGCCCAGCGGCGGCTGCCGCAACAGATCCGTCAGTGGTTGGCCGGGGGCTGAGGCGCCGCGGCGGGGGGCAGGCAACTCGCCAGCCGCAGCTTCAGGTCCTGGCGCAGCAGCTCATCCGTGACGGGCGCCTTGGCCGTTTTGGCCAGGAGGGCATTGGCCCGCACGATGTCGCGGCAGGCGGCCTTGGGGTCCTGGTTGAAGGTGTGGAGCAGAAAGCGCTCGTTGAGCGGGAAGGGATCGTTGGGAAAGGCCGCCACCACGGCGTCACAGCGGGCGATGGCGCCCTTGAGATCCTTCATGTCCAGCCCCCGCAAGCAGTCCTCGCGGCTGATCCGAGGCTTGGGCAGCGGTTCTTCCGCACAGCCGTGGAGCGCCCCGCACAGCAGGAAGGCCAGGGACCACCAGCCCCGGGCACTCCTGAGGGGCCGCCGGTCGGGGTGCTCAGTTGCCGTAGCGATCACTGCGTGTCCTGCCACCTTGACCAGCTTGACCGCTGATCGGCGCGCTGGCCGTCGCGGGCTCGACTGGTGCCGCGCTGTCGCTGGTGGCGGGGATTCGGGTGCTGTACAGGTCGCCGAGGTAGCGACCGCAGTTGGGGAAGGTGTTCGGGTTCTGAACCACCGCCTCGGTGATCATCACGGCCGCGTGGGTGGGAGAGGTTTTGAACAGGCTGGCGCTCTGCCGCTTGATCAAGGCATAGGCCGCGGCCCAGCTCACGGCGTGGCTGTTGCCGCTGGCGCGCATGTAGCAATAGATCTGAGCCCCTTTGGCGCCCGGCGTTTCGGCTTGCGCCATGGCGGCGGGTCCGCCCGGGCCACCCGTCAGCGCGCCGCCGACAAGCAAGGCCAGAAGGGAAAGGCCAAGCCGGTGGGGCGGCAGCAACCTGGGACGCATGGCAGGGGAGAAAAAAGGGCTCCAAACCTATCGACCCCGCGCGATCTGTCCAGGGTGCCGGCTCAACCGCCGGGGGGGAGCCCCGAGCCCGCCCCTCGCGCCACCAGCTTCACCACCAGCGGAAGCACCAGGAGAACCGTGATCAGACGCAGCGCATGGAGCGCGGCCACCGCCGCCCCCACCCCGAATTCGGCGCCCACCAGGCTCATGCCGCTGATCCCCCCCGGCGCCGCGCCCAGCAGCGCCACCACCGGATCAATGCCCAGCAACCGACCACACCAAAGGCCCACCACAATCCCGGTGAGCACCAGTGTCAGGGTGATCAGCAGGGCCGGACGCCAAAGCTGGCGCAACTCGGCCACGGTGCCACTCGTGAGGGAGGTGCCGATCACGGTGCCGATGGCGATCTCCAGGACGGTGCGAGTTCCTGCGGGCCATTGGGCGGGCTCCACCCGGCCGCTCATGCTCAACAGCCCCGCGCCCAGAAGGGCTCCGGCCAGTGGAGCCGCCGGGATCCCGGAGCGCAGGGCCAGCAGGCCGGCGGCAACGCCCGCCAGGGCATACAACAGCAGTGGCCAGGACGCGGTCATGGGCAGCGGGGGGAGGATGTCCAAGTCTGGATTGTGTGGACAGAGCCCGCTTGAGGAATCACGGCTCGTGTGTTGTCATTCGCCCATGGCTGCCATTCCTCCATGCCCTCCTCACCGGTGTCCTTCCGCATCACTCGCCACACGGAAGATCTGGCCCAGACCATTCACGCCCTCTCGCAGCGCGTGGTGTCGTTGGAGCGGCGCCTTGCCCAGCTGGAGGATCATTTGACGGCTTCGGCGGAAGAAGACCTTCCCGAAGAACAGGTGGCCAGCCTGGCCAACGTGGATCAGTTGCTGCGCGACTGTCGCGAGCTTCTGGCGGCCGATCCGCCGCAGGCGCTCACCGGCGCGTCGTCCTCCGGGTCGTCCCGCGGGTTTGGTCCCAGCAAGGCGGAGGATGCTCTGGAGGGTCTGGACGACGTCGAAGACGCGGCGTGAGGGTGAGCGGGATGGCGCAATCTCGCGAAGTCTCCACCGTCTGGACTGGGATGACACAATGGAAAGAAAGTGACCATGTCCTTCCCGTCCTCCCATCACACGACCGGTGGATCGGCCGCCAACGGCGTCACACCCTCCGGGCCGCCGCCCACCCCCGGAGCGGTCACCGCAGCCCCCACCCGTCCGGTGGTTGTGGCGAGCGCCCGACCGGCATCCGGTGGCCTTCCCCGCTCCACCGCCTGCCGTCCCTTGCCGGCGGAAGGGGATCATCAATTGGAAAAGCTGGAATTCGCCCTGGCCATCGCGCTCACCCGCGGCGATGCCCAGCGCTCCCGCCAGTTGCGGGAGGAGATCGACCGGTTGGGCGGCAATCGCGAGGAGCCGGGGACCTGAGGTCGGGCGAGCGACTCCTCCGCAGGAGCGCCGCGAATGATCACTGAATCCAGACCGATGGATCCGGGGTTTGTTTGTTGAAGCCATTTGCGGATCTGCCCCTATAATGCGGGGGCCTTTGTTTCTGGTTGGCGGAAACAAAACCGCTCGCCACTCTCCTCTTCGGTCGCTGGAGCCAATTTCCGCGGCCGTTTCCTCATATGGCTGCACTTAGCTCCTCTACAGCACCTCCCCCCTCCCCGCGACCCACGCGCCCACCTGTCGCGACGATGGAGACCACGGATCGCCACGATTTGCTGCAACGGGCCGAGGATTTCGACCGGCAAGCGCGGCAGGCCGCGGAGATGGGAGATCTGGCCACCGCGGCCCGCTTGATCTTGCAATCCCTGGAGTGCGAGCGTCGCGCCGGCGGCCTCGGTCCCCAGGTGTTGCAACTGATCAAGCCGCGTTGAGCACGGCAGCCAACGCCAAGGCTTTGGCGTTGGCCCCGCGAGAGGGCAGGATCAGAGGGAGGTCATCCCTCTGCTGATGTCCCTGCTCCACAGGCATTTCGAACGCCATGCCACCCATCGCGTCGGCTGGTTGCGCGCCGTGGTCCTGGGGGCCAATGACGGCGCCATTTCCGTGGCCAGTCTGGTGGTGGGCATCGCCGCCTCGGGAGCAACACGCCCTGCCATCCTCCTCTCCGGCCTGGCCGCCACCGTCGCCGGGGCGGCCTCGATGGCGGCGGGGGAGTTTGTGTCCGTGCAGAGCCAGGCCGATGTGGAGCAGGCTGATCTCGCCCGAGAGCGGCAGGAGCTGGTGGCCAATCCCTCCGGGGAGCTGGAGGAACTCACGGGCATTTATGAGGAACGGGGGCTGTCGCCGGAGCTGGCGCGGCAGGTGGCGGAACAGCTCTCGCTCCATGACGCCCTCGGCGCCCATGCCCGTGATGAATTGGGGATCACCGAGGCCCTGCGCGCCCGCCCCATTCAGGCGGCCCTCGCTTCCGCGGGCAGCTTTTGCCTCGGGGCCCTCTGCCCTGTCCTGATGATCCTCCTCAGCCCCGCCGGCCAGATCGCCCAAGTCACCGCCGCCATGGCCCTGCTGGTGCTCACCGGCCTGGGGGCCCTGGCGGCCTATGCCGGCGGCGCCCCCGTGGGCCGCGGCGCTGGCCGCATGCTCCTTTGGGGCGCCCTCGCCCTGGGCCTGACGGCGCTGGTGGGCAAGGTGTTCGGGGCGGTGGTTTAAGCGAGGATGATGGGCCCGTGTTGAGGCTGGACCATCACACGGGCTTCCTCGCAACGTTTTGTTTCGCTCTGAGTGTGCGGTTCCGATGTGGGACGCGCACGACGTGTTCCGGCAGGAAGTGCCGGCGGTTAGGCAGGTTCAGCACGCTGATTGAGGAAGTGGAAGAGAAGGCAGGAACGGGAAGCCTCCAGGCTGGACGGATCAGGAATTGGCCAGTGATCGTCAACACCACACGGAATGTTCTGTGCGTTAAGGCCTGCTTCCTCGTCAGGGTCGCCTGATTGATATCGCTTGAGTTGAGTGTGCCCGATCCCCCAGAATTTGCATAGCCTAAGCGCAGATGATCAAGCTCTGCAGACCATCACCGAGTTGATGGATTGGGAATTCATCATCCTCGCCAATTTTGATGTGGACCACATCATTTTCACGCACGGTGTCCCGAATGTCCTGGGTGCGACCCAGCAGGCGTTTACGCAAATCAGTGAAGATATTAAGCCCTGTGAAAATCCTGATCTTCTCTCTGTCCCAACCTGGTGGCATGTCCTGACTAAAATAATCACGGATTGTGCGTTGCTGGTAGGGATCGAACTCGTCGATGAACGTTGCGCTGCTTTTGGTTGTCTGACCATCTCTCGCGGTTATCGGGGGCCTCATCCCGCGCATCATCGGTACATAGCAACGTTGGATGTTGTTGACTTCGCGCAAGCCTGCTTCCAGACCCAGTTCTGTCATTTTATTTAGCTGATTTCTCAATGTTGCTAGCTTTTGATTGTATCCTTTTTCTGTGGCAGTCTGGATATCGTTTTTCATTTGCGTGATGTAAGCAGATATCTTGGAAGGATCAAAACCAACTTCCCTGTAGGAAAGACTCTTGTGAATCCATTTGTTGTTTCTCGTTTGGAAGCCCTGGTCCGCAGTTTCACAAATCATTTCCATGATATTGCCAACGATGTTCTCTGTTGACAGATCTTTTGTTGTTGTTGACAACTGAAACTTTGTCAGGCTGGTTAGATGAGCGAGTTCGCGAATCAGCCTCGACTTGCCTGAATTATTTGCTCCTACAAAAATCGTGATTGGCGCAAGATTGACCAATTCAAGTTGGCGCGCTTCTTGTGCTTCGCCCTCGCTTGAGTTGTGTGAGCTCTCAAGTTGACACTGCGTTGCTAGCTGTGTTGTATTTTGCTGTCTATGCCAAAATAAATTTGTTGGAGAGGTGTCTGGATGAATAGCGTCTGCACTGAGTAGACAAAAGAGCTGCTCTTGTTTCCATTTTGCCGCGATTGCGTTCAACTGAGCCATCTCTGGATGGGTTGGTGTCCACTGGCTTCCTTGGATTGCTTCGGCGCTTTCTTACATTGAGGCTAAGCCATCAGGAGTTTCCCCATCGCCCGTCGTCCCAACACCCGCCGTGAGGCCAGTCCCCGCCAGGGCGGCGCTGGCTTTGCCGGCTCCAGCTCCCAAGGCCAAGGCCATGGCCAACGCCCATCGCCAGCTCCAGACCCCGGCCATCCGCCCCCGCCGGGCCTGGAGGAGCAGCTGGTGGAGAAGCTGCGGCGGATTGAGGCGCTCCATGCCCGACCCGGCAGCGAAGGGGAGCGTCAGGCGGCGGAGCGGGCGCGCGAGCGCATCCAGGCGCGGCTGAAGGAGCTGGAGGCCGAGGAGCCGCCGATCGAATTCCGCTTCAGCCTTGCCGACCAGTGGTCGCGCCATTTGTTTGTGGCCCTCCTGCGTCGCTACGGGGTGGAGCCCTATCGCTACTGCGGCCAGCGACGCACCACCGTGATGGCGCGCCTCAGTCGCTCCTTCGTGAACGACACGCTCTGGCCGGAATACATGGAGCTGCAGCGCACGCTGGCGGCCTACTTCGATGCCCTCACCGATCGGGTGATCGAGCAGGCGCTGGAGGTGAAGGCCGGGGATGCCGAGGAGCGGAGCCAGGGCGCTCCTCCCTTGCCGCCGCAAGATCATCAGGGGGCGTTGCTGTGAGAGGGGCCGCTGGATGGCGGCCCGGAGGCGATGTTGGTGATCAGAAACGGAAGCTGGTTTTGATCAGGCCGCCGAACTGGCTGAAGCCCTCCCCTTGAGGCGTTTGCTGGCCGAGCGGACGACTGAGATAGATCAAGGCAGGCGTGACGCTGATATTGTCCGTCACCTGGAATTTGTACCACCACTCCCAGACAAAATTGCCATCGCGGGGCGTGACGTTGTCACTGAGGGAGGTAGCGAACACGGGTTGACCCACCGCGAAGCCAAAATCGTTCCCTTTGCTGAACACATCGGTCCACTGCAGCCCCACCATCCAGGACTGGCTCGTGCGCAGGCTCCCAGCGGGTTGAGTGCGCGTATAGGTGGTGCTGTTGAGGCCCCAGCCCAGGCTGATGGAGGGCAGCCAGCCACTGGCGAGGGGTTGCCAGTACCCGCTGATGCCGTAAGCGTTGGTCCGCGCGTCGATGTTGTGATCGATGGCGCTGTGGGTGAAGGGCGTGGTGCCGGGTACGAACTGGGTTTCGGGTTGCACAAGGGTCCAGATCGCCGCCAGACCCCACTGCTCCTGTTGATAAGCGAGTTGAACACTCCCCGTGGCCCCGGAGAAGGAGTTGCCGAGGCCTCCTCCGCCCGCCTCCGCATCCACGCTCGGATTGCCGGAATCGCCGTTGGCCGCCACATAGTTGGCGCTGATGCTCAGCCCGTTGTTCTGCCACCAGAGGCCTCCTCCTGTCCCCAGGTTTTTGCTGTAGGCGGCGGGGGCTCCATTCACCGTGAACACATTCAGGATCGTGTCCGCTGGATACACGCTGGGCCACACGGCCAACATGTCCTCCTGACCCACCCGGGCGCCGATCGTGGCGGTGAACTGGCTGCCGATGGGGAATTGGTAAAACAGCTTGTCAATCGCAAGCACATCGCCACAGTTGTCGCCGCCGCAATCCTCCTCAAACGCCACCTCCAGCTCCGCCAGGCCCAGGGCATGGGGTTCGCCGCCGAACACACTGCGGCCGAAGTTGCCAGCCCGCAGGTTGGAGCGCAGCAGATCTTTCCCTGTGAAGCTGGTGTCCAAGGTCAGCTGCAGGTCGTAATTGAAGGTGGTGGCATTGGGCAGGCGCACGGCGGAGCGTGGAAGACCGGTGAAGTCATTGGGCGCGCGATTGACGGAGTTGGCACCCGTGTTGATGGCTGAGCCGCTGAACGTGTTGGCCCCCACCACAAAGGTGGCCAGTCCGGAAAGTTTTGTCGTCGTGGAAAATTGGCTGGCCTCCAGCTCTGCCACCCTCGCCTCCAGGCCATCCACCCGTCCGCGAATCACGGCGAGCTCACGCTCGAATTCCTTCAGCAGCTTCTTCAGCTCATCGGTGACCTCCGTGATGCGATCGAGGCAGGAATGGAGCAACGCGGCGGCCTCATAGCGGGTCATGGCCCTCGGCCCTCGGTAGGTGCCGTCGGGATAGCCGGCCACGCAGCCATAGCGCTCGATCAGGTTGGAGAGCGCCTGGAAGGCCCAATCGGTGGGGCGCACGTCGGAGAACTGGCTGATCGAGGTCACCTGGTCAGCGCTCTCGTACCCGTAGCCAGCGGGCACGGCCGCCCATGGGAGGACAGCCAGACAAGCCAAAGCGCAACGTGAATGAACCATGGACGAGAACCTCGGGAAGCAGCCGCTGGGGCCAGGTGGCCACAAGAATCCACCATGTCTCCCTTGAACGCCACTTGCTGGAGGCTAAGATGGGGAAACGATGACCGTTTTGACCCTGTTGCGCTTGTCTCCCATGGTGCCTTCTCTGTTGGCAGGTCCGCTGGTTGGTGTCTTGGTGTTGGCCTGTGCACAGCATGCGGCTCCTTCTCCTCCCGGGGTCACGCCGCCGAGTGCAGCCCAACCGACCGCGACAGAGTCGAGACCCTCGGATCCAGCTCCAGCCAGTCCAAGCCCCGCCAAGCCAGGCACGTCCAAGCCGTGAGACCGTAGGTCCCGCCTGGCGACCGAGCACGCCCTGGTCATCCGCTCGGTGGTCGTTCTGCAGTTGAGGGCTCCGCGAAAACAGCCGACTTGACCAGGGGAACCTGATCAAATCAGCTCAAGGTTTGCGGTTCGCTTGCTTGCGGCGATTAAAACAGGAGGCTGTCTCTTGAATCGCCTCTCGCATCGCCTCTCGCATCGCCTCGCGAAGCGCTATGGGCGAGGCGCAACTGCGCTGTTGCGTCCGGAGGCCTGAATCCGCCGACGCAACTTGCCGCTCCAGGCAAGGGCGCCCGCCAGGCCCAGCACGGGAACGGGCCAGGGCACTTCATTCTTGGTCAGGCTCACACCATCCAGCAGCAGATAGGGGGGGACGCCATTGGTGCCGAAAGCCAGGAAGCTCAGCACTTGGCTGGTGGACGTGGCTGTGATGGTGTTGGTTGCCGAGTACCAGCCTCGGAACTGATGTGGCGGGAGATACACGGTTGGGGTGACGAAGGATTCACCGCCAAAGCTGGCTTGCCAATGCTGATAGGAATTGCCATCTACACCTGCTTCCTGGGCTTGGGCGTATTGGAAGCTGAGATCATAGGTGGCGCCAACTTCCAACCCCGAGACTGTCTGCTCAATGGGTGTACGAGGATCAAAGCCATCTGACGGAATAAGCCAACCTCCATTCGGGCTTGTGGTGAAACCATTGCCATTCTGATAGCCAGGTGTTGCGCCCCACATTCCAGGAACATAATAGTTTTGGGATGGAAGCCAGGGCAGGCTTGTTACAACATTGAATCCCCA
>Ga0194129_10009353_pt1 | contig 11009 bp, 10 predicted proteins | sample TA2KigCa35mmetaG_FD_150862 | JGI IMG/M metagenome (GOLD analysis project Ga0194129, IMG submission 150862) | Freshwater microbial communities from Lake Tanganyika, Tanzania - TA2015038 Kigoma Deep Cast 35m | ecosystem: Environmental > Aquatic > Freshwater > Lake | place: Tanzania: Lake...
CATAATTCCAGCCGATTTTTACCGACAGGTGCCCCATGGCCGAGAAGCCCAAGAAATACGACCTGCTGATCAAGAACGTGCGCGTGGTGCGTCCACGCAAAACCACCGTCGAAAAAATCGACATTGCCGTCGCCAATGGCAAGGTGGTGAAGCTTGCCAAGTGCATCGCCGCCGCTGAGGCGCGTGAAGTCGTCGACGGCAAAAACAAACTGGCGTTTCCGGGCTTGGTCGACCCGCATATGCACACTGGCATTTACGGGCCGCTGTCCGCGGACGCTCGCAGCGAGAGCTTGGCGGCGGCGCAGGGCGGCGTGACTTCGAGCCTCAATTACATGCGTACCGGCGGCTATTACATGGAGCGCGGCGGTCCCTACGCCGAGGTCTATCCCGAGGTGCTGGCGGCCTCGAAGGACAACTTCTGGGTCGATTACGCTTATCACCTTGCGCCTCTCGATCGCACGCACATCGGCGAGATCGACATGCTGATCAACAAATTCGGCGTGACCTCGTTCAAGATTTTCATGTTCTACGGCGGTTATGGCCTGCACGGTGCCTCGAACTCGCAGCGCGAATTTTTGATGATCGGTGAAGACGAGAAGTACGACATCGCGCACTTCGAATTCGTCATGCGTGGCGTACACCGCGCCATGTTGCGCAACCCCAAGATCAAAGATTCCATCTCGGTCAGCCTGCACTGCGAGCTCGCCGACATCCTGAGCGCCTACACGCGCATGGTCGAGGGCGGGGCGAGGGTCACCGACCTCGACACCTATCTCACGGGCGAAACCCACGATCCCGAGTGCATCGACTGCCTGCCGCTCTCGGGCTTGCGGGCCTATAGCGCAGCCCGACCGCCGCACTCAGAGGGACTCGCGATCACGATCGCTTCATATCTCGCTCACGAGACGAACTGCCCCAATATCAATCTGCTGCATCTCACTTCGCGCAAGGCGGTCGAGGCGGCAATGAAAATGAAAAAGGCGTTCCCACACGTCGATTTCCGTCGCGAAGTGACCATTGCGCACCTTTGTCTCGACTACGACGCCAAGGTCGGCAATCTCGCCAAGGTCAATCCGCCGATCCGCTCGCGCGCCGACGTCGAATTTCTTTGGGAGGCGCTGATCGACCGTGAGCTCGATTGGGTTTGCTCCGATCACGCTTGCTGCCGCGCCGAAATGAAGCTCGGCAAGAAAGATAAGAAGAACATCTTCATGGCGAAGTCCGGTTTTGGCGGCACCGAGTTCATGCTCTCGGCGCTGATTACCGAGGGCAAGCCGCGGGGTTTGTCGTACAACCGCATCGCTGAGCTGACCTCTTGGACTGCCGCCCGACGCTACGGACTCAAGGGCAAGGGTGATATCGCACCGGGTTTCGATGCCGACATCGTCTTGGTCGACCCCAACAAGAGTTTTGTTGCCGGCAACAAGACCTCCGAATCCGACCAAGGGTATTCGGTGTTCGAAGGCATGGAGATGTCGGCCACGGTGACCAGCACTTATCTGCGTGGACGACTTATCTATGACAATGGCAAGCCGGTCGGCAAGCCCATGGGGCAATACCTGCATCGGCCCTACGGCTGAGAGATTCGCGCGGTAAGATAATGCCAGTTTTTCATCCAGGAGCAATTCCATGACCATCAAGGCCGGTGACAAGATGCCTGCGGGTACGTTCAAGCAAATGACTGCCGAGGGGCCGAAGGAAGTGAGCGCCGAGGCGCTGTTTGCGGGCAAAACGGTGGTGTTGTTCTCGGTGCCGGGAGCCTTCACCCCGACCTGCGATGCCAAGCACCTGCCGGGTTTCGTGCAGCACGCCGACGCATTCAAGGCCAAGGGCGTCGATTCGATCGTCTGCGTGTCCGTCAACGACATGTTCGTCATGAACGCCTGGGGCAAGGCCAGCAATGTCGGCGACAAGGTGGCGATGCTCGCCGACGGCAATGGCGACTACGCGCGTGCGCTCGGTCTCGAGCTCGACGCGCGCGGCTTTGGCATGGGCATGCGCGGTCAGCGTTTCGCGATCATCGCCAAGAATGGCGTCGCCACGCACGTTAATGTCGAGGCTCCGGGCAAGTTCGAAGTCTCGAGCGCCGAGCACGTGCTCGCTCAGCTGTGAGCGACCGCAACCAGCGCATCACGTTTGCACGCAGTCCTCGGGGCCTTCCGGTCCCCGAGGACTTCGGCGCTGACCACACGGCCATCCCGGTTCCGGGAGAGGGCCAGTTTTTATCGCGAACAATTTACCTCTCGCTCGATCCCTACTACCGCAACGTCATGAAGAACAGCCAGATCTACCAAGATCGGCTGGCGCCTGGCGATGTGATGGTGGGCGAGACCGTCGCCGAGGTCATCGAGTCGCAGCATGCCGATTACAAGCCGGGCGAGATCGTCGCGGCACGCAATGGTTGGCAGCAGTACGCGTTGAGCACGGGGCAGGGCGTACGCCGCATCGATCCTGCGATGGCGCCAATCGCCAGTGCGCTCGGCGTGCTGGGCATGCCAGGCATGACCGCTTATGCCGGCACCATTTTTCTGGCGCAACCGCTGCCGGGACAAACCTTCGTGGTTTCGGCGTGCACTGGACCGGTTGGCTGCGCGGCAGGACAAATTGCGCGGCATATGGGCGCACGCGTGGTCGGTATCGCCGGCTCCAAAGAAAAGTGCGACTACGCGGTGCGTGAGCTCGGTTTTGCGGCCTGCGTCAACTACAAGGACGGCGAGCTCACTGCGGCCCTGAAAGCCGCTTGCCCGGACGGCATCGACGCCTATTTCGATAATGTGGGCGGCAGCACGCTCGAGGCCGTGACGCGCAATCTCGCGCTCGGCGCGCGCATCGTGCTCTGCGGCATGAGCGAAGCCTACAGCATGGATACACCGCCTCCGGGCCCTTGGCTCGGGCCCATCGTCGGTGCGCGGGCGACGATGAAGGGGCTCGTGGTCTACGATCACATGCAAAGATTTCCGGAGATGCAGCGCGTGCTCTCGCGCTGGATACGTGAGGGCAGCTTCAGCTGGCGCGAGGACATCGCCGAGGGTTTGGCGCAAGCACCCGAGGCTTTCTGCCGCCTGATGCGCGGCAAGAACTTCGGCAAGGCGCTGGTGCGCGTCGGGGCTGACCCTGGCGCCGTCAAATAGCGCTGCGCACTTCGAAACCGAGCCTTTACTGGCAAGGCGCTGTCAAAATTACAAGGCTTCGGGCGTATCGGTATCCACGGCACCGCGTTCGCGTTGCTCGCGGGCCGATTTTGCCAAGGCGATGTAGCGCGCGCGAAATTCATCCAATTGACGCTCCTCGAGTTCCTCGAGATCAAGCAGTGCGTTGTGCGCGCCATGGGTGGCGCGAATCAACTCATCGAGCTTGATGTGCAGCGCCTCGGTATCGCGGTTCTGTGTGTTCTGAATCAAAAAAACCATCAAAAAAGTCACGATCGTCGTGCCCGTGTTGATGACAAGCTGTCAGGTGTCGCTGAAGCCAAATACTGGGCCCATCACCAAGCAGACCACGAGCACCAGAACCGCCAGATTGAAGGTGCTGGGACGGCCTGCAAGGCGCGATGCTCTTTTCGCCAGCACCGCATACGAGGACGAAGGTCTGACGCGCATGGGAGTTCTCCGCTTACCCGAGTTGTTGCAACACGCTAGGTTCCGATGATGCGGGCGCGGTGGGCGCGATGCGCAGCCCACCAACAAACGACACAGGCGATGGCCATGAGGCCCGCGCACCACCGCGCCGTGCCGTCGTAGAGCACGCCGGTGAGGACGGCACTCACCATCGAGAGCAGCATGGCGATCGAACTCGAGAGCCCTGCCGCGACACCGGCGAGCTGCGGGTTGTCTTCGACTGCGCCGGCGAGCGACACCGGCGATAGAATGCCGTTGGCGACCATCATCAGGCCGAGTGAACCACTGTAAAGGGCCAAACTCGGTACGCTGAGGAACGCAGCCACAATGAACAGGCTGGTCGCGATCACGTTGCAGGCAAGGCCGATTCGCGTGGTTTGCCAGACCCCGCTGCGGCGCGACAAGTGACCGGCGGCCGTTGCGCCCATCACGTAGCTGATCGCCAAGCCCGACCACAGCGCACCGAACTCGCTGCTCGATAACGCAAACAGTTTTTCATAGAGCGCGGCACCGATAGTGATGAAAATGAAGCCGCCGGCACTTACGCTGCTGTAAGTGAGCGAGTGGCCCATGAAGCCACGCTGACCGAGCAACACCCGCGCGCCCCGCAGCAGTTCGCCGAAGCTCATGGGCTCGCTATTGATCGGGCGTGTTTCGCGCAATTGCGCAGCGAGCAGGGCGAGCACGCAGGCTGCTACCGCCGCGTGCAGCCAAAAAATTCCGCGCCACCCGGCGACCGCGCTCGCGAGCCCGCCAACAAGCGGCGCCAAGACTGGCGCCACGCCCATCACCGCGGTGATGAACGACAGTGCGGTGGCGGCTGGGCCCGGTGCAAAGGAATCGCGAACGATCGCGCGGGTGACCACGGTTGCCACACTCACGCCCATTGCTTGAAAGAAGCGGGCCACGATGACCATGGTGATCTCGGTCGCGAGACTTGCCGCCAGACTGGCAAGCAGAAACAAGCTGTAGCCCGCCAGCAGTACGGGACGGCGCCCGTAGCGATCGCTCAACAAGCCCTGAATGGGCTGGCAAAGTCCGAGTCCAAGCAGGTAGGCCGAGACCACGAACTGCACGGCGGCGTAATTCGCCTGCAAGGAGTAGGCAAGCAGCGGCAGCGCCGGCACCACGCTCGCCATGCCGAACGCGGAGAGCGCGCTCGCGATTCCGAGCAGCGCGATAAAGGCCCGACCCGTACGCTGGGTCTTCAGCGGCCGCTCGAAATCAGCTTCTCGAATTCCGGTACCACCTGAAAGAGATCGCCCACGAGCCCGTAGTCGGCCACTTCAAAGATTGGCGCTTCAGGATCTTTGTTGATGGCGACGATGGTGCGTGCGTCTTTGATGCCGGTCAGATGCTGGATCGCGCCGGAAATACCGCAGGCGAGGTAGATATCGGGTGCGATGATCTTGCCGGTTTGCCCCACCTGCATGTCGTTGGCCGCATAGCCAGCATCGACTGCAGCCCGCGAGGCGCCCACGGCCGCGCCCATCTTGTCGGCGAGACTGTAGAGGATTTTGAAATTGTCGGCGCTCGCGAGAGCGCGGCCGCCCGAAACCACTTTCTTTGCAGTCTGCAGGTCGGGCCGATCGCTGCGGGCCGAGGTGACCGAGACGAAACGCGTATGCGTCGGCAGCGCGGCCGAGAGGCTGACCGCTTCGATCGGTGCCGGGCTCGCCGCAGCGCCCGCGGCTTCGAAAGAGGCCGTGCGGACTGTGGCGACCACGCGCGTTCCGGCCTCGACTTCCACGGTGATGATGGCGTTGCCGGCGTAGATCGGCCGCTTGAAGCGCGTCGCGCTTTCGGCCGCCATGATGTCGGAGGCCTGCGGCGCATCGAGCAGCGCCGCGACGCGCGGCATCAAATCTTTGCCGAAGGTGGTCGACGGACCAAAGATATGGCTGTAGCCCTGCGCGAGTTCGGCGAGTTGCGGCGCGACCGTGGCGGCGAGCGGATTGGCATGGACCGCGTGAGTCACCGTAACCACCTTGGTTACGCCGGCAATCTGTGCGGCCTGCGCAGCGACTGCGGCCGCGTCCGCGGCGAAAACGGCGAGGTGGACTTCGGCGCCGGCGATGCCGGTGGCGCAATGCACGCACTTGGCGATGACGGGGTTCAATTTGCCGCCGGCATGTTCGGCGACGATCAGAATCTTGCTCATGTGTGTATCAAATCCCTGGGAGCGGATCCCTTGGCAATTCAAACGAGGCCCTTGCCACGCAGCGCGGTGACGAGTTCCTGTACATCTTTGACCATCACGCCCTTGCTGCGTTGCGCAGGCGGATCGAACTTGACGGCCTTGAGGCGTTCGACAGGCGTGACGCCGAGTGCGGCCGGATCGATGGTTTCGAGCTGCTTTTTCTTGGCCTTCATGATGTCGGGAAGCTTCACGTAGCGCGGCTCGTTGAGGCGCAGGTCGGCGGTGATCACCGCCGGCAGATCGATCTCGAGCGTCTCCAGTCCGGCGTCGACTTCGCGCGTGACCAGCGCCTGGTCGCCGTTGATTTCGACCTTCGAGGCGAAGGTTGCCTGCGGTCGACCCCAGAGCGCGGCCAGCATCTGTCCGGTCTGGTTGCAGTCATCGTCGATGGCCTGTTTGCCGACGATGGCGAGCATCACTTGCTCACGCTCGGCGAGCTTGTGCATCAGGCGGGCGGCCGTGCCCGGTTCGATGATGGCGTCGGTCTGCACGTGCACGGCGCGATCGGCACCCATGGCGAGCGCAGTACGCAGTTGCTGCTGGCAGTCTGCGGGGCCAATGGAAACGGCCACCACTTCTTCAGCAAAGCCTTTTTCTTTGATCCGCAGCGCTTCTTCGAGGGCGATTTCGTCGAACGGATTGACGCTCATCTTGACGCCATCCGTGATTACGCCGGTGCCATCGGGCTTGACCCGAATGCGCACGTTGTAGTCCACCACTCGCTTGATCGATACGAGAATACGTTTCATCGCCCGTTAGGCTCCTTGGGGATAGCCGGCCGCAGTCAGCGCGGCCCCTGTTGTTCTTGACCGGGCGGCGATTCTACAGGCCCAGCGCGCCCGGGTTAAGGCGGCGCTGGGGGTCGACCAGCTGCTTGAGCTCGCGGATGAGCTTGGCGGTGTGCGGGTCGCGGCCGCGCATATAGGGGTAGAACTTGCCGATCTGCAGGTGGCTTGCACCGTGGCGCTGGAAGATGTCGGCGATGCCGTGCTTCATCTGGTCGACCAGTGCGCGACCCTCCGGATTATCGGCAAACGTCGGCAAGGTGGCTTGATAGCCCTCGGGTAGCAGCCGCTCTTGCGTGATGTTGTAGCCGTCTTCCCAATAGAACACCGGCTCGTACAGAAAGCCGTTGGTGCCCACGGTCATGAACATGGCACCATAGCGGATCTTCAGGCGTTTCATGTCTGCCGCGTGCTGTTCGTAGTACTTCGAGAGTTCGCTGCGAAAGGCCGCAACGCGCGAGAAGGGCAGGATGCCGTGCACCGGCACCCAGCGCTCGCCAAGGGGGCTGCGCACGTTATAGAGCGGCATAAACGGCATCGCATGCGCAACGGTCGGGACGGTGGCGGGCACTTCGGCGCCGTGCGCTTGCAGAGCCGCGCGCAGTTTGGCCACGGCCGCCCGGCAAGAGACGTCGTCGATACCATCGACCACCCAATGTGCCGAGAACACGGCACCTTGCAGAAAGCCGCGGCCCGCGATGGCCATCTTCAGCAATTGTTTTGCGCCGTCGATGATGCCGCGCGAGGTCTGCCAAACCGCGAGTGCCGACTGCATGGCCGTCGCGGCGTCGGCTTTACCGAGTTGTCCCTGCTGCAACGCCGGGTCGAGGCCAAAGTTGGTGAGATTGAGGCCCTGCTTGGCAGCAGCCTCCATGCCTGCCGACATGCTGGCGAAATCTTTGAAGCCGAAAGACAATCCCATCACGTGCGTGTTGCGCGGCAGCAGGCGCAGCGCGACCGTCGTCTTGACGCCGAGCGCGCCGCAGTCGCCCATGAACAGCCCAGTGAGATCGGGGCCGTACGAGCGCAAGAAGGGCACCGAGTTCGCCGCACCCCAAGAGCCCGTCTTGATGATCTCGCCGTTGCCGAGCACGACTTCGACACCGAGGGTGCTCTCGCCGGAGACGCCAAATACACCGGTGCCCCAAGTCACGCTGTTCTGCGACAGCGAGCCACCGACCGTGGCCGCGAGTCCCGAGAATGGGCCAAAGAAAGGGGTGCGCAAACCTTTGGCGGCCAATGCCTCGTTGAGCGCTGCCCAGGTCACACCGACTTGGACTACACAATACATGTCGCGCTCGTTGATCTCGAGGATGCGATTCATGCGTGAAGTGTCGATGCTGATCGAGCCGGCCTCGGTCGGTGTATAGCCGTCGGTGTAGGACGCGCCGCCCCCGCGCGGGACCACAGCAACGCCCTCGGCCACGGCCAGTTGCACGATCTGCGCCACATCCGCCGTGCTCGTCGGGCGTACGACGGCAACGGGCAGGGCACCCTCGCGGTAAATATCCGTCGAATAAAAACTGCGCTCGGTGGAGTTGGTCAATACGTGCTCGCGGCCGAGCAAGGACTGCAAGCGCTCGAGGAGCGACGATGGGCTGTGCATTTCCGCGTTCATCTGCCTAACCCTCGATCAGCGGCCATTGGCAACGGCGCGCGGCGTCTGCTGGTGCGGCGGGTCACGTTGCTGGTCGGCAAAGGTCTGGCGAATTTTTTGTGCGGTGTCGCGCAACTTCGGCAAGAAGCGCTCGACGGCAAGCTTGAGCGGTACGGCTGTGCCGCTGAAGCGAATGGTGACCGCGGCCAGCACGCGATCATCGACCATGATCGGCACCGCCATGCTGATTTCATCGGACACACGCCGTGGTCGCACCGCCGAGGCATAGCCCTGCATGCGCACATCGTTCAGCGTCTTCATGAGTTCCGGGCGGTTCTTGGCGAGCACATCGCTGTCGCGATTGGAGCGCGCGAGAATATCGAGCAGTGACTCGCGCTGCGTAGGCGGCGAGAACGCGAGATACACCCGACCCGAGGAAGAGGTGAGCAACGGCACGCGAAACCCCGCCGAGTAGCGCTCGACGGCGAGTGGGCTGCGGTGATCGGTCGACTCGCGCACCATCATCGAGGTCCCGGAGAGCGAGGCAATCGCCACTGGCCAGACGATGTCCTTGCCGAGTTCGTGGATATAGGGCCGTGCGATCTGCGTGACCCAAGCCTCATCGTCGTAACCGTCGGAGAGGCCACGCACCATGATGGTGAGCCGATAGCGATCATCGGCGGCATCGCGATACACGAAACCGGCGTGGCTCAGTGTTTCAAGAATGCGATAAGTGGTGGTTCGCGGCAGGCGAATTTCCTGCGCGACCTCCGACACCGTGGCGCCATTGCGAAGATTGAGCACAGTCAGTGCGTCGAGCCCGCGAATCAAAGCGCGGATGGGACGAGTGGACTCCATGTCGATACCCCCGAGTTAGAGTCTTTTAAGCCGAGTGTATTCAGGCCGCACCCCGTTGTCCACTAAGCGGTCGGGTGACCGCTGCTCGGAATCGAGTGCTGCGTGCAGCGCGAGCGCACGCCCATAATCCGTGTCAGGGGGTGTCCGTGCATTACGACTACGTGCCGATTTCTCAACGACTGCCGTTGCGCTGGCCTGGGCGCAAGCGGGTCGCGCTCATCATCACGCTGAATCTCGAGACCTGGGATCTCGTCAAAGATACCGACCGGCCGTATTACGCCGGTGGCCCGGCGATTCTGCCGGACGTGCTGCCCGGCAACACGGCGGATTTCCCGAATTACACCTGGCGCGAATACGGTCAGCGTGTTGGCGCATTTCGCTTGTTCGATTTGTTCGACGAGTTGCGCGTGCGGCCCTCATGCACCATCAATGCCGTGACGGCATTGCGTCGCCGACCCATGCTCGATGCCGCGCTGGCGCGCGGCTGCGAGATCCTCGCGCACAACTACGAGCAAGGCGAGTTGTTGACGGATTTCGCGAAGGATCCGGCGCGCGAGCGTGATGTCATCGAGCGCACGCTCGCAGTGTACGAACAGGCGGTGGGGCGCAAGGCGCGCGGCTGGTTGTCGTCATCGTTGCGCGGCACGCTGAACACGGCAGACATTCTTGCCGAGCATGGCCTGCTGTTCTATTGCGATCTCATGAACGACGATCAGCCTTATTTGCTGCAGACGCCGCATGGGCCGATCGTCTCGACACCCTACACCAACGAGATCAACGATTTCACGATCCTGACGCGGCGCAATCACACCACCAGCGAGTTTCGCGACATCTTGATCGAAGAGCTCTCGGTGCTTTACAAAGAGGGCGCGCACTCGGGTCGAATAATGAATGTCGGTCTGCATCCGCATGTCAGTGGTCGCGCCTATCGCGGCCGGGCCTTGCGCGAGTTCATCCGCTACGCCAAATCGCTGCCCGGAGTGTGGTGGGCGACCCGCGAAGAAATCGCCAGTTGGTACCTCGCCAACCACGAAAAACATATTCCTTCCACGGCCGCCGCCGGGAAACCGGTTCGAGCCAAAAGATCGCCTCGCGCCGGGAGATCACGCCGATGAGTCTGGTCGTCACGTCTCTGCAGCCGAGGACCTCTGGGGCGCAAAGCTTTCTCGCCCGCCCAACCCAGCGCCTGTTGATCGGCGGTGAGTGGCAGGGCGCCGCATCGGGCGAAACACTGCAGACGCTCAATCCGGCGACTGGCGAAGTGCTCGGCCAGATCCCTGCGGGCGCCGAGGCCGACATCGATCGCGCCGTTGCCGCAGCGCGCAGGGCGCTCAACGATCCCGCATGGCGTGAGCTCACGCCGGCGGCGCGCGCGCGCCTGCTATGGCGCATGGCCGAGTTGTTGGAAGCGCATTTGGACGAGCTCGCCGAACTCGAGTCGCTCGATAACGGCAAGCCGCTGTGGGTCGGCAAATACGCCGAGATTCCAGGGGCGATCGAACAGTTTCGCTACTTTGCTGGCGAGGCCACGCGTATTGAAGGCACGACGATACCGACCTCGATCAACTACCAGCCGCCCGGCAAGAAAATCTTTGCCTACACGGTGAAGGAACCGATCGGTGTGGTCGGCGCAATCGTGCCGTGGAACTCGCCGATCGTGCTAACGGCGATGAAAATCGCGCCCGCGCTTGCGGCCGGCTGCACCATGGTGCTGAAACCCGCCGAGGACACCTCGCTCACCGCCATTCGCCTTGCCGAGCTCATGGTCGAGGCCGGCTTTCCACCTGGCGTGTTCAACTTGGTGACGGGTCTTGGTGAGCGGGCAGGTGCGGCGCTCGCCGCGCACGCCGGCGTGGACAAGATCGCCTTCACCGGATCGACCGAGGTCGGCAAGCTCATTCTCGATGCGGCGCGTGGCAATCTCAAAAAACTCACGCTCGAACTCGGCGGCA
>Ga0194129_10009357_pt1 | contig 11006 bp, 10 predicted proteins | sample TA2KigCa35mmetaG_FD_150862 | JGI IMG/M metagenome (GOLD analysis project Ga0194129, IMG submission 150862) | Freshwater microbial communities from Lake Tanganyika, Tanzania - TA2015038 Kigoma Deep Cast 35m | ecosystem: Environmental > Aquatic > Freshwater > Lake | place: Tanzania: Lake...
GGTTCAAATATAGGTCAAGCATATACAAGTGATGAAATAGCCATATGGATTGACTATAACAATGATTTGACGTTTTCTCTTTCCGAAAGGGTTGGGTATGTATTAGTTGCTCAGGGATGGAGCAATGAATTTACATTCACTGTCCCAACCTCTGCTGTAACCGGTACCGTTCGAATGAGGGTAAGAATCTCCTATGCAGGGGCTCAAGGCGGAGCTCCAATTGACCCTTGCGCTGTTGCAATGTATGGTGAAACGGAGGATTATAGAGTTAATATAACCCAAGCCTCGGGGATCGAGGAAATTAATGCTGAAAGTATTTTAGTATATCCCAACCCTACAACTGGAGAGTTTTATGTTGATCTTGTAAATAGCGATAATACCTTTGATGAAATTCAATTGATTGATTTATCTGGTAGATTAATTTCAACTCATGACATAAATAAACAAAATTCATTATATGCTATTTCGACAGCTGCCTTATCAAATGGGGTTTATGCTTTAAAAATCATTGGTAAACAAGGTTCAATTATTAAGAGAATTTTAAAGCAATAAATTATTTTCAGTAAGTATTGACGAGACTAAAAATAATTGTAAATTAGCGCCTCTTAAACGGAGAGGTGTCCGAGTGGTTGAAGGAGCACGCCTGGAAAGTGTGTATAGGCCAAAAGCTTATCGAGGGTTCGAATCCCTCTCTCTCCGCAACGAAGTGAAGGAAGAGTGGATGAGAGCCCTCGGGTTCGAGCCGGAGTGAAACGTAGACCTGCGAAGCAAATCCCTCTCTCTCCGCAACGAAGTGAAGGAAGAGTGGATGAGAGCCCTCGGGTTCGAGCCGGAGTGAAACGTAGACCTGCGAAGCAAATCCCTCTCTCTCCGCAACGAAGTGAAGGAAGAGTGGATGAGAGCCCTCGGGTTCGAGCCGGAGTGAAACGTAGACCTGCGAAGCAAATCCCTCTCTCTCCGCAACGAAGTGAAGGAAGAGTGGATGAGAGCCCTCGGGTTCGAGCCGGAGTGAAACGTAGACTTGCGAAGCAAATCCCTCTCTCTCCGCAACAAGGTGAAGGAGGAGTGGATGAGAGCCCTCGGGTTCGAGCCGAAGTGAAACGTAGACCTGCGAATTAATATTAAATTATTGTAAAGTTAGATTTTCGATGAATTTTTTAAATTAAAGTGTAAATTTGTAACCTTAATAAATAAGTAAATAAAGTTAACTAATATGAAAAACGTAACTAAATCTTGGATTTTAACATTGACAGTTGTTTTTGGGATAGCTGTTTCATCGTTTGCAAAGACTCCTGCAGGTAAAGAATCAACTGATAAAAAAGAGGCTGCTGTTGAAAACGCGTCTGCAAATGCAACGGAAAACGCATCTGCAAACAATGTCGCAGAGGCTGCAAAAGCGGGAAAGGAAGACAAGAAAGCAGAAGCAGAAGAGCCTCAATTAGATTTCGTTCAAACATTGAAGCAGAAGTATATTGAAGGTGATCCATTGTGGATGACTCCAGTATTAATTTGTATGATTATCGGTATTGCTTTGTCTATCGAAAGAATTATTTACCTTAATCTTTCTACAATTAATACAGAGAAATTTCTTTCTGATGTAGAGAAAGCTTTACAAAATGGTGGAGTTGAAAAAGCAAAAGAACTTTGTAGAAATACAAGAGGTCCTATCGCATCTATTTTCTACCAAGGGTTAGACCGTTCAGAAGAAGGAATTGACATGGTAGAAAAATCAGTTGTTTCTTACGGAGGAGTTCAAATGGGATTGATGGAAAAAGGAATGTCATGGTTACAATTGTTCATCGCTCTATCTCCAATGTTAGGGTTCTTAGGAACGGTAATCGGGATGATTCAGGCATTTGACAAAATCGTAAAAGATGGTCAGGTATCTCCTACGACCGTTGCCGATGGGATTAAAGTTGCCCTTTTAACTACAGTATTCGGACTTATCTCAGCGATGTTCTTACAAGTATTCTATAATTATATCACAGCTAAAATCGATGACTTAGTAAATGAAATGGAAAACGCTTCTATTTCTTTAATAGATATTTTATTGAAAAATAAAGTTGTTAAAAAATAAAATAAATTAAACGCATTATTATGGATCCAAAAAAAACATCTCTTGTACTAAATATCGTGAAGTTTGTTCTTTCGGGTATTGGTGTTTTAGCGTGTATTTTAGTGATTAATGGGCCAAATACCAATGCTGGTATTCAGGTTGTTGAGGAGTTTAGAGACGGATTTGAGATGTCATTTGCAATGATGTTCACCATACTCGTGATCGCAGCTTGTGTTGCGTTGATATTAGTATTTTTTGTTATGCACTTTATTAGTCAGCCAAAGAAAACTGCTTTATCCATCATGGGTATTTTGGTTTCCCTCGCCGTTTATATTATTTTCTACATAGCAGGAACATCAGACACAAGTAAGTCATTACTATTGAAAAATGAGGTTTCTGACGGAGTTGTTGTTGCGACTACAGCCGGACTATATACAACTTTTGTGGCCTTAGCAGCAGCGGTTCTTGTTATTATTCTCTTACCAATTTACAATCGATTTAAAAAGTGATTCATGGCTAAAAGAGAAATTCCAGAGGTAAATGCAGGTTCGATGGCAGACATCGCGTTCTTGCTTTTGATATTTTTCTTGGTGACAACAACTATGGATAAGGACACAGCTTATCTTAGAACGATTCCACAAAAAATCAAAGTAGATAAACCTATTGAACTTGAAAAGAAAAACGTATTATTAATTAAGGCGAATCAAGATCAATTTTTTATTCGCGGCGAAATTTTTGCAAATCCAGATGAAATCTCTGACTATATAATTAAATTTTATAATTACAATCGAAATAGAGTAGGCGAAGTATACAATTCTGAATTCCCACTTTATTTTTACACGAATGTTGCTGATGCAGAACGTGATTTTAATGAGTCAATGGAAAAATTAAATAAGTTGAAAAATGCAGGTGTAACAAGTGGCCCCAAATATGACGTGTTAAATGATATTTTCACAAAAGCTGAAAAAGCATATTTTGGCCTTAAGCTTTATGGAGGACCAATTCCAACTATTTCTGGTGAGGCACATGTTCGGATAGAAGTGAAAGAGTTGACACCTTACAGTACTTTTGCAAAAATTCAAGCAGAAATTGAAGAAGCTTTATTTACTCTTCGTGACGTAGAATCAAAGAAATTATTTGATGAGGGCTATGGTTCTTTAAGTAGAAAAGCCGAAGCAGAAAAGGGGAATAAAGAATTAGCATACAAAGTTTTTTTATTGGAGTTTTTATATCCTCAACGAATTATTGAGGTGAGCCCGAAAAATTAAAATAGATGTCAAAGTTCAAAAAAGGCGGAAGAGGAGCGGCCCCAGCGGTAAATACATCATCATTACCTGATATTGTATTCATGCTTTTGTTTTTTTTCATGGTTGCTACCACGAGTAAAGAAACTGATCCAGCGGTAAAAGTTGATTACACTCCTGGTCAAAAATCAAGAGACTTAACTCCTTACAAGCAACGTTCAGAAGTAGATTTTATTTATTTAGGAAAACCGCGCAATAAAGCGCGTGAGTCTATGGGCTATGTCCTTTCTCTTGATAATGTTTTACAAGGGGCTAAAGAGGATGGGTTATATGGTGTAAATATCGTTGGGCGATGGAAATTAGATAAATATAATGCAAAGCCACCAAGAACAAAGGAGTCTGCTCCATTAGGATCAATTATAACTTGTGTAAAGGCAGATAAAAATTCTCCGTCTGGTATGATTTTCAAGATTCGAAAAGAATTACAAGATGTTCAAGCCTTCTCTATTGCATACGCCGTTAAAGCAAAAGATTAATTTTTCAAATTAGTGCTAATGGCGGATAAAAAATTTACCATAACCGCTGCCCTGCCTTATGCAAACGGACCTCTCCATCTAGGTCATGTTGCGGGAGTATATTTGCCTTCAGATATTTTTGCTCGTTTTGCACGATTAAACGGCGATGATGTGTTATTTGTCTGTGGAAGTGATGAACATGGAGCAGCAATTACACTGAGAGCAAAAAAGGAAGGGATTACCCCCCAGGAAATTGTGGATAAATACCATTCAATTATTTCTACTTCTTTTTCAAAGTTTAATATTTCCTTTGATATATATCATCGAACTAGTTCGGAGGTTCACCATCAAACTTCGCAGGATTTTTTTAAAAAATTACAGGAACGCGCTAAATTCATTGAAGAAACAACTGATCAATATTACGATTTAGAATTTAATCAATTTTTAGCAGACAGATACATAATCGGAACTTGCCCGAAATGTTCATACGAAAATGCATTTGGCGATCAATGCGAGAAGTGCGGTTCTGATTTAAGCCCACTCGATTTAATTAATCCAATTTCAACATTGAGTGGTAAGCAACCGGTATTAAAATCAACCTCTCATTGGTACTTGCCAATGGATAAACACGAAGATTGGCTTAAGGAATACATACAAAAGGGGATATTTGATGGGCAAACTCATCATAATCCAAAATTGTGGCGTAATCAAGTGGTTGGTCAATGTATGTCATGGATAAATGGAGGTCTTAAACCTCGTGCAATGACTCGTGATTTAGATTGGGGAGTAAAAGTCCCCTTACCAAATTCTGAAGGTAAAGTATTATACGTTTGGTTAGATGCCCCAATTGGATATATATCAGCAACAAAAGCTTGGGCTGAGAAAAACAAGAAAGATTGGAAAAAATATTGGGTCAAATCTGAGTCAGAGGAGAGAAAATTAGTCCATTTTATAGGAAAAGATAACATCGTTTTTCATGCAATTATTTTTCCCATTCTGTTAAAAGATCATGGAGATTTTATTTTGCCTGATAACGTCCCTGCCTCGGAATTTTTGAACTTAGAAGGGGATAAATTTTCAACGTCCCGAAATTGGGCGGTTTGGCTGCATGAGTATTTGGAGAATTACCCAGATAAGGAGGATGAATTGAAATATGTCTTGACTTCTATTGCACCTGAGTCAAAAGACTCTGAATTTACTTGGAAAGAATATCAAGCACGAATAAATAACGAATTGGCGGATATTTTAGGGAACTTTATCAATAGAACTTTGGTGCTCACACATAAATATTACGGAGGTAAAGTACCCGCGTGCGGGGCCCTAACAGAAACTGATAAGGAATTAATTAATGATATCCAACAAACCCCTTTTCGTATAGCCGAACTAATTTATGCCTATAAATTTCGTGAAGCACAAACAGAGGCAATGAGCCTCGCCCGCCTTGGAAATAAATACCTGGCAGATCAAGAGCCATGGAAGTTGATAAAAACTGATCCTGAACGCGTTAAAACAATTTTAAATTTATCTATACAAATAACGGCTAATTTAGCGCTAGTATTTCAACCATTTTTGCCAAAAACGGCAATTAGGCTTCAAACTATTTTAGGAGTTACATTTTCATCCTGGGGATACGCGGGCACAACATCATTAATCGCCGAAAATCATGAAATAAATAAACCTGAAATTCTATTTGCCAAGATAGATGATGAATTCGTTTATAATGAAGTGAATAAATTGAAAAATCAAAATGACGAAACCCACGAAATTTAACCATAAAAGCGAAAAATTCATGCAAATATTTCAGCAAATTTTTTTTGCAGATATCGAGATATTAATTATTTCAGAAAGCATAGGGGTCTATCAAAGAATGAATTGATTATCAAAATTTAGCAACATGTTTGATTTATACTCGGCTAGTAGGCTCTTTCGTTTTTATTTTCCATCCAATTCATAAATGCTCGACTGACAACTTTATTCCCTCCTGGAGTAGGATAGTTGCCTGTAAAATACCAATCTCCTAAATGATTTGGACATGCTTTATGTAGGTTTTCTACACTTTGAAAAATGATTTGAACCTCTGCTTGAATTGAAGGCGGAGTAAGTAATTCGGCAATTTTTTTAGAGATTTGGTCATCCGTAAAAGGAGCATATATTTCTTTTACGACATTTACCACTTCTTCCTTAGGAAGATCTATTTGTTTGATACATTTAGCGTAGACCTCATCAATAATTTGAGTTTGATTGGTCTCTTTAAGTAAAGCAATTGCGGCTTCAAAAGCGATAAAATCACCCATTTTTGCCATATCGATACCATAGCAATCGGGATATCTAATTTGTGGGGCAGATGAAACCACTACAATTTTTTTCGGTCCAAGACGGTCCAAAATTTTTAAGATAGATTGTTTTAAGGTTGTCCCCCTTACAATGCTATCATCAATTACGATGAGGTTATCTAACCCCTCTCTTATACTTCCGTAGGTTATGTCGTAAACGTGAGCAACAAGATCATCGCGTGAATCATCTTGGGTTATAAATGTTCGTAGCTTGACGTCCTTAATTGCGATTTTTTCAGTTCTAGCTCGTTGAAGAAGTATATTTTCAATTTCTTCCGATGAGGGATTAGCGCCAAGTGCTTTAATTTGATTGATTTTATCTAAATTCAAGTGATCCTCAAGACCCTTGATCATCCCATAGAATGAAATTTCGGCCGTATTTGGAATAAAAGAAAAAACGCTATTTTTCAGATCGTAATCAATAGATTTTAATACCTGAGGCACCACTAATTGTCCTAAATTTTTCCGCTCATGATAAATGTCTTTATCTGACCCCCTTGAAAAATAAATTCGCTCAAATGAACATGCTAATTTTGTTGTTGACTCGTTAATTTTTGATTCTGTTGTTAATCCCGACTTTTTAATAATTAATGCGTGTCCTGGTTTGAGCTCTTGGATATCGTTAGCTTTGAGATTGAATGCAGTTTGAATAACAGGTCTTTCTGAAGCAACCACCACAACTTCATCATTTTCAAACCAAAATGCAGGTCTAATTCCGTTGGGATCTCTGAGGACAAAAGCATCTCCATGTCCGAATAAACCAGCCATAGCATATCCCCCGTCCCAATCAGAGGATGCCTTTTTTAGAATTTTTTGAATATCTAAATTTTCAGCAATTTTTTTATATATGTCTTGGTTCTCAATACCTTTTTGCTTATAAATATTGAACAGGGAATCATTTTCTGAATCTAAAAAATGTCCTATTTTTTCCATGACTGTAACAGTATCAGACTTTTCTTTTGGGTGCTGGCCGATTTTAACTAATACTTCAAAAAGCTCATCAACGTTGGTAAGATTAAAATTACCAGCAACAACTAAATTTCGGGTAATCCAATTATTTTGACGAAGAAAAGGATGGCAACTTTCAATAGAGTTTCTACCAAAAGTACCATATCTTAAGTGCCCAAGAAATAGCTCTCCTGTAAAGCCAACATTTTTTTTAAGAAAATCTACATCTTTTAAAAAAGAAGGATAATCCTGGGCAATTGTTTTAAAACGGGTATTGATTTGATCAAATATATCCTGAATGGGGCCACTTTTGATTGATCGAGCCCGTGAAATGTATCGCTCTCCCGGGGCCATATCAAACTTTATATTTGCGATTCCAGCACCATCTTGACCTCTATTGTGCTGCTTTTCCATTAGCAAGTGGAGTTTATTAATTCCATAAAAAGGGGAACCGTATTTATCTATATAAAATTTAAGAGGTTGCTTTAGTCTTAAAAGGGCTATACCGCATTCATGCTTAATTGAGTCGCTCATTTATGAAATGAAAATTTTGATACGAATTTAGTGTTTTCAAATGAGATAAAGAGAAATAATAAAAGATGAATAATTAATAAAGTTGTCCTATTTTTGTTTATTAATTTTATTAAAATGAGTTCATTTTTCCAGAATATGTTATTTATTCTCTTTTCTGTTTCATTGACCTTTGGTGCTATATCTTGTTCATCTGAGCCATTAGCAACCAAAACAGTAGTTAATGGAAATCCTCCAAACGGGAACTCTAAACAGCCTATTTTTAAAGACACCACCAAAGGCTTTTATTCAAAAAACGAAAAAAAAATTGCCTATTCACAATTATCATATAATCTTGATTCCACCGATAAAAATGTTTCTTTAATTTTATTCTTACACGGAGCTGGAGAAAGGGGAATTGATAATGAAGCCCATTTAAAAGTTGGGCTACCTAACTTGGTAAACTCGCTCAAAAAAGCAGGGTTGAAAAACTTTGTTGTTCTTGCTCCCCAGTGCCCATTAAATGAGCGTTGGGTTGATGTTGATTGGTCAACTACTTCTCATGTTATGAAGAAAAATCCACATTGGCCTATGGACTTGGTTCTTTCATTAATGGATTCAATAACAGGGTCGAACGTTAATTTTGATACTACACGTTTTTATGTTACCGGACTATCAATGGGGGGATATGGTTCGTGGGAGGTGCTTCAACGACGACCAGACGTGTTTGCTGCTGCAGTCCCAATATGCGGTGGTGGTGACAAGTTATTAGGAAGAAGTTTGGTTAAAATTCCAATATGGATGTTCCATGGAACTAAAGATAAGGCTGTCCCCGTTGTAAGGACAACAGATATGTTTACGAGTATAAAAAATGAACTGGGGTCGTATCCATTAAAAGCAAAGATGACTATTTATGAAAACAAAGGCCATTTAATCTGGAATGAAACATATGATAATCAAGAGGTAATTAAATGGTTAATTAGTCAGCGCAAGAATTCTTGAATAACAATGTAAAAAATATTCGATTTATTGGCGCCTTCCTTTTGGGCTTGTTTTTTCTGTTTTTTGTGATTGGTTCTTATTCTGATTCGATTGTAATTGATATTAGAAAGGCGTCAATTCCAACGGAAAAAAATACCAAAAAAAATGAAGAAATGCCATCATCAATAAAGAAAACCCCCTCTTCGAATCAAAAAGTGGAGGATCCCCCGAAGCAAATTAAAACGGGAGGACAAGAAAAAATACTATTGGTGGGTGACTCCCAGCTTGAATCAATGAGAACCCCATTTTATAACTACGTAACCATTAATAAACATACATTGGCCGCTACTGTATTGTGGTATGGTTCATCTTCAAAACAATGGGCGAACACAGATACTTTAAGTTATTATATTAAAAAGTATAACCCTACCATGGTTGTGTTGGTACTTGGCTTAAATGAATTATTTGTAAATGATTTTGACCAACGGAGGAAAAACCTCCAAAAAATCAAAAATCAGTTATTAAAAGCAGGAATTAATCATTATTGGATTGGTCCAGCGGCTTGGAAAAAAGACTCAGGAATAACCGAAATTATGCAAGAGGAATGGGGTGATAAATTTTACCCTTCACATAAATTAGTGCTTGGTAGAGCAAAAGATAATCGACATCCTTCAAATGATGCCGCTTGGGTTTGGATGAAGGCAGTCGCAAAAGAAACAACAAAAACTAGTGTGCTAAATCTTCCATCGCCTGTAGGGAAAAAGGAAAATGTGGAGAATTCTCCATTTATATTATTAAAAGTCCCAAAATGATGTGGATAGTTTTTCTTGAACAATTTCTTCACAATGAAAAGGAACCATTGTTATTCCATACGGGGATTTTTCTATTTCTTTTTGGAGCCTTTTTAATTGCCTACTCCTATCTTTTTGAAAAACCTGTGCAGCGTTGTTGGTTATTGATTGCCTTTGGCTTTTATTTCTACTACAAAGCAAGCGGCTTATTTTTACTTTTATTGATTTTAACCATTTCCGCGGATTACTTTTTTGCACGTAAAATTATTCAAGATCAGAATCCAAAACATAAAAAATTGTGGCTGATTTCGGGAATACTATTTAGTCTTTCATTCTTATTGTATTTCAAATACAAGAATTTCTTCTTGGAGAATTTTGGCTACGTAAGCGGACAAAATTTTAAGCTTGGGCAACTTATTTTACCGATAGGAATTTCTTTCTATACGTTTCAATCAATTAGTTTTTTAGTTGATATTTATAAGTCAAAAATCAAATTACCGAAATATCAGGACTATCTTTTGTACATGACTTTCTTTCCACATTTAGTAGCCGGGCCTATTGTTCGAGCGGCAGACTTTCTCCCTCAATTAAAAAAGAAGTTAGTAGTCCGGAAAAAAGATATAAAAGAGGCTACCTTTTTGATTATCAAAGGTTTTATAAAAAAGGCCATTATTGCCGATTATGTGGCACAATATTCTGATATTGTTTTTTCAGACCCTACAAGTTTTAGCGCAACAGAATCGATTTTTGCTATTTTAGCATATACGCTTCAAATTTTCTGTGATTTCAGTGGATATACCGATATGGCAATCGGAATAGCTTTGCTGCTTGGATATCGACTTTGCGTGAATTTTAAATCACCCTATAAATCTTTTGATATCACAGACTTTTGGCGAAGATGGCACATCTCACTGTCAAGTTGGCTGCGTGACTACATTTACATTCCGCTAGGAGGAAACAAAAAAGGAGTTCAGAAACAATATGCTTTTTTGTTAATTACAATGTTAATAGGAGGGTTTTGGCACGGTGCAGATTGGAAGTTCATTTTTTGGGGGGCGGGTCATGGATTGCTTTTAGTAATACATAAATTAAGCTTAAAATTGATTCCTAAAGAATTTACAAAAATACTTTGGTATAGAATTGCTGGTTGGTTTCTTACTTTCTGTTTAGTAGCCTTACTTTGGGTTCCGTTTCGAGCAAAGTCTCTCGGGGATACTTTTATTTTATACAGAAATCTATTTGATGGGCTTGATTTTGCGACGGTAGGGGCTATTTATCAAACTCATTTTTGGATTGTGATTCTTTTATTTTTCGGATATTTTGCCACTGTAATGCCAGATTCTTGGAAGGAAAAGATTTACGATTATTTTGCAAAAATGGATTACCTGGTATTATTTGCCTTAATTATCATATTGATTCAGGTAATGTTGCAATTTAAGAGTGCTTCTGTACAGCCGTTTATCTATTTTCAGTTTTAATTATTTCACATTAATAGAAATGCTTTTATTCGCTGAAACAGTGAACGATGCGGCGCTAAAACTAGGTGCAGAAAATGTATTTCTCGCATTATTGGAAAACCCATATTCCTCGGTGGGGACTCCAAATAGGTTTTTGTTTAAAATACCATC
>Ga0194129_10009361_pt1 | contig 11003 bp, 9 predicted proteins | sample TA2KigCa35mmetaG_FD_150862 | JGI IMG/M metagenome (GOLD analysis project Ga0194129, IMG submission 150862) | Freshwater microbial communities from Lake Tanganyika, Tanzania - TA2015038 Kigoma Deep Cast 35m | ecosystem: Environmental > Aquatic > Freshwater > Lake | place: Tanzania: Lake...
CCAGTACTTCTACCAATATTAGTATTATCACTACTAGCAGTAGCCTGCTGGAATGGTGGAGGCTGGCTGCTTAATGATGCACCCTTATGCTTTGTGGCAGAGGGTGTGTCCGGAGGAGGAAGAGGCGCACTTGGCACCGATGCAGAGGATTGAGGTCCCACACCATATTTCTTAGCCAAGTTCATTGCAATACCTACACGCTTGCTTGTCTCTCTATCTGGATGCTGTGGTCTCTCTACTTCACGAACGAACGCTTCAACAGCGGCTGCCAGATCATCTTTTGCACCCATAAAGTTTCTTGCCTTTTTAGCAGCTGCAATTGCTAGATCAATATTAAAATTAGGATCTTTCAATTGATCAGGAGTATAACCTGTACCCAGACCTCCTTTCACATTCATTTGAAAGAGACCATAACTTGCCTCTCTGCTAGTTACATTTTCAGCTTTTGGGTTTAATCCTGACTCAGCCACAGCGTTAGCGAGTGCAGCAACTGCTTGTGTCTTTGTAAAGCCTGCGGCAGTAAATTTCTGTATAATTAGATCAGCTACTCCTGATTGAGAGCCAGACAAGCTCTTACCAATATTGGTTTGCTGTGTCATATCGTACCCGTGGGAACCTAACTTATAAGCTCCATAGATACCTCCTGCTGTTATACCATATCCTAGACCGGTAAATGCTGCACCTGTACCTCTGCTAAGAATGCTAATACCAGAAGACATTCTTCTTGCACCTGCTCGGCCCGTCAATCGAATAGCGCTACGTCTCGTAGTTCTACTAGTTGCCAATCTTCCTCCCAGCATAGTAATACCCTTACCGAAACCTCTGAACGCTCTTCCTAACTTATAAGCCTGCCATGCAGCTACTACAGCCAGAAACATCTCTACACCGCCAATAAACTTACCCATAACATTATCAACCCCAGTCAGGCCATCCATAAAGCCTCCGACCAGATCTTTAATATCATCGGGAAGAAGATTCCATGTTGCTGCCAGGAGTGCGCCAAGAATAGCAGGGTTTGTTAGTAGTTTGGAGAAGAAACCAATAACTGAACCCATAATGTTTGATTTGGACTCTTCACCTTCCTTCTTGGGCTGCTCATCAGATAGAGAAACACCTTGCTTCTTTTCAGCGATAGCTTCATTAGCAGCCATCTTATCTTTGAATTCTTGTTGTTTGAGATAGTCTCTTCTTTCTTTCTGCAACGCAACATAGTTAAGCACAGATGCTTTCATCTGTCTTAAAGAGTCAACTACAGATGAGAATCCAGAATTAGTCTTCTTAAGAGTTTCATTCTGCTTTTTCTTCTCTTCAACTATCTCTTCTTGATTCTTATCACCCTCTTCTCTCTTACGCTTGGCCTTTTGAAGATCAACGACTACTTTCTCAGTAGCTTTACCTACAAGACCCATTTCACGAATGGCTTGGAGTGTAGAAGGAGAGAAAGCCTCTACATTATTATTCTTTTGACTTGATGGAGGAAACTTGATAATATCTGCCATGATCTTATCTCATAGTAAAATAAGTGTATTGATCAAGTTCAGAGTTAGAAGCATCTACAGGTGGTACTCCTCTTGAAGGAGGATTGCCTTGTTTAGCATTAATGCGTTTAGATGCATCTGTTGTAATTACAGGTGCGGGAACAGATTCTTTTGACTCTCTTACTCCTTGAGTAAGATTGCCAATATTACCATCACCATTAAGACCTTTCATCAAGGCGTCATTAAATTGCTTGCTGATATCAACCATTGAACTATTAATACCACCCATTGCCTCACCCATTGCTTTACCCAACGGGCTGTCTTGAAGTGTCTTGCTGATAAAGTCTTGCATGTTCATTGGCTGTTCAGGTGCAGCTTGCTGTTCAGTCGCAAGATTAGATGCTTGTGTGAAGTCGCCAGAAGCTAATGATTCATTAGCGTTCTTTGGTTCAATATGCCATGTTTCACCCTTACTCAAAGCTGGTCTATGAAGACCGTATTTTTCAAGCAAGCCCATAGCAGCTAGTTCATTACCCTGGGAAGGAGTAACATCAACCGCCAGTCCAAATTCATGCTTTGATTTTCCTGGAGGAGCAGCAAGGTGTGGCTTAGTTCTGTAGGCTTGTTCTTGTTGTGCTCTTGATCTCCATCCATCTGTTAAACCTAATGTCTTACCGGTAAGCTTTTTATATTCTTCAGCCATTTTAATAAGAGTAGATGCAAAACCTGGAGTCAGATTATCCCACATCTGTCTGTTAGACTGATAGTTTAGATGGAATAGCTTACCAATATAATCATAAACGCTTTGGCTTTGACCATCATTCTTTATATCTGCTGGAGCAGCTGCATTAGGTCCTAATCTTGCACCTGGAGCCTCCATGCCTTCATCTAAAGAAGGAACTTCAGGCGCAGGCGCAGGTGCGGCCGCAGGTGCCATGGCTGCAGCAGGAGCTGTATTAGCTCCTGCACGACCATTCCCTGGTTGAGATGATACTGCTGGTTTAGCAGTCGGCTTAGCAGCTGGTGCAGCAGCAGCAGGAGGAGATACTTCTTCCGGCGATGAAGGTTGATAATTGCCCATTGCATCATATGATTGCTCTTCTGGTCTTTGTGTATTGCTTCCACCAAAGTATGATTTAACAAATGCTTCAGCTTCTTCTTTCATATATTCAACCAGAGCATCTGCATGCTTTTCATAGTCAGGATCATCTTCAGGTAATGTATTGTAGTATGCAATATAGATGTCACGCTTGGCTTTATATAACTCAAGACTAATAATGGCAATAATACCTGCAGCTGTAGCCGTGCCGCCAGAGAATAAACCTCCAATAAGACCGAGCACACCAATACCTACCTGTGCAGCTGATGCAGCAGCACCTCTATAATCACCTGAAAAAGTTCTTGCGCCGATGTCCCACGCAGCAAAAGCAACACCTAAAGCGGGTAACGCTCTGGTGAAGATCTTACCTAGAATTTTTGAAAGAGGACCTTCTTTTATTTTTAATAGTGCTTTTACTCTTTCACGTGTAGGAGGTTTTGGTTTTGGTTTTCCTTCTGGTCCTGGTGTGCCTGATGGTTGTGGTTTACCATCCGGACCTCCTGGTACAGGGCCTCCACTTGGGGCTGGAGGCTGTGGACCTGGTCTTGCTCCGCCTGGCTTGTCACCCGGTTTTTTATTCGTTCCATCAGGTGTATTAGGCTTTTTTTGACCTCCGCCACCCCCGCCAGGTAACGCATCCATTAATAGATTGCCAAGACCTTTAAATGCAGCAATACCTAATAAAACTCCTGCGGCTGTTTCTATTGTATCAATTAGTGTAGGTATGAAGTTTGAGATACCAGTCAGCCCGTCTACGAAACCGACTACCTTATCTTTTATATCTTGAGGTAAAAGATCATATAGTTTCTTGGCAATGAATAAGCCAGCAGCTGTAGCAAGTAAAGGATTATTTAAAAAGAAATTCTTAATGAAGTCTACAAAGCCGGATGTTTTGGCTTTCATCTTCTCTACGATGCCTTGCTTCTCTTCTGGCTTAGCTTCTTGAGCATCTTCTCTTGCTTTAAATTCTTGCAGACCTCTCTTACGACGCTCATCGTTTAGATCAACAATATTATTCTTTACAACTGTCTTTAAAGCTTTTGAAATAGAAGACAGCTCTTCAGCCATCTTCTCAACTTTTACATTAATATCTTCTTGTTGTTTAGTTTGCTTCTTTTCTTCCTGCTTGACCTCTTTAGTGTCTGAACGGTATTCATCAGCAATATTCTCAATAACCGGTCCAATAAGTCCCAATCTGAATACTGCTGATTTAATATCAGGTACCACCGAGCGGTAGGCAGTCTTAGCCACTGCTCCAGTTGCTTCTGCAGCAGTCTTATAGGTACCCTTACCGATTGCAGCTAATAATGAGGCCATGTTTATTCGTCTTTAGGAATGTATCGTCTCTTTGTACCTGTATCACTAGGTACAGTAACTGATACTGTTGTTGCAGGAACTGAATCAGAATCTGGTCTTGAATACTGATTAGGCTGGTATGGTGGCTTAGACGTCTGCCATTGACTTGCCCCGCTAATCTTTTCTTGACCTCTTGACCACGCAGCAATACCTAACACAGCACCCATTGCAAGATGGAACAAACCTGCACCTTGCAGAGTTAAAGGCATCCATTGTGAAATAGGAGAATGTGTAGCTACTTGTAAGATATTCCACAGGATAGGAAAGATAGCCATATCAAGAATACAAATGCCCATGTACGTCCAACCCATAGCCGGACGCCACTTCTTCACCATCCAATCTTCTTGTTGTATCTTTAATAGTTCTTGCTGTTCTTGAGCATTCATTACTTTGTCCTTAATCGTTCGTTTTCTTTTTCCAGATACTCACGAAGCATATCAACGTACAAGTCTCTCTCAAATGGGATTAAATTCTCAATCTCAGCTATTGAATACTTGTGGTGTTGGACTAAACTAAAAATCAGCCTGTAATAGTTTGCAAGCGAAGTGTAGCTTAGCCCAGCGTAAAAAAATCAGTTAGATTCTGGAGTACAATCTTTTTATCTTTGCCTAGCTTGTTCTTATATTCCATCTCATAATAAAGTTTGGGTGTAGTTTCAAAGAATTTTTGAATCTGTTTAAACGTGTTAACATCTAGTGATTGAATAAACTCTTCAATATCTTTCGCTTCGTACTCTTTCGTATCGTAAACGTTTTCGGCATCATACACTTTTTCAATACAATACTTCAACACTTCGAAAAATACATCAATCTCAGTATCTACCTTGCCAATCTTCTCAATCATATCAGTTCTTGGATACTTTAGAATCATACCAAGACCTTCATCATTAATTTTAATCTTATTACTATGTTCAGGGTCCATCTTCATCTCGACCTTGTCAAGATCTACTTCGAAATCATACACCTCGTCATCTTCACCATCACGATAGGATAGTTTAATAACGTTGTTAACTGACTTTGATCTCAGCTTGATGAAGATATATTCAAGATCAAATGTAGTTAACTTTTCAACATCAAACTTTTCAGTAACAATACAGTTATTAACAACCTGTTTAATGGCGTTAAGAATTTCTTTTGCATCACCGCCTGTTTGCGCAATCAGTAGAATTTTTTCTTCTTTCACTAGAAAAGGTCTAAACTTAATTTTGTCGCCTGATGATGGTACTGTCACTTCAAAAGTTGGATAACTCAACTTTGGTAAAGACATGTTTTATCTCCTTAATTATTAAGATGTACCTGTTGTTTGTCCTGTGATTAGAGTTGAATTCCAATCAAGGAACGTAAATGTTATAGGAAGTCTGACTAACTGATCTGTATCAGCCCAGTTTAAGCCGATTTCACCCATGAGTGTAGGATAAGCTTGATTCAATGTATATTCATATACCGCCTCACCTTTATTATTATATACTCTGATTAGCATCTGGCAGCAATAATCAAACTTATAGTTTGCAATATATGGAGGTTGTTCTCCTGAGTTCCTTACTCCAGCTGGACCTCTTCCAGCTCCTGTAAAATTAACAATATTATGCATCCATGTTGTAAAGAATCTTTGAACTTCACCTTTACCATCAGCGATGAACGATAGTTGAATATCGTTAAAGATAGGAGTATAGGGTTTTCTTTCTACTGGACCATATCCATATCTTCTTACTTCTGTAGTAGCGAGTGAAAGTCCCGGCAAAGAGGTCGATTCACAATAGAGTGTTAACTCATTGGGGTTGTTATTCAACGCAACTCCTGCTATTCTTCTCATTACAGGAGGAGGAAAGAAAAACACTTTAAATAGATTACTCTTTTGATACCCTCTACTCTGTGTCTGCGCAATATAGTTAGCAACAGAAAAACCAGTGGTAATAATAGTCGCAACTGTTCCAGTAGTAAGCCCTTGTGTATTTTCGAACTTTGGAAGTCTATAATCGGTTGGGGATGCCATATCTTATCTCTTAAGTAACTGACGTCTGACGTCAGAGTAAACCGTTTGCTTACTTGCTTTAGTAAATCTCTCTAATGGTAGAAATAGCGCTAACTCCCACTCAGTAGGAGGTACAAAAAGAAAGCGCGACTTAACATGACTATTTAGGTAATGTTTAATACATGGTTTAAAGTATCTGAACTTGGCAGCTGCCTGTAAAACACTATATGAAATACGTAGTCTGGTATTATCATCCATTCGCTGATCGGATGCTGTTGTATAGAGAGCATCCATTAGACGAGCCCTATATACATGAGGTAGATAGTGAAAGTTAATTCCTAGAAAACCATCTTTTGCTGGTTGAATAGGAAATATTACCGGGAATCTATCATAGTAAGGAAGCTCTTGTTTATGCTTTGGATCATAACTAAACATATACAAACGACCTGGAAGAATTTTGCTTTTTAAACGATCTTGAGGTGCTTTAGAAACCAATGACTGCTCATTAATTCGTCTTGTAACGCTTTGTGCTGTATCTCGGAACCAATCGCGAGCATCAGCGGTTTTAGCGCTGGTAATACCTGCTGCAGCAGCTCTTTTTAAGATGTCAGCAAAGATGTCTTGTTGGGCCATTAAAATTTAATTCCTAATTCTCGTTCGGTCATAACCATGAATTTCCACCCGCGTGACTTACAAAATTCTTGAGCGGCCTTCCATTTAGATGTATTTATACCGTATGTTTTCAATTCGTTTATGAATCGCCTATTTGATTTGGCACCTTCTTGCAGTACAGGCGGTTTAGTTTGTAGAAGAGGTTTTACTTCAATTAATATTTGCTGTGTGCCTGTTTTATCAGTCTTTTTAACATAGAAGTCAGGAAAGTATCGATGTATTTTTCCGTCAACAGGAGAGCGATATGGAATGCACATCTCTTCAGATGCCCATTCTAACACGTCTTTGTGACTGTCTAAATACATCATTAGTTTTAGTTCCCAAAGACTACGATAAATAATATTAGTAGGATTACCTCGGTATTTACCAGGATTTTTTGGTTTAAAATAGCCTTTATAACTCATAAGGATCTCTAGATGTTCGATTTCGGCGGCATGATTGGCAATATGTTTTCTAACATAGGTTCGTCTATTCTGAATTCAGTTACTAACTCTATTATGGGTGCTATTCAAGGCGTCATTGGCCAGGCTATTGGTAAAGTAACTTCAGGTATCGGTAACTCTATCTCAAAAGCCCTTGGTGGTGGGCAGATAGGTAATATCTTTGGCTCAGCAATTGGTAACGCAGTGGGCGGCACTCTTTATGGTGTTGCAGGCAACGTAATGGGACAGATTTCCGGTACCCTTAATAATACATTTTCACAAGTATTTACAGCGACAAGTAAACAAGCTGGTATCAGCGGTGTAGGTTATAATGTATCTAGCCTATCTCAATCCGTATATAACACAGCTCAGATGAGCTTTTCACAAAACTTATCTAACAACCTTTCTCGAGCCGGGCACTCAATTGGAACATCTGTTGGAAGCTCGTTAGGAGCATCTATTACTGCTGGATTCAATTCGAGGTTCGTAGACTTTAGATCTGGATCATATGGATTTACCCCTCCAGTTCCTGTAGATATTATTGCATCTGCAACTGCTAGAACATTTAATAATAATTCACTTTCTTACCCATCTGAATTTTTAATTAACTTTATTCAGATGGACTTCGCCCAGTATGTGGCACCATCTACTTATAGTTCTGGATTTCAGATGACCAAACAGCTCGGATCGGTAACGTTACCACTTCCAGCTAATCTAACAGAAGCGTATGACGTTCAATACAATGACGTTGCTTTAGGTATGTTCGGTGGTGAATTTGCAGACGTTGCTAAAGGACTAGCTAACATTACGCCAGGTAATAATTTTGCAGGAGCTCAAAACATTGGTGCTCAGGTACGCGAAAGACTAGCTAACGCTGATACTATCTACGCATTATCAAGAAGAGCCGTTGGAACGGTCTCAGAAGGCTTGGGTACTATTTTTGATCAAGTAACCGGTAAAACTCCCAACCCACACCTTTCGGTTGCCTTTCAAGGTATTGGGTTTAGATCACATAACTTCTCTTGGAGACTATCTCCCAACTCAAAAGAAGAGAGTGATAGAATCAAAGAAATTATTGCATTCTTAAAAGCAAGAATGCTTCCGCAACGTGATGGTTTCTTCTTAAGATATCCAGACGTTGTTAAACCTACATTAGTTATTGGTAATAGTGCTAATCCATACTTCTTTGCCTTCAAGCCTTGTGTAATTGATCAGATGTCTGTTAACTATGCTCCATCAGGACAGCCATCGTTTGTAAGAGATCAGAATAATATGCTTGCTCCGATGGAAGTAGAGATTACACTAGTACTAAAAGAAATCGAAATCTGGACTACAGAGCCAGGCGATAAAAGATATGTTGCGAGAGGATAAACATGTTTGACTCAGGATACTTCGGTAAATTTCCAGTAATTCCATATGCAAATCATAACGTAAAGCATATATTCTTACGTTCTCGTTTTTTTGAAGGTATTAAGAAGAATGAGTTTAACCTTCTTCCATATACTGTTAAAGAGGGTGAGAGACCAGATACACTTGCCTATAACTATTACGGTAATTCAAAACTGTCGTGGATGATCTATCTTGTAAACGAAATTTATGATCCCTATTTTGAATGGCCGATGTTTGGAATAACATTTGATAATTTTATAGTAGAAAAATTTGGTAGCATTCAAGAAGCAAAGAACAGAATTAAATATTGGCGTGTAGAATGGACGTCAGACGAATCACAACTTCTAGAAGGAAATTTTGATAGCCTTCCTGCATCTAAGAAAAAGTATTGGGTTCCATTTATTGGATTTAATAATAGAATTAACTACTATGAACGAAAGAAGGTAGACTGGATTGCTACAACTAATAAAACAGTTACAATCACCACTACTTCAAATACTGATGATATTGCACTAGGGGAGAGAGTATCACTTGCCTCAAACACTCAGGTAAACGGAGTGTTGACATTTGTGAGTAATAACTCGATTGTTCTTAGCCATGTTAATTACACATTCCCTCTTGGTGCTAATCTAGTAAGTAATACGTCTAAAGTTTCTATTACTACATCTTCAGTAGTAAACAACTCAATTGTAAATACTATTTCTGCAGAGGAGCAGGAGTATTGGCAACCTGTTACCGAATATCAATACTATCAAGAGTTAAATGATCAACGCAAAGAAATTAGATTGGTTGATAAACAATATGCTGGCGCACTTGATGCCATTTTAACAGACTTACTGAGATAATAATGAATAGCTTTAAGCCTGGAATTGCACAAATTAAAAATGTCTATATTACTACTAGAAATAGAGGTACTGTAGATATCTACCCTCAAGTAAAGTCTATCAACGTGTATGAAGACATTACTAAGCCATACCTGTATGCTGAAATCTATATGAACGATTCGATCGGTCTATTAGATGGACTTCCTATTGTTGGTGAAGAGGTAATTAAATTTTCCGTAACTACAATGGGGTTAAGTTCTTTTATGGATCTTACCTTTGTTGTCTATCAAGTTGCGTCTGGCCAACAGGGCGATGTAGGTAAGAACGCGCAATATGTTTTAAAATGCGTATCGAAAGAAATGATGGATAATGTATCTGTAAGAGTAAGTAAAGCCTATAATGACACTATTTCAAACATGGTATCTGATATTCTTAGAAACTACTGTGGATGTCAGAAGCCAATCACGATTGAAGCAACCAAAGGCACACAGGAAATTATTATTCCAAACTTACACCCATATCAAGCTATCGACTTTTTGAGACGAAGAGCGGTGTCTAACGAGAATACTTCGTCATCTTATGTCTTTTTTGAGAATCAATATGGTGTATTCTTTTGTACTATGGAAAAGTTAATTCAATCAGGTGTTGTAGGATCAAGAGTGTTTAGATGGATGCCTACAGCTGGTGTAAGTGCCGATCAATCTCAAGCATTTAGAAGTATTATAGAATATACTCAGGCATCTCGTTTTCAAGCTGTGGATAAGCTTAATAAGGGTGTAGCTCAAAATACTTTGGCATTTGACTTCTTAACCGGGTCAATCATTCCTACAAATTATAATTCACAACAAGGCGGTATGACGTTTATGGGAGGTGTTCCTACTAACAGCGCTGCTTTCTATCAGACTGCAGGTATAACTAAATCGATAACTCCAACACCAACTCTCGTTCCTAAAGATACCTCAAAACCAGAGACATACATAGAGTATATGCTAAACGCTAGAGAAGTATATACTACACAAGTTTCTCAAAATAAAACTAATATATTAGTATATGGAGATTGTGGATTGAAAGTGGGTGATATGATTACATTGGCGCTGCCTGATCCAATGGCCAGCAGTAAGACTACATCAAGCTTGGTATCGGGTAATTACATGGTGGCAAAGGTGAGACATATGTTTGAAAAGGAAGGTGAATTGATGCATAAAATGTCTTTGGAAACAATCAAAGGTGACTTTAATAAATCTGCAGGAACGGTGTACGCATAATGACTACTAGAGCATTTGGACAAGATATTAGATTCTTTTTTGGAGTTGTAGTAGATAGGGCTGACCCACTTCAACTAGGACGATGCAGACTACGAATTTTAGGAATACACTCATTTAACGAAACAGAGGTGCCTACCGCCTCTCTTCCATTTGCGATTCCTATCTCTAATCTTAATAACCCTCCTTTTAGATCTGTGGGTACTGCGCCTCTTGGTCTTATTGTAGGATCGGTAGTATTAGGATTTTTTGCTGATGGTCCGGAAGGACAAATTCCATGTATGCTAGGTGTTCTCCCATCTGTTCCTGGTGGTGTAAGAAAAGACGAAAAAGGTAATGTAGATCCTCAGTCTCTTATATCTGATATGCCATTCAGTGCAAGAGGAATTCCTGACTATTTACAACAGCCGGGTTGGAAGCCTATTGCAGGAGAACCTCCTTCGTACTTTGCTGGTTCGTCAGCATATCCATATAATAAAGCCTCACGTACTGAAGGCGGCCATGTTTGGGAAGTAGACGATACACCAGGT
>Ga0194129_10009365_pt1 | contig 11001 bp, 8 predicted proteins | sample TA2KigCa35mmetaG_FD_150862 | JGI IMG/M metagenome (GOLD analysis project Ga0194129, IMG submission 150862) | Freshwater microbial communities from Lake Tanganyika, Tanzania - TA2015038 Kigoma Deep Cast 35m | ecosystem: Environmental > Aquatic > Freshwater > Lake | place: Tanzania: Lake...
AAGATTACAAATTATTTATAATTTTTCTTATACTTATTCCAATATTTTTATTTTTACTTCTTAAATATGAAAAACTTTTTACTCGCTATTCAAAATTATCAGCTTTGGAGGTAAAAGAATTAATATTAGTTCTTGATAAAAACAATAAAGATACGCAGGGTATATATTCATATTCATCAATTATTAAAGATAGTATAAATACTATTTTTTTTGAAAAAACGTTAATTGGATCTGGTACATCATCCTTTTATTCAAGATGTAGAGATTTTCGATTGCAAACTCAAAAGTTATCTATAATACATGGATATGCTTATGCGTGCCCTAAACATACGCACCATTTATATTTAGAAATTTTAATTTCAGGTGGAATTCTTGGTTTTATTATATTTGCTATTGCAATAATTATAAAATTTTTTGTCTTAACAAAAAATGTGTTAGTTCAAGGTACTTCTTATTATACTATAAATTCTATCTTACTTACCTCATTTCTTGTGGAGATATTTCCTTTTAGAGTCTATGGAGATATTTTTAATTCTTACAATGGATTATTTTTTTTTTTTAAAATATCAATTATTTATGGAATTATGAAATATAAAATTCTTAAAATATAATTTGTTCTCAAAATTAAAAAACTTGGAATTGAATAATTTTTTATTTTTGTTTCATTTCTTTGAAGCCAAAACCAAATATTCATGGTCGTTAAAATCTAAATATTTATAGTATGTTTCTCCACAATAATCTATTTTATAACCTTTAAAAAAACTCAAAAATTCTTTTTTTGATTTTGAAATATATATTTTGATAAAATTTTTTTTTTATATCTTTAAAAAATGTTCAGCTTGTTTAAATTCCTTAATATTATCTATATCTATAGATCTGCTTTTTGGCATAAAAAATGGAATCGATTTATTAGAATAAAACGTTTTTTTCTTAAGGAAATAGCTAATTTTACATACATAAATAGCACCATTTATTTTTTTAATAAATTTTTTTTTTTTAATAAAACCAGTTTTTGTTATAACTATCGGAAATTTTTGAGATTTTTTTGAAAAGTAAACTGAAAATAACGAAACAGCTTTTTTATCAATTATTTCAACTATTGCCATGTCAATGTCATTACTATTTCTTAAAGGTGATGTAGGTTGTAATAAAACTACATAATCGTACTTCTTTTTAATTGTTTTAATTGCATGATAAACAACTTCGGCTGCCCCAACATTATCATTTGAAAGAAACTTAGGCCGAATAAAAGGAACCTCACATTTAAATCCTCTTGCTAATTTTAAAATATTTTTACTTTCAGATGATATTATTAATCTATCTAAAAAATTTGAATCTTGGGCACTCTTAATAGTATAGATAATCAAGGGTGTTTTTAATAATTTTCTTAAATTTTTTTTTTTTAATCTTTTACTGTTTTCACGCGCAATAATAACTCCTAAAAATGTTTTATTTTTAAACAAAAAATTTAATTAATTATCAAGCAAAGCATTAGATGAATTATTGAAAACATTCCATTGTCCAAAATCAAGCCAACTATTTTCATTTATTGAGTAAACTCCTACTCTCATTTTTTTTTTAAGCAGAATGTTAATAAAATCATCCATATTTAAATGTTTGTTTTTTTTAATAAATTTTAAAATCCTTGGATTAACGATGTAAAAACCAGTATTTATTAGAAAATCATACTTAGGTTTCTCGTTAATAGAATTTAACAGTCCTTTATCACTCAATATACACACGCCATAAGGAATATAATGTATTTTTTTGGCAGCAACAATTGTTAAGTCCAATTGTTTATCATTGTGATATTTATAAATTGAATTGTAATCGTAAATAATTAAAGAGTCACAATTTGTTACAAAAAAACTTTCTTTAATTTTTTTTTGAAAAAAACTAAGGGAACCTGCTGTACCTAAAGGTTTTTTTTCATTTATAAATTTAATTTTAATTTTTTTTTGTTGACTAAAATATGCCTTTAATAAATTCATTTTGTAATTAACAGTTAAATAAAAGTTATTTATTCCTATATTTTCAAATTTTTCAATTATGTGATCAATAATTGCTTTTTCATTTACTGGCACTAATGGCTTTGGTACAACAACTGTATAAGGAAAAAGTCTTCTCCCTTCTCCGCCAGACATTATTACTACTTTAATATTTTTACTATTATATTTTTTATTATTTGAAAAAGATGTCCAATTTAAAATATTAACTATCTTTTTTTTTTTATTAACTATTGGTAATACTTTATGCTCTTTTATTTTTTTAAAAAATGCATCAGATTTATCATTTTCCAGATACTTATTTAAATATATTTTTTCTGGATTTTTTTTATAAACTTTCTTGATATTATTATTAAGAATTTTTCCCTGAACTAATGCTCTTCTTATGTCACCATCCGTAATTGTTCCTTTTAAAGTATTTTTTTTATCGACAACAATCAGACATTTGTCTTTGTTTTTATTTAATAGATTAATTGCATTCTTTATAGTTGAATTTTCACTTATTAAATAATTTTTATATTTTAAATCCATTTACAAAAGTAGAAATTGTAGTTTTAATTTTTATAGTTATTTAGAATAAATACCAAGAGTAATAAAATAAAAAAAATTTATAATTTATATTACATGTAATGGAATAATAATACACTTAATAATTATAATTTTTTTATTTCCTCTAATATATTTTTTTTTAATGACAAGCCTGTATTCTTTGTTTTCATAAATTTATAAATAAATTCTTGATAACCATTTAAATTTACTTTGTTATAATTATTAAAATTAAAATAATTTATTTCCTGATTCACATTAATTACTGGCTGCTTTAAAATAGTATTTTTAAACAACATTGATTTAATATAATGATATTTTTTTTCAAGCTCGTCTGTTGTAATAAATATTATTGGTTTTTTATAAAGCACGGCAAAATTAATTGCACTTGTTGTAGAATGAGCCATTACAAATTTTGCTGAAAATACTAACTCAGGTGTTTTGTTTTTTATAATTTCGTAACTTGGATATAAGCACTTAAATTTTTTCAATTGTGTTTTTGGATGGGCTGCTATTATTATTTTTATTTTAAAATTTTGCTCTACAAACTTAAAAAAGTTATTCATCAATAAATAGTAATTATGATCAATATTAATATTAAGTTTGTTAATTAAAAAATCAGGATGTGTAAAAGTTAAATTATCCAAAAAAATACAATATTTTTCCTTATAAATAATATTCGGTTTAAAAACATACTCATAAGAACAAGTTTCTACAATTTTCCCAACATTTTTATTGTTTATGAAATTTTGTTTAGTTAAATCACCGGCTACAAAAATAAGATCTATTTTATAATCTAATTCTTTTTTCAATTTATCAAATAAATTTTGAAAAATTTTAAATTTATTTTTAAATAATTTATAGATTACTACAAAAATAAATCTTATTTTAAAATCTAATATTATTTTTAATAATATCTTAAATGTAATTCTGTCATATTCAGGATAATGAATTTGAAAATTTATAAATTTAATTTTGTATTTTTTTAATAGGTTATATATTTTTTTATTAAAAACTTCTGATCCATTTAAAACTATATAATCCACTTTATTAAAATTAATTTTTTTTTTAAATTCTAACAGCGTTGAAGGTTTATAAAAATTTCTATCTCTAAATAATTTTAATTTCGAGTAAAAAATTTTCGAAAAATCAACAATTTTTATATTAAAAAAATTTTTTAAATATTTTATAAAATAATATTTATAATGCTGACCAGTAAAAGGAAATTCCCAAATGTATACTATACTTTTTTTCAATACTATATTTGTTTAGTTTAATATTTTTTTTTTAGTTTAAAAATTTATAAAATAAAATTATTTTCTAAAAAAAATATTACATTAAATAATTAATAAAATTGACAAATAAATATAACTTAAATTAAAATTTAATTTGATAATACATTTAAAATGCTTATAAAATATTTATGCCAAAAAAAATAATAATTATTGCAGAAGCAGGAATTAACCATAACGGATCTATTTCAAAAGCCTTAAAACTTATTGATGTGGCCTCTCAGGCTGGGGCAGATATAGTCAAGTTTCAGGTAACTAATCCAGAAAATATTTTAAAAACTGCCAAGAAAGCGGAATATCAAAAAAAAAAATATGATAATGAAAGTCAATTTGAGATGATAAATAAAATTCATTTAGACTGGAAAAAGGTTCATCCAATTCTTATAAATAGATGTAAAGTCCGTAATATTGAATTTATGACGTCTGTTTTTGATAAAAATGCTGTAGATCAAATTGTAAAGCTGAATGTAAAAAGAATTAAGATTCCATCTGGTGAAATAACTAATATACCTTTGTTAAAATATGTCGCAAGATATAATAAGAAAATTATTATTTCAACTGGAGCAAGTACTTTAAAAGAAATCTCTTTTGCTCTTAAAACCTTAATCAATTTTGGTACTCAAAAAAAAAATATAACTCTATTACATTGTAATAGCGCATATCCAACTCCATACAAGGATGTAAATTTAAATGTGATTAAAAGTCTTAAAAAAAAATACAATGTAAATGTTGGACTATCTGATCATACTTTAGGTTTTGCAGTTTCTATAGCTGCTGCAGCTTTAGGTGCTCAAATTATTGAGAAACATTTTACATTGGATAAAAAATTAAATGGTCCTGATCATAAAATAAGCTTAAATCCTAAGGAATTAAAAGAATTAATAATTTTAATTAGAAATGTTGAAAAAGCCCTTGGGATTTCAAAAAAAAAACCCACTCAAAGCGAAATTAAAAATATTAATATAATTAGACAATCTATTACTGCTATCAAAACAATTAAAAAAGGCGATTTATTTACTAATGAAAATATTGGTTTAAAAAGACCAAATTATGGTTTGCCTCCTATTATGTTAGAAAAGTTATATAATTCAAAATCAAAAAAAACATTCTTAATTGGTCAACAAATTAAGTGACTATCAAAATATTTCAGCTGTTATCGAAAGGGTAATCGAGTGTTCATATTCAGAATGACTAAAAAAACGCATAAAGTAATTAGTAAATACCTAGTTTACGATTACAAAAATCTTAAGAAAAAAAATTTATAAATTTGCACTGCTAGGAATATTAATTATACTTTTGTAAAGTCTTTTTGAGTTATCAAGGTTCATCTTTGGCATCTTATTATATGGCTTTAGTGAATGAATTAACTTCCAAACAGGTCTTACTTGAATTTTTTTTTTATTAAGATCTGTAATAACATTATTTTTATATAATGAATATTTTTTTCTTAAAATTATAGTTTGCAACCAATAATTACTCTTACAAAATTTTTTTTCATAAAAAATTTCAAAATATCTGTTATTTTTAAAAATTTGAGAATATTTTTTTACTAACACTCTTTTTCTTTTAAGAAAAAAATTTAGCTTTTTTAATTGTGCACAGCCTAAAGAGGCATTTAAATTTGGCATTCTATAATTATATCCAATTAAATCATGGGATAATTGCAGCTTATTTTTAGTTTTTGCAGTTGTCGATAGGTGACGAATACTTTCAGCTAACTTTTTTGAGTTGGTTATAATTACTCCGCCACCTCCTGTAGTAATTATTTTATTCCCGTTAAAACTAATAATTCCTACTAAGCCAAAAGTTCCTACATGTTTTTTTTTATAATAACTTCCTAGTGCCTCAGCAGCATCCTCTATTATTGTTAACTTGTATTTTTTTGCTAAGTCAACGCATTCTTTAATTTTGCAAGGATGACCAAACAAATGAACTGGAATTATAAATTTGATAATTTTTTTTGTTTTTTTATTTATTGAGTAATTTTTTTTTATATATAGTATTTTGCTTAAATAATTATCCAATTTTTTAAAATCAATGCCTAAATTTTCACTTTCAACGTCAACGAAATGTGGCTTAGCATCACAGTAAGAAATTGCGTTAATCGTTCCAATGAAGGTCATAGAGGGGACTAGTACTTCATGATCTTTATTAATTTTTAGTGCTTTACAAGCTAAAAATAATGCGGATGTTCCATTAACAACTGCAACAGCATATTTTGATTTAGTAATCTCTTTTATTTTTTTTTCAAATAAAAATATATTTTTACCTGCAGAGGAGACATAAGACGACTCTATACATCTGTTTAAAAAAGTTTTTTCATCTTTACTAAAAATAGGTTCATGAAGGGGAACGACAGATTTCCTCGAAAGTTTTCTAATCTTAGAGTATAAATATTTTGAAATTTCATTCATTAGCAAAATCTATACCAATTCAAGGTTTTAATCAGTCCCTCGTCTAATTTGATGTATTTTTTTTTTTTTATAAATCCAAATATTTTATTCATAGCCGGTAATCTTTTTGTAGGTGAAAAATTATTAATAGTTTTTTTTATAATCTTTATGTCACTCCTCGAAAATATTCTTAAAATTTTTTTACACAAACTAAAAATTGAAATCTCTTCTTCGTTATTGCCGATATTAAAAATCCTATTTACAGCTTTGCTTTTTGTAATTGTGTAAATTTGATATATAGCATCATCAATATAGCAAAAGGCTCTCTTGTGATTAGAGGAATAAAGTCTTAAAAATTTTTTATTTTTTAGATTAATAATTTTTTTTATTATTTCAGGTATTACATGGGAATAACCCATTCTTGGTCCATAAACATTATGTGGTCTTAAAATCAAATATCTCAATTTACTGTGAATGCACATTGCCTCACAATATATCTTTGAAAGCATATAAGATGTTCTTGAATTCATAATATCCGTCAAAATTAAGGTGCTTGTTTCAGGTGTCGGAAATTTTATTTTAAAACGACTTAGTCTTCCTGCATAAACTTCTGAAGTAGATAAAAAAATGAATTTTTTTAATTTGGTTTGTTTTTTTGCAATTTCGATAGATTTTTTCATAATTAAAAAATTATCTGCTAAAACTTTTTCTGGGTTATTTATTACATTTTGAACACCAAGAATTGCGGCAAATTGAAAAATTATTTCATAATTTACATTTCTAAAATTTTCTATTTTTATATTGATAATATTTTTTTTAATTATAGTTACTCTTTCGTCTTTTATTAAATCTTTTAAAAATTTATCATTTTTAGATCTAGAAAAGTTATCGATTATATCAACTTTTATTTTTTTTTCTTCTTTTAAGAATTTTCTAAGTAAATGACTGCCAATAAATCCAGCTCCACCTATTATTAAAATCCTCACTATTGTATTCCTTTTCCAATAGAAATAAGTTTGCACTTTATTTTATTGATTTGTAAAATTTGTTTTTGGGTAAGTATATTAAATGTATCTAAAATGATTATTTTAGAATTAAATTTTAATAATTTTTCAAAATTTAATTTTGTAAAATGACTATGTCGAACAGCTAAAACTAATGCATCTATTTCTTTAAAATTAGGCATTGCAGTTACATTAAGATTCTTATGTTCACTCCATGTTTTTATCATTGGATCATAAGCAAAAACTATAGCTCCACTTTTTTCTAATATTCTTGCAAAATATACTGATGGTGAATAACGACAGTCGCCTATATTTTCTTTGTAAGTAACTCCAAAAATAAGTATTTTCTTATTTTTTAGTGTTTTTAGTTCTTTTTTCAAAATTTTAAAAGATGAAATAGGCATATTATCATTAATATTTGATGCTAAAAATGTCATTGGAAATTTAATTGTACTTTTTTTAAATATTTTATTAGCAGAAATAAATCCAAACAAAGGATCTTTAGTCAGGCAATAACCTCCAACTCCAAAACCTGGACTCATAATATTAGAATGTGTTCGTCTTAATTTAATTACATTTATAACCTCAAACATATTGACATTTATATTTTCGGCAAATCTAGACCACTCATCGATAAATGCTATATTTACCGCTCTGTATGTATTTTCTAATATTTTACAAAATTCCGAGTCACGCATAGATTTCAATTTGACTAATTTAAACTTTTTTGTATTAATGATTTTATTATAAAAATTTCTGCATTTTGTTGCAGCCCGTATATTATTTGCTGAATAAACTCTCCAATAATTTTTTATAGAGTCTAGATAATTTTCTCCTGGCATAACTCGTTCGAATGAATGTGCTAATAAAATTTTAGAGGTGTTAATTTTTCTCTTAATAAATTCCGCTTTAATTAATGGTAATATAATTTTTTCACAAGTGCCTGGAGGAACAGTACTTTCAACAATCAATAGACTGTTTTCTGGGATATATTTCGAGATCGTTACAATTGCTGTTTTAAAACTTTTAAAATCACAATCTAAATTTTTTTTTTTGATATCTAAATTAATATTACATATAATTATATCACTATTAGCTATAACTTTTTTATTAGAAGTAGCATAAAAATTTTTATTTTTTTTTACTAACTTTATACTTTTCTTTAATTTATCATCAGCAATATTTGCAATAAAATTACCAGAATTAAGTTGTTTAATTTTTTTTTTTCCTATTTTATTGTTTAATTCTAACCCATAAACGTTAAAAATTGGTTCTTTATTTTTAACTGTTGATGCAACAAGAATGGACATTGCGGCACCAACGTAACCTAACCCTTGAATACAAATTGTTTCTCTTTTTTTAGTATTAATGAATTTCATTTAATTAAGTTTGAATTTATATTAAATTAAAATATTATGTAGATTTATAATTTATACTATAAATTCATTTTAAAATTAAATATAAGTTAAAATAATTAGTATTTTGTAGAAAAATTAAAATTATTTCATTAATTGTTTCTAAATATATTTTTAAATATTTTTTTTGGAACAGCAGAACTTATACCAATAATGGATATGCCATCAATCTGTGAAAACATAATTTATACTTTATAAAAAACTAATCTTTAAATAATTTTGCAATATCTCCAAAAGTCTTACATTTATAGAGCTGATCTCCACTAATAACTTTTTTATATTTCGTGTCTGCAAAACTAATTATTGTAAGGACTCCCATAGAATCCCATTCTGAAAAATCACTTAGATTTGAGTCTTTAGTAATTTTTTTTTACATTTAGAGCATCAGCAATTTCGGAAAATATTTTTTCAGCCATATTTTTATAATTAAATATCTTTTAAAATTCTCAATGCCTTCTTGATTGGTGAATATTTTTTAAATGGATTACACACATTAATTTTTTTGTAATCAACATACTTTTTGATAGTTTTGTATATTAAAAATTTATTACCCGGAACATTAATTACAGATTTTCCGCATAATCTCCCCTCTTGTCTAATTCCTACATTTATAGATATTTTTTTAAATTCTGGAACTTCATAAAGCAATGACGAAGAATTACCTATGATTAAATTTGATATTTTAATTAAAGAAAAATAATTTTTTTGACCTAAAGAATCAAAAAAATAACAGCTTGAATTATTTTTACAAAAAAGATTTATTTTACTTATAATATATTTATTTCCGGCATCATTATTGGGTTTTGTGAAGATTATTAGGTATAAATCTTTAAATTTATTTAAAGCTTCTAATAATGCATCTAGCTCAAATTTAGTAGAATTTGAGTCTGTTGTTATTGGATGAAAAGTTACTAAAATAATTTTTTTTTTTGTAAAAGGAATACTTAATTCTTTAAAAATCTGCTTTCTATTAATAATATTTAATAAATTTATATTATCTAAACTCATAGCTCCTATATTAAAAATCTTTTTTTTATCTTTTCCCATTCTAATAATTCTTTCTTTATGAATTTTATTTGAAACAAAATGATATGATGCTATTTGGGATATGATATTTCTTGTAATATCATCTTGAGAGCCCAATGATATCTCGCCCCCATAAAAATGGATAACGGGTATATTTAATAAATATGATACTATAGCTGGTGCCAGCATTTCTGATCTATCGCAAGGCAAACAAATATAATCTGGTCTGTTGTCTTTAAGAAATTCTGAAAAAATTTTAATGCCTAAAGATACAGATTTAGATGTTGTTAATATTTTATCCTGGGAGGTTTTAATATCTATTGTTTTTAAAATATTTAATTTATCTTTAACTATTTCTTTATATGTGTAACCAAATTTTTTGTATAAATGCATACCAGTAACAATAATGCCAAGACTTATTTTTTTCTCTTTGTTTAATTGTTTTAAAAAAAAAGAAAATTGCCCATATTCAGCTCTTGAACCAGTTACAAAATAAATTTTTTTTTTCATTTAATACAAAAAATTACTTTTAATTTATTGAGGAAAATCATTCGTATCGTATCTACTTAATTCTAATAAGTTTGTACTTTTCAGATTAGCTATTCCATTTTTTGTAGTTAAAGCTATTAAACAATTGCGAGTTTTAAGGATTTTTAAAGTATCATGATTGTAGCTTCCATAAGGATAACTCATAATCCAATTATTAGTCTTAACTCCTACTTTTTTCAAAAAATTTATAGACATGTTTATATCTTTAATTTGATCTAACTTTTCTACGTTGCTAAGCCAAATATGTTTACATCCGTGACTACCCACATACATACCATTCATAATTAATTTTTTAATATCTGAAAGCGTCATATACAATTCTTGTGCAAATTTATTAGTGTTTTGTCCTAAATATTTTTCAAAGAGAAAAGAGATTATGATTGATCTAATTTTCTCGGGCAGGACAAATTGAAGCATACGTTTGATATAAATAGTTTTAGCACTATCAAAATTACCATTTGTATAACGAACAGGTATAGCATGATTTTTAAAAAAAAATTCAAGTTGAGATTTAGTTAAACCTAAATCCAAGCATTTGTTGTTAAGATCTATAAATATTTTTTCAGTACTTTTTGTCGATGCTAAAATAAAGTGAATTGCATGAACATCTAATAGCTTTCTATTTTCGATTGCATGCGATGGAGGAAAAAAAGATCCTTGGATATTTCTAACTAAAAGTTCTGGTAAAACATATTTAACATGATCTTTAAAACCATCATCAAAAGTTAGATAACATGGATTTTTTGGTAAATTTTTTTGGCCTAATGAAG
>Ga0194129_10009370_pt1 | contig 10994 bp, 8 predicted proteins | sample TA2KigCa35mmetaG_FD_150862 | JGI IMG/M metagenome (GOLD analysis project Ga0194129, IMG submission 150862) | Freshwater microbial communities from Lake Tanganyika, Tanzania - TA2015038 Kigoma Deep Cast 35m | ecosystem: Environmental > Aquatic > Freshwater > Lake | place: Tanzania: Lake...
TGATTCAACCCATACGGTATGACCCTTAGACAACCATGCTTGGACGAGGTCCGGTCCAGCGGCCACTCTTTGTTCTGGAGAATTTTCTTGAAGGATTCCAATAAACATAGGCGGGATTCAGGGTCTAGACTTTGGGAGTTGCTTTGATTTAACTATCCTATCTGGCTTATTGTTTGGAGATCTCCCGCGAATTAATCCACGTTATCATGCAGATAACGATTTCCGGTTTGAATAATCCCTGAATTACCTTGACCTATACCAATGCTCGTGCGGCTTAAAGGCATTTCAGCGCTCCCCGGTGCCAGATCGGGCTGATACCCGGCACGAACATAGGCCGGCACTTTCTCCAACTCCTCCAACGAAGGCATTCCGGGGGCATTAATCAGGCTGTTGAGTTTGCGAAGATTCTGTATCCTTTGGCGTGAACGGGTCAACACATCATCCTCGTTGGGCCCTGTCGCGTAAACCTCCTGAACTCTATCCTCCACAAGGGGGGTTACTTCGTTGGGTGTTGAGGTTAGCGTTGGTTCATCCACCGCCAAATCCCATTCCACCGTTCCATCGTAACCAAAGAAAGGATTGATTTCGGCCTCAACAGACCCCTCATCCTGGGCTACGGGCTTGTCGTTGGATGTGATTTCCGAAGTTGGCGTCGCCATGCTTGACTTATCCGATTCAGATCCCTGATCTTCGGCTTTAGTTGAGGGCTGATCCTCCAAAGTCCAAACCGTGGTGAACAAGTTCTTTTCGGATGGTTCAGCGTCCACCGTGGTTTGAAGATCGATGGATGGGCCTTCATCAATCACCGTGAATAAGGGTAAATTTTCTTGGTCCTCCTTCCATGCATGATCGGAATGATTGGCAGGATCCGCAGCGACAGGTTCCGAGAAAGTCCATTCTTTCTCCAACATTTTGCGGGTTGCTTCCAAAGCCTCTTTGGGATCCAATTCCGAAGGCTTGGGTTGCTCAACCGTGGCCTCCTTGGCATCCAGCTGGTGAACCGTCACTGGACCTGGATTTTCTACCGGAAAACCAGAACCTGTTGCCGATGAACCTTTGACCGCACCATAAATTCTATTATTCTGACCCTCAAATCCAGTGGCAATCAAGGTGACACGCATGGCATCGCCCAAGGTTTCGTCCGTACAATTTCCCCAAATCACATCCGTTCCTGCTCCGGCTTCGGTTTGCACGTAATCATTCACTTCCCCAATTTCATCCAATCGAATAGGATCATCCAAGCCGCTGCTTAGGTTGATCAAAATATTTCTGGCACCGGAAATATCGTTTTCACTCAAGAGGGGTGACGACAAGGCCATACGAACTGCTTCGATGGCACGATTTTCACCGGAGGCTTGACCATTACCCATGACGGCTTTGCCGCTGCGATGAAGGACTGTCTTGACATCTGCAAAATCGACATTGACATAACCATCGACCGTGATTATTTCGGCAATACCCTTGGCTGCTGACGCTAACACATCATCAGCTTTCGCAAAGGCTTCTTTGAAGACCAAATTCCCGAACAATTCCCTCACCTTATCGTTGCTAATGACCAAGGTCGTATCGCAGAATTGACGCAATTCCCTCAATCCATCTTCGGCCTGCTCCAAACGCTTCTTGCCTTCAAAACTGAAGGGCAAGGTCACAATCCCAACGGTCAAAATATCCAAGGCCCTGCAGGCCTCGGCCAATACCGGAGCAGCACCTGTTCCTGTTCCGCCCCCTAAACCAGCCGTAATAAAAACCATTTTGGTATCGGATCCAATCAACTCTTTGAAATCTTCCATGGTTTCCACAGCAGCCTGCCTGCCAATCTCCGGCTGATTACCTGCCCCTCTCCCTTCCGTCAAAAAGGGACCCAGTTGCAAACGATTGCGAACCAAATTTCGCTCCAAAGCTTGGTAATCGGTATTGCAAACCAGAAAGTCCACATCCTTGATGCCTTTCTGAAACATGTGGTTCACCGCGTTGCCTCCTGCCCCTCCGATACCGATAACCTTGATGATGGCGTTGGGGTTGGAGCCCAAGCTGAATTGAAAATTGCTCATTACGTTCATAGGTTAGATTTAAATGTTAAGGTTAAAGTGAATTATAAATTTTATATTGGCTAAATGTAGATGAATTACGAAAACTGCTTCATGGGGCTTTTATCGGCGATAATTTTGATTCAAATCAGGGTCCGAGAGGATGCCACCTAAACCTTTAAGCAACCTGTTCAAAAGACCTTTGGGATCCTCTTGGCGTGGTGGAGGTGAAGGTTGTTTAGTCATCGTTGCCTCTGTATCTTCATCGGCTTGTACCCGAGTCTTTTCACGATAATCCAAATCAGCCAAAGAAGTCAAGACCAGACCTGCCACTGTTGCATAAATCGGAGATTTTAATTCCTCCGAGGCGTTGCATAAATGCTCCCTGGAATCACCGATACGAGCCTCTAGGCCGGTAAGTACCGAGAAAAGAAGCTTGATATTAGAAAGTTGTGCACCGCCCCCGGTAAGGACGATTCCAGCACTCAACCGCTTTTCATAACCTGAGTTACGAATTTCAAATTGAACATGCTGAATAATTTCTTTGACACGAGCCGAGATAATACTAGCCAGGGTATGCACAGAAACCTCCCTGGGCTCTCTTCCTCGAAGACCCGGTATGGAAACCACCTCATTGGCCATGTTGCTATGCACGACGGCAGAACCAAAACGAGTTTTCAAGGCTTCCGCTTGATCAAAAAGCACAGAACAACCTTCTTGAATGTCGTGTGTAATGACATTTCCTCCCAAGGGTATCACCGCGGTGTGGCGAATAATGTTTTGATGAAAAATAGCGATGTCTGTCGTACCGCCTCCGATATCGACCAACACCACGCCGGCTTCTTTTTCATCCTCTCCTAACACTGCCTGTGCTGAAGCCAAAGGTTCCAAGGTAAGGCCCTCAATTTCCAAATCGGCCTTCTCTACGCAACGCTTGATGTTCATGATAGCCCCGACAGATCCCGTAATGACATGAAACATGCCTTCCAAGGTAATTCCACTCATGCCCACAGGATTGGTAATATCTTTCTCGCCATCCACGATGTAGTCCTGTGCGAGGACATTGATGATTTCGTATCCGGCCTGCTGCGGTACCCGAAAAATTTCGTTCCGCAAACGATCCACATCTTCAAGTGATATTTCGGTTTGATTGTCGTGCCTTGTCAACATATTTCTTTGCTGATGGCTACGAATATGTTGACCCGCAATGCCCACATTGACGGTTCCAATATCGACGGCGGAAGAAGCCGCAGCCTCGGTAACCGCTTCGGTGATGGACTTCACAGTTGATTCAATATTCGCGACCGTACCACGGTTGACGCCATGGGATACGGCCTTACCCATGCCCAAAATGTCCACCTTGCCATTTTCGTTACGCCTGGCTACGACTGCGCAAATTTTGGTAGTCCCTATATCCAATCCGACCACCAAAGGTAATTCTGGCGTTTGTGCAGCAGGGCTCTCGTTTGGAGCAGGCTGAACGGTAGATGAAGTTCGAAAAGTGAGAAAATTCAACGGCATACGATTTGATTTTTGAAAACTAAATTGATGGAACGAAATGATTCAGGCGCAGAGTCTGCAGGAGCAAACCTGTAAAAAGAAGATAAATTTCGGAGCTTAGAAGAGAGGTCCATGGAGGTCCCTATCCAAATCTCTTGTCCGCTTAGTGTTCTTAAAATCAATGCATTGGAATCCGCACCGGCGACAATATACTGGGTCACCAGCGGTTCAAGGAGGCTGTCTTTGTTGATCCATTCCTTGACCATCAGGGCTAAGGTCAATCCTTTGTTGCGGGATTGATATGGCAAAGAGGGACGAAGCGGGATCTTACCCAATAAAACAGGAACAGGGGTCGCAAAATCCGCCTTCAAGGGTAAACTTACCCCATCTGCAGCGAGATAATACCCGGAGGTCCGTTCAGGCAACACCCGCAATACCGGTTCTCTGTGATTCAAAAAGACCATCAACGCATGATCGGTATCGTAACAAAGCTCTGCCTCGGATAAGTAAGGTAATTTCCTGAGGGACTTTTCTTTTTGATCAATATCTGTCCTGAATTTGCCCTGCAATGGGCCTAAGAAAGCGTGGACATCTTGATCCTTGAGCATATGGAGACCGTGTTGGTCTTGCCAAAAGATGCGCACCCCCTTGATGCGGGCATGATCCAGATTGTGTTGAGCGAACCCCCATGCCGTCATGCACAAGGCCACCGCAACAACAGCTCTCAACACCTTCAGCACCTTGCTGATGCCAGGCTGGTTTATCCAATGGACAAGATTACCTTTCATCGCTTTCCTTGACATTGGATTCCGCCATCACTCGCTCCGAGAGCAAGGGTAAATATTGATCCAAATCACCCGCCCCAACGGTGACAATGATATCGGCCTCGCTGGCCAAAATCGTGTCCAGCCAGGTTCCATCCTGCAATGCATCTTGGCCAATGCTGATCACAGGACAGGTCATGTTGCTGGCAATAAGGTCGCTGTTCACCCCTGCAATGGGGAGTTCTCTGGCGGGATAAATGGGAAGCAAGATGCATTGATCCAAAGCACTGAGTGAGGATGCAAATTCAGCGGCAAAATCACGGGTCCTGCTGAACAAATGAGGTTGAAAAATACCTAAAACACGGCTATGGGGATGCATCAAACGAATACCGTGGATTAAAGCCTCAATTTCCCGGGGATGATGAGCATAATCGTCAATCAACCAACGCCTGCGACCCCGGGCCACATATTCAAAACGCCGTTTGATGCCGCGGAAATCGGCCATCGCCGGCGCTATGGACTCCGGATTTACCCCGCATTCCAGGGCAATGGTGATCGCCGCCAAGGCATTTTCGATATTATGTGTGCCGGGCAGGATGCTTGGTATATCCTTGATCACAACTTTCCCGCAATAATCAAACCAAAAGTATCCTTCCGCAACAGCAATGTTATCCGCCCATATTCCCGAAGGTTCCCCGTAACGAAGATGGGTTACCCCTTCCATGGATTTGAGGTCCAAACCATGACGAGTGACCAAGGTCTTGCTGGCCGATTGGGCAAATTGTCTGTACGATTTGAGCACCGAGTCAGCATCGCCGTACACATCCAAATGGTCTGCATCGGTGCTGGTCACCACGGCCCATTGGGGTTGCAATTCATGAAAGGAACGATCGTATTCGTCTGCTTCCACGACCATCATGGAATCCGGACCGCCCAACATAAAATTCGAACTTGCATTCACGCCCAATCCACCGAGGAATGCCGTTACATCCACCCCGCCGCAACGCAGCAGATGAGCGACCAAGGACGAGGTCGTGGTTTTGCCGTGCGTCCCTGCCACCGCTACCGTAGGCCTCCGTAGGGTCAATAGCCCCAACATTCTGGACCTTTTGATTATGGTGTAATTGCCGTTCCTGAAAAAATTCATCCAAGCCTGATCCAAAGGAATGGCAGGGGTATAAATCACCAAACAATGCTCCGGGTGCTCATCAAAAGGAGACGGGCAAGCCGCGGGATCCAGATGGTGCAAAATAACCGCCCCCTCCCGTGACAAGGCATGGGTCAAATCCGTTTCGGTCCGGTCGTAACCTGCTACCTCTTTGCCGGAACTCAACAAGAACCGCGCGACGGCACTCATGCCGATCCCCCCAATACCCACGAGGAAATAACGCTTATAGGCCATAGGGTTCATGGGCTCCCTCCTTCCTGTATCATTTGTAACATATCCTTGGCAATCTGGTCCGCTGCATCGGGTAGCGCCATGGCCTTGAGGGCTTGGCCCCATTGTTGCAAGGCGCCAGCCTCGTTCTCTTGGGGATCATCGTGGTGCATAGCTGACCAGCGCTGAAGCATGTCCGGTAATTCCTCAGCGAGGTCTCTGTCGCTGCTCATCCAGGCTGCGCTACGTTGTACCCAATGAAGGGCATTGTGATGCTGATGATTTTCGGCGACATAAGGCGATGGCACCAAGATGCAAGGCTTGCCCACTACCGCCAATTCGCTCATCGTCCCTGCGCCCGCTCTGCTAATGATAAGATCCGCTGCCGCATAGGCCCTATCCATTTCCTGTACAAAAGGCCGTACAATAAGTTTATTGGGCATGCTTTGAATTAAATCTTGAGGGACATCACAGGATTTACCGCATTGCCAAATCCAAGCGTATTGACGATCACCAGAACGTAGAACTTTTTCGACGGCTTCGTTAATGGCCCTTGCCCCCAGGCTACCCCCCAACACAAGGATGACTTTGAGGGTGGCGTTTAAACCCCAACGAGACTTTGCCTCTGCCTGGTCCTGCAAGGGTTTGGTAATCAAGGACCGTATAGGATTTCCCAAACAACGGATCTTCTTCTCCTCAAAGAAGCGATTCATGCCGTCAAAGGCCACATAAATGCGCTGCGCACGACGAGAAAGTTGAAGGTTGGTCTTGCCCGGTATTGCATTTTGTTCTTGAATAACCGTCCTAAGGCCTAGCATTTGAGCCATCCATAACAAAGGACCGCTGGCGTAACCCCCAACCCCCACCACCAAATGTGGGCGCTTTTGCAGCAACAAAATCAGGGACTTCGTCGTGGCCAAAAGCAATTGCAAAGGCAATTTCCAATTGGCCCACAGGGAACTCCTTTGGAAGCCGCTAATCCATAGGCCTGTTATAGGAAAGCCTGCCAAGGGAACTTGGGTCATTTCGATTTTGCCCAAGGCACCCACAAAATGGATTTGAGCGGAAGGCTCCAACCTTTGGAAAGCCTGCGCTATGCTAATTGCCGGGAACACATGGCCCCCGGTACCCCCACCGCTAATCAAGACTCGATAGGCTTGTATAGCATTAGACATAGGCCAACTCCTTTCCGGGTCTGTTTCCCCCATTATTCATCTTACGGTCGGTATCTTCTTCACCTTCCTGGGCAACGGCATCGCCCTCTATATCCAATTCGGACCAATCCCCCTCCCCGGTCATGTCCCTGCTGATGCTTAACACAACCCCCATGGCCAATGCATTGATCAAAATCGAGGAACCCCCGTGGGACAAAAAGGGTAGGGTCTGCCCGGTTACCGGAAACAAATCCACGGAGACCGCCATGTTGACCATAGCTTGGGCCATAAGGGCCATGCCTAGACCGGAAGCCAACAAAGACCCGAACGTTGAGCGGGCATGAATTGCGATTTTACGAATTCGGTAAAATAACCCTAGGTACAACAGCAACACAAAGGCCGCTCCAAAGATGCCATATTCTTCAAGCACAATGGCATAGATATAATCCGAGTAGGCATGTGGCAAGAAATTGCGCTGAATACTGTTCCCTGGGCCTTTGCCAAATAACCCCCCGGAGGCCACGGCAATTTTGGCTTGTACCACCTGAAAATCTTCTCGCTCGATGGATTTATCGCGATCCAAATAGGCCTCTACCCGATTCACCCAGACCACCACCCTGGGCCATCCAAGCGCATACCCCACTAACACGAACAAGGCCAAGAAAACCACACAAGCTCCAACGGCCTTAAGCAAATCCTGAAACCTGGCGCCTGCTATCCATATCAAGCCCAATCCCACGGACATCAGCATCAAACCCGTGGACATGTTTTCTTTGGCAATCAAAGCGGTGCATACCGCAAGGCCCAAAAACAATTTATCCCAACCGCCCCTAAATTTCAGAATCCCATCCCCAAGCAAGGCAAGGCCTCTAGATAACCAGAAAAAGACAAGAAGCCTTGCGGGATCGGAGGCTTGAAAACTAAATTTCAAGTAGGGAACTTCCACCGATCGGGAGGCTTCGTTGATGTTTTGGCCAAAAAACAAAGCCCATAACAACAAGGAAACTGCAAGGTAGATTCCCCAACTGGACAATCGACCCCACCACAAATAAGGGATGCGATGCATCAGCAACATCAGCCCCATACCTGCCATAAGTTTTGCACCATGCCCGAACAAGGCCTTTTCGGTATTCCCATCATACTTGTTAAGGGCGAGCTGTCCAGTGGCCGAATAAATCAAAGGCAACGAAAAGACCATCAAGATCCCGATCAGGATCCATAAGGTGCGATCGCCTTTGAACAATGCGGTGGATTCGGTCATGGGAGAAATTTCTGCTTAGAGGTTATTCACAAATTGTTTGAATTGCCTACCACGGTCTTCATAATTTTCGAATAAATCAAAGCTGGCACAGGCAGGGGACAACAGCACCGCATCGCCCTTCTGCGAGAGTTGATAGGCCCTTTGAACGGCTTCTTGCATGCTGATGACGTTGACCATCACGGGGACTTTGCCCCCAAAGGCCTCGTGCAATGCCCGGTTATCCTTGCCCATGCATATCAGAACCTTGACACGATCCTGAACTAAGTCCATCAAAGCAGAGTAATCGTTGCCCTTATCCACCCCTCCGGCAATCCATAACACAGGTTTATCCATAGACTCAAGGGCATACCACGTCGAATTCACGTTAGTCGCTTTGGAATCGTTGATATAATCCACACCCCGCACGCGGCCTACCTTTTCGAGACGATGCTCCAATTGATCAAAATTGGTGAGGCTCTCTCGGATACTCTCTTTGCGAACCTCCATCAACTGCGCAACCACTGCAGCAGCCATGGAATTGTAGGCGTTGTGACGCCCGTTCAGGGCCAATTCATTCAAAGGTATGGACATAGTTTCGGCGTTAATAAGAGTATGAATATGATCACGGTCGACAAAGGCCCCTTGGGTGAAGGCCAATGGTTTACGAAAAGAAAAGGTGTACGAGCGGTAAGGACCTTGTGCAGTCTTCAAGATTTGTTTAGCACTTACGGGATCATCCGAAGACCATACAAAATGGGATTCTTGGTTCATGTTCCGAATCATTCTAAATTTAGAATCCACGTAATTCTGCATCACGTATCCGTAGCGGTCCAAATGATCCGGCGTAATGTTGGTGAGCACCCCGATATCAAAACGCGTTTGATCCAAAGCATCCAATTGGAATGAGCTCACCTCAAGGACATAAACCTCTGGCCTTTGATCCAGGGGCTTTTGGAGATCCAAGGCAACGGCTCCCGCAAAACTCTTCCCCATATTGCCTGCAAGGCCAGCTCGAATACCACCTCGAACAAGGAGGTGATGGGTTAAAAGCGTGGTGGTGGTTTTGCCGTTCGTACCAGTAACTCCCACCAATTTAGCTTGCGTGTGGGCCGCCGCAAATTCAATTTCATCCACAACACGATACCCTTGATCCAGAGCCCTTTGGATCAAAGGATTTTCCGGGGCAATCCCAGGACTTTTGATTACCAAATGAGGAGAGAATTCATCTATTTCTTTCACACAATTGGATTCGCCAGCAATGCCCATCGCAGCGAGCTGCTGCAATCTGCTTGGCGATATCCCGGATTGGTCCCATACGGCTACCTCCATGCCCAATACTTGGCCCAAAGCCGCAGCACCGCATCCGCTTTCCCCCGCACCGAGGACCAATAGCCGTTGACCCTTCATCGCAATTTCAATAAGGTGAAGGTCATGATGACCAAAAGGATGGTCACAATCCAGAAGCGTGTGACTATTTTGGGCTCGGCCATACCTCCTAATTCGTAATGATGGTGGAGTGGCGCCATGCGAAAAATTCGACGACCTTCACCGTATTTCCGCTTGGTATAGCGAAACCAAGTCACCTGAAGGATTACCGATAAACTCTCCACAAAAAATATCCCGCAAAGAATCGGCAACAACAATTCCATTTTGATAATCAAGGCCACCGACGCAAAAGCACCGCCCAAAGCCATAGATCCGGTATCGCCCATAAAAACCTGGGCAGGGTACGCATTGTACCAAAGAAATCCTATACAAGCTCCGACCAAGGCCGCCATAAAGACCACCACCTCTCCCGAGCCAGGGATGTACAAGATGTTCAAGTAAGTGGCTAATTTGATGTTACCCGTCATATAGGCCAAAATCCCCAATCCTGTACCCACGATGGCGCTGGTTCCGGCCGCAAGCCCGTCGATACCGTCCGTCAGGTTCACTGCGTTGGTCACGGCGGTCACGATGAAAACAATGATTGCGAAATAGGCTAACCAAACCATGGTAGGGTCCCAACCAAGTTTCGCATAATCAAGGCCGTATTTCGTAATGGGCAAGTTGGTCTTGAGGGCAAGGTGAGCGATGTCCTTATGATAGAACAACAAGGTGGCGATGAGCAAGCCCAAGCCCACCTGTCCAATGACTTTGGACCGCGAGCGTAGCCCATTCTTGTCTTTGAGAAAAACCTTGATATAATCATCCGCACCGCCAATGACCCCCATCCAAAGGGTTGCCACCACCATAACCAGCACATAAATATTGTCTAATCGTGCGGAGAGCAACGTAGGGATGATCATCGCAATGAGCAAGATGATACCCCCCATGGTTGGGGTGCCTTTTTTGGATTGGTGAGCCGCCGGTCCACTTTCGCGAATACTCTCCCCAATTTGTTTACGGACCAACCAGTCGATAATCCTCTTTCCAATAAAAAGACTAATGAGTAAAGCAAGGGCGGCAGCCAAAGAGGCCCTGAAGGTGATGAAACGAAAAGCGCCAGCACCACTCAAATCCCAGACCTTATCCAAATACTCAAAAAGATAATACAACATAATTCAGCTTATAGAAGATGAGGATATCGGTAATTTTTCCAAGAATTCAAATTGCTCCTGCAATTGTTTCGCGTCGTCAAAAGGATGGCGAATGCTGGCGATTTCTTGGTAGGCCTCATGGCCCTTGCCTGCAACCAAGATCATATCGCCAGAGCTAGTCCACTGAACAGCCATTCGTATCGCCTGGGCCCTGTCAGATTGGCGGATAAGCGTCTTTGGTCCTGTGTGAATACCTGACGAATCCATCACGGCGGCATGTTCTGGGATACCCACCATCATTTCATTCAGGATTTGTTCCGGATCTTCGTTACGTGGATTATCGGAGGTTAGGACCACCGCATCGGAATGCAGATAGGCAATGGCGGCCATCAATGGCCTTTTGCCGCGATCC
>Ga0194129_10009372_pt1 | contig 10993 bp, 10 predicted proteins | sample TA2KigCa35mmetaG_FD_150862 | JGI IMG/M metagenome (GOLD analysis project Ga0194129, IMG submission 150862) | Freshwater microbial communities from Lake Tanganyika, Tanzania - TA2015038 Kigoma Deep Cast 35m | ecosystem: Environmental > Aquatic > Freshwater > Lake | place: Tanzania: Lake...
TTTGAAGAAGAATTTGGCTCTGAAATTTCAGACTCAGAAGCAGAAAAAATCCTAACAGTTGGTGATGCAATAAAATTTATCGAGAATAATCCCGGAAAGTAGTTCTTTTGATTTTAAAATCAAAGAGAGGTTTAATTTTAATTTTATCTTCCCCTTCAGGGGCAGGTAAAACGACCCTTGCTAAAAAAATTGAACGTAGTGACAGAAATTTTAAAATTTCAGTCTCTTATACCACAAGAACTCCAAGAGCTAATGAAGTAGATGGAGTTGATTATAATTTTGTAACTATTGAAAAATTCCAAGAATTAGCCGGTCAGAATAAATTTTTGGAGCAGGCAAAAGTATTTGGAAATTATTATGCTACTTTAAAAGGACCAATAGAAGATAACTTAGCAAAAGGAATTGATTATTTGTTTGATATTGATTGGCAAGGAACAGAGCAAGTCAAAAAAATTATGCCATCAGATATCGTTTCTGTATTTATCTTACCGCCTAGCATTGATGATTTAGAAAGTAGACTTAAAAAACGTGAAGAAAAAAATAAAGAGTTCATTAATCAAAGAATGAAAATGGCCAAAAATGAGATTAAACATTGGAAAGATTATAAATATATTGTTGTAAATAAAGATGTAGAAAATTGTTTTGAGCAAATTACTAAAATAATTAAGATAGAAAGAAAACTAAGATCTACTTTTAATCAAATCAACTAGTTTATAATAAAAATTAAAATCAAGATTTTCAGCCCTTAAATTTTTTATGTTATTAAAATCTATAATTTGAAGTTCTTTTTCATTAAGTATTTTCTTAAGTACTTTTGATATCATTTTTCTTTTTGTATTAAATATATTTTTAGTTAATTCTGATAAAATCTTTAAATCATCCAATTTAAAATTATTATTTTTTTTTGGAGTAAAAGAAAGTACCGTAGAATCTACTTTGGGTTCAGGGTTAAATTCCTTTTTAGAAATATTAAAATGAAATTTAATGTTTAATCTTGCATCTGATAGTATTGATATTCTACCATATTTTTTATTATTTGAGGTTGCTATAATTCTTTCCGCAACTTCCTTTTGAAACATCAAAACCATTTGATTATAAAATGGTGGCCATGGTTCAGAATAAATCCATTTTATTAGTAACTTTAATGAAATGTTGTAGGGGAGATTACCAAAAATAATTACATTTTTTTTAAAAATTTTTCTTTCATCAAATGTTAAAGCGTCTGAGATTATATAGTCAAAATTATTAAAATTGTTTTTGATTTTTTCTAGATCGGGTTTTAGATCTTTATCAAACTCTATGGCAAAAATTTTTTTTGCGTCACTTTCAATTAATTCTTTAGTAAGAACACCTGTTCCAGGACCTACCTCTAAGATGTTAGTGTCTTTATTAATAAAGCCTATTTCTGCTATTTTTTTTATTATATTTTTATTAGTTAAGAAATTTTGACCAAGGTGTTTTTTATGTTTAAACATTATATTTGCCAAAAAACTTTATTGCATTCTTAAAGCTTTTTGGATTTGCAACTCCTTTTGCAATAATATCGATTCCAACACCATGATCAGGAGAAATTCTTATAAACGGAAGTCCGATTGTAATATTTATAGCATCGAGATCAAATTTAGTTTTAAAAGCTGTTAGAATTTGGTCATGATAATGTCCAATCAAAACATCAATTTTTAATTTTTTTCTTTGTAAAAAACTCGTATCAGGTGATAGCGGACCAATTATTGAATATTTTTTTTGTAGTTTTTTAATTGCAGGTATTATAATTTCTTTTTCTTCGGTACCTATATATCCATTTTCTCCATTATGAGGATTTAGACCAAGTATACCAATTTTAATTTTCTTTCTTTTAATAATTTTAGAATAAAAACGACTGACATTTTTGCATGCTTTTTCAATTTTCTTAAACGAAATTTTTTTGTGTACATTTTTTAACGGAATGTGAGTTGTTAAGGGCAGAACGGAGAAATTTTCATTATACAAAAGCATATTTTCATTATTTTTATTATTAGTTTTATATGCAATATATTCAGTTATCCCGTTATATTTATTTTTTGTAAATTTTGATTTATTAATTGGAAGATTTATTAATCCATTAGCTAATTTTTTTTTCATTATAATTATTGCGCATTCAAAACATTTTTTTATAAAAATATTTGATTTAGTGGATTTGTAATTAAAAGATTTGGTTTGATTATATTTAATATTAATAAAATTAAATTTCTTATTACTTAAATCTTCAATCTTACAAAAATTTAAATTTATATCGAATTTTAAATTTAGGTATTTAGCTTGTTTTTTTAATATGGAGTAATTTCCAATAATTATAAAATTAAGTTTTGTTTTTTTAATATAATTTAATGATTTGAGAAAAATTTCTGAACATATGCTATTAGGCTCACCTAATAAAATTATAACAGTCTTTATCACAGAAAATTAATTAAATATTTTTTCTTTACTCGCTCAAAATGACTCTCTGCAAATTTGTTTAATTTTTTTTGTTTTTCATTTAAAATTAAATCATCTTTTAATTTATCTTTATCATCTAAAACTATTCCTTTTTGATCAGCATTTTCAATTTGTGCATTAATTTCTGTTAAATTTACATTAATTCTACCTGTATAGATTTGTCTAATTAACTGAGACCATTTCATATCAATATTTATTATATTTATTAGGTAATTCTTGTCTATTTCATTTTTTTTTAAAAAAGAATCTAAATTTTCTTTATTAATTTTTAGATTTGATAAATATTTATATAAATTTATTTCAACTTCTTTTTCAGAAACAAATACTTTGAAATAACCTGTTTCAATATTTTTAATTATTCTAGTTATTAAATTATTTATACTTTCTCTTCTTAAAATTTCATTTTGTGAAAGATCATTATTATTCGATTTATTGATAAAGTTAATAAATTGTATTTCTTTAATTATATCTAATTCTGTTATTATATAATTATCAACTGAAACTACTGTAGCATTTTTAATTTCTTTAGAGTTTATTTTTGGAGAAAAAAAACAAATTAGTACAAAATATATAAGTGCAAATATTTTAAGATTTCCCATTAAAATAACGATTTGCCAAGCGAAGGTATAATATTACTAGTGTTATAGTTTTCACCAAATGGTAATAAAGTTACTCCAAAAAATACAGTGGTACCTGGTTTAAAATCTTTATCAGTAGAGTAGTTTTTTTGTAAGTATAAGCCATATCTAATACATTCGTTCTCATTTTCTATCCCTAATTTATAATAATTTACTTGATCCTCCTTTAAATTTTTATCGGTTTCAAATTTTATTTTAGTATTCTCGCTTATGAATGAGGTTAGGTTTGCTTTAGCATATCTTTCGTTTCCTAAATAATTATTTTTTTCATATATATTAAAATTAATCTCACCATGATTTAAAAAAGCTTTTACGTTTAAATCACTGTAATAAACATGATCAAGTTGTCTATCTAAAGTGTTTTTTATTGAAATGTTTAAATTATTGGGAATTGAATAAGCTAGTTTGGTTACAATATCAGAACTTTTATTTTGCAATGATGATTTTACAGGCATATCTGGATCTTCATTAAATTTTACAACCTGACCTACAAATACTTCAGCTGTTTTGGCATTTTTTTTTACTTCAGTATTTTCTCTCCAAATCCAGTCTAATCCAATATTCAGAGACAAATCTTTTTCTATTAACTCATCATTATTCATTCTATTAATAGAAAATATATTATCAGAATTTAAAGTAGTATTATTCGTTCTAGCATTTGTTGTACTACCTGGCGAATAGCGTCCTAATATTCTTGGAATTATATATTGTTCGTAGTCTCTTGAAATTTTAGAAAATGGTAATGTAGTATCAAAGCCTATTATAGGATTTATTTGACTATTTAAATTTTCCTTAGGATCTTTGTAGTCAGAATAGTAATTAATATTATTTATATTTGTAAAAAATTTGTAACCAACTCCTAAATATTTATTGTAGAATTGATCTGTTGAATATTCTAAGTTATTAATAACACTGGTTTTAGTTTGGTTAGTATTTTGATTTAATGTTCTATAATTTGTATTAAAGTTTAGATTATCATTATTAAATAATCTGTATTTTGAATATAAAATTTCAGGAGCTAAATATTCGTACTGATCTGATTTTTTACCAACTGCTAAATTCTGAAAAGTTCCTGCTTTTATATTTAAATTTTCAGTATTTCCTATTGAATTAAGAGATATTTCATTAGTGAGAATTATATCACTCTCTTTTACAGGATTTTTTTTGAAGCCATCAATTGTTGAATTTATTTTATTAACTCTTAAATAAGTTGAATTATTAACTCTTTGAAATTTTAGATTTAATTCGCTTTTATCAAAAATTATATCATCAAAATCTAAATTTAGATTTCCATACAAATGACTACGAGATCCTTTTGTTTGATTTGAGTTTATTTCTTTATACCCCTGTGTAAAACCACCCTCGATTGAAAGGTCACCATTTTTGAATTTTTCTCTGTATTCTCCCAATATTAATGGGTGTTGTTTAAAATAGTAAACAGGACTAACTGTAAAATCAGAAGACGCTGATATTGGATAAAAATATGGAATTTTAATTGCTGAACCAATATTTTCTCCTAATGATGAAAATGATGGTGCTAAAAAACCCGCCTCCCTCTTTACGCTTGGATCCGGATGTGAGAAATAAGGCGTGAATAAAACTGGAACATTATTTAAATCTAATGTTGCGTTTTTATAAGTGATTTTTTTATTTTCTTTATCGTGCGTTACTAAACTTGCATTTAAATTCCAAAAAGGACAACCTTCTTTTTCATTTGTTGATTTGCATGAAGTAAATTTTCCATTTTTAATTATTGTAATATCATTTTTTATACTTACTTCTTCACCTGAAAGCTTAGGTTCCAAAAACTCATTAAATTTATCATCAGATAGGAATTTTTCTTTATTTAGATCAGATCTGAGATCATAACCAATAATTTCATTAAATTTATCATCTGCACTCAGTTTAGTAAAATAATAAATATTTTTATAGTTATCTAAAAATTTAACGTTATTTTGTGCAAAGATAATTTTTTTTTCTAAATCATACTCAAATTTTTCGGCTGTTAAAATTTTGTTTTTGTTGTCAGATAACTTCGAGTTTCCAAATGTTTTAAGCAACTGGTTTTTTTTATCATAGATAATTTTTTCAGATGAAATTTGTTTTCCTTCTTGATCTCTGGCAACTACATTACCCGTTGCTTCAATGATATTATTATCTTGTGAATAGGTTATTTTATCTGCAGAAAAATTATAGATATTTATTTGTTGAGCAAAGCTAGAATTAACTAAAAAAAAAAATAAACTACAAAAATATATAAAAAAAAATTTATTTTGCATTAACTTGAATAATTCCTACTAAATTTATTAAAATTATCAGAAATATAGGTATCCATACCGAAAAATCTACAGATATTATGCCAGATTTAGCTATTGTTATCGATAAATCATTTAAAAAATAAATTACTATACTAATTATAACTCCATAACTTCCGTACTTAAGATAGTTAGATGTTTTTCCTAAATTAATAATCATTAAGCCCGATAGTATTGACATTGCTAGCAAATAGATCGGAAATGATATTAGTTTTTGATATCTGATTTTAAGATCTGTTATTGAGTATCCTTTATCCTCCAAAATAAGCATTTCTTTATTTATATCTAACAGAGAAGTTGTATCTGTATTTTTGTAGATATCTCTTAATTCATTTATTTTTATATTACTCTTATAATCATAGCTATTTAAATAATTATCTTCACTTTTTTTATTATTCGCCGAAATAATATTTACTTTATTTAACTGCCAATTATTTTCTTTTATAGTCGCATCATTGGCATCAATTCTTTTAATAAAATTATTATTTTTATCATAATTATAAATTGTAATTTGGTTAATAGTTGAAAAATTTTTATCAATCTTTTCAATTCTGATAATGTTTTTATCATTTTCATTTTTGTCAATAATCCAAATTCCTGTTTCATTGACGAATACTAAATTTTTAGTTTGATCATATTCTGATTTAAGTTCTTCATAATATTTTAGCAGTGAAGATGTGAATGGAACTACCATAAAAATAATTAAGTAGCCTAGTACAAAACAAGTTAGTGCAGGTATCAATATAATCTGAATATTAGAGTAACCCATTACCCTTAAAGATATAATTTCATTATAATTATAAATTTTTAGATAAAAAAGTATCCCAGTAAATAGTACAATAAAAGGGAATAAATTAAATATGAGATTAGGAATTTTTAAAAAAGTAAAAATTATAAATTGAATAAATTTTAAATCTTGTTTTGATTTAAAATAAGTAAATTCTTCTAGTAATGTTATTATTAAAATAATAGAAAAAATTACTCCGATTACTATCAATAAATTTTTTAAAAATTCTTTAATTATATATCGGTTAATTGATTTTAACATTTAAGATTTATTATTTTCCGTTCTGATAAAGTAATTTAGTATTAACCAATTAACTGTTAAGAAAAAAAAGGGAGCAATATATAACAATATTATTATATTAATTTTTTTTGAACTGATATTTAATAAAAATTCACTTATAACTATTATTAAAACTCCAAAAAAAAAAATTATTATTTTTAAAACTGTTTTGTTTATATATTCTTTGCTGGTTGTCATTAAAAGAAATGCTAAAATTGTTAATGAGGGAATAAATAATGGATTAATAATTCTATTATTTAGTTCGCTTATTGTGTCAATATTTTGGGTGTAATCTTTATTTTTTAAATTTTTAAATAAATCAAAAGTAGATATTTCTGTAAATTTATAATAATCAACAGTTTTTTTGCTATACTGACTTAAATCTAATGTTATCTTGTCAAAATCTATAATCGTAATTTTTCTGCTATTACTCTCTTCTTGTATACTTCCATTTACAAGGACAAGTAAATTTTTGTTATTTTCGTTTATTATAATGCCTGTTTTCGCAATTATTGTTTTAGATTTATCAGCATTATTCTCATATAAAATAATATCCTCTAATTCATTAATTTGATTTTTTTTTCCAACATAAATTGTAATTTTTTTTAGAGGGTTATTAAAGTTATTATATTTAATTAATGGGGCTATAGATCCAACTGTCGAATTTAAAAGTAGGTATCTTGAATAGTTAGAAAAATAAGGTACTAAAAATAATCTTATTAAAACTAATAAAAAAACAAATAAAATAGAAAATTTAAACAAAAAGTAAAAAAATTTTTTTTTATCTACTCCAGAAAACCATAAAGCTTTTAATTCATTATGATCCTCGAATTTCGAGATAGTTAAAAATAACGATATAAAAAAAATTATAATTGAAATTCTTGTAAGAATTTTAGGGAGTATTGATAGTATATATAAAAAATAAGTTGCTATAGAATTTCCGTCTTCAGAGATTAAATCAAGTAGTCTTACAGCTTGAGTGATCCAAATAACAAGACCGAATGCAAGTAGTATAGAAAGATAATTCTTTAAAAATTCTAAGATAAAATAGTATCCTAACTTGTTTTTTTTCATTTTGATATGTATATGATCTTATATCATTATGTTAAATTTAAAGATAATCCCAAATACTAATAATAGTTCAGATTTTTATATTTTTTTTTGTGAAAAAAATTTCTCATTAAATCCAGAAAAATTAACATTTACCAATATAAATTATAAAGAAATCAATTCTATTTTATTAAAAAATAAAAATGAGGATTATTTTGTTTTTAATTATCACAGGGCAGGACCCAAAAAGATTATTTTTATAAATCAAAACGAACATAAAAACGATTTTGAGAATCAAAATATTGGCGGTAAAGTTATTAATGAAATCAAGTTAGCAAAAAAAATAAATGTTATTTTTTCAAAAGAAAATAAATCACTGGAAAATTTTTATTTTAATATTCTTTTGGGTAGTTTTTTAAAAAAATACTCTTTTAATAAATATAAAACAATTTTTAAAAAAAATGAAAATATTAAAGAAAAAACAGATTTATTAATTAGTACAAAAAATAAAATTTTTTTTTCTAAGATTAAAAAAGATATTGATAATATTGTTAATGGAGTTTTTTTAACAAGAGATTTAGTTTCAGAGCCTCCAAATTATTTAAATCCTCAATTGTTTGTCAATGAAATTAAAAAACTTTCTAAATTTGGACTTAAAGTTGAAGTTTTTGATCATTCTAAAATGAAAAAAATTGGAATGAATGCTTTGCTTGGTGTTGCCCAAGGTAGCAAAAATTTACCTTATTTTGTGACGATTAAATGGAAACCAGCTAATTCTAAAAATAAGAAACCACTTTCATTTATTGGTAAAGGCGTTTGCTTTGATACGGGTGGTATTTCGTTAAAACCAGCAAAATTCATGGAAGATATGAAATATGATATGGCTGGAGCTGGTGCAGTTGTTGGACTAATGAAAACTTTGGCATTAAGAAAATCTAAGTCTTACGTTATTGGAACTGTGGCACTAGTTGAGAATATGCCTGGTGGCTCAGCCCAAAGACCGGGAGATATTGTAAAATCTTATTCTGGAAAAACAATTGAAGTTTTAAATACTGATGCTGAAGGAAGATTAATTCTTGCTGATGCAATCTATTATATAGATGAACAATATAATCCAGAATTTATAATTGATTTAGCAACTTTGACTGGGGCAATAGTTGTTTCTTTAGGTAATGAATACGCAGGTCTATTCTCAAATGATGATAAATTATCAGAAAAATTAATTAATGCAGGAGAGATAGAAAATGAAAAATTGTGGAGATTTCCACTTCATAAAAACTACGACAAATTAATGGATTCTAAAATTGCTGATATTCAAAATATCAATTACTCTGGCGGAGCTGGATCTATTACCGCGGCTCATTTTTTACAAAGATTTTTAAAAAATAAAACACCATGGGCTCATTTAGATATTGCTGGTACGGCTTGGACAAAAAAAGATTTAGATATTATTCCAACAGGAGCTACTGGCTTTGGAGTTAAACTATTGAACAAATTAGTAGAAAAATACTACGAGTAGTATGGAAAAAACTTTATCAATAATTAAGCCAGATGCAGTTGAAAGAAATCTAATTGGTCAAATACTAAGTATTTTTGAAAAAAATTCTTTAAAAATTCAATCAATCAAAAAAATTAAATTATCTAAAAAAATGGCAGAAGATTTTTATTTTGTTCATAAAAATAGACCCTTTTTTAATGATCTCTGCACATACATGAGCTCTAGTCCTGTAGTGGTTTCGGTACTAGAGGGGGATAATGCAGTTGCTAAAAATAGAGAGATTATGGGCGCAACAAATCCAAAAGATGCAGCTAAAGGCACTATTAGAAACTTATATGGGATTTCTTTAGATAAAAATTCTATTCACGGTTCTGACAGTAAAGAAAATGCTAAGATTGAAATTGATTTTTTCTTTAAAGAATAATTTTTAAATTATTTTTTTACAAACAATATCTACTGCTTTTGGATAAATTAAATGCTCTGCTTTTAAAACTCTTTTAGCGAGAGTATTAGGATTATCTGTCTTTAAAATTTTAATTTTTGTCTGTAAAATTTTTTTACCAGAATCAAGTTTTGCTGTTACATAATGAACCGTAGATCCTGCGTATTTATCACCTGCTTGTATTGCCCTTTCATGAGTATTTAAGCCTTTATATTTTGGCAGTAGTGAAGGATGAATATTAATAATTTTAAATTTACATTTTTTAATAAATTCATTTGATAAAATTCTCATAAATCCTGCTAAACATAATAAATTGATTTTATTTTTTTTTATGATACTTAAAGCTTTTTTTTCAAATTGAGGCTTCTTTTTTTCTATTGCGTAATTTTGGATTTTATTTTTTTTGGCATAAATCAAACCTTTAGCTTTTTTTTTATTCGAGATAACTAATTTAATTTTCCAATTAGTATTTTTTTTTTTTGAGTATTTAATTAATTCTTTTAAATTAGAACCTCTACCAGAAATAAAAACACCAATATTAATATTTCCAGTTAATTTTTTCATTTAATACAATTTTTTTATTAATATTACTTTTTATAATAGTGCCAATTTCATAAGGGACTGAAGATTTGTTAAAAACTTTCTTGATTTTTTGATAGTTCTTTTTATCTGCAATTATGCAGAAACCAACACCACAGTTAAATGTTCTAAGCATTTCAAGATCATTAACACCATTTGATTTTATCCATTTTGTAATTTTATTAGGTTTTATTTTAGAAAGGTTTATTTTAGCACCATAGTTATTTGGAATAACTCTGGGTAAGTTCTCAACAATCCCTCCACCCGTGATATGTGCACAGCCTTTAATTAACTTCATTTTATGAAGTTTTAATATTTCCTTAACGTAAATTTTAGTTGGAGTTAAAAGATTTTTGTATAATTTTTTATTATCTTTAACTTTAATTTTTTTATCTTTTAAAATTTTTCTTATCAAAGAATATCCATTAGAATGAGCTCCTGATGAAGGTACTGCCAATATTATATCGCCGTTTTTAATTGAATTTCCTGTTAGGACATCTTTTTTTCCGACGATACCAACGGCAAAGCCAGCTAAATCAAAAGAATTTCCAGTATATATCCCCGGCATTTCTGCAGTTTCACCACCGGATAAAGAACAGCCGGCAATTCTACATCCTTTTGTTATACCAGATAAAATCTGCTTATATTTTTTTTCAATAACTTTCGGAATTGCAATATAGTCTAAAAAGACAACAGGTTTTGCCCCTTGTACAATTAAATCATTTACGCACATTGCAACCAAATCAATGCCAATTGTTCTAAAGTCATTTAATTGATTTGCTATTTCTAGCTTGGTTCCAACCCCATCGGTTGAGGTGACAATTAAAGGGTTTTTAATTTTATATTGTCCTAGATCAAATACAGATCCGAAGCCTCCTATATTTTTAAAGTTTTTAATTTCACTTCCTTTAATTCTGGTCGATTTTGACA
>Ga0194129_10009373_pt1 | contig 10992 bp, 9 predicted proteins | sample TA2KigCa35mmetaG_FD_150862 | JGI IMG/M metagenome (GOLD analysis project Ga0194129, IMG submission 150862) | Freshwater microbial communities from Lake Tanganyika, Tanzania - TA2015038 Kigoma Deep Cast 35m | ecosystem: Environmental > Aquatic > Freshwater > Lake | place: Tanzania: Lake...
CGCAGCCGTACACGCTCGCAAGGGCCAGTACATATGCACGATCGAGCGCATCGAGCCCCAGCGCATCGATGCCCTCGAGCTCAAGCGCCTCGTCGACGGCTGACAGGTCGAGCGTTCCGCCACGGCGCACCTGCGCGAAGTCGCGCACGCGACGCAGCAGGCGCAGCGCGATGCGAGGCGTCCCGCGGCTGCGCCCGGCCAGGCGATCGAGCGCGCCCTCGGGAATGCCGCGCATGCCCTGCAGCCCGGCCGCGCGGCGCAGGATGTCGACGAGTTCCGCCGCACCGTAGAAGCCCAGGTGGTGCGCGATGCCGAAGCGGTTGCGCAGCGCTTGTGTGAGCAGGCCGGGCCGCGTGGTCGCCCCAATGAGCGTGAACGGCTTGAGTGCCACCGTCACCACGCGCGCATGCATGCCGCTGTCGACCGTGAAGTCGATGCGGAAATCTTCCATGGCCGGGTAGATGTACTCCTCAACCGCTGCAGGCAGCCGGTGAATCTCATCGATGAAGAGCACATCGCGTTCCTCCATCTTCGTGAGCGTGCCGATGAGGTCCGCCGCCTTCGTCAGCGCCGGACCGCTCGTCACGTAGGCACGGCTGCCCATCTCGTTGGCGATCACATGCGCGAGCGTGGTCTTGCCGAGCCCCGGAGGGCCATGCAGCAGCACGTGTTCCATGGGAGCGGAACGGGCGCGAGCGGCATCGATGGCGATCGACAGCCGCTCCTTCAGGTCAGGCTGTCCGATGTACTCCGCCAGCTGCTGCGGACGGAGCGCGGGCCCGGCCACGGCCTCTGGCTCGCGGTCGCGACCTTGCTGCGCCGCCTCGACGATGCGTTCTCGTGCCATCCGTGGCCGCCCGGAGTCAGAACCTGACCTTGGGTGCCTCGCGCTCGCCCTCGCCCACCTCGAAGAAGCGGAAGGGCTGGAAGCGGAAGATGCTGGCGATCACGTTGTCAGGGAAGACGGCCAGCAGCGTGTTGAAGTCGCCAGCCTTGCCGTTGTAACCAGTGCGCGCGAAGGCGATCTCGCCCTCGAGCTGTCCCAGCGTGCCCTGCAGCTGCAGGAAGTTCTGGTTGGCCTTGAGATCGGGATAGGCCTCGGCCACAGCGAGCAAGCGACCGAGCGCGCCAGTGAGCTGCTGCTCGGCACCGATGCGCTCATCGACCGAACCAGCTCCCATCGCCGAAGCTCGAGCCTTCATCACGGCCTCGAGCGCGCTCCTTTCGTGCGCGGCGTAGCCCTTCACCGTCTCGACCAGGTTGGGCACGAGATCGTGGCGCTTCTTCAGGCTCACATCGATGCCGCTGAAGGCGCCTTCAGTCGCCACGCGCGCGCGCTGCAGTCCGTTGTAGACGCCGATCACCCACAGGGCGACCACGACGACGAACGCAAGCAGTGCTCCAACGATCACCAAGGCCATGCCCATTGCGGACCTCCTGCACCAAAGTGCCCGCGGATCCTACCGCTTCCCGAGCGCTCGCCCCATGGTCCGCACGATCCGGAAGTGATCAGGATCGCACGGCATCACGCTCAGGCGGTTGCCGCGGGCGAGCACCGTCATGCCTGCCAGCGTGGGCTCCTTGCGAAGGGCCTGAAGCGTGACCACCCCACGGAATCGTTCCACGAACTCCACCTCGACCATGATCCAAGTCGGGTCATCCTTGGTCGATTTGGGATCGTGGAACTCGCTCCGTGAATCGAACTGGGTCGGATCGGCCACACCCGTCCGTGACACGCGTGCGATACCCGCCACCCCCGTGGGATCGGCATTAGAGTGGTAGTACAGCACCAGGTCGCCCACCTTCATCTGGTCCCGCATGAAATTCCGGGCTTGGTAATTGCGCACGCTGTCCCACCCGGCACGGCCGTCGCGCTCAAGGTCGGCGATCGAGTAGCAGGTTTCCTCGCTCTTGCAGAGCCAATGCCTCATGGTGTCCTCGGGATGCGGTATCCGGTCATGTGGCATTGGGTTCGACGGATCCGCGGCAATGGATCCACGTCCCTGGATCAGTTCCACGATGCGCCACGCGGCCAGTGGCCGTGCGACTGGCGATCGGCCGCACGAGCCAGGCTGCGCATGCGCTGGACATGGTCCCAGATGATCGTTCCCTGTGCCCGACTGTCACCGGCAGCCAAGAGCGCGTAGCGATCCTCGTCGCCGTGGACGAGCGCGTTCCCCGTGACATCGATCGCCGCCTGTGCTGGGATCTCGGCATTGGCAACGATGCCCAGCACCTGGTCCACCACGTGGAAGCGTCGCAGCGACGGATCGGCCAAGGCCCCATGCAACTCTCTGCACACCCCTCGCGCCACGCCCGGATCCTCTGACCGAATGGGCTCGAAGGTGGCCTGGTGATAGAGCCGATCGCCTTCGGGAGCCTCGGCCTCGATCATGCGGGCACGCGTGATGCCGTGAAGCACCACATTGAAGCGACCATCGCTCAGCGGCTGCACCTGCACGAGCTTGCCCACGCATGCCACATCACGAAGGCGCCGCGGCGACCCGTGGCAACTCGACAGTGCGATGGCGCGCGCATGCAGCAGTCCTCGGTCCCCGGCAGCGGCGAGGCAGTCGCGCACCATCTGCCGGTATCGGGCCTCGAAGATGTGCAGCGGCACGGCCGTATGCGGCAGCATGGCCACCGACCCGAGCGCGAAGATCGGCAGTGGTTCGCTGAAGTCCACGGACAGTTCAACAGCCATCTGCAACAATGGTAGGACCATGGGCGACTGGCTCGACAACCATCTCTTCGCGGGTGCGTGGCCGACCGCGATCATCCTGGCGGGCCTCGCGGTCGGGGTGGCCGCGCTCGCCGTGCAGGCGGGCATGGCCCGCTTGCTCATCGTGGCCGCCCTGCTGCTGGTGGGCGCGATCGCAGCTCCCATCGCCGACCGCTTCATCATCACGCCCGGCGAGCATGCCGAGGCCCTCGTCCGCACGCTCGTCTCCGCAGCCGAGACCGCCAATCTCGGCGCCATGCGAGGCTGCTTCGATCGAAACGGTTCGATCCATTACGGCTCAGCCGAATCACCCGGCATGGACTTTGCCGAGATCGATCGCGGCCTTGCCAGCCTCCGCGGCAAGCATCGCATCGCATCCAATCGGATCACCACGCTCGATGCTCGGACCGAGGCAGGCATGGGGGTTGTCGACCTCTCCTGCAGCACCGAGACCGCCAGCATGGGCGGCATGGGTGCCGTGCCCACGGACTGGATCATTTCGGTGCGTCAGCTCCCAGATGGCACGTGGGCCATCCAGCGTCTCGTTTGGACGCGTGTCTTCCGTGATCGACCGCGCGCATCGATGTGGTAGCGCCGCCAGGGTCCCTAGACTGGCACCATGGACATCGACTTGCGCAGCGACACCGTGACCCGGCCCACAGCGGCGATGCGCCAGGCCATGATGGCTGCACCCTTGGGCGACGATGTGCTCGGTGACGAGCCCACCGTGCAAGCGCTCGAGGCCAAGGTCGCGGCACTCCTGGGCAAGGAGGCTGCGCTCTTCACGCCCAGCGGCACGATGGCGAACCAGTTGGCCATTCGCTGCCACACGGAGCCAGGTGACGAGATCGTCGCACACGCCGAGAGCCACATCATCCACTACGAGACCGGCTCGCCGGCGGCGCTCTCGGGCTGCATGATCCGCTCGCTTGAGGGCCCTCGCGGCCAATTCAATGCAGAGGCTGTCCGCGGGGCGATCCGCGGCTCGGACATCCACTCCCCTCGCTCACGGCTCTTGGTCCTGGAGAACACGCAGAATCGCGCCGGAGGCACAGTGTGGCCACTGGACGCAGCGCAGGCCGTGGCCGCTGCCGCACGCACCGCTGGCCTCGCCGTGCACATCGACGGCGCACGCCTCTTCAATGCGTCGATCGCAGCGGGATACAGCCCGGCCATGTTTGCCGCAGTCGCCGACACCGTGAGCATCTGCTTCAGCAAGGGCCTGGGCGCCCCCGTCGGCAGCGCGCTCTGCGGCCCGGCTCCGCTCATCGCGCGCGCGCGCCGATTCCGCAAGATGTTCGGCGGGGGTATGCGCCAGAGCGGCCTGCTTGCGGCTGCCTGCATCCATGCCCTCGATCATCATGTTGATCGTCTCGCCGATGATCACTCCAACGCCCGCCACCTGGCCACGCTGCTCCAAGGCATTCCGGGCACGCGGCTCGACCCGGGACTCGACGGCATCGAGACCAACATGGTCTTCGTCTCCATCGATCCCTCGCTCGGCACGGCGGCGGGATTCTGCAAGCGACTGGCGGCGGCAGGCGTCCGGATGATTCCGATGGGCGAACGCCGGATCCGTGCGGTGACGCATCTGGATGTCGACCGTGCGGCCATCGAACAGGCTGCAGGAACGGTGCGTTCCATGCTGTCCAATCCTGCGGCCTAGCATGCGTGCATGACCGACCCGCGCTTCGACCAGCTGGCTGCGACCATCAGCCGTCACTCCTGCGACCTCCAGAAGGGCGAGCATGTCCTCATCGAGGCCTTCGACATTCCCGATGAGATGGTCGTATCGCTGGTCGAGGCCGCCCGTGCGATGGGCGCCCACCCCCATGTCGCCGAGCGCTCGCCACGGATCATGCGGGCCTTGAACGAGGCCGCTTCGGAGGACCAATTGCGGATGTGGGCCGATTGCGATCTCTTCCGCATGGAGCGCATGCAGGCGTATGTCGGCCTTCGCGGCGGGGCCAACGCCAACGAGATGGCCGGTGTCCCGGATGACCAGACCAAGCGCATCGGTGCGCTCTACGGCAAGCCCGTCCACATGGAACGCCGCGTCAAGCACACCAAGTGGGTGGTGCTGCGCTGGCCCAGCCCGGGCATGGCCCAGCTCGCGCGCATGAGCACGCGCGACTTCGAGGACTTCTACTTCCGCGTCTGCTGCGTCGACTACGCACGCATGGAACGGGCGGTCGTCCCGCTGGTGGCACGCATGAAGTCAACGGACCGCGTGCGGATCAAGGGGCCGGGCGACACCGATCTTTCCTTCAGCATCAAGGGCATCGGCGTCGTGCCCTGCTGCGGATCCCGCAACATCCCCGATGGGGAGTGCTTCACGGCCCCCGTGCGTGACAGCGTGGAGGGCGTGCTCCACTACAACACGCCGACGATCTACAACGGTACGAGCTTCGCCAATGTGCGCCTGGAGTTCCGCAAGGGCCGGATCGAGCGTGCCACATGCGACGGCGATTCCGCCCGGCTGAACGCCATCCTCGATGCCGACGCCGGCGCCCGCTACATCGGCGAGTTCGCGATCGCCTTCAACCCGATGATCCTCCACCCGATGCAGGACATCCTGTTCGATGAAAAGATCGCGGGCAGCTTCCACTTCACGCCGGGCCAGTGCTATGAGGAAACCGAGAACGGCAACCGAAGCCAGGTCCACTGGGACCTCGTATGCATCCAGCGCCCCGAGTGCGGCGGCGGCACCATCGAGTTTGATGGACAGGTGATCCGCCGGGATGGTCTCTTCGTCGTCGATGACCTGCTTGGCCTCAACCCCGATCGACTTGCCTGATGCTGCGTCACGCCCCAAGCACAAGAACACCCATGAGCCACTCGCCGAACCGATCCATGTACCGAGCGATCACCGCAGCCACCGTGATGGCCATGGTCGTGCTGGCACCTGCAGGCTGCGATGACGGCGCGACCTACAGCACCGCCAAGCCGACGCCCGCTGCCCCAGCCCCTGCGCCAGCCCCCGCTGCTGCAACTAACGCAAACGGGCAGCCGCTGGCAGTACCTGACGGCAAGCGGCAATCGAGCAGCGTGCTGGGCAAGGCCCGCGACAGGGCACTCGATGTGCGTGATCAAATGGAAGCCCGGGACCGCGAGATCCAGAAGCAGATCGACGACATCAAGCCCTAGTCAGCCAGGGCGCACATTGAGCGCGCGCCTGCAACCCGGACCGATGGTGGGCCGATCAGCCGAAGGGCGCGATGCCCGACGAGCGGTTCACTTGCCCGGAGCGGGTGCGGCCCCGGGATCGCTGACGATGCTGATCAGCTCAACATCGAAGAACAGCGTGGCCTTGGGTGGGATCGCTCCCGGGCGACCTTCGGGGCCGTAAGCGAGCTGGAACGGAATGATGAGCTTGCGCTTGCCACCGACCTTCATGCTGCCCACGCCTTCGGTCCAGCCCTTGATCACTCCGCCAAGGGGGAACTCGGCCGGCTTGCCACGACTGAATGAGCTGTCGAAGACCTTCCCGTCATTGAAGTAGCCCGTGTAGTGCACCTGGACCAATGCGGACGGGCCGCTCGGCTGGGCGCCCGTTCCTTCGACCAGGTCCACGTACTGAAGGCCGCTCGGAAGAGCCACGGGCTCCTTGTCGCCTGTGTCCTCGCCGGGGAAGCGCCCCTGCACGGTTGAGCTCGTGATGGCTCCATCGACGGCGCTGAGCGTGATCGTGTGGATCTTGCCCTTGTGAAACACGCGGGCGGTGTAGGTCGGCGGGTCGGCCAGCTGATCTGAAACCACGCTCATGAACTGGCCATCAACCTTGGCCCGCGCCGCAGCCATGGCCCCCTTGAGGTCGAGTGCGGGCGCAAAGACCTCTCCGCTCGTCGAATTCACCACCACGCGCTTGATGGTGCCATTTCCGCCAATGATGATTTCGTACTGCAGCACCCCACCGTGGTCATGCACATCGGCCTCGACCACCATGCCCGGCACCTTGGCTACAGCGAGTTCGATGGCCTTGTCGAATGTCACCGGGCACGCCGCGAGGCGCTGCTCCATCTCAGCAGGGTCGAGAGGACTCGCCGAATAGTCGGGAGTGCCATCGGCGACTGGTACAAGCGAGAGGACAAGAGCAGCGAGTAGCGAGGTCATGGTGGCTCCTTTGTTGGGACAAGGATCCTAGACCGGGCACACCTCTGCTGCCGGAACGAAAAAGGCGCCCCAGACTCCCCCACGATGGAGTCCGGTGGCGCCCGAAGCGCAGAAGGTCGGGGCCCGATCAGGGGCGCCGCGCAGGCAACGCGAGTGATCGCGCGCCAGTGAGCCCCCGTGCCGGAAACCTGCTTCGCTGGAAGGCGGGGCAGGCGCCCCTTGCGGGGCCGACCGACATGCCGCTTTCGCGGCGGAGGCCCTTTCCTTCCGAGCATCTGCAAGGTAGTGCGGACGCTGCTTGGCGCAAGCGAATTTTCTCTCGCTTCATCACCTTTTCAGCTCCCCGAAGCACGGCAGCAGGTTCCCGGTCCTGATTCACGCTGGCTCGAGAGGGCCGCAGGTCAAGCTCCCCCCTCTCAGCCTGGTTGCCCGTCGATCAGCATGCCCGAGGATCAATGCAAAGGCTCAAGGCCTCGGCCAGCGAGTGCATGGGGTTGAATCTAGGAATGAACTCCTGCCCGATGAAACCCGTGAACCCAGTTTGGGCGATGGCAGCGCAGATCGCCGGGTAGTTCAGCTCTTGGCTCGAGTCGATCTCGTTGCGCCCGGGCACCCCGCCGGTGTGGTAGTGAGCGATCCAGCGGGAGTGCTCACGGATGGTGGCGATGACGTCACCCTCCATGACCTGCATGTGGTAGATGTCGTACAGCAGGCGGAAACGCTCGTCGTCAACGGCCTTCGCGAGTCGAACGCCCCATTGGGTTCGGTCGCACATGTAGTCCCGGTGGTCGACCTTCGAGTTCAGCAGTTCCATCACCACCGTCACGCCCTCGGCGCGTGCGGCAGGCATGATGCGGCGCAGGCAGGCGGCACAATTTGCAAGCCCCTCGTCATCGGCCATGTCCCGGCGATTCCCACTGAAGACGACCATTCGAGCGATCCCGGCCTTGGCCGCCAACGGAAGCAGACGCTCTGATTCCTTGACGATGCGATCATGGGTCTCGAGGCGATTCATGCCCTCCACGATGGTCGTGGGACCATTCGCGACCGCGCAGACCAGCCCTTCATCCGCGGCGACGCCCCACTCGGACTCCCCGAGGAGATCGATGCCGGTGCATCCAAGTGCCTTGACTCGGGTGCAGAGGTCCTTGAGCTCGAATCCGCCGTAGCACCACCTGGCGACGGAGTGGGCGTAGTTCTTCCCTGCGACCGGCGGGTTGGGGCGAATGGGCTTGGCTCCCGAGCCTTCTTGGTGCATGGCCCGTGCATCGGCGGCCAGGTGCACAGCCGCCGCAACCGATCCTGCAGAGGTGATGAAGCTGCGCCGGTCCATGCCACGGAGGCTACGAAACCGAGCCAGACCGCGGCAAGCGCCGCCGAAGACCCAAGGCTCAGCGCACCAAAAAGAACAGCGCCCCCGGCAAAGCCGAGGGCGCTGTAGAAAAGAGCAGTTGGAGCCATTCCAGCTCGTTGCCGAGCCGGTTTCCACGTGAGTGGACGAGGTACGTTGACGATTGCATCTCCGAGATCGCTCTCGGGGGATGTCTAAGAACATTCCCTTAGAAAGGAGGTGATCCAGCCGCAGGTTCCCCTACGGCTACCTTGTTACGACTTAGTCCCAGTCACCAGCCTCGCCGTAGGGACCCCTGAAACGGGGCCACTTCGGGCGCTGCCAGCTCCCATGACTTGACGGGCGGTGTGTACAAAGCTCAGGAACTTATTCACCGCGGCGTGCTGATCCGCGATTACTAGCGATTCCAACTTCATGGAGGCGGGTTGCAGCCTCCAATCCGAACTGGGGTGCCTTTTAAGCGATTTGCTCCGCCTTGCGGCCTCGCATCGTTCTGTCGGCACCATTGTATCACGTGTGCAGCCCTAGGCGTAAAGGCCATGAGGACTTGACGTCATCCCCACCTTCCTCCGGTTTGACACCGGCAGTCTCGCTAGAGTCCTCGGCATTACCCGTTAGCAACTAGAGACAGGGGTTGCGCTCGTTGAGGGACTTAACCCGACACTTCACAGCACGAGCTGACGACAGCCATGCAGCACCTGTGCACGTTCCGCCCTTGCGGGTGTGGCTCCACTTTCATGGAGTTGATCCGTGCATGTCAAGCCTAGGATAAGGTTCTTCGCGTTGCTTCGAATTAAGCCACATGATCCACCGCTTGTGTGAGCTCCCGTCAATTCCTTTGAGTTTTAATCTTGCGACCGTACTCCCCAGGCGGCGCACTTAACACTTTTGCTACGGCCGAGGGCGCGTCAAGCATCCTCAACCTAGTGCGCATCGTTTACGGCGTGGACTACCGGGGTATCTAATCCCGTTTGATCCCCACGCTTTCGAGCCTCAGCGTCAGTTCGAGCCCAGTAGCCTGTCTTCACCTTCGGCATTCCGATAGATCTCTACGCATTTCACCGCTCCACCTATCGTTCTGGCTACCTCTACTCGCCTCAAGATCGGGGGTTCACGCTGCAATTCCACGGTTGAGCCGTGGGCTTTCACAACGTGCCTACCGATCCGCCTACGCTCGCTTTAAGCCCAGTGATTCCGATTAACGCTTGAGCCCTCTGTATTACCGCGGCTGCTGGCACAGAGTTAGCCGGCTCTTCCTCTGGAACTGGTCATTGCGTTCCTGGTTCCTGACAGCAGTTTACACCCCGAGGGGCTTCATCCTGCACGCGGCATTACCCCGTCACGCTTTCGCGCATTGCGGAAGATTCGTTACTGCAGCCTCCCGTAGGAGTCCGAACAGTGTCTCAGTTTCGATGTGGCAGGCCGTGCTCTCACACCTGCTACCCGTCTTAGGCTTGGTGAGCCATTACCCCACCAACTACCTGATAGGACATTCCCCGCTCATGAGGCGATGAATCTTTGATCTTGCGACCACATCGGGTATTACCCAGAGTTTCCCCTGGCTATCCCCGACCTCACGGTACGTAGGAATGTATTCCTCACCCTTTCGCCGCTCAGTCAGCATTGCTGCTGCTTCGCTCGACTTGCATGTTTTAGCTATGCCGCCAGCGTTCAATCTGAGCCAGGATCAAACTCTTCAATTGGACGAATAAACAGGGCAAGCCCTGTGATCTTCGATGAAGGTTGCCTGGCGACCGGTGCCGAAAGCACCGGCCGGTCGTTCACCATTCTGTTGGTGCCATCGGATGGCAATCCGATGGAAGTTTCCGACATCCGTCGCCATGGGCTTTCGCCCCGCGAAGGAGTCCTCAGAATCGACTATCTATCACATTCTGGCATCACAGAGGATGTCGGCGCTCACTACTGTGATAGTGAGCGATTTTTGCCTGCACCCAACGCTGTGAACGTTGCATGCAAAGCCCGCATCCTCGCGGTTCCAACTGCTCGATTGTCAAGGAAACTCACTGGTGCGTAGCGCACCAGCGTGCCCGCAGCAAAATGCGGCGGGAGGGAGAGTGTACGCAAAGCGAGACGCCTGTCAAGGGGTAGCGAGGCTGTCCACACGTGATGAAGGGCTCGATAAGCATCGGTTTTGACCTGCTGAATCATTGTTTTTATCGGTGAGCCCTAGCCAGCACCCCAAGGGCGACCCATCTGGCCCCGGCGCGTCGAAAGACCCTTGCGCAGTCTGCCGCCGTGGAACCCGTTGTGCAGACGTCATCGACCAGCACAATTTGGTCTGGAACACGAATCGAATTTGACTTGATGCTGAATCGCCCCTGGATTGCCCGTCGTTTGTACGCACCTCGCGACGCTTGGCGTGTCGGATCTTGGCGCGCCAGCACCGTGCGCCATGGCAAGCCGCACGATGCAGATGCCGCGCGAGCGAGGATGGCCGCATGGTCAATGCCGCGCAGCGCCGTGCGCCATCGATCGCCCGGAACCGGCACCAGCATCGCATTCGATCGCAGCGTCCCCACGGGCCGAGTGCCGCACGCAACACCATGGCACGCGCGATCCGTGCCTTGGGGCCATGCCGCAAGCCGCTTGCCAAGCGCACTCCCCCACCACCAGGCACCATCGGACCAACACGTCCCCTTGATCAGTCGAGCAGCCTGCCCGGCAGGCCCCGCGTAGTCACCCAAGGAGATCAACGCATCGATGCCTGCCGGTGAGTCGCATCGATCTGCTCCGGCAATCGCCCCTTGTGCGCCCACGAACGAGGCCCCGCAGTTGACGCAGCACC
>Ga0194129_10009381_pt1 | contig 10981 bp, 10 predicted proteins | sample TA2KigCa35mmetaG_FD_150862 | JGI IMG/M metagenome (GOLD analysis project Ga0194129, IMG submission 150862) | Freshwater microbial communities from Lake Tanganyika, Tanzania - TA2015038 Kigoma Deep Cast 35m | ecosystem: Environmental > Aquatic > Freshwater > Lake | place: Tanzania: Lake...
ATGTACACAGCTTTAAGGAATTATGGATTGCTTACTTAATGAAGATCTTGAGGCTTAATTTTTATATCTGCGTCTTTATCTAGTAATCCCCTATTTTGAAACAACTCCTCAATATCGAATTTATGTTTCGATCGTTTCGTTAATTTAGCGCGTTTTATGTCGCTGTCTTCGCCTGTCTTAAAGGAAATAATGTCGTCGATTGTCCAACCGCTGTGAACGCCAATAACTTTATTGGTGTCGAGTGCCTTGATCTTCATCGTCTTGGCTAATCGCACTTGGTTGATACACAACGTATAATTGCCTTCCGTGTAAAATTCGCAACCCATCCATTCGACCTCCATCGTCTCACCGGGCCGTAATAAGATCATAGACCCCAACGATGGATCTAGTCTTGGCATCTGTTGCAACTCCGGGTCGTTTAACCAGACGTACAGGGCTTCGGGACTATTGAAGATAGGAAACTTCTTTCCCTGCGAGTCTTTCTTGGTTGTGATCTTGACTTTTTTCATTAGATTGACTTCAGGCTTCCTATGATCTCTGCGATTTGGTCTTCTTCGTCGGGTCCAAACGCCGCGCACAGCAGCTGCGGAATTTCGTCTGGCTTTCTTGTTGCGTCGAATACCGAATAAACGTTAACTCCGTTCAGTTCGGCCCTTAGTACGAGGCTGCTCAACGCATCGTGCGAATCGACACCAACGATATCCTTGGTCGAAGAACTCTTCAACCATTGTATCTCTTGTTGAGAAAGTTTGACCTGCAGTTCGTCGGGCCTTTCTGATTCGTTGTTGTCTATGATAAATTGCATGGCAGCGTGAGCCGCGAGGGAGGCTATCTTGCCTCTTTTCAACCTAAGATCTTTCCTGACGACGATGACCTGTTTTACGTTCTTCACTTGACGAATGATTTCCTATAACTTTTTAATCTACTTTTGCAAACTGTATATCGGAGTCGCTGGCTATTTCGCGGCGAAGTTCTTCTCTAACCTCCATCAATATTTTGCCCAACCAATTTTCTCCGGTTCCGCGACAAACGCCCCAAAATTTATCGTTCCATTTGTTGTCAAGAATTAACTCAGTATCGCCCGTCGACAATAACCTGTGGGTCAAGAAAGGATTAGAAAATTTTTCTTTAACGAGTAATCTCATGATTGGTAGTTTGACTTCGTGCCAATCGCTACGAACTGGAATGCACTGACCTAATTTCTTAGCTTCCCCTGGGCTATTCGCTTTTCTAATTAAGTCTCTGACGTGAGGTTCGATAGTTTTAGCAGCTTGATAAGCGTGTTCAACCGTAGGGTATAGTTTACCTTCGAAGCTCACGCTCGAGGCGTAGTAATTCGATAAAAAATCATAGCCTGTTTCTTTGGTGAATCTATTGATTATTGTCATAAAATTGGTGTTAGTTTGTTTTTACTAGTTTGACGATATAAGTAATTGCAGGATTGACAACGATGAATTTCATCGATCGATTGTGCACGTCGAACCGAACCGCTGGATTCAGCGTAATTTTAATGATTCGTGATGTTGGCGTAATCGAATTCATGACATGAGTCTGTTTCATCGCAGCGAGTCTATCATGGAACAAAAGAGTAGAAAAGAAATTTTGACTGAAGAAATAAATTTATTGACTAAACTCATAGAAGAGGCTAGAAAAAATAAAAAAAGAACGTTGGACAAATATCGTAAACAATTAACTAATTTAATTCTAGAGCTCGATGCGCTCGGCAAGGATAGCGAAATAGATAGTGACTGAAGATGATCGTTACGAAGTCAAGCCGGGCGATTTGGTTGTCCTAAACGCTATAGGAAGAGTCAGTTCTATGGTCGTCTGGGCAACCTGGAATGATTACGATCATACTGAAATTGAACAAAAATTTTGGCCAGCGATCATAGGAAACCTAAAAAGAAATGACATCGCGCTGGTGTTAGAAATATATAAACCCATTCTTGGTCCTGTCGGAGCCAAGATATGCACGCCTAATGAGGTTATAGGCTGGATAAACTATAAATGCCTAAGAAAACTTATCGGTGACCCCGCAGAGACTTGAACTCTGATATCGGCACTTTGCCGCGTCTTTGTCTTAGACGACGAGGTCCGATTGACAAGATCAGTGTCTTGTCAATCGACTGTTCACTTCTTGACTGCGGGAACAGCGCTTGCTGCCGGTGCGACAGTGGCGCTCGCAGATGGCGCAACGACGGCTTCGGTTGCTCCTGTTGCGCTGGGAGCTGCAGAAGTAGCAACCTCTGCGGATGCGGAAGAAGCGACCTCACCGGGCTTAACCTCGGATGCCTTACAACCAATCAATGCTGCAGAGCAGCAAACCATAACGATAGTATTTTTCATTGTTTTGTCTCCTATGCCAATTTTGGCGTCTTTAATTATATCAAAAAAATCGAGATGTATTCAAAAGTGTTTTTTGTCGATGAATTGACATCGACTTTTCTTTTTTCGTCGCAGGTTGAATAATTAAATTTCAAGATGACAACAAGATTTAACGCCGTAGACGCTGTCAATTATGGCGTACCTGGAATCAAGTCTGGTTACGATGGCGACAATAAATCCGATTTAAGCATTCCCGCATGCGGTATCGAGGATGTTGACGTCGCCCTATTCACTCTTTTCGACAAAGAAATAGCCCCGAGTGTTGGTGGTAAAGACACACAAGAAGTCAAGAAAGTCCCTATCGTCTTTGCTGCGGGCGAAAAGTGGGCGTTGTTGAAGAGGGGTCGTCCGCTAAGGGATAAAAACAATACGCTAATATTGCCTCTTATTACAATAATGAGAACAGGTATTACTCAAGGGCCGGAGGATATAACCGACCGAGGAATCAACCAACAGACGGGCGAAATTGTCATAAAAAGAAGATTAGATAATTCAGATAGGGATTATCAAAATTTAATAAATAAACAATTAATTTTGAATCAAACTAATGTCGCTGTGACGAGTGGATCACAATTCAGTTTGAACCATCAATTGGTCACGGGTAGATCAACGGGAGAACTTGGCGGTTCTTTTGAGGTTCGTCGTGGGGGATTATTAGCAGCCAATAAAAAAAATAACGTATTTGAAACGTTAGTAGTCCCGACGCCACAATTTTATACTGCGACATATCAAGTGATGATTTGGACGCAGTTTACGCAACACATGAATCAAATTATCGAAAAGATAATATCATCTTATCTGCCCCAAACGAATTCTTGGAAGTTGAATACGCCAAAAGGATACTGGTTTATAGCCAAACTCGAAGGTGGAGGATATAACGTTGAAACTAGCTTCGAGGATATGTCGACAGTAGAAAGATTTTTGAAATGCACGCTCGAACTTAAAGTACCAGCATATGTGTGGGCTTCGAACGCGCCGGGCGTTCCTGTACCCGTCAAGAGATATGTTTCATCGCCAATTATTGACTTTGCGATCGAGAGTCGCTCGACTGCCGATGGTTCGGGACCCGAAGAATTTACGGATAATTACTTGTTAGGAAACGATGATCCGACTCTGCCATTAAATGAAGAATACTCGGGTCGACAAGACCAAAGAGGAGATGGCATTCAAACGAATTCAAGAGAAAAAGTTTATCCAAATGATTTAGCGCTGGAGTCTTATCCACGCGGCATAAAACAGTCGGAATATCAAAAAATACAGATTGGAAATGATTCAAAATATGTAAAAGTGGTCAGCGTCAATCAGGCGACCGGAGAAACAGTGTATTCTGCAGCAGATTTTTTAGGTCTTAAAATAGTACCCGTCTAAAGCAAAGATTATTATTGAATTTTTATTTTTTTAGTTTTGTCACTTTCACGAGATATTTAATAATTGAAATTCGACCCTCTTAAGGAGAAACGTAATGTCCGAACAAGTTTTTAGATCTCCAAATTTTTACGAACGAGAAATTGACCTTTCAGCACCCGCCGTGGGAGGACCTATTGGTACCCCAGCGGGAGTAATTGGGCCCGCCAACAAAGGCCCAGCGTTCGTACCAGTTACAGTCGCTAACTTTGGCGAATTTATCGATGTCTTTGGTGATCTGGATACGAAGTACTTCGGACCATATGCAGTCAACGAATTTTTAAAAAATCGCGCGTCATTAACTTATCTAAGAGTACTCGGCGCTGGGTCCAATGAATCTTTGACAGATTTTGAAAATACCTTGAATAAAGGCACCGTAAAAAATGCGGGTTTTTCTCTCGGCGGTGCTGTAGCTCTCGCCGACAATCGACATACAAAGGTCGTTCAGTTTCTTGCTGCGCAACATACGCTCTCGACCAACGAGGCGTATGGTATGCCAATGTTTACAGACAATTCATCGTTTCCAGGCGTCAGCGCAGGTAGCGAAGTTAACTTGATTCGTGGTCTTGTGATGTTGCCGAACACGGCGAAGATGTATGTTTTAAATGGTACCGAGGCTGCGCCAGTCGGAACTTCAATAGCTACGATCGACGATCAGGCTCAGGCCAAGCTTGTTAATGGTAGCCCTAAAATTAAGGTAGTTATCTCTTCTTCTCTTGGCGCAACATACGCTAACGATGAAGGCAAGGCGGGAGTAAAGATATTGACTGCGTCTTTCGATCCATCTTCGGACGATTATTTCGCGAAGATATTGAACACAGATCCCGATAAGTTTTATACGCAACAGCATTTCTTGGCTGCCGACTTCGCTGTCGACGCTCAAGTCGCAGAAGTTGCTGCAGACAACTACGTAGCGATGCTCTCAGGGTCTGCACTAACCGATTCTTCTTCAGGAGATACATCTCTTACTTATCGCGAGATCTTCGGAGCTTACAATACGCGCTTTAAGTCTCCAACGACGTCGATGTTTATTTCTCAACCTTTTGGTAAGACAGAATACGATTTATTCAGAATAGAGGCACTCGACGACGGTGCGTATGCGAATAAACTATATAAGATTTCTATTACTAGCGTAAAGGCGTCTGCAGATTCGACGAATCGTTATGGCACCTTCAATCTACAAATAAGAGGCTGGAAGGATTCTGATATGAATCCTGTCGTGATTGAGCAATTCACCAATTGCAGTCTAGATCCTGATTCCGATAATTACATCGCTAAATTGATCGGCGATCGTAAGGTTTATTATCACTTTGATGCCATCGATCCTCGCGAGCGCCGTTTAATCGCGCAAGGAAAGTATCCGAATAATTCGAAGTATGTTCGAGTAATAATGGATGAGAAGGTAGAAAAGAAATTGATACCTGATACGGCTTTACCATTTGGTTTCCACGGTCCTTCTTTACTAAAGACGAATAATTCTAATAATGCGCTAGCATCGTTGGCAGCCGGTGCTGGTCGTCTTGGCGGCGCTGGTATCTCGGACGCCAATATTGCTGGCTCGGTCATTCCACCGATTCCATATCGTTACAAGGTAACGCGCGGTGAGGTTTCAACGACCAGCGCCGTCGCCGGCGCGCCAGGAACCAAAGAAGTAACTCTTCCTGCATTGTACTGGGGCGTTAAGTTTGAGCGTAACGCGACTTCTCTTGATAATGACGTCTTGAATCCAAACGTCATAACCGAAAAGAACAATCTAATAGATTCATTGACTAGCTTTATGGGCATCGAGAAACTTGACGCTTTGCATACGGGATCGAGTATAGATTCATTCAATAATAATAAATTTACACTTGCTAGAGTCGCTTTGCGCAATACGTCGACCACCGACGTTACAGGTTCAGCAGCTGCGCATATGAAAGAAGCTGCGTATCTTAGAAACGCGGTACCTGATTCAAATAATTATTCGGTTTCAGACGGCGTTATATCTAATCGCGTGACGCTAGCAACTCTGCTAGCTAAAACTTCGGCAGCCAGCTATAATCGGTTCTCACAGTTCGCAAAGTTTACTACGTTTATGTATGGCGGCTTTGATGGTGTAAATTATTTAGATCGAGACGCTCGCCGTCTTAACGACAAGTCAGTTTCTTTTGACGCAGATTCTTTGTCGACGGGTGGAGCGGCTTCGAGCTATACGGCTTCTGGCTTCGGTACGGCAGTCGCTGGTACAGGTAAGTCGAATAACGGTGTAGCTTCTTATAATGCAGCCGTTGATATTATGACCGATCCTTTCGCGGTTGGCATTAACGTGTTAGCTATCCCTGGTATTCGCGAACCATACATCAATGATCTTACCTCTAAGAAGGTTAGAGATTACGGCCTCGCACTCCATTTGTTGGATATTCCTTCCTATAATGACGATGGTTATCGCTTATACGATGACTCTACTCAGAAGCCGAGCGTTAAAGAGACTGTCGACGCGTTTGACGACAGAGCTATTGACAACAACTACGCTGCGACATACTTCCCAGACGTTTATGTCGACGACGCCACGAACGTCCGCCGTGTTAAGGTTCCTGCGACGGTGGCAGCCCTTGGAGCTCTTGGGTTTAATGATAGAGTTTCGTATCCTTGGTTTGCACCTGCAGGATTTAATCGCGCGGCTCTAGACTTCGTGACGAACGTCGCGGTCAGATTGAACGTAGCCGATAGAGATCTTATGTACGATTCGAGAATTAATCCAATCGCGACTTTCCCACGATTGGGTTTCGTAATCTGGGGACAAAAGACCCTGCAGGTCAGTAAGTCGGCTCTTGATCGAGTTAACGTGCGTCGACTCCTTCTCGAGGTGAAGAGAATCATCATCGGCATCGCGAATCGTATCGTGTTCGAACAAAACACGCCCGCGGTGCGCAACAGATTCGTAGCAGACTCTGTATTCCAGCTTGGATTAATACAATCACAAGCGGGTATCGAAGCCTTCCAGGTCGTGATGAACGAGACGAATAATACCCAGGAAGACATCGATCTCAATCGCCTCAACGGTAGGATAGTGATCGTTCCGACGAGATCTATCGAATACATCGCAATTGACTTCATTGTAACCAACGCGGGCGTTCAGTTCGTGTGAGAAATTTGAGTTGAACTATATAGTTAAGTTAGCAAGAACGGAGCATCGTAGATGGCACAGTTAAAACTCGGCGCAGCAGGCGTAACGGCAAACGAAATAGATATTTCCGGTCCTGTAACAGCACAACCGGTTGGCGTCCCCGCGGGCATCATCGGTACGGCGAAACAAGGCCCAGCTTTCGTACCAATCACTGTCGGTAGAATACAGGACTTCGAAGCAAAGTTTGGTTCAGTCGACAGCAAAAACTTTGGACCAATCGCTGTGTTAGAGTGGTTGCGTAACGCGCAAGCAGTAACGTATCTTAGAGTGTTGGGGGTTGGAGACGGTTTAGAACGCCAAGGCGCCTCAGGCGCGTATCCAGGTTCAGTAACAAGCGCGGGTTTCGTTGTCGGTCAAGAACAACCCGACGGTACTGTGGGTGCGTTATCTGCCAATCCATACGCAAACGAAAATGGACAAGACGGAAGAGCTTATTTTTTAGGATGCCTAATGTCAGAATCCGTAGGTTCGACATACTTTAGCGAAGCTGGATTACAAATAGCTGGACAAAATAAGGCTGCTCCGATTCTCCGCGGAGTTATCATGGCCGCCTCTGGCGTTTTGTTACGATTGTCTTCTTCGCTCGGTTCGACCAACTCTTCAGTTCCAGGTTCAAACCAAATAGGCTCGACGAGCGCGTCGCCGAAAGGTACAACGATCGGTTCAGTAGTTTTGACTGAAAATTCAATATCGAAGCAAGATTTCGTTATATTGTTGAATGGACACAAAGGTACCGACGTCAATTATCCGAACGTTTTAACGGCGTCGTTCGATCCTGTCGCAAACAATTATTTCGCGAACGTTCTCAATAAGGACCCTCTCAAGTTACAACAGGCTGGTCATTATCTTTATACTCACTGGGACATTCATCCTTCGGTCGCAGTGGTTACTGGCGTAGGCGTATTGTCGGGTACACACGGCGCGAATGCTGTTGCTCACTTTGGAAAGAGTGGAACTGAAACGTCCGCGCTTCTCTTGACTTCCTCGCAGGCTTATAACGTTGGCACGTCGACGGTCCCCAACTTTGAAAGTTTTGAAGATCGTTTCGCCCACGCGAAGTCCCCGTGGATCGTTTCTCAAAAATTCGGCGGAAAACCAGCCAACTTATTTAAGCTCCACGCTCTTGATGCCGGTCAGGACGTCTCGACGTTATACAAAATTTCAATCGAAGACATTACTCCTTCGACCGATTCAAATAACAAATATGGTAGCTTCTCGCTGAAAGTTAGACGATGGGACGACAGAGATTCGACCCAGTCTCTCATCGCAACAGGCGAAAGCTTCGTCTGCGACTTGAATCCATCTTCGAACCGTTACATCGCGAAGGTGATCGGCGACCTCCGGGTTTATTATGATTTCGATCGAGATATCGAAGAACAAAAACTTGTTATCGAAGGTAATTACGTCAACAACTCCAACTATATTAGGGTAGAAGTACATCCCGATATCGAAAATGGTTTTGTCGATCCTACTGCGTTACCTATGGGCTTCAGAGGTATATCTCATCTTGTAACGTCTGGCACGGCAGTGTTCCCGGCTCTCAATGCTATTACTGAAGTCGGTGCCGGCGGCGGATCTACTGATCTACAAGTTTTGCGTAAACTAATTGAGCCGCCGGTTCCATATCGTAAGAAGGTGACAGACGGAGTCGTGGATAGTGAAACAGAAACTGCAAATTCTAAGTTTTACTGGGGCGTGCAGTTCGAACACACCGAAGTTATTACTAAACCAAACGCCAGTAATCTAAAAAATAAGTCAATTGAAGCATTCGCCAAGTACTTCCCAGACTTCTCGACCGCCTATCAGAAAGTCCTTGTCGGAGATAATGTTGGAGTAGCAGACACGGCTGCACACGGTATTCTAGATTCAGATAGGTTCTGTAATAATCTATTTAGCTTAGAACACTTACAGGTCGTGACAGGATCTAACACGAAGGCTAACGTCCTCGAATGGGACGAAGCCGTGTACGTCAGAAATGGCCTCATCGAGGCGAATGAAACCAATAAGACGCGAGCCTTTAAGACAACCGACTTGTCGGAGAATTCTAATCGTTCCTTCGCAAAGTTTACTCTACTCTTGCAAGGTGGATTTAATGGAGTTAACATATTCGATAAGGACGAGTTCAATATCACCAACAACGCAGTTTCTTCCGACATGGTCTTCGGTAACGACCGCGGTCTTAGCGATGGACCAAATGTCAAGGCCTATACTAAGGCTATCGACATCATGAAGAATACGACCAATGTCGATATTCAACTCCTCGCTATCCCGGGTATTCGTCACCCGATAGTGACTGATTACGCGACAATCGCGACAGAAGAAAGATTCGATGCCTTGTATCTCATGGATGTTGAACAATATTCGGAAGACGGTACTGACGCCGAGAACGAAATTAGGCTCGATACTCAAATTACTTCAGTGTCAAACACGATATCGAGCTTTAGAGATCGAGCCGTCGATTCGTCCTTCGCCGCAGCCTACTTCCCCGACGTCAATTACTCGGCACCAGACGGAAACAACTTATACGTACCACCATCGGTACTCGTCCTCGGCGCCATGGCACTCAACGACGCAGTTGGTCATCCTTGGTTTGCTCCCGCCGGTTTCACCCGCGGTGCGCTACCACAAGCTGCTCTCGAAGCCCGTGTCAGACTTAAAGACGAAGACCTGGATGCACTTTATAACGAACGAATCAATCCACTCATCGCATTCGTCGGCGCACCAAAGAGTGGAACGAATCCTGCCTCAGGCGTGGTCATCTGGGGTCAAAAGACCCTACAGATCGCAGCGTCTGCTCTCGATCGTGTCAACGTTCGTCGACTTCTCATCGAGATTCGCCGTCAAGTCCGTGAGATCGCAAATACGATCCTCTTCGAGCCCAACCGCGAAGCAACACTCGCTCGGTTCTCCGCGGCAGTCACGCCTCGTCTCCAGAGAATTCAAGCCCTCGCCGGTCTTGAACGATTCCGCGTCATCATCGATTCGTCGACGACGACGCAGACAGACGTCGAGAACAATACTGTCCGTGGAAAGATCTTCGTCCAACCGACCAAGTCAATCGAGTTCGTCAGCCTCGACTTCGTCGTAGCCAACAACGTCAATCAGTGACCCTCAGAAGCGAAGATATTAATCCAACATTGCTAACAACGGCTTAATTAAAAACAATTAACAAGATTCAAAAGAACGCCACTGTTGACAAATCAAATTTAAAAAAATTTCGTAAGTGATTGTATAATTAAAAAAGGTGACAGGAGAATAAAACCATGGCCGCAGAGACATTAGACGTTACATCGATGATTCCAAATAAGTTCGAGCCAAAACGCAAGAACCGCTGGGTCCTCATGATCGAAGGCATCGATGCATATATCATCAAAACAACAGCTCGCCCAACAATATCGACAGAAGAAGTTGAAGTTCCATTCATCAACTCGCGTCGCTATCTCGCAGGCAAGACTTCGTTCGGTACGATCGCCGTTACACTTCACGATCCGATCGCTCCCTCAGGCGCTCAACAGGTCATGGAATGGGTCCGTACTCACTTCGAGTCGGTCTCCGGCCGCGCAGGCTACGCAGACTTCTACAAACGCGACATCCAACTCAAGCTCCTCGATCCTGTCGGCACCGTGGTGGAGCTCTGGGACATCAAAGGCGCGTTCATCACCGAAGCAAACTTCGGCGAAGTCACCTACGAAGACGGCGGCCCAATGGAAATCTCAATGACACTCCGTTTCGACAACTGTGTGCTTCAATTTTAGAAAAAGTCTTTTACCAAACTATAAAGTGGTATATAATTACCTCTGTGGCGTTAAGCTGCAGAGGTTTTTATGTTTAAGTGTCCTGAATGCGATTTTCAAATTGAAAACATCAATTCGCTCAGAATTCACGCTTCAAAAAAGCATAGTATTTCAAGCGAAGATTTGTACAATCGAGTTGTACTAAAAGGAATTAAACCAACCTGCGAATGTGGGTGTGGTTCTGATACAAAATTTAATGGATTGGTGAATGGATATTCTAAATTCGCGTGGG
>Ga0194129_10009382_pt1 | contig 10980 bp, 9 predicted proteins | sample TA2KigCa35mmetaG_FD_150862 | JGI IMG/M metagenome (GOLD analysis project Ga0194129, IMG submission 150862) | Freshwater microbial communities from Lake Tanganyika, Tanzania - TA2015038 Kigoma Deep Cast 35m | ecosystem: Environmental > Aquatic > Freshwater > Lake | place: Tanzania: Lake...
CCCGCTGGCCCTCGCCCACGGCGTTGGTGCGCTGGATGGCGCTGATGATCCCGGCGGTGACGGTGTTGTCCAGGCCGAGGGGATTGCCGATGGCGATGGCCCACTCGCCCGGCCGCACCTTGCTCGAATCCCCGAGGGGAGCGACGGGCAACCCTGCGGCCACCACCTTCACCACCGCCACGTCGGTGAGGGGATCCGCACCGAGCACCTTGCCGGAAAAACTGCGGCCGTCCGGCAGGGTCACTCCCACCTCTGCGGCGCCATCCACCACGTGGGCGTTGGTGAGCAACACGCCATCCGAACGGGTGATGAACCCTGAACCCTGACCCTGCTGCCTCTGGATCGTGGGTCCCTGGCCGAAGATCCCGCCCAGGGGATTGAGGGTGCGCTTGACGGTGTCGATGCGCACAACCGCCGGACCCACCTTGTCCACGGCGGCGACAATGATGTTGCTGGTGGGCTGGAGCGGGGAGCTGGCGGGGGCGTCGCTGACGCGCTGACGCTCCACGGGTGCGGCCTTCTGGGCCCTGGGCGCGGAACATCCCGCCACGGTGCTCAACAGGGCCGTCAGCGGCAACACCGTGGCGAGGAAACGGGCGCGCATGGGGAGGGAGAGGAACCTTCACATTTAATCGCAATCCAGCCGGAGACAGGTCCAGGCGGCAAACCGGCCCGCCAGGGTCAGGCTTGGACGGCGGCCCCGGGCACAGGAGAGAGCCCGGCGGTGCTGCTTTAATTCCCCTTCTGTCGATGGGGGGGGAGGTCGGTGCAGCAGGGCGAGGATCTATGGCCCCAGGTGCAGGACGCGCTCCAGGCCACCCTCAGCAAGCCCACCTTCGAAACGTGGATCCGACCGGCACGCTGCCGCGCGGTCAGCCCGGATCGCCTGGAGCTGGAAGCCCCCAACAGCTTCGCCTGCGCCTGGCTGCGCAAGCACTACCTCAACCGCATCCAGCAGCTGGCCTCCGACCTGGCCCAGCGACCGATCCTGGTGGCCGTGGAGGTGGCGGCGGAGGAGCCCTCGCTCGACTCCCTGGGACCCGCCGGCGACGGGAGCGACGGCGGCCGTCGCGCCGCCCCCGCACCGAGCAATGGCCGAAGCGCCGGGCCCCGCGAGGAGCTGGAGAACGGGGCGGAGCGGGGAGGGGGCCAGCTGCTGCGGGGCGAGGCCGGCCTCAACCCGCGCTACATCTTCAGCCGCTTCGTGGTCGGACCCAACAGCCGCATGGCCCATGCCGCCTCCCTGGCGGTGGCGGAGGCGCCAGGGAGGGAGTTCAACCCCTTGTTTCTCTGCGGCGGGGTGGGGCTGGGCAAAACCCACCTGATGCAGGCGATTGGCCACTACCGGCTGGAGATCAATCCCGAGGCGAGGGTCTGTTACGTCTCCTCGGAGATGTTCACCAACGACCTGATCCAGGCGATCCGCAAAGACGGCATGCAGGCCTTCCGCAACCACTACCGCGCGGCGGATCTGATCCTTGTCGACGACATTCAGTTCATCGAGGGCAAGGAATACACCCAGGAGGAGTTCTTTCACACCTTCAACGCCTTGCACGAGGCGGGGCGGCAGATCGTCATCGCCTCCGACCGCCCCCCCAGCCAGATCCCCCGCCTTCAGGAGCGCCTGATCTCCCGCTTCTCGATGGGGCTGATCGCGGACATCCAGGCCCCGGATCTGGAAACCCGCATGGCCATCCTGCACAAGAAGGCGGAACAGGAGCAGATGGCGCTGCCGCGCGACCTGATTCACTACATCGCTGGTCGCTTCACCTCCAACATCCGCGAGCTGGAGGGCGCCCTCACCCGGGTAGTGGCCTTCGTCTCCATCACCGGCCTGCCGATGACGGTGGAATCGGTGTCACCAATGCTCGATCCCGCCGGCACCAGCGTGGAGGTGACGCCGCAACAGGTGTTGGATAAAGTGGCGGAGATTTTTGAGGTTTCGATTGAAGAGATGCGCAGCGCCAGCCGCAAACGGGCTGTGAGCCAGGCCCGCCAGGTTGGCATGTTTCTCATGCGGCAAACCACAGCCCTCTCCCTGCCACGCATCGGCGAAATATTTGGCGGCAAGGATCACTCCACCGTGATGTATGCCGTGGAGCAAGTGGAAAAGAAGATCAACAATGATCCAGGCTTGGCTCGCCGCATTCAACAGGTGCGCGATCTGCTGCAAATCGACTCCCGCAAGCGGCGTTGACGCGCTGATGCCACACCCTTTGCTCACCCGCGAGCTGTTCCTCCCATGAGAAGACTGTTGGTGGTGTTGCGTCAACCGCCGGGATGCAGCGGCGTGCAGGCGCTGATTTACAACAAGTTGCTGCCCTTCTTCGAGGATCATGGCTGGGAAATCCATTTCGCCGGCCCCTCGCCTTGGCTCACCTCCGTTCTGACGGAGCGGTTGGACTACCCGCCGGAACGCCTGCACTACAGCACGGAGGTGTCCGCTTCGCTGTCGTTCTCCGTGCGCAAGAATCGCCATCGCAAGGGCACCTTGCCCCATCTGGGCCATGGACTGCTGCAGCTCCTGGCGCGCTGGCTGGAACGCCTGCGGCACCATGACAGTGAGGCCCATCTGTTGCGCGGGCTGAGCCGCACCGTGCACCTGGCGAATCAGCGTTGGCATTTTGATCTCGTGGCCGGCAAGACGCCAGACTTCCAGGTGTTGGCGTTGACCCATCGCCTGTGTCAGGAGCTCGACAAGCCCTTGCTGGCCCTGATCGATGATCCCTACGGCGCCCGCGACGAACAGGGCTTTCATCCCAAGGAACCGGAGCGGCAACGGTCGATCCTCGACCGGGCCCGGGGCGCGCTCTTCATGTCTCCCCTCACCCGGGATCGCTATGTCGAAGCCGGGCTGCTGTCGCCGGAGAAGGCGCACGTCATCTCCGACAGCTACCCCGTCAACCCCGAGCTGTACCGCCAGACTGCCCCGACACCAACCGCTCACCCCTCGTGGACGCGGCGGAGGGGGGTGCGAGGGGATCAACGCGGGGGCCTGCGGCTGATCTATCTGGGCATGCTGCCGGAATGGCGCCCCATCGAGCCGTTCCTGGAGGCCCTGCGCGCCGCCAACCAGCCCCAAGACCCCCAGCCAGCGGCGCTGGAGCTGACGATCCATGGCTTTGTCTATCCCGCCGCCCGCCGCCGCATCGCCGACGATCCTCGCCTGGCGAGCCTGATCCAGATTCAGCCCCTCGTGTCCTACGCCACCTCCCATGCGTTGGCGGCGGCGGCGGATGTGCAACTCGTCGTCATCGGCCCACGCCATCTCGACAACGTGCCCTCCAAATTTTTCGAGTATCTGGGCCACCACAAACCGCTGCTCGTCCTCGGCCCGCCGCAAAACCCTCTGCGGGAGCTCGTCGACAGGCTCAAGATCGGCCTGTATGTCGACGGGCGCAGCGCGGAGGCGATCTACGCGGCACTGGACACCCTCCGCCGCGACCATGACGGCTTTGTGCAGGCCTACAGCACCCGGGCCACCGCCATCGAGGCGTTCAGTGCCCCGACCGTGGCCCGGCGCTTTTGCCAGCTTCTCGATCAGGCCCTGGCTTGATCGATGATCGGCTCTCTCCGATCTTGGCCCTCGATCTCGCCAGCAAACACGCGGCTGGCTGTGATGTCCGCAGCTTCGATCGTCATCAAATCGTTCTTGGACAACAGCCCGGCCTGCTGATTGAACAAGCGATTCGCCTGGCGCATGCGGGCCCGATCAATGGCGTTGCGAATCGAGCGGGCATTGGCGAAATAGGGCAGCTGCCGACGCCGTTGGATGTAAGCGGAAAACGCTGCCGTGGCCTCATCACTGAAACGATAGTTTTCGCTGGCCAGAATCAGCTTGGCAATGGACAACAATTCCGCATCCGTGTAGTCCGGAAAATCAATATGATTAGCCACCCGTGAGGAAAGGCCCGGATTGGATTGATAGAACACATCCATGCGCTCCTTATAGCCAGCGAAGATCACGACCACATCATGGCGACTGTTTTCCATCACCTGAAGCAAGATTTCAATCGCTTCTGATCCATAATCACGCTCATTATCAGGTCGGTAAAGATAGTAGGCCTCATCAATGAACAACACGCCGCCCATGGCCTTGCGGAGCATTTCCTTTGTTTTCGGCGCCGTATGGCCAATGTATTGACCGACAAGGTCATCGCGCGTAGCCGTCACCACATGGCCTTTGCGCACATAACCCAGCGTGTGCAGAATCATGGACATGCGCTCGGCCACGGTGGTCTTGCCAGTGCCGGGCCGGCCCGTGAAGGACATGTGCAGACTGGGTGGCGTCGTCTGCAGGTCCATCTGCTCACGAGCCCGATTCACCACCAACAGGGCGGCGATTTCACGAATGCGGGCCTTCACCGGCCGCAGGCCGATCAGCTCTTCATCCAGTTGCTGGAGCAATTGCTGGATGCCCAGCGTGTCATAGGCGCTTTGAAGGTCGATGCGCGTTTCCGCCGTCTCCAGCGGCTCAGAGGAGGTCATCGATCGCCGCCGCGAAGGACTCCTCCCGTGGACCGATCGCCTCGCCTTCCGCCTCCGCGGTCAGGGTGAGATTGACGTAGGTGCGCCCGAAGCTGATGTCCGGGAAACGGCCCTCGCGCTCCGAGAGCGTGTTCAAGCGCTCCAGGAACAGACGGGTGCTGTCGTAGTCCGCAAACTCAAGGCGTCGCTCCAGGCGATCAGGACGCGACCGGTGGGTCCAGGATTGTTCCATGACCCAAGGTTACGCCTGCCCGGCCAGGGCCTCCGCGAAGGGCTCTGTGGCGTCTTCCATGACATCCAGGCAATCGGTTCGCGCCTTGCCCAGCCGGGCCGCCCAGGCCGCCGCATGGGCCTCATTCGCCGCCCGCTCCGCCGGCGCCCCCGTGGCGAGGGCATGGGGAAAGGTGCCGCGAATGGCGGCGTTGGTGACGCAAAACATCGCTTTCTGAAAACTCATGCAGATCTTCACGCGCACATCGCCCTCCCCCCGCCCCTGGCTCCGATACCAGGCGTGCAAGCGCTCGGGCAGGTGGCGATACATGTCCTGCATCAACAGGCTGGGGGGGATGCCCGCGCCCATGGTGGGCAGGGGATCGGCGTAGAGCGCGCCATAGGCGAAGTCGCCCTGGTCGTCGGGAATCTGCCGCGCCTGCGCGTTGAACGACACCGTGCCAAGGAAGGGGGTGCCCCGCAAAAACACCGCCTCCACATAGGGAACGGCCACATCCATCAGAAAGGTGAGCCCCGCTTCCGGCGGCAACACCCAGAAGGGACGATCCGCGATCGTCACCCCGTAGGTGATGGGATTGGCGGCGGCGGCCACCAGACCCGCCTGGATGAACACGACCACCTCCTCGATGCTGGTGACGGTGCCCCGCCGCTCCGCCGCGGCCAGGTCGAGGAAGAGATCGCTCATCACCCGCCAGAACTGCCCCAGGGCATGGGTGGTGGCCGCCGTGCGAATCAGCTCGGGAAGAAACTCGGAGAACAACGGATGGAGGAGGGCCAGCAGGGGATCCCGGCGGGTTTTGTGGCCGATGATCTCCCGGCAGCTCGCCTGGAACGACGCGCTGTCGAGATAGGCGTCCAAACCGCCGGTGCCGTGCCAGAGCATGGCCCGCATGCAATATTCGGCATATTCAAAATTGATCCTGTCGTGGATCAGATGGCGCCAGATCTTGGCCGGGCTGTGATCGCCATCGAGATATTTGAAAATCGGCAGCGGATTCAGGAACTGCGTTTCCGCCTGATAAATCAGGTTGCGGCTGTAGGCATCAAGCACGACGCCATAGCTCTCCAACACATCCACCACCTGCACGAGATGGTTGGCGGATTCGGCCAGGAGCGTTTCGCCGGCCAGCAGCCGCCGCTGGAGTTCACTGGCCTCAGGGAGGCCCCCACTGCGGGTGAGCAACTCGGAAATGACCGGCATCAGCCCACCCCCCCGGCGAGGAGAGCCTGCAGGAGCGATGCGCCGCGGGCCATCGCCGTTGTCGTGCTCTCGGACAGATGCCCCAGCAGGGCGGGCACGAGCCCGAGGCCCACCACCGCCAGGGCCAATCCGGTGGCGGGAATGGTCTCCCGCGGCGCCACCGGCTCCAGGCGAACATCCAGGCGGCTGTGGCGCAGGGGATCGTTGACGGGGGTGATCGCCAGCCGTCCGAAGAACACCCGGTTGACAAGCAGCAGGAAGTAGACCGCCGTCAGGCCGGACCCCACCATGCAGAGCAGGGTGGCGGCGGGAAAGGTGGCGACAGAGCCGCGAAACACCAGAAATTCCGAGATGAAGCCCGCCATCCCCGGCATGCCCGCGCTGGCCATCACCCCAAGGATCATCAGGGTTCCCGTGAAGGGCAGGCCCTTCTCCGGATTGAGCAGACCGCGCAGAACGTCCAGATCCCGCGTGCCGGTCTTGCGGTAGACGATGCCGACCAGCAGGAAGAGCAGGGCGGAGATGAGGCCATGGCTCACCATCTGGAATTCGGCGCCCAGGAGACTCACCGGGGTGGCGGCGGCGGCGGCCAGAAGGATGGAACCCATGTGCCCCACCGAGCTGTAGGCCACCATGCGTTTCATGTCCCGCTGCACAATGGCCGCCAGGGAACCGTAGAGCACGGAAATCGCCGCCCAGATCGCCAGCCAGGGCGCCATCACAGCCCAGGCCTCCGGGAAGAGGCCAAGGCCAAAGCGGAGCAGGCCATAGGTGCCGAGCTTCAGCAACACCCCCGCCAGCAGGACGGAGACCGGTGTGGAGGCCTGGGTGTGGGCATCCGGCAACCAGGAATGAAAGGGCACCAGCGGAATCTTGATGCCGAAACCCACCAGGAGCATGGCCAGGAGCACGAGCTGACTGCCGAGAGCCAGCTGCTCCCCGTCCACCGGCAGGAAGCTGAAGTCAACGCTGCCGCGCAACACGGCCAGCGCCAGAAACGCCGCCAGGATCAAGATGCCCGACACGGCGGTGAAGATCAGAAATTTGGTGGCGGCAAACGCCTTGCCCGCGCCGCCCCAGACGGAGATCAACAGCCAGAGCGGAATGAGTTCAAGCTCATAGAACAGAAGGAACAGCAGCAGGTTCTGGGCCAGAAAGGCGCCGTTCACCGCCGCGCTGATCAACAACACCAGGGCGAAGTAGATGCGCGGGCGCTGGCTGATGTCTCGGGTGCAGATCACCGCCACCAGGCTGAGGGCGCCGTTGATCAGCACCAGAGGAAGCGACAAGCCGTCCACCCCGAGGCTGTAGGTGAGGCCAAGGCCCGGAATCCAGGGGAGCGATTCGCTCAATTGCATCCCCCCCCGCGACGGGTCAAAGGCGAGGAGCACCACGACGCTCCAGACCACCTGCAGGCTGAGCACCACCAACGCCACCTGGCGCATGAGGCCGGGAGCGGGCTTGCCTGGCCAAAGCAACAGGAGCAAAAAGCCCACCAGGGGCAGCAGCAACAACAGGCTCAACATGGGCTCACCTCAACGTTGAAGCCAGGCCAAGCTGGCAAACAAAATCACGATCGCCGCCACCACCGTGAGCACATAGCTCTGCAGCTGGCCGCTGACGCCGAGCTTGAGCTCTTCGGCGGTGGCCAGGGAGGCCAGCCCGACGCGCTCGGCCAGGCGGTTGACCACCTGACGATCGACGCCATCGGTGAAGCGGGCCAGGCCGGCCACAAAGGCGACGATGGTGTTGCGGTAGAGGCGATCGGTGTAGAAGTCCGCCGCCAGCAGATCCTGAATCCCCCGCAGGAGGCGGTTGGCCGAGCGGGAGGAGGCGCCCGCCACGGGCACCAGCCATTCCGCCGCCAGCCCCACCACGCCGCTCACGAGCACAAGGATCGCGGCGACGCCGCCGACGGGGGCGAGATCAAGGGCGGGCTCCAGACGGCGGATCACGGCGGGCAGCAACGCCACCAACACCCCCAGACTGACCATCGGCAGGGCCATCAGCCACAACACCTCCGGCGTGCGCTTGGTCTTCGGGTGCGGTTGATCGAGAAACACCTGGCGATACACCCGCACCAGGTTGAACACCGTGAGGGCATTGGTGAGGAGCACCACCACCGCGAAGCCGGGCGAGAGGGGCAGCAAGGCCTCCACCATCCTGGACAGGCACCAGAAGCCGGCCAGGGGCACCACGCCGGTGAGGGCGGCGCCCCCGAGGAGATAGGCGCTGGTGGTGGCGGGCATGCGCCGAGCGAGTCCCCCCAGCTGGGTGATGTCCTGGCAATTGGTGGTGGCGATCACGGAGCCGACGCTCATGAAGAGCAGGGCTTTCGCCAAGCCATGGGCGAGGAGGAGGAGGAGGGCGATGGCCGGCTGGCGCAGGGCGATGGCGATGAACACCAATCCCAGATAGGAGGTGGTGCCATAGGAGAAGGCCCGCTTCAGGTCCACCTGGGCGATGGCCACCAGGGCCCCGGCCAGGGCGCTGATCGTGCCCACCGCGAGCAAGACGTTCACCGCCAGGGGCGAAAGACTCAACAGGGGCATCACCTTGACGAGCACCAGGGCGCCGCAGGTAACGACGGCTGAGTTGCGCAGAATCGAGGCCGGGTTGGGCCCCTCCATGGCCTCATCGAGCCAGAGATGCATGGGGAATTGGGCGCATTTGCCCATGGGGCCGGCGATCAGTCCGAGGCCGATGAGCGTGCCGGCCCATGGCGTGAGCGTCCCGTCCGTCAAGGCGGTGGAGGACCACTGAGCGAGAGCGTCGAAGGAGAGGGACGGCGCCCAGGCGGCCAGGGCCACCAGGCTCATCAACAGGAGCACATCCCCCACACGCTTGGTGAGGAAGGCGTCACGGGCGGCGGTGACCACCAGGGGTTGGGCGTACCAGAAGCCCACCAACAGATAGGTGGAGAGGGTGAGCATCTCCAGGAGGAAATAGGAAATGAAGAGATTGCTGCTCAACACCACCCCCGCCATCGCCCCCTCAAAGAAGCCGCCCAAGGCATAAAAACGCGCCAACGACCACTCCTTATCGAGATACCCCAAGGCGAACACCTGACCGGTCAGGCTCATGAAGGTCACCAGCTCCAGGGCGGCGAGGTTGGTGAGGGAGAGATCAAAGCCGATGCGCAGATCCAGATCGGCCGCATGAAACCAGGGCCACTCCAATTGCTGGGGACCGAGGGCCAACACCTCCTGGATGATCAGGCTGCCGTGCAGCACCGCCACCAGGGTGACGAGGAGATTGAGATAGGCGGCCGGGCGAGGGCCGTTGCGCTTGAACCAGCCCGCGGCCCAGGGAAGGGAGAGGAGAACGCCGCTGAAGCCGTAGAGGGGGATCAACCAGGCCAGCTGGATGGGCAGCGGCAGGTCTGGAGCCAAGGGAGCACTAGTCATGGGGAGCCGGTTGGGGACAGCGCTTGGCGGGGATCAGACCCATCAGCGGCGGGGTACCAGAACGGGAGCGGCGCGATCAAACGGCGACTCCCACAGGGAAGCGAGCCGTTTGGGGGCGCAAGCTCTCCAACCAGGCGGCCATCTCCTCGCCATGCCGTTGCTCCTCTTGCCAGAGGGCATGGAAGAAGGCGCCATTCTCCGCATCGCCGATCCGGTGGCAGAGCTCCAGGGCGTTGGCGTAGTGGCTGATGAGTTGGTGTTCGAGCTCGGCGTTGAGGCGCAACAGCCCCTCCAGGTCGGCGGCATGGGTGGCGGGGCGCAATTGGGAGGCGCCGGGGGAAAAGCCTAGCTGGACCATGCGCTTCACCAGCCGTTCCGCGTGCTGCATCTCCTCCACGGTCTCCCGACGGAAGCGATCGGCCGACGGGCTGTCCCCCCAGCTCTGCACAAGCACCGCCTGGGTGAGGTACTGCTGCACAGCGGTGAGTTCCAGGCTGAGGGCGCGGCCAAGGTCCGCCAGCACCCGGGGATGAACGGGAACCATGGAGGTCAAAGGCGTCGGGTGGCGCCGCTGGCCGCCAGGGCCGGCTCCACCTCCCCATGGGGTCGGGCGATGATGTGCGCCGCCACAAGGCCGTCACCCACCCGCTCGCAGGCATCCGCGCCCGCGCGCACAGCGGCGTTCACAGCGCCGGTTTCTCCGCGCACCATCACGGTGACGTAGCCGCCGCCCACGAATTCCCGAGCCACCAGCGTGACGTCCGCGGCCTTGGTCATGGCGTCCGCAGCCTCGATGGCCGGCACCAGGCCGCGGGTTTCGATCATCCCCAGGGCGATGCCGCGAACGCCGGGCTCCTCGCGCGGCCCGGTGCGACGGCTCGGCAGGGGCCGCGCGGGGGGCAGGCCAGCGGCGGCCCCGCCACCGCCGGAGCCGGACGCGGGGGACGACGACGCAGAGGACGGGGACGGGGACGACGGACCACCGGCGCCGGATTCGCCGCCCGCAGGGGAGGTGGCCTCAGCGGACTCGGCGGAAGCCGGGTGGTCAGCGGGGGTGTCCGCCGGGGTGGCGGTGCCGCCGGGAGCGGTGGCGGCCGCCGCGTCGGGCGGGGCGGCCATCGCGAGGGGAGCGACGACGGTCGGCGGCTCAGGGGGTGTGGCGGCGGGTGGCGTCTCCGCGGGGGGAAGCACCACCAAGGCGGTGTCCTCCACCGCGGGCGCGACCACGGGACTGGCCCTCACGGTGGTGGCCCGACGGCTGGCCGCCCCGCGGGCGGTCGGCTGCGACCCCGATCCCTTGCGTGCTGAGGGGCGGCTGGAGCGGGAGGAGGAGGGGGCCATGGCGCGGGGCGTCCTGGTGGGCGGGGGGCGTGGAGGGAACGAAGACGGCGGGGAGGGGGAGCGGCGTCAGCCGTCGGGTTCCCAGAAATCGATGATGCCGCCGATGGTCAAATCGGTGTGGATCTCGGGGTTGCCGCAGGCGAAGCGGGCAGCGCTGCCGCTGGCGGTGAACACCCAGTTGCCAACGCTGGCGCCGACGGGATCCACGGCCACGGTGAGCTTGCCCTTGGGGGAGCGCAGGATCCGCAGATTCATGTGCGCCAAGCCTTCCACGCGCTGGGAGCAGACCAGGGAACCAGCGACCTGCATGAT